>Ga0213828_1002469_pt1 | contig 13416 bp, 12 predicted proteins | sample MC6MC0897MG_FD_180664 | JGI IMG/M metagenome (GOLD analysis project Ga0213828, IMG submission 180664) | Enriched soil aggregate microbial communities from Iowa State University, Ames, United States - MC6-MC0897-MG | ecosystem: Environmental > Terrestrial > Soil > Unclassified | place: USA: Iowa...
TACGCGATGGTGGTCGTGCTGGCCACCACCAGCGCCAGTGCGCCGGGCACGCGCCTGGGCGGCGGCAGCAGTAGCAGCAGTTGGGGCAGCAGCTCCTCGGGCGGCTCGGGCTGGTCCTCGGGCGGATCCCACAAGTGACCGTGTACGGGACACCCGGCCGGCACGTGCTGGCGGACTTCCGCGGCGTGGCGCCAGACCTCCTGACCGACGCGCAGGCGCTGGAACGGCACATGACCGCGGCGGCGCGCGCGGCCGGGGCGCAGGTGCTGAACACCCATTTCCATCATTTCGGGGAAGGGGCGGGGGTAACCGGCGTGATCCTGCTCAGCGAATCCCATATCAGCATCCATTCCTGGCCGGAGCACGGCTTCGCGGCCCTGGACATCTTCATGTGCGGCGCGGCCCGGCCCGAAACCGCGTTGGACTTTCTGCGCGTCGCGCTGGCGCCCGAGTCCGTTCACGTCACCACTGTCGACCGCGGCTGATTCCGCCGCCCGGCGTCTCTCTTGGTATTTCATAAACCCCTGTGGCGAGCGAAATTGACGACCGTTATATACCTGGATATATTTCGATCCTGACACGCCGCCATCCACAGGAGAAATACATGTTGCACAAACGCCCGCTCGTGGCGCTGACCGTGGCGCTTGCCGCCGTCTGGGGCGCCAATGCCAGCGCCGGAGAAATCGTGGTGTCGGCCGCCGCCAGCCTGACCAATGCCTTCAAGGAAGTGGCGCAGGGCTTTGAAAAGGAACATGCCGGCACCAAGGTGGTCCTGAACTTCGGCGCCTCGGACGTACTGTTGCAGCAGATCGTGAAGGGCGCGCCCGCGGATGTATTCGCGTCCGCCGACCAGAAGGCGATGGACAAGGCGGTCGAGGAAAAGGCCGTCAAGCCTGCCACCCGCGTGGACTTCGCGGCCAACCAGATCGTGCTGATCGTTCCGACCGACAGCAAGGCGGGCATCAAATCGCTCAAGGACCTGGAGCGCGACGAGGTCAAGCGCATTGCTTACGGCAATCCGGCCTCGGTGCCGGTCGGCCGCTATACGCAGGCTGCGCTGCAGGCCGAGGGACTGTGGGACGCCGTGCAGGCCAAGAGCGTGCTGGCGCAGAACGTGCGCCAAAGCCTGGACTACGTGGCGCGCGGCGAGGTCGATGCGGGCTTCGTGTTCGCGACCGACGCGGCCATCATGCCGGGCAAGGTCAATGTCGCCGTGCGCGTCCCGTCGACCACGCCCGTGACCTATCCGATTGCGTTGACCACGCGCGAGTCCGCGGCCAAGGAGGCCGAAAGCTTCGTGGCCTATGTCATGTCGCCCGCCGGGCAGGCGATACTGTCGCGTTTCGGCTTTCAGAAGCCCTGAGTCTTTGTTGAATCGTAGGTATTGATGAGTGATCCGGTCTGGGTCCCGCTGCTGCTTTCCCTGAAAGTGGCCGGTTGGGCGACGCTGTTGGCGACCGTGGCCGGCACGGCTGCGGCGTACGGCCTGTCGCGCTGGCGCTGGCCCGGCCGCGACCTGCTGGACGCCATCCTGACGCTGCCGCTGGTGCTGCCGCCGACCGTGCTGGGTTATTACCTGCTGGTGCTGCTGGGACGGCGCGGCATCATCGGCGAGACGCTGGCGCGCTGGAATATCGAGCTGGTCTTCACGTGGCAGGGCGCCGTGATCGCGGCGTCGGTGGTGGCTTTTCCGCTGGTGTTCAAGTCGGCGCGTGCCGCGTTTGAAAACGTGGATGGCCAGCTTGAAAACGCGGCGCGCGTGCTGGGCGTGGGCGAGGCGGGCGTGTTCTTTCGCGTCACCTTGCCGCTGGCTGCCCGCGGCATCGCGGCCGGCGTGCTGCTGGCGTTTGCGCGGGCGCTGGGCGAATTCGGCGCCACGCTGATGATCGCCGGCAACCTGCCGGGCCGCACGCAGACGCTGTCGGTCGCCATCTACGAAGCGGTGCAGGCGGGCGATGACGCCACTGCCAACATGCTGGTGCTGGTCACATCCATCACCTGCATCGTCGTGCTGCTGGCCGCCGGCAAGCTGGTGCCCATCGGTGCTGGCCAGCGCAACGGAGGCGGGCGATGAGTATCGACCTTGCCGTGCGCAAGCATATGGTGTCGGGCGACCGCAAATTTGAACTCGACGTGCAGTTCAAGTCGGCCGCCAAACGCATCGCGCTGTTCGGTCCGTCGGGCGCGGGCAAGAGCCTGACCTTGCGGGCCGTGGCCGGATTGCTGCGCCCCGACGCCGGGCGCATCGTCATCAATGGACGGGTGCTGTTCGACGGCGAGTCGGGCCTCAACCTGCCGGCGCGATCGCGCCGCGTGGCGTACCTGTTCCAGGACTACGCGCTGTTTCCCCATCTGACCGTGGCGCAGAACATCGCATTCGGCCTGCGCGGCGGTTGGCTCAATCCGCCACGCCGCGAAGTGACGCGCGAGGCGCAGCGCTGGGTCGACGCCTTTGAGCTGGGCGCCATCGTCGGCAGCTATCCCAACGAGATATCGGGCGGGCAGAAGCAGCGCGTCGCGCTGGCGCGGGCGCTGATGCTGCAGCCCGACATCCTGCTGCTGGACGAACCGTTTTCCGCGCTGGACTCCCAGTTGCGCGGCAAGATGCGGCAGGAGCTGGATGCGTTGCAGCGGCAGCTGGATGTGCCGATGCTGCTGATCACGCACGATCCCGCGGACGTGGAGGCCCTGGCCGACGAGGTGTTCGAGGTGCGCGAGGGCAGGGTGGGGCGCCACGACGAGAACGTGGGGCTGTAATCAACATGGTGAAGGCCTGATCTACGTGACGGCCGGACTTGGGTGAAGGCCGCCGCGACTGCAGAAGTCAGTCCAGCACGCCAAGAATCACGCTGGACGCCTTGAAGATCGCCACCGCCTCGGCGCCGACATCCAGCTTCAGGTCTGCGGCGCTCTCGTTCGTGACGATGGCCGCCAGTGTGGCGCCGCCGTCCATGGCAATCAGGATTTCGCTGTTGACGGCGCCCGGGCGCAGATCAGTAATGCGCCCCTGCAACTGGTTGCGCGCCGACAGGCGCAGACCAGGCCCCGGCGCGCCGACGATGACCGACGACGCCTTGACCAGCGCGATGGCTTCCTTGCCGGGCGCAAGGCCCAGCTCTTTGGTGCTTTCGCGGGTGATGGTGGCCGTAACCGTGTGGCCGCCGGCGATGCGCAGCACCACTTCATCGTTGACGGCGCCCTCGCGGATCTCGATGACGGTGCCCAGAAACTTGTTGCGTGCGCTGGTCTTGAGCATGAAACGCCTCATCAGGTCGATGTCGCCGCTGGCATCCAGCCCCGCGCGCGTCAGGTTGTCCATGAACTTGCGGTGTTCGACTTCAAGCGCCCGGAAGGTCGTGATCAGGCGGCGCGCCCGGTCAGTCAGCTGCGTGCCGCCGCCGCCCTTGCCGCCCGCCGCGCGCAGCACCAGCGGTTCGCCGGCCAGGTTGTTCATGGCGTCGATGGCGTCCCACGCGCCCTTGTAGCTCATGCCCACGGCGCGCGCCGCCGCCGTGATCGATCCGGTCGCGTCGATCTGCGCCAGCAGATCAATGCGGTTCTTGCCGCCCCAGGTCTGGGCGCCGGAGCGAAACCAAATGGAGCCGTCGAGTTCAAGCATGGGCGTGTCTGTAGGGATGGCCGGAAGCGACCGGAAGTGTAATGGACCCGGCACGCGGGGCGTTAGGGAAGTGATCCTGCGCGGCGTGGAAGTCGTCCTGCACGGCGCCACGGCAGTCCGGACGCGCTGGTGAACAGGCACCCCCAATTTGGCGGCACGCGCGGCATCGCGTGATCTTGCCTGGAATTTTGGTGGTTGCGAATGAGATTCTGTTGAAACTTTGATGGCTTCGCGGCACTATGTGGTCGCCTTGAACTCACGGAGAGATCGACATGAAAGCGTTGAAATTGCTGACGGCGGGTTCCATGACGGCATTTCTGGCGGCCTGCGCCTCAGGCCCAACGGTCAAGAGCGATTACGACCACCAGGCAAATTTTGCGCAGTATCAGACGTTCGGCTACATGTCTCCGCTGGGGACGGACAAGGCCGGCTACAACACGCTGCTGACCGAACGGCTCAAGAGCGCGGCCCGCGGCCAGATGGAAATGCGCGGCTATACCTACAGCGCCACCAATCCCGACCTGCTTCTGAATTTCGGCGCCAAGCTCCAGCAGCAGACCGAAGTCACGCCCGGCTTCGCGCCCATGGGCCCGTATTACGGGTATCGCACCGGTTTCTACGGCGGCTGGCCCGGCTACGGCTGGGGCGACGACGTCTACCAATACACCGAAGGCACGCTGAGCGTCGACCTGGTGGATGCGCGGCGGCGGCAACTGGTCTGGGAGGGCGTCGCCGTGGGCGAGGTCCAGAATCCCGACAGCGCGGGTTCGGCGGAGAACGTGGACAAGGTGGTGGCGGAGGTCTTCGCCAAATACCCGTTCCGCGCCGGCGTCGGCACGCCGCAGGTGCCCGACAAGACCAAGCGATAGAGGACGCCGCATGACCGCTCGCCGCAAGGCCCTGGCCGAAGACACCGGCGATACGCCGCCCTACGATACCGTCGCGCTCGTGCTGCAGGGTGGCGGCGCGCTCGGTTCCTACCAGGCGGGGGTGTACCAGGGCCTGCACGAAGCCGGCATCCGGCCCAACTGGATTTCCGGCATTTCCATCGGGTCGATCAACGCCGCCATCATCGCAGGATCCCCGGAAGACGAGCGGGTCGACCGCCTGCGCGGTTTCTGGGAAAGTATCTGCCGGCCTACCGGTTTTGCCTCGTTGCCCTGGGGTGATGCCTTCACCCGCATGTTCGAGGGCCAGCCGTTTGGCTTTGGCTCGCCCGCGATGAACGGGCAGGTCTCGGCAATGCAGGCCCTGTTGACCGGCCAGCCCGGTTTCTTCAAGCCGCGCTTTCCGCCGCCCTATCTGGTGCGGGGCCGCGGCGCCGCTTCCACCAGCTTCTACGACACCACGCCGCTGGCCGACACGCTGCGCCAGTTCGTGGATTTCAAGCTGCTCAACAGCGGCGCGGTGCGGGCCAGCTTCGGCGCCGTGAACGTGCGCTCGGGCAACTTCGCGTATTTCGACACCCTGCATCACACGCTCGGTCCCGAGCACGTCATGGCCTCGGGCGCCTTGCCGCCGGGGTTCCCGTCGGTGGAGATCGGCGGCGAGCACTATTGGGACGGCGGCGTCGTCTCCAACACGCCGCTGGCGCAGGTGCTGACCACCGAAAACATGCGTGACACGCTCGCGTTCCAGGTCGATCTCTGGCCGGCGCGCGGCGATCTGCCCACGTCGCTCGAAGAGGTGGCCGAGCGGCAAAAGGATATCCAGTATTCCAGCCGCACCCGCCTGGTCACCGATCAGCTGCGGCGCGTGCTGAAACTGCGCCACGGATTGCAGCGGCTGCTTGAGCGCCTGCCCGAAAGCGAACGCGACGCGCCGGACCTGGCCGACATCCGCAAGCTTTCGCACACGCCGGCCACCAACATCGTCAACCTCATCTACGAGGCCAAGCACCGCGAGCGGTACTCCAAGGACTACGAGTTCGGCACCGAAGCCATGCGCGAGCACTGGGAGTCGGGATTGACGGACATCCGCCGCACGCTTGAAAAGCCGGGCATCCTGGCCCGTCCGACGCAGGACAGCTGCTTCGTCACGCACGACATTCATCGCAACGGCACCCATCATTCGTAGCGGGCGGCGGGATCATCCGGCGGCGTAAAAGTCGGATTGGTCTGATAGATGAGCGGCGACGGGCGCAGAACCCCGCCGTGAGGGTAGCCTTCCGGGACAAACCGCAACCTTGTTCCGGGACGGGCCGCCCCAAAGCGAGCCACCGGCCGTCCTGGTGGAGATCCGCCTTGAACGCTCCCTTTCCTGATCCCGGTATTGCTTCCGTTCACGCTGGCGTTTCTGCCGGCGTGGCTCCTGGCATGACGGCTGTCGTTGCTGCCGGTGTTACGGCTCCCGGCCCGTGGTCTTCCAGCCAGGCGCACGAACCCGTCGACGGCTGGTGGAGCCTGCTCTATTGGGGCTGGACGCTACAACTGCCCAACGGTGTGCGGCTGGATCTCACCGAGGTCGAGCGCGCCTGCTTTGCGTGCCTGCTAAAGAACCCGCGCCGCGAACTGGCCCGCAGCGAAGTGAAATCCTTGCGTGGCGGCATGAACATGCGGTCGCTCAACGTCGCCATCTGCCGGCTTCGCACCAAGGTCCGCCTTGCGGGCGCACGGCTGCCTTTGCACACGGTGCATGGCGTGGGCTACGCATTCCTGGGCAATCTGCGGGAGCTCGCCACCGGCTAAAAATTGTTGCGGAATTACTCCCGAAAGTTCCCCCGAACCGCCCGAAAGTACGTGATTTCCCCAATATCTGAGTTACATTACTGGGCTATTCACGTGTCGTTGGTGACGCTTGGTCATGATTTGATCGCTGCCTCCTGGCACGTTCGGATTGCTGCGGTTCCTGACGCGATTTCACGACGCGATTCATTACGCTACGCGGGGGTTTCAATGCGGTTTTCGCCTAAACGATTTTCGGGTCTGGCTGTTTCCGGTGGCGTCCTCGCGCTGATATTGGCGGGTTGTGGTGAAAAGCCCCAGATGAATCCTGGCATGCCCCAGGTCAGCGTCGTCACCGTGCAGCCGCAACGCGCACCCATCGTCTCTGAACTGCCCGGCCGCGTGGACGCCGTGCGCGACGCGCAGATCCGCGCCCGTGTCACCGGCATCGTGCAGCGCATCACGTTCGAGCAGGGCGGCGATGTGAAAGAAAACCAGCTGCTGTTCAAGATCGATCCGGCGCCCTACAAGGCCGCCTACGATCAGGCAACGGCGCAGTTGAAGCAGGCGCAGGCCAACCTGTTCAGCGCCAAGCTGCTGGCCGACCGCTACGCCCCGCTGGTCAAGGCCAACGCCGTCAGCAAGCAGGAATATGACAACGCCGTGGCATCCTTCCGCCAGGCCGACGCCACCGTCGCCGCCGCCAAGGCCGCGCAGGACAACGCCGCGATCAATCTGAGCTACACGGACGTCACCTCGCCGATCACCGGCCGCATCGGCAAGCCGCTGGTCACCGAAGGCGCGCTGGTCGAATCCACCTCCGCCACGCAGATGGCCACGGTGCAGCAGCTGGACCCCATCTACGTCGACTTCACGCAGTCCACCGCCGACCTGGCCGCGCTGCGCCGCGCCTTTGCCAGCGGCCGGCTGCAGCAGGTGGGCAAGGACGCGGCCCGCGCCACCGTCGTGCTCGAAGACGGCTCCGAATACGATCACCCCGGCAAGCTGCTGTTCACGGGCATCACCGTGGATCCCAGCACGGGCCAGGTGAACCTGCGGGCCGAAGTCCCCAATCCCGACGGCATCCTGCTGCCCGGCATGTATGTGCGCGTCCGGCTGGAGCAGGGCTTTGACGACGTTGCCCTGATGGTTCCCCAGCAGGCGCTGCAACGCACGGCCGACGGCAAGCAGAGCCTGATGCTGGTGCGCGACAACAAGATTGCGCAGTCGCCGGTCACCACCGGTGGCGCCTTCCAGAACAACTGGCTGATCACCAGCGGCCTGAAGGCCGGCGACGTGGTGGTGGTCGAGGGCTTCCAGAAGATCCGCCCCGGCGCGCCGGTGCAGGTCAGCCAATGGAAACAGGGCGGCGCGCCCGCACCGGGCGGCGCGCCAGCCGCGCAGCCTGGCGCCAAGCCCGCTGAGGGTGCCGCAGCCCCCGGTGCAGCCCCCGCCGCCAAGCCCGCCGAATCCGCCCCGCAGCCCGGCGCCAAGCCGGCCGAACCTGCCCAGCAGGACAAGGCCGCAGGCCAGAAATCGTAAGCGGCACGCGGCGCAGCAAGCGCCGCGTTCCTCTTTGGTGAGCATCGCTTTCAGAGTCAGCCCACATGCCGCAATTTTTTATCGATCGACCAATCTTCGCCTGGGTAGTCGCCCTTTTCATTCTGCTGGCAGGGGTGTTGGCCATCCCGAACATGCCGGTCGCGCAGTACCCCGATGTTGCGCCGCCCGCCATCACGATCACGGCCACCTACCCGGGCGCGTCCGCCCCGGAAGTGGCCGAGTCGGTCACCAGCATCATCGAAGACCAGCTCAACGGCGCCAAGGGCCTGATCTATTACGAGTCGGTCAGCGATTCCTACGGCACCTCGACCATCACTGCCACGTTTGCGCCCGGCACCAATCCCGACCTGGCGCAGGTGGACGTGCAGAACCGCGTGTCCAACGTGATCGCCCAGTTGCCCGCCGCCGTGCAGCAGCAGGGCCTGCAGTATGAGCAGACCAGCACCGGCTTTCTGATGATCGTGACGCTGTCGTCCACGGACGGCACGCTGGACCAGACGGCCCTGGCCGACTACATCACCCGCAACGTGAAGAACCCGGTGTCCCGGGTGCCGGGCGTGGGCCAGTTCCAGCTCTTTGCCGCGCCGCGCGCGATGCGCATCTGGGTGGACCCGGCCAAGCTCGTGGGTTTCAACCTCAGCATGTCAGAGGTCAACAACGCCATCGCCGGCCAGAACGTGCTGATCTCCGGCGGCAGCATCGGCGCGCCGCCCAATCCGGATTCGCAGCGCATCACGGCCACGGTCACGGCCAACGGCCAGCTCAGCACGGTCGACGGCTTCGGCCGGATCGTCCTGCGCGCCAATACCGACGGCTCCAAGGTGCTGCTGCGCGACGTCGCCCGCATCGAGGTCGGCGCCGACAACTACCAGTTCGGCGCCCGCCTGAACGGCAAGCCGACGGCCGCCTTCGCCATTGTGCTGTCGCCCAACGCCAACGCGCTGGCCACGGCGCAAGGCGTGCGCAACCAGATGCAGGAGCTGTCCAAGTACTTCCCGGACAACATCCAGTACTCGGTGCCGTACGACACCGCGCCCTACGTCAAGGTGTCCATCGAACAGGTGCTGCACACCCTCGCTGAAGCCATGGTGCTGGTGTTCCTGGTCATGTATCTGTTCCTGCAGAACGTGCGCTACACGCTGATCCCGGCGCTGGTCGTTCCGGTGGCCATGCTGGGGGCGTTCGCGGTGATGCTGGCGCTTGGATTCTCGATCAACGTGCTGACCATGTTCGCGATGGTGCTTGCCATCGGGATTCTGGTGGACGATGCCATCGTGGTCGTCGAAAACGTTGAACGGATCATGGCGACCGAGGGCTTGCCGCCCAAAGAGGCCACCAAGAAGGCCATGCCGCAGATCAGCGGCGCCATCATCGGGATCACGCTGGTGCTGGTGACAGTGTTCCTGCCGCTGGCCTTCATGAGCGGCTCGGTGGGCGTGATCTACCGTCAGTTCTCGGTGGCCATGGCCGTGTCCATCTTCTTCTCGGCACTGCTGGCGCTGACCTTCACGCCGGCGCTGTGCGCCACCATCCTCAAGCCGGTGGCCAAGGGCCACCACGAGGACAAGAAGGGTTTCTTCGGCTGGTTCAACCGCAAGTTCGACGCCACTACCCACGGCTACCAGAACTGGGTGTCGCGCATCCTGCACAAGGGCGGCCGGATGATGCTGGTGTTCTTGGTGCTGGTCCTCTTGCTGGGCTGGCTGTACCTGCGTCTGCCGTCGTCGTTCCTGCCCGAGGAAGACCAGGGCTATGTGGTCAGCAACATCGAGCTGCCCACCGGCGCCAGCGCCAATCGCACGGTCGAGGTCATCGAGCAGGTCGAGAAATACTTCCAGGGCATTCCGGCCGTCGAGAACATCATCGCCGTGCAGGGCTACAGCTTCAACGGCAACGGCCTGAACGCCGCCATTGCGTTCACCACGCTCAAGGACTTCAAGGACCGCAAGGAGCGCCAGGATTCCGCCGGCGCCATTGCGTTCACCGCTTTCGAAAAGCAGCTCATGGGCATCCATGATGCGCAGGTGTTCACGCTGGTGCCGCCGGCCATTTCGTCGCTGGGCAACGCCACAGGCTTCGACCTGCGCCTGCAGGACCGCGGCGCGGCCGGCACCGAGGCGCTGGCCGCGGCCACCGCCCAGCTGATGGGCGAGGCCATGAAGAGCCCGATCCTGTCGCAGGTCCGCATCACGGGCCTGTCGGCGGGCACCCAGCTCACGCTGAACATCGACCGCGACAAGGCGGCCGCGTTGGGCGTGGACTTCAATGAAGCCGCCTCGCTCATTTCCACCGCCGTCGGCTCGGCGTATCTCAGCAAGTTCCCCAACATGGGCCGGATGCAGAACATCTGGGTCCAGGCTGATGCGCCGTACCGCATGCAGTTGTCCGACGTGCTCAAGCTGAACGCGCGCAACGGGCAGGGCGGGATGGTGCCGCTGTCGACGTTCGTGTCGGCGGAATGGGTTCAGGGGCCGGTGCAGGTGGTGCGCTACAACAGCTACGAGTCCATGCGTATCGGCGGGGCCTCGGCGCCGGGCTACTCCACCGGCCAGGCCATGGAAGAAATGCAGCGTCTGGTCGCCCAGTTGCCGCAAGGCTTCGGCTACGAGTGGACCGGGCTGTCCTACCAGGAGTTGCAGGCCGGCAACCAGGCCCCGATCCTGATGGGCCTGTCGCTGTTGGTCGTGTTCCTGGTGCTGGCCGCGCTGTACGAAAGCTGGGCCATCCCCATTTCCGTCATGCTGGTGGTGCCGCTGGGCATGCTGGGCGCGGTGGCGCTGGTCAGCGCGCTGGGCATGTCCAACGACGTGTACTTCCAGGTCGGGATGGTGACCGTGATCGGCTTGGCGGCCAAGAACGCCATTCTTATCGTGGAGTTCGCCAAGGACCAGTACGCCCGCGGCATGGGTCTTTATGAATCCGCGGTCGAGGCGGCGCGACTGCGTTTCCGTCCGATTCTGATGACGTCGCTGGCGTTCATCCTGGGCGTGATCCCGCTGGCGATGGCCACCGGCGCCGGTGCGGCCAGCCAGCGCGCAGTGGGCCTGGGCGTGCTGGGTGGCATGCTGGCCGCCACGCCGTTCGCCGTGATTTTCGTGCCGACGTTCTTCGTGGTGGTGCTGGGTCTCTTCAAGACCCGCCCGCGCCTGTTGGGCGCCGAAAAGCGTCTCTTCGAGGAAGAACAGGCTGCCAAGAAGGCGGAGGCCGAAAAGGCGTCCTTGCCCGGAACGCCGCAGCCCGCACAACCCACTGGTGGCCAGGAGGGCAAGGAATGAAAGCCCTGATGTTCAGACAGACCGCCTTGTCCGCCTTTGTGGCGGTGGCGTTGGCCGGCTGCTCGCTGGCTCCCGATTACAAGCGTCCCGACGCGCCGGTCAGCCCGGCGTGGCCCGACCAGCCCAAGGTGCAGTACGGCGCGTACACGCGCGCCACCACGCTGGGCTCGCAGCCCGCCGCCGACGTGATGCCGCAAGCCGGCACGCCTGCCGCGGACCTGGGCTGGCGCGAATTTTTCCGCGACCCGCGCCTGCAGGCGTTGATCGAACTGTCGCTGGTCAACAACCGCGACCTGCGCGTTGCGGTCCAGCGTGTCGAAGAGGCCAGGGCGCAGTACGGCATCCAGCGCGGCGCGCAGTGGCCCAGCATCGGCGCCGGCATCCAGGGCCAGCGTCAGCATCTGCCGGCCAACATGCGGGCCGGCGGTCCCGATTCCAGTTCCATCAGCAGTTCGTACCAGGCCGGGATTGGTCTGACGACCTTCGAAATCGACCTGTTCGGCCGCCTGCGCAACCTGTCCGAAGCCGCGTACCAGCAGTACCTGTCGACGGAACAGGCACAAAAAAGCGTGCACATCACGCTGGTCGGATCCGTCGCGCAGTCGTATTTCAATCTGCGCGCGGCCGAGGTCCAGCTGGAACTGACGCAGCGCACGCTGGCCTCGCGCCAGGAATCGTATGACCTGGTCAAGCGCCGTTTCGATGGCGGCGTCGCGTCCGAACTGGACCTGAACCAATCCAAATCGCTGCTGGACACGGCCTCCGCCGACCTGGCGCAACTGGCCCGCGCCCGGTCGCAAGCCATGAACGCGCTGGTGCTGGTGGTGGGCACGCCGCTGCCCGACACGCTGCCCCCGCCGGCCACCTTCGGCCGCGACCAGTTGCTGGCCACGGTGCCGTCCGGCCTGCCGTCGGACCTGCTGGAACGCCGTCCCGACATCGCGGCCGCCGAAAACCAGTTGCTGTCCGCCAATGCCAACATCGGCGCGGCGCGCGCGGCGTTTTTCCCGACCATCTCGCTGACCGGCCTGTTGGGCGTGGCCAGTCCGTCGCTGGGCGACCTCTTCAAGGGCGGGCAGGGCTACTGGAGCTTCTCGCCGTCGATCACGACGCCGCTATTTGCCGGCGGCAGCATCCGCGAGGGACTGAGCCTGGCCAAGGCGCGCGACAATATCGCCGTCGCGCAGTACGAACAGACCATCCAGCAGGCGTTCCGCGAAGTGTCGGACGCGCTGGCGGGCGAGGCCACCTACGGGGCGCAGCTTGACGCCCAGCGCGCGCTGCAGGATTCGTCGGCGCGGACGCTGGAGTTGTCGAATTTGCGTTATACCAACGGTATCGACAGCTACCTGCAGGTGCAGACCGCGCAGGTGGACTTTTTCAACGCCCAGCTGTCGCTCGTGCAAACCGGCCTGGCCGCGCTGATCAACCGCGTGGAGCTGTACAAGGCGCTGGGCGGCGGCTGGGAAGAAACAACGAAAGTGCAATGATAGAACTCGGTGTAAATATTGATCACGTCGCCACGCTGCGGCAGCAGCGCCATACGGCTTATCCCGACCCGATCGCCGCGGCGCTGCGCGCCGAAGATGCTGGCGCCGACCTGATCACGCTGCATCTGCGCGAAGACCGGCGCCACATCCAGGACGCCGACGTCTACGCGATCCGCCCGCAACTGCGCACCCGCATGAACCTGGAATGCGCGGTCACGCCGGAAATGCTGGAGATCGCCTGCGCGGTCAAGCCCAGCGACGTCTGCCTGGTGCCCGAAAAGCGCACCGAGCTCACGACCGAAGGCGGGCTGGAAGTGGCCGGCGCGTTTGGCCCCGTATCCGACGCCGTGGCGCTGCTGGCCGAAGCCGGCATCCGCGTGTCGCTGTTCATCGATCCGGACCCGGTCCAGATCGCCGCTGCCGCCAAGGCCGGCGCACCCGTCATCGAACTGCACACCGGCGCCTACGCCGAAGCCGAGGGCGAAGCCGCCGAAGCGGAACTGCAACGCATCCGCGTGGCCGTGGCCGAAGGGCTGCGCCACGGACTGCGCGTGAACGCCGGCCATGGCCTGCACTATGGCAACGTCAAGCCGGTGGCCGCGCTGGACGGCATTTCCGAACTCAACATCGGCCACGCCATCGTCGCGCAGGCTATCTTCGACGGCTGGGAAAAGGCCGTGCGCGACATGAAGGCGCTGATGGTGCAGGCGCGCCTGCACGCGCTGCGCGGGCTTTGAACGCGGGCCGATGACGCGTTTTGACCGCTAGCCAAGCGATGCCGATGTCCGACTCTTCTTCCGCCACGC
>Ga0213828_1002470_pt1 | contig 13415 bp, 7 predicted proteins | sample MC6MC0897MG_FD_180664 | JGI IMG/M metagenome (GOLD analysis project Ga0213828, IMG submission 180664) | Enriched soil aggregate microbial communities from Iowa State University, Ames, United States - MC6-MC0897-MG | ecosystem: Environmental > Terrestrial > Soil > Unclassified | place: USA: Iowa...
GACCCCAGAAATGGAGGCGGCCCCACCAGCCACACCCCGGCACTCGATGTTCCCGCTATGGCTGCTCCCTTCCGGGCCTGACCAGGTTAACGGGTAATCAATGCGGGGGGACCGATGGGGCCACCACTAACGCGACTCGCTAAGCAGCGAGCCGCGCCATTGTACCGGTCTGAGGCGAAGTTACAACCTCTGGCCGGAGAAAAAGTCATCATTTCTCAATGACTTGTTTGAATCTGGGGGTACCTTGGCGAACGACGGCCTTTGTAGGAGCGGCCTTGCGTCGCGAAAGGGGCGCGAAGCGGCCCCTGGATTTCAGCTTCGCCGCAGAGATTGCTGGGGCCGCTTCGCGCCCCTTTCGCGACGCAAGGCCGCTCCTACAAGGTCCGCGCAGGGTCAGAGGGTGATGCCTTGCTCGCCGAGGAAGGCAATGAACGCGTCTTCGTCCAGCACCTTCACCCCCAGCTCACTGGCCTTGGCCAGCTTGGAGCCCGCGCCTGGGCCGGCGACCACGCAGTGGGTCTTGCCGGAAACGGAACCGGCAACCTTGGCGCCAAGGCTTTCCAGCTTCTCCTTGGCAATGTCGCGGCTCATGCGCTCCAGGGTGCCGGTCAACACCCAGGTCTGCCCCGCAAGCGGCAGCCCTTCGGCGACTTTCTTCTCGCTGTGCCAGTGCATGCCGAACGCCAGCAACTGGGCCTCGATGGCCCGCGCCAGCTTCTGGTTCGCTTCGTCCTTGAAGAACTCGCGCACCGCCTCGGCCTGCTTGGCAGCCAAGGCCTGGCGCAAGTCGATGCCATCGGCAGCGATGATCTTGTCCAGGCTATCGAGCTTGGCCACCAGCTTTTCAGCGCCGGTCGGGCCGACCGAGGGAATGTCGAGCTTGGCGATCATCCCAGCCAAGGTGGTGCTGGCAGCAAACTCGGCGGCCAGGTCGCCTTCGTCCTGCAATTGCATGCCACACGCGAGCAACTGTTCGATGACCTTGCAGTTGTGTTCGTCTTCAAAGAAGTTGTGGATCTCGTAAGCCACTTCAAGGCCGATGTCCGGCAGGTAGGTCAGCACCTGCGGCAGGGCCTGCTGCACCCGCTCCAGCGTACCCAGCGAGCGCGCCAGCACCTTGGCAGTCTCTTCACCCACATCTGGAATACCCAGGGCATAGATGAAACGCGCCAGGCTCGGGCGCTTGCTGGCTTCGATGGCATCCAGCAGCTTCTTGCTGGACACCTCGGCAAACCCTTCCAGGCCAACGATCTGGTCGAATTCCAACTTGTACAGGTCCGCCGGCGAGCCGATCAACCCTTCGTCCACCAACTGCTCGACACTCTTCTCGCCCAGGCCGTCGATATCCATCGCGCGGCGCGAAACGTAGTGAATGATCGCCTGCTTGAGCTGGGCGCCACAGGCCAGGCGGCCGACGCAACGGTACACCGCGCCTTCGCTGGTGGTTTCCTTGCCCTTGCTGCGTTTGACCAGCTGGGTACGCTCGACCTGCGAGCCACACACCGGGCACTCGCTCGGCACTTCGACCGGGCGGGCATCTTCGGGACGGCGCTCGAGCACCACTTGCATGACTTGCGGGATGACATCACCGGCCCGGCGAATGATGACCGTATCGCCGATGCGCAGGCCCAGGCGGGCGATTTCGTCCATGTTGTGCAGGGTGGCGTTGGACACGGTCACACCAGCCACCTTGACCGGCTTCAGACGCGCCACAGGGGTTACCGCCCCCGTGCGGCCGACCTGGAATTCGACATCCAGCACTTCGGTCAGCTCTTCCATGGCCGGGAACTTGTGGGCAATCGCCCAGCGCGGCTCGCGGGCGCGGAAGCCCAGCTCACGCTGGGACGCCAGGCTGTTGACCTTGAACACCACACCGTCGATTTCGTAAGGCAGGCTGTTGCGGCGCTCGCCGATGTCGCGGTAGTACGCCAGGCACTCCTCGATGTTCGCAGCGTGCTTGACTTCGCTACAAATCGGAAGGCCCCATTGTTTGAGCTGCTCCAGAACGCAAATTTGGGTTTCACCGACGCTCTCAGAGACCTGACCAACACCATAAGTGCCGAACTCCAACGGCCGGCTAGCAGCGATTTTAGAATCCAGCTGGCGCAGGCTGCCAGCAGCGGCATTTCGTGGGTTAGCGAAGGTTTTGCCCCCTGCTTCGGCCTGGGTAGCGTTAAGACGCTCAAAACCCGCCTTGCTCATATATACCTCGCCGCGCACTTCAAGCACGGTAGGCCAGCCTACGCCCTGTAGCTTCAGCGGAATGTTACGCACGGTGCGAACATTGGCGGTGATATCTTCGCCGGTCGTACCGTCACCACGAGTGGCCCCCCGCACCAGACGCCCCCCCCGATACAACAAGCTCACCGCCAAACCGTCAAACTTGGGCTCACAACTGAAGTCCACGGAGCCGGACTGTTCGAGACCATTGGCCACACGACGACCGAATTCACGCATATCAGCTTCATCGAATGCGTTGCCCAGACTGAGCATTGGTATCTCGTGACGTACCTTCCTCAACGCCGCCAACGCGCCACCACCAACACGCTGGGTAGGCGAATCGGGTGTCACCAGGTGCGGATGCTCGGCCTCCAGCTCCTTGAGTTCGTTGAACAGGCGGTCGTATTCGGCATCGGGCACGCTGGGCTCATCGAGCACGTAGTAGCGGTAGTTATGCTGGTCGAGTGCGGCGCGCAGGGCGTGGATTCGGGATTCGGCGTTCATGGGTCAGGGTCTCTTGCAAAGCAAAAAGCAGCCTTGGGGCACCGTGCCAGAACAGGGTTTGAGGTTGTCAATGCCGACCCTTTCGCGGGTCAAGCCCGCTCCCACAGGTACACCACTGCCTGCAAGGCTTACGGTGTACCTGTGGGAGCGGGCTTGACCCGCGAAAGGGTCGGTACAGGCACACTCAAAACCTGAACCGACCAGCGCGCCCACAGGCTGCTCTTTGTCTGGAACTATCAGCGTTTCTGGGTCAGCGCGCGGCGCTCGAACTCGACGATGCGCTGGCGGTAATGCTCGATGGTCTGGGCGGTCAGCACGCTGCGCTGATCATCCTTGAGTTCACCATTGAGCTCATGGGCCAACTTGCGCGCCGCTGCAACCATCACGTCGAACGCCTGCTTCGGATGACGCGGGCCCGGCAGGCCCAGGAAGAAGCTCACCGCACGGGTGCTGAAGTGGTCGATATCGTCCAGGTCGAAAATACCGGGCTTCACCGCGTTGGCCATGGAGAACAGCACTTCGCCGTGGCCGGCCATGCTCTCGTGACGGTGGAAGATGTCCATCTCGCCAAAACGCAGGCCGCTCTCGAGAATGTTCTGCAGCAACGCCGGCCCTTTGAAGCCACCCTCGTCGCGGGAGATAACGCTGATCACCAGCACTTCTTCAGCGGGGGGCAATTCCTTGACCGTGTTATTGGCGGACGACGCACCGCTGTTGCGGTTGTTGTCGGCAGCAAAGTCATCATCGGTATCGGCAAACAGGTCAGGCTCGCGCGATTCGGCCACCAGGTTCAGGTCACCCTGCGGCACTTCTGCGGCACGCTTGCCACGCTTGCTGGCCTTGACCGGCTTGGGCTCGCGCTCGCGATCACGCGACGACGCACTGAGCGAGGGCAGGTCGCTCTCGTCCAGTTCTGGCTCTTTATGGTTATCCAACACCCGCGACGGGCCGAGCACTTCGGCACCGCCCTCTTCGTCGGGGGCGTTGGTATAACTGCGATCCAGGCGGAATTTCAACTTGCCTTTTCCGCCGCGCATGCGGCGCCAGCCGTCGAAAAGAATACCGGCAATGACAATGATGCCGATGAGGATCAGCCACTCGCGCAGACCGATTTCCATGTAATCCCGTGCCTCTATAAAAATATGCTTGAAAACAAAGGGTTCAAAGCCCTTTAACACGTGGCGCCAACTCTATGTTCTGACAGGCGTTTTACCCACGCAAAAAACGAGTGACATTAAGCTAGCACGACCAAAGACAACTTTACACCGTCTGTCGCACATGACGGGGGCATTTCGCTCCAGAATGTGCCCCCATCGTCGCACATCAAGCGTCGACCATGGCCATGGCCGCCTCCACATCAACTGCAACAAGACGTGAACAACCTGGTTCATGCATGGTCACCCCCATCAATTGGTCCGCCATCTCCATGGCAATCTTGTTATGCGTGATGTAGATGAACTGCACGCTTTCACTCATTTCCTTGACCAGGCGCGCATAGCGCCCGACGTTGGCATCGTCCAGCGGTGCATCGACCTCGTCGAGCATGCAGAACGGTGCGGGGTTCAACTTGAAGATGGCAAACACCAGCGCCAAAGCGGTCAGTGCCTTCTCGCCACCGGACAGCAGATGGATGGTGCTGTTCTTCTTCCCCGGTGGTCGCGCCATGATCGTCACCCCTGTATCGAGTAGATCTTCGCCCGTCAGTTCCAGATAAGCGCTGCCACCACCGAAAACTTTTGGGAAAAGTGCCTGTAATCCGGCATTTATCTGATCAAAGGTATCCTTGAAGCGGTTGCGCGTTTCCTTGTCGATCTTGCGGATGACGTTTTCCAGGGTCTCCAGGGCTTCGACCAGGTCGGCGTCCTGCGCGTCCAGGTAGCGCTTGCGCTCGGACTGCTGTTCATATTCCTCGATGGCGGCCAGGTTGATCGCGCCCAGGCGCTGGATGCGTGCTTCAAGCTGCTCCAGTTCCTGTTCGGTGCCCTGCTCGCTGGCCTCGGCCTCCAGGGTGGCGAGCACGCCTTGCAGGTCGTAGCCATCGGCCAGCAACTGCTCCTGCAGGGTCTTGCGTCGTACATCCAGGCCCTGGCACTCCAGGCGCAGTGTTTCCAGCTGGCCGCGCAGCAGTTGGGCTTGCTGCTCGGCCTGGGTGCGGCGTTTTTCGGCATCACGCAGTTCGCGGTCGGCTTCGTCCATGTGCAGGCGGGCCTTGCGCATTTCCTCGTCAACGCTCATGCGCCGCTCCAGCAGCTCTTCGAGCTTCAGGCGCAGTTCTTCCTGGGGGGCCTCGCCCTCTTCCAGGTTCAGGCTCAGTTGCTCCTGGCGCTCGGTAAGGCGCGCAGCCTGCTGCTCCAGGCGCTCCAGAGCCTGACGGGTGGAGTCGTGCTGGGCACGCAACGAGCCTAGGCGCACGGCCAACTGGTGGGCGTGGTCCTTGTGCTGGCGAGCCTCCTGGCGCACCCGGTCGAGGCCTTCGCGCAGGGTGTCGCGGCGGGCCATCAACTGCTCACGCTGCTCAGTATCCTGGGCCATCAGCTCCAGGGCTTCCTGCAGCAGCAAGCGCGCTTCACCTAGCTGCTCATGCTCCAGGGCGCGCTGCTCTTCGAGCTCGGCCAGTTCTTCAAGCAGCCGTCGACGGCGCAACTCGACCTGCTCGGCGCGGGCACGGCTGGCCGACAGGCTGGCGTTCAGTTCGCCATGCAGACGGTTTTCTTCCTGGGTGCGGCGGCGCAGCTGTTCGCGCTGCTCTTCCTGGTCCAGCTGCTGCTCGCGCAGGGCCTGCAGTTGTTGCTCCAACTGCTCCAGTGCCGCTTCCTGCTCATGTTGCTCCAGGCCCAGGCGCTCAATCTCCTGGCCGCGCGCCAGCACGCCGCCTTCAGCTTCACCCCCACGGCGCACCCGCAGGAAGTGCCGGCCTACCCAGTAGCCATCGCGGCTGACCAGGCTCTGCCCTTCGCCAAGCGACGCGCGCTGCGCCAGCGCCTGGGCCAGGTCTTCCACAGGTTTGACCTGGCCCAGCCAGGGCGCCAGGTCGATACGGCCCTCGACCTTTTCCAGCAGGCTGCCGGGCAACGACGCACACTTGCCGCTGGCCTGCAGCAAGCGCAGTTCACCTTGCTCAAGGCCTGTGAAATCGAGCGTATCGAAATCATCCACCAGCACGGCCTGCAGATCGGCGCCAAGCACCGTTTCTACTGCCAACTCCCAACCCGGCTCTACCCGCAAGCCTTCAGCCAGGCGTGGCTGTTGTTCCAGGCCTTGGCCTAGCAGCCAGTCTGCAGCACCTGCGCCCGGTTCCAGGGCGGCCTGCTGCAAGGCTTCAAGCGAGGCCAGTCGACCACCCAGGCGCTGCAGGTCGCCCTGCGCCTGCTGCTGGGCCTGGGTGGCCTGTTGCAGTTGCTCGCGCGCGCCTTCCAGGCGCTCCACTACCTGCTCTTCGGACAGCTGCAGTTCTTCCAGCAGCATTTCACTGCTGGCCAGTTGCTCGGCCAATTCGAGCATGGCCGCGTCCTGCGGGTCGCTACCCAGCTGCTCGCGCTCCTCGCCCAGCTTGCGCTGGCGCTCGGCCAAACGCTCCAGGCTGGCTTCCAGCTGTTGCAGGCGCGCCTGCTGTACTTCGGCCTGGCGGCGTGGCTCGGCGGAGCGGCTGTTGAAGCTGTCCCACTGCTCCTGCCAGCCGTGCATGCCCGACTCGGCTTCTTCAAGGGCCGCAGCGGCCTCTTCAGCGGCAGCCAGGGTCATTTCCTGCTCAGGTTCGAGCATGGCCAGCTCTTCGCCCAGGGTGGCCAGCAAGGTGCGGTCGTGGCCCAGGTGCGATTCGGTCTCCAGGCGTGTGCGCTCGGCTTCCTTGAAGTCGTCCTGCAACTGGCGCAGGCGCTGCTGGCCGTGCTGGATACTCTGTTCGACCCGGGCAATGTCACCGGCTACCGAGTAGAAGCGGCCCTGCACCTGGTTGAAGCGTTCGGACAATTCATGGTGGCCATCGCGCAGGCGCTCGATGCTGGCATCGGCGTTGCGCTGCTCGGCCACCAACGCCTCATGAGAGACATCCTGGTCGCCAATCACCGACTCGCGCTGGCGCACCTGCTCGTCCAGGCCGCGCCAGCGCAAGGCCGACAGGCGTGCCTTCGACTGGCGCTCCTGGGCCTTGTACTCGCGGTACTTCTCCGCCGCCTGGGCCTGGCGGTGCAGGCGCTCCAGCTGGCGCTCAAGCTCTTCGCGCAGGTCGGTCAGGCGCGCCAGGTTTTCCTGGGTGCGGCGGATGCGGTTCTCGGTTTCGCGACGGCGCTCCTTGTACTTGGAGATGCCAGCGGCTTCCTCGATAAAGTTGCGCAGCTCCTCGGGCTTGGCCTCGATCAGCTTGGAGATCATCCCCTGCTCGATGATCGAATAGCTGCGCGGCCCCAGGCCGGTACCGAGGAAAATATCGGTGATGTCGCGCCGCCGGCACTTGGTGCCGTTGAGGTAATAGCTGTTCTGCCCGTCGCGGGTGACCTTGCGGCGGATCGAAATTTCGGCGTAGGCGGCGTACTCGCCGACCAGGGTGGTTTCGCTGTTGTCGAACACCAGCTCGATGCTGGCCTGGCTGACCGGCTTGCGGCCGCTGGAGCCGTTGAAGATGACGTCGGTCATCGACTCGCCGCGCAGGTTTTTTGCCGAGCTCTCGCCCATCACCCAGCGCACCGCGTCGATGATGTTGGACTTGCCGCAGCCATTGGGGCCGACCACGGCCGCCATGTTACTGGGGAAGTTGACCGTGGTCGGGTCGACGAACGACTTGAAGCCGGCCAGGCGAATGCACTTCAGGCGCATCGGTCAGCCTCGGGCCAGCGCCGCCAGCACCAGTTCGCAGCTGCGCTGGCCGTAGGCGGTAAGCACCTCGCGAATGCGCGGCAGGTCGCGGGCGACCACGGCGTCGAGCAGGCGGGCGAACAGGTCGAGGTAGTCGATCATGTTGGCCTGGCGCTGGTCCAGCGACAGGTAGTAGGCACGGCTCATGGCCGGCTGCAGGTTTTCCACGGTTTCCTGCAGGAACGGGTTGTCGGCGAACGGATAGGCTGCGCGCATCACCGCGAAGCTATCGGCGACAAACGTCTTGATGTCGAGCTGGTCATGGGCACGCTGCAGGCGCTGCTGAATATCCAGAAACGGGCGCAGGTCGGCGTCGGTGCGCCATTTTTGCGCAACCGCATTGCCCAGCAGGATGTAGAACTCGCCCATCAAGGAACAGAGGCTGCGCACGCTGCGCTCGTCCAGCACGGTCACGTGGGCACCCCGACGCGGCAAGATCGCCACCAAGTGCCGGCGCTCGAGGATCAACAACGCTTCGCGCACCGAGCCACGGCTGACATTCAGGGCCAGGGTCACCTTCTGCTCCTGGATACGCTCGCCTGGCGCCAGCTCGCCGCGGATGATGCGTTCGGCCAGGTAATCGGCAATCTGCTCGGAGAGGCTGTCCGGGGCCTTGAACGTCATGGTTTTCCTTCAAAATCATTGAACTGGGCACAAGGGGCGGATTGTAGCGTATTTGGGCGGTAATCGCGCAGAGGGGCCTGGCGGTTTATTTGACCAGCCAGACAGCCGTGCGCCCGGCGCGATCTATGCTTGTTGTATGGGCAATGTATTCGGCCGGGCGGTGGCATGAGCAATTTCTTGACCTTTGAGTCAGAAAAATATTGACCTGCTGGACAGGTGTTGCTTAGAGTCCGCCCAACAACAATAAAACCATTGCGAGGCCATCCCCGTGATCCAGTTTCTCGTCAACCAGGAGCTGCGTAGTGAGCACGCCCTGGACCCGAACATGACGGTGCTGCAGTACCTGCGCGAGCACTTGGGCAAACCCGGCACCAAGGAGGGCTGCGCCAGTGGTGACTGCGGCGCCTGCACCGTGGTCGTCGGCGAATTGACCCAGGACGAACAAGGCAACGACAGCCTGCGCTACCGCAGCCTCAACTCGTGCCTCACCTTTGTCTCGTCGCTGCACGGCAAGCAACTGATCAGCGTCGAAGGCCTCAAGCATCAGGGCCAACTGCACAGCGTGCAACAGGCCATGGCCGATTGCCATGGCTCGCAATGCGGCTTCTGCACCCCAGGCTTTGTCATGTCGCTGTTCGCCCTGCAAAAGAACAGCAGCGGCCCTGACCTGCACCAGGCCCAGGAAGCCCTGGCCGGCAACCTGTGCCGCTGCACCGGTTACCGCCCGATCCTCGACGCCGCCGAGCAGAGCTGCCGCCAGCCCTGCCGCGACCAGTTCGATGCCCAGCAGGCGCACACCATCAGCCGCCTCAAGGCCATTACGCCGACCCAGACGGGCGAGCTGAACAGCGGCGACAAGCGTTGCCTGGTGCCGCTGACCGTGGCCGACCTGGCCGACCTGTACAGCTCACACCCCGAAGCCCGCCTGCTGGCCGGCGGTACCGACCTGGCCCTGGAAGTGACCCAGTTCCACAAGACCTTGCCGGTGATGATTTATGTCGGCCACGTGGCCGAGCTCAAGCGCATCGAAAAAACCGCCAGCCACCTGGAAATCGGCGCGGCCACCCCGCTTACCGACTGCTACGGCGCACTCCACGAGGAGTACCCGGACTTCGGCGACCTGCTGCACCGCTTCGCCTCGCTGCAGATTCGCAACCAGGGCACCCTGGGCGGCAATATCGGCAACGCCTCGCCCATCGGCGACTCGCCTCCCTTGCTGATTGCCCTGGACGCGCAGATCGTCCTGCGCCAAGGCGAGCGCCAGCGCACCATGGCACTGGAAGACTACTTCATCGACTACCGCATCACTGCCCGCCAGGACAGCGAGTTCATCGAGAAGATCATCGTGCCTCGCGCCACCAGCGACTGGGCGTTCCGCGCCTACAAAGTGTCCAAGCGCCTGGACGACGACATTTCTGCCGTGTGCGCGGCCTTCAACCTGAGCATCGAAAACGGCGTGGTCAGTGGTGTGCGCATCGCCTTCGGCGGCATGGCGGCCATCCCTAAACGGGCCCGCGCCTGCGAAGCCGCATTGCGCGGCAAGCCATGGAACCAGGCCGCCATCGAACGTGCCTGCCAGGCCCTGGCCGAGGACTTCACCCCGCTCAGCGACTTCCGCGCCAGCAAGGAATACCGCCTGCTGACCGCGCAGAACCTGCTGCGCAAGTACTTCATCGAACAGCAAACGCCGCACATCGAAACCCGGGTGACCGCTTATGTCTAACCATCACGTAGCCAAGAGCCAGGCCGAGATGGCCGAGCTGTTCAGCCAGGACCTGACCACCGGGGTGGGCCGCAGCGTCAAGCACGACAGCGCCGACAAGCATGTATCCGGCGAGGCGCTGTACATCGACGACCGCCTGGAATTCCCCAACCAGCTGCACGTCTATGCGCGCACCGCCGACCGCGCCCATGCGCGCATCCTGCGCATCGACACCACGCCGTGCTATGCCTTCGAGGGTGTGCGCATCGCCATCACCCACGAAGACATCCCCGGCCTGAAAGACATCGGCCCAGTGGTGGCCGGCGACCCGCTGCTGGCCATCGACAAGGTCGAGTTCTTCGGCCAGCCGGTGCTTGCCGTTGCCGCCCGCGACCTTGAAACCGCACGCCGCGCGGCCATGGCCGCGATCGTCGAATACGAAGACCTGGAGCCGGTGCTGGATGTGGTCGAGGCGCTGCGCAAGAAGCACTTCGTGCTTGACAGCCACACCCACCAGCGCGGCGATTCCGCTACCGCCCTGGCCAGCGCCCCACACCGCATTCAGGGCACGCTGCACATTGGCGGCCAAGAACACTTCTACCTGGAAACGCAGATTTCCTCGGTAATGCCCACCGAAGACGGCGGCATGATCGTCTACTGCTCCACGCAAAACCCCACCGAAGTGCAGAAACTGGTCGCCGAAGTGCTCGACGTGCCGATGAACAAGGTGGTGCTGGACATGCGCCGCATGGGAGGCGGCTTTGGTGGCAAGGAAACCCAAGCCGCCAGCCCGGCGTGCCTGTGCGCGGTAATTGCGCGCCTGACCGGCCAGCCCACCAAGATGCGCCTGCCGCGGGTCGAAGACATGACCATGACCGGCAAGCGCCACCCGTTCTACGTCGAGTACGACGTGGGCTTTGACGACACCGGCCGGCTGCACGGTATCAACTTCGACCTGGCCGGCAACTGCGGGTACTCGCCCGACCTGTCGGGCTCGATCGTCGACCGCGCCATGTTCCACTCCGACAACGCCTACTACCTGGGCGATGCCACCGTGCATGGCCACCGCTGCAAGACCAACACCGCCTCCAACACCGCCTACCGCGGCTTTGGCGGCCCGCAGGGCATGGTCGCCATCGAGCAGGTGATGGACCATATCGCCCGCCACCTGGGCCGCGACCCGCTGGCGGTGCGCAAGGCCAACTACTACGGCAAGACCGACCGCAACGTTACCCACTACTACCAGACCGTCGAGCACAACATGCTCGAAGAGATGACCGCCGAGCTTGAGGCCAGCAGCGATTACGCCGAGCGGCGCGAGTCGATTCGCCGCTTCAATGCCAACAGCCCGATTCTCAAGAAGGGCCTGGCGCTGACCCCGGTCAAGTTCGGTATCTCGTTCACCGCCACCTTCCTCAACCAGGCCGGTGCGCTGATCCACATCTACACCGACGGCAGTATCCACCTGAACCACGGCGGCACCGAGATGGGCCAGGGCCTGAACACCAAGGTGGCGCAGGTGGTGGCGCAGATTTTCCAGGTCGACTTCGACTGCATCCAGATCACCGCCACCAACACCGACAAGGTCCCCAACACCTCGCCTACCGCGGCTTCCAGCGGCGCCGACCTGAACGGCAAGGCCGCGCAGAACGCCGCCGAAATCCTCAAGAAGCGCCTGACCGAGTTCGCCGCACGGCATTACCAGGTGACCGAGGAAGACGTCGAGTTCCGCAACGGCCATGTGCGCGTGCGTGAGCAGATCGTCAGCTTCGAGCAACTGGTGCAGCAGGCGTACTTTGCCCAAGTGTCGCTGTCGAGCACTGGCTTCTACCGCACGCCGAAGATTTTCTACGACCGCAGCCAGGCTCGCGGCCGGCCGTTCTACTACTTCGCCTTCGGTGCAGCCTGCGTGGAAGTGGTCGTCGACACCCTGACGGGCGAGTACAAGATGCTGCGCGCCGACATCCTGCATGACGTCGGCGCCTCGCTGAACCCGGCCATCGATATCGGCCAGGTGGAAGGCGGTTTCATCCAGGGCATGGGCTGGCTGACCACCGAGGAGCTGGTGTGGAATGCCAAGGGCAAGTTGATGACCAACGGCCCGGCCAGCTACAAAGTGCCGGCGGTAGCCGACATGCCGCTGGACCTGCGCGTGAAGCTGGTGGAAAACCGCAAGAACCCGGAAGACACGGTGTTCCATTCCAAGGCCGTGGGCGAGCCGCCATTCATGCTTGGCATCGCCGCCTGGTGCGCGATCAAGGACGCCGTGGCCAGCATTGCCGACTATCGCCTGCAACCCCAGGTTGATGCCCCGGCAACGCCAGAGCGGGTGTTGTGGGGTTGCGAGCAGATGCGCAAGGCGGTGGCCGCCGCGCAGCCTGCATCGCAGGAACTGGAAACCGTTAGCCACTGACCCTGCGCTCCGTTGGGTGTGTGTGTGTGTGTGTGTAGGAGCGGCCTTGCGTCGCGAAAGGGGCGCGAAGCGGCCCCAGCCAACTCAGCAGCGAAGCTGAAATCCTGGGGCCGCTGCGCAGCCCTTTCGCGACGCAAGGCCGCTCCTACACAAGGCCCGCGTAGACAGAAGAGAGGTTGGATCATGCACCAATGGATCAACGCCCTCGCCGACCACCAGTCCCGCGGTGAACCCTGCGTGCTGGTGACCATCATCGAGGAGCGCGGCTCTACCCCGCGTAACGCCGGCTCGAAAATGGTCGTCAGCGCCACCGCGCTGTTCGATACCATCGGCGGCGGCCACCTGGAATACAAGGCCCTGCATATCGCCCGGCAAATGCTCGAAGACCAGCGCACCACCCCGCACCTGGAGCGCTTCAGCCTGGGTGCAAGCCTCGGCCAGTGCTGCGGCGGCGTGACCGTGCTGCTGTTCGAGCCAATGGCCGCCGTGCAGGCGCAGATCGCGGTGTTCGGCGCGGGCCATGTCGGCCGCGCTCTGGTACCCTTGCTCGCCGCGTTGCCCTGCCGGGTGCGCTGGATCGATTCGCGCGAACAGGAATTTCCCGAGCTCATCCCCAACGGGGTGACCAAGGTGGTCAACGAGGAGCCCGTCGACGAAGTGGCCGACCTGCCAGCCGGCAGCTACTGCATCGTCATGACCCACAACCACCAGCTCGACCTGGAACTGACCGCCGCCATTCTCAAACGCAATGATTTCACCTGGTTCGGCCTGATCGGCTCGAAGACCAAACGGGCCAAGTTCGAGCACCGCCTGCGCGAGCGCGGCTTCGATGATGCCGTCATGGCGCGCATGCGCTGCCCGATGGGCATTGCCGAGGTCAAGGGCAAGCTGCCGATCGAGATCGCCGTGTCCATCGCCGGCGAAATCATTGCCACCTACAACGCCTGCTTCGGCCAGCATGACGCTGCCGCCAACGCCGGCCCCATTGCCCAGTTGCTGCCGCCCTCCCGGCGCAGCCAAGCCATTTGACGAGCGCTTTATGACCGCAACCCGCAAAGCCTACCGTGCCGCCATCCTGCACAGCATCGCCGACCCGGCCGA
>Ga0213828_1002474_pt1 | contig 13398 bp, 7 predicted proteins | sample MC6MC0897MG_FD_180664 | JGI IMG/M metagenome (GOLD analysis project Ga0213828, IMG submission 180664) | Enriched soil aggregate microbial communities from Iowa State University, Ames, United States - MC6-MC0897-MG | ecosystem: Environmental > Terrestrial > Soil > Unclassified | place: USA: Iowa...
CGGCGCCGCCACAACGGGCCGCGGCTTTCGGTGTCGTCGTCGAACTCGTCGATGTCGTCGGAATCGTAGCGTCGGGGCACGGGGATGCGAGAATATGAAGTCCGGCGAGTCTAACGCAGCCACCGCGGGAGCAGGTCGCCACCAGATCCGCGTTTCAGTCCAGTTCAATCACCTAAGAGGCCGGCCGCGCAGCCCAGCCCAAACCCCGCCGCACGCGGCAGCCGCCGCTCTCCAGCCGCCGCCAGCCAGACATGCGTTGGCTAGGCGGGCCAGCAGGCGCGGGGCATCATGAGCAATCCAGGTCCACTCCACGTCGGGGCGTCGATAGAGTTGTAGTCGGGACCAAGCCATCCGCCACGTCAGCGCGCTTAGACCATTCAGCCGCGCAGGCGCTACTTGAACCCCGCGCTCCGACAACAACGCCAGCAGCGCCCGCAGACGACGTTCGGTGCAGGTCCGCTGCCGCTCATCCAGTAACGCCAGGTTCCTCAAACGATCCCGGATCGAACGCCGGGATGCGCCGATCTGATTGCCACCATGCTGGCGATAGTCGATTGTGGCCTGCGGTAGAACATCCAAGCCCCCCTCGAGTGAGGCGACCACCGCCAACCATTCGTCGTGACTCCATTTCGATCCAATTGGCAAGCCGTTCGCGAGCAAAGAACGTCTCAGCGCACATGTTGCACCGGTGACGAAGTTGCGCATCAGTATTGCGTCCAGCACCAGCCCGGAGCGCTCCAGCTCCAGTTCCGCCGGATGGACTTGCAACATGCCGAACAGCCCCGCCCCCAGAGGTTCACCTGCTCCGTCAACCAGCCGCGCATCACTATGCAGCAGCAGCAGAGAGGAATCCGAATCGAACTTTGCCAAGTAAGTCTCGACACGATCCGGACACCACACATCATCCTGATCACACAAAAACACGATTTCTGCAGTACAACGCTGCAATACATCGGCGAAATTCAGCACATACCCAAGATTACGGGGACGCCGGACAATATCAACGTGGATGCCGCGAGCAACCGCGTGTTCTGCAAAGTCATTCAACAGCGAAAGCGTTGCATCGGAGGAGCCATCATCACCGATCACAATCTCGTCCAGCGGGACAGTCTGAACCAAGAGGCTGTTCAACTGGGCCTGCAGATATGCCGCACCGTTATAGGTGCACATCGCCACGGCGACGCGTGGGACCCCGCTGGAGGTCATGCTGCACATCAGACGCAATCCTGTTGCGCTTGGGCAACGCAAGAATAGCAGCGCTCACAGCAAGAGCAGCTTCCACCAGCGAAGGGTAGATGAAGCGTCAATGGACTGATCATGAGATATGTTCAATCACTTGGGCCAGGCTCATCGGGCTCCACATTGACGCCTCCGGCCTGAATGCGCGAGGGTGCACGCCAAGCATGGACTGCAGAGGACCGTTATCAGCGATCAAATCCTGATCCAGACGAGACACCGGTCCACGCGCATGCGCACTACACTCCGCCAGCAGGCGCAATGTGAAGGACGGTAGATAAAGCGGCACGATCCGCTCACCCAGACTGGCGTGCACCCGCTCGAACATGCGCTGATAATCAAGGCGCTCGCCACCGCCGATCTCGATCACCTGCCCTGCAGCCGCCTCATTGGACAACGCCGCAATAACGGCCAGGGCGATGTCATCGGCATGCACAGGCTGGCGCATGCCATGGGCCATGGGAATCGGGAACACACGCAGCATGCGCGCCCGCTTCACAATCGGCGTCAGGCTGCGGTCAATGCCAGCACCATAGATCAGCGTCGGCCGCAGGACGGTGTACTGCATACCCAGGCGCTCCGCCTGCCTCGCCAAACCCTGCTCACCTTGCTGTAGACGCGCAACCACCGCTTGCTCGTCCGGCTGGGCCGAACCCTGCTTGGTCACAACGCTCATCGAGCTGGTGGCAATCATCATTGCCGCCGGTGCAACGCTTTGCTGGGATAACCACTGCACCCAAGCTTCCAACGGGCTAAAACTGACAATGGCATCCCACGGCCTGCCCGCTGAGGTTGGCAGGACACTCTCCAGCTCACCGGTCACCCACGTCACGCCCGGCTGAGCTGGTTGTGGCTTGCGACTGGCTGCGACGACTGGCGTTCCAGCTGCGATCAGCCGGGCCAGCAGAAACCGGCCGATCTGGCTGGTCGCGCCTGAAACGAAGAGGGTCATGCAAACGCCGGTCTTGGAGAAGGGCCCGTACTATAGCTGAGCCACGGGCTGGGCTCAGCGCGCAGATTCCAAGTCCTGAAGACGGTGATTGAGCGATTGATAGTCTCCAGCTCCAGTCTCACTCCCGAGTTGCGCGGCTTGCTGCAAGGCCATCCTGGCAAAAGCAGCATCCCCCCGCCCCAGTCGTTCGCTGCCGATGGCCAACCAGCGCTGGGCAAGTCGCTGCCGGGCCTGGGCAAGGCCCAGCGAACCCGGGCCCAGCGTCTGCCAGGCCTCCAGACAGGCCCCCGCCGCCAGTACGCGGTTCTCGCGCAGGCGGTCCTCGAAACACTGCCGGCTCGCCGGCAGCAGGCGCTGCGCGGCGGCACGCACACGCGGGTCCTGCGGCGCCACGCTCTGTGCCTCGCGCAAGGCATCGTAGGCACTGCGCCCGGGCGGATCCAGGAAGTTGCCGCGGGCTTCGGCCTCTTCCAGGCGGGTAAGCAGGCGCAGCAACGTCCGTTCGCGCTGCGCACGCGGCACCGCCGGGGTCTTCAACGCCGCCTGGGAACGGCGCGCCTGCTCGATGGTGTGCCGGGCCCCCTCCAACGCGCGCGTGGAGGCACCCAGCGTTTGGGCCGCCTGCACGGCCTGGGCGGCTTCGTCGAAACGGAAATTTCCCGCCAGCCGCGTCGCACGCGTGAGCTGCGCATCGGCCACCTGCAGCTGACCACGGCGGGCGGCAGGATCGTCGGGCAGCGCGGCAAGCACCGCAGCGAACGCCTCCGCCGCGACATCCAGTTTCTGCCGGCGCAACGCGGTGTCGCCTTCGCGCTGGCGGCGCTCCAGTGCGTTGTTCAGTACTTCCTGGGTGGCCGGCAGATCGACATGCCCGGCATCGAAGCCACGGGCGCTGCGCACAAGCGCCGCTGCCCGGGCGACATCACCGCGTCCGGCCGCTGTACGCGCCTGCTGCAACAGGTCGGAAAGCGCATCCTCGCGCCCTTCCAACGCACGCACCTGGTTGGGCGACAGCGCCAGCACCTGCTGGAACAGCGGCAGCGCACTGTCCGGGCTGCCATCAAGCCGTTGCGCCTGCAGGGCCGCTTCCGCGCGGCCCAGCAGCGCGCCGATTCCCGCGCGCGCCTGGTCATGGGCGTGCAGTTGCTGTGATACGGCATCGGCATCGCGCTGCGGCACCTGCAGCTCGCGGGCCAGCGCAAGCGCGGCCGTCGCAGCCGGTGTATCCCCGCGGTCCAGCGCGTCACGCGCCTGCTGCAGCGCGGCCTGCCCGGTACGGGCCAGCCCGGTGCGTGCCTGCAGCCGGTCATTGTCCAGCGCCAGCGCAGCCTGATAGGACTCGCGCGCGCCGCTGCCGTCAGGCAGGGTCAAGCGGCCGGCCGCCAGCGCGCGGTCGCCCTGGTCGAGCAGCTGTTCGATCTGCGGTTCGTTCCAGAACCAGTTGGCCAGCGGCCGGCGCAGCAGCGCCAGGCACACGAACAGCAGCACTGCCACCAGCAACGCCCAGCGCCAGATGCGCCGGGCATGGCGCGCCTGCAGCCACCACCAGCGCCCCTCGCGGCGTACCCGCCGCAGCGCCTCATGCGCGGCATCATGCCTGTCATCGTCGTCCCGGCTCATGCCGCGAGCCTAGCGTGGGGCACGTGAGCTCAGCCTAGACGCCGGGCTTCGCTGACGCCGGGCAGTGCGTCCAGCTTGCCCAGCAGGGTGGAAAGCTGCCCGTAGTCGCTGACCTTCAGCCGCAGCCGCAGATGCGCGCGGCCGCTGTTGCGGACGTTGTCGCTATGGATATCCAGCACATAGGCATCCTCCTGTGCGATCAGGTTGGTGATGTCCTTGAGCAGCCACCGCCGGTCGACCGCGTCGACCACCACGTCCACTTCATAACCACCGCCGGCCTGGCCCCACTCCACCGGAAGAATGCGCTGCGGGCTGGCCGCGGCCAGTCGCGCCAGCGCCGCACAGTCGGTGCGGTGCACGGTGACGCCGCGCGCGCGCGTGAGGTAGCCGACGATCGGCTCCCCGGCCACCGGCTGGCAGCAGCGCGCCAGCTGCACCAGCAGGTTGCCCACGCCCTGCACCGTGAAGTTGGCACTACGCACGCTGTCGCGCCGCGCGGTGGGGCGCGGCAGTACCGGCGCCGCCGGCTGGCTGGCGGCACGTTCGGCTTCCAACAGCGTGCGGCTGACCTGGTTCGGCCCGGTGTCGCCCAGCGCCACCTGGATGTAGAGATCGTCAACGCTGTCGGCGTGGAATTTCTTTACTGCGATGGCCAGGTCCGCATGCTGGAGGCCGAGCCGCTTCAGTTCGCGCTCGAGCAGCTCGCGGCCGGCCTGCACGTTGCGCGCGCGGTCCAGTTTGTGGAACCAGCCACGGACCTTTTCACGCGAGCGGTTGCTGGCCAGGAAGCCGCTGGAGGCCAGCAACCAGTCGCGCCGGGGATCGGCCTCCTTGCCGGTCAGGATCTCGACGCGGTCGCCGCTGCGCAGGCGGTAGGTCAGCGGCACGATGCGGCCATTGACCTTCGCGCCACGGCAACGGTGCCCCACCATGGTGTGCACGTGGTAGGCGAAATCCAGCGGCGTGGCGCCCTGCGGCAGGTCCATCACCTCGTCCTTGGGGCTGAGCGCGTAGACCCGGTCTTCGGTCAGTTCGGCATCGAGCGCGCCGGCCAGCTCGCTGGCATGTCCGTCCTGGGATTGCTCCAGCAGCTGGCGCATCCAGGTGATCTTGCGGTCGAACGCCTTCTCCGCGCCCTTGCTGCCTTCCTTGTAGCGCCAGTGCGCGGCCACGCCGAGCTCGGCCTGGGCGTGCATGTCGTGGGTGCGGATCTGCACTTCGATGGTGCGCCCTTCCGGGCCGACCACGGCGGTATGCAGCGAACGGTAATCGTTGGCCTTCGGCCGCGCGATGTAATCGTCGAATTCGCTCGGCACCGGCGCCCACAGGGCATGCACCACGCCCAGCGCGGCGTAGCAGGCGGCCACGTCGTCCACCATCACGCGCACGGCGCGGATGTCGTACAACTGCTCGAACGCCAGCCGCTTCTTCTGCATCTTCCGCCAGATGCTGTAGATGTGCTTCGGGCGGCCGCTGACCTCGGCGCGGATGCCCTGCGCCAGCAGCTCGCGCGACAGCGCCTTTTTGACGCCCTCGACGTAGCGCTCGCGCGCCAGGCGCGTTTCATCGACCTCGCGCGCGATGCGCCGGTAGGTCTCCGGCTCCAGATGGCGGAACGCCAGATCCTCCAGCTCCCACTTCAACTGCCAGATGCCGAGCCGGTTGGCCAGCGGCGCGTGGATGTCACGGGTGAGCTGGGCCAGCGCGCGGCGCTCTTCCTCGGGCAGCCGATCGGCGCCACGCATGCGGGCCAGCTGGCGGGCGAGCAGGATCGGCACCACCCGCAGATCGCGGATGATCGACAGCAGCAGGCGGCGCAGGCCTTCGCTGTTGCGGCCGGCCTCACGCCCGGCGTGCAGCGCCCAGACCTGGTCGGCCGCGTCCAGACCGTCGAGCAGGCCGACGACCACCGGCTTGAGTGCACCGATCGGCAACGCATCCAGACCAGCGCGCAGCCACGGCAGATCGAACAACAGGGTGGCCAGCAGCGCCGATTCATCGGCCGAGAGCAGCGACAGCGCATCGAGCGTGTCGGCCAGCACCGGCCAGCCCGCGCGCATTTCCAGATCGGCCTCGGGCTGCTGCCAGCGCTGCAGCAACGCCTCGCGCAGGTCGGTCGGCAGCGAGGCCACCGAGGGTCGGTTCAACAAGGCATCCAGGCCGGGGGCAGAAGCGCGGTTCACAGCATCGTACAGACAAGACAGAGGCCACCTACACTAGCGCCGCAGCGCCCCCCCGACAATCGCCGTCGCCTGCATGTGCACATGCCCGGGCGCTGGCACTACACTGCGGCCATCCCTAGGAGAGACCCTGCCATGCGCTTTTCCCGTCTGCGGTTGTTGGCCTGTGCGGCCCTTGTGATGAGTGTGTCGCTGCCGGCGCTGGCCCAGCGCGTGGTGGAAGGCGATCTGCAGCAACAGATGTCGCCGGCCGAGTTCAAGGCCGCCGGGCTGGAGAAGCTCACCCCGCAGGAACTGACCGAGCTCAACAACTGGCTGCAGGGCAAGGTCGCTGCGCTGGCGGCAAACGCCCGCGAAGAGGCTCGCGAGGAAGGCCGCCAGGAAGTCATCGTGAAGAACCGCGGCTTCCACGATTTCGGCAGCAATGCGCCGATCGAAACCAACATCACCGATGAGTTCCGGGGCTTTGCCAAAGGCCGCCGCTACGTGCTGGCCAACAAGCAGGAGTGGGAACAGACCGACGAAGCCACCCTGAGCGGTGTGCGCAAGACCGCCCCCAAGGTCACCATCAATCCTGGCCTGGTGGGGGTGTGGTACATGAAGGTGGACGGCTACAACACCCGCGCCAAGGTCCGCCGCGTCAAGTAATCCGCGCACGGGCAACCCGCCCACCCCGTACGGCGACCGCACGGGGTGGGTTTGAAAGTCACGCCTTCTGCAGCGCGGCCACGCGCTGGGCCAGCTTCTTGGCCGAGATGCCGGTCCTGGCCCCCAGCTCCTGGGCGAACAGCGAGACCCGCAGCTCCTCCAGGTCCCAGCGCAGGTCCTGCCACTGCGCTCGCTTGCGCAGGCCGCGTGCGTCGGCCTGTGCCAACGCCTCCAGGAACGGACGCAGTTCCAGCATCCGGGCTTGATCGCGGGGCGGATCGCGCTTGGCCCGCTCGGTACGCAGGATCATCGCGCGCAGATAGCGCGGGTACTGCGCCAGCGCATCGGCCGGCGTATCGCGCAGGAACCCGGGATGGACCAGAGCCGCAAGCTGCTCCTCCATGTCATCCAGGTTGCCACGCGCCCACCCCATCAGCGGCGCCTGCAACTGCGGCTTGAGCTCGGCCACGTGCGCGAGGATGTTCTCGGCCAGCTTCAGCCGCGCCATCGCCTCGCCGAACAACGCTTTTCCCGCCTCGGCACTGCGCTTGGCAAACGCCGCCGGATCGCGGATATCACCCAGGCCATCGGCCAGCACGGCGTTCATCGCCGCGTCCACCAGATCGCCCCGCAGGCGCTCCTGGGATTCGATCGCCGCGTACAGCAGGCCGGTCTTGGGCGGCACCGGCAACTGCTTGCGCGCCTGCTTGGCCTTGTCGGCCAGCGCGATCTCCAGCAGGCGACGCACGCCAAGCGGATGCTGTTCCAGCGCTTCATTGCGGTCGGCGAAAATCTTCAGTGCCGCGGTCTCCCCCTGGTCGACCAGGGCGGGATACGCCGGCACGCCGGCTTCGCCGGGCACCTGCAGCGGGATCGGGCTGGCGGGGAAATCGCGCAGGCCTTCCGCCGCCAGCGCGCGCCCGGCACGCGCGGCGAAGGCATCACCGGCCTTGTCGCCAAAGCGGGCACGCAGTGCATCCAGATCGCGCGAGGTGGCCAGCACCTTGCCGTCCGCGTCGCGCAGGCGCAGGTTCATGCGCAGGTGTGCGTCCAGCGCGGCTTCGTCGAAATCGGTCGCGGCCAGCGTGGCGCCCGTCGCACGCGACAGGAACCGCGCCAGTTCGCCACGGATGTCATCGGCGGTCGGCTCGGCAAAGGCCTCGGCGAAGGCGCGGCCGAAATCCGGGGCGGGCACGTAGTTGCGGCGCATCGCCTTGGGCAGGCTGCGGATCAACGCAGCGGCTTTGTCCGCGACGAAGCCGGGGGCCAGCCATGACAACCGTGCCGGGTCCAGCGCGTTGAGCAGGTGCAGCGGCACGTCCAGCGTGACGCCATCCTCGTCGGCGCCCGGCTCGAAGGTGTAGTGCAGCGGCAGGCGAGCATCGCCCAGCGGCAGGTACTTGGGATAACGCTCGGCATCGCTGCCTTCGCCCGGCAGCAGATCGGCCAGTGTCCACGACAATGCACGGCGCTTCTCCGGCGCCAATGCCTTCCACCAGGTATCCAGGCCCATCGCCGAATGGATTTCGGCCGGAATCCGGTCCAGATACCAGCGCGCCTGCCAGCCCTCATCGGCGACGATACCGGCGCGGCGCAGCTTGGCTTCTTCTTCGCGCGCCTGTTCCAGCACCTTGAGGTTGTCGGCGACGAAACCGGCCCGGGTGTTGATTTCGCCCGTTACCAGCGCCTGGCGCACGAAGATGTCGTGTGCCTCACCCGGCGCGATGCGCCCGTAATGAACGGGCTTTTTCGGGGCCAGCACCAACCCGAACAGACTGATCTGCTCCGAGGCCAGCACCTGGCCCTGCGCGCGCGACCAGTGCGGGTCGAAGTGCTTGCGCAGCAGCAGGTGCGGCAGCTCGTTGATGACCCAGTCCGGCTCGATCGCCGCGTTGGTCAACCCCCAGATCTTCTGGGTATCCAGCAGCGTGGCCGTGAGCAGCCACGGCGGCGGCCGCTTGGCCAGGGTCGAGCCCGGGAACGGCAGGAAGCGGCGCTGGCGCGGTGCCAGGAAGTCGCCCTTGTCGCTGCGGTGGCCGATCTGCGTGGGCAACCCCGCGATGAGCGCGCGGTGCAGGGTCTGGTACGCCGCCGCGCGCACCTTGTCGCTGAAGGCGTTGCGTGCCTCGGGGTCGGCGCCGTTACCGGGTGCCGCCTTGGTCTCGACAAGCGCCGGTTCGGATTTTCCTTCGCGGGCAAGCCGCGCGGCACGATGCTGCTGGCCGCGCGTCGCCTTGATCTTGGCCTCGTCATCGCGCGCCGGTGCCGGCGCCGAAGACCCGGCCAGCAGCGGTGCCAACGACGATTCGGCGGGCTCCTCACTCCAGCCCAGCTCTTCGCACAGCACGCGCAGCTGGCGATGCAGCTCACGCCACTCGCGCATGCGCAGGAAACCGAGGAAGTGCCGCCCGCACCAGTCGCGCAGCTTGGACTGGGTGAGGTCTTCGTGGGCCTGGCGATAACCGTCCCACAGGCGCAGCACGCCGACGAATTCCGAGCGCCCATCGGCGAACAGCGCATGTGCGTTGTCGGCGGCGGCGCGCGCTTCCGGCGGGCGCTCACGCGGGTCCTGGATGCCCAGGAACGACGCGATCACCAGCATCGGCCGCAGGCAGCCCTGTGCCTGCGCGGCGACCAGCATGCGCGCCAGTTTGACGTCCACCGGCAGGCGCGCCATCTGGCGCCCGATCGGGGTCAGGCGGCGCTCGGCATCGACCGCGCCCAGCTCACCCAGCTGCTGCCAGCCATCGGCGATGGCGCGCTCGTCCGGCGCCTCCAGGAACGGGAAATCCTCGATCTTGCCCAGGCCCAGCTGCAGCATCCGCAGGATCACCCCGGACAGGCTGGAGCGGCGGATTTCCGGATCGGTGAACTCGGGGCGCGACAGGAAATCCGCTTCGGAATACAGCCGGTAGCAGATGCCTTCGGATACGCGGCCACAGCGGCCCTTGCGCTGGTTGGCGCTGGCCTGCGAGACCGCTTCAATGTGCAACCGGTCCAGCTTCTGGCGCGGGCTGTACCGCTTGATGCGGGCGAAACCCGGGTCGATCACATACCGGATGCGCGGCACCGTCAGCGAGGTTTCGGCGACGTTGGTGGCCAGCACGATGCGCCGGTTGGCGCCCGGGTTGAAGACCAGGTCCTGATCCTTGACCGACAGCCGCGCATACAGCGGCAGCACGTCGGTCCCGCGGTACTTGCGCCGTTCCAGCGACTGGTGCGCGTCGCGGATCTCGCGTTCGCCGGGGAAGAACAGCAAGATGTCACCGCGCGGGTCGATCCGGGTGATTTCATCCACCGCCGCGACCACCGCATCGTTCACGGTGCGCTCGCCATCGCGGCCACCGCCGGCTTCCCCGCCCCCCTCGCCTTCCAGCGGGCGGTAGCGCACTTCCACCGGGAAGGTGCGGCCTTCCACGCTGATCACTGGCGCATCATCGAAATGCTGGGCGAAGCGCGAGGTATCGATGGTGGCCGAGGTAACGATCAACTTGAGGTCCGGGCGCTTCTTCAGCAGCTGCTTCAGATAGCCCAGCAGGAAATCGATGTTGAGGCTGCGTTCGTGCGCCTCGTCGACGATGATCGTGTCGTAGTTGGACAGCCAGCGGTCGCTGCTGATTTCGGCCAGCAGGATGCCGTCGGTCATGAACTTGATGCGGGTATCGTCACCGACGCGGTCGGTGAAGCGCACCTGGTAGCCCACGGTGGTGCCCAGTTCGGACTGCAGTTCCTGCGCGACACGGGTTGCCACCGCACGCGCGGCAATCCGTCGCGGCTGCGTGCAGCCGATCATGCCGGCGGTGCCACGGCCCGCGGCCAAGCACAGTTTGGGCAGCTGGGTGGTCTTGCCCGAGCCGGTTTCACCGGCGATCACCACGACCTGATGTGCGCGGATCAGCGCGGTGATGGCCTCGGCTTCACGCGCAATCGGCAGCTGCTCGTCCAGAGTGATGGCCGGCTGATTCAGCGCGCGCGTTTCCCGGCGCTGCACGGACGCCTGCAAGGCCTGCTCGAACGCCGCCGCCAGCCCCGCATCCGCCGGTTTGGCCCGCCAACGCGAGAGCATCCCCAGCAAACGACCGCGGTCGCGGCTCATGGCCCCGTTGATCGCGGCCTGCTGCTGGGCCAGACGTGCTGCATGTGGTTTTTCGATAGCGCTCATCAATCGATTCGTTTAGAACTTTTGTTTACTACTGAAAGGGTAGTCTGATCTATTGTGAAGGCCATCCGATTCATCCCATCCATAAGGAGTTCTCCCATGGCGAAGACGACCAAGACCCCGGCAAAGCCCAAGACTGCCAAGCAGAAGCTCGGCGCGGCGGCCCCGTCGGCCCCGAACATTGATATCGGGATCAAGGAGGGCGATCGCAAGAAGATCGCCGATGGACTGTCGGCCTTCCAGGCAGATGCGTTCACGCTCTACCTGAAGACCCACAACTTCCATTGGAACGTGACCGGGTCGATGTTCAACTCGCTGCACACCATGTTCGAGACCCAGTACACCGAACAGTGGGCGGCCCTGGATGACGTGGCTGAACGCATCCGTGCACTGGGCTTCAACGCCCCGGGCTCCTACCGCGAGTTCGCGGCCCTGACCTCGATCGCCGAGGAGCCGGGCCTGACCGACAGCGCGGACTGGCGTGAAATGGTACGCCAGTTGGTCACCGCCAACGAGGCGGTGTGCCGGACGGCGCGCAAAGTCCTGGATGTCGCCGACGATGCGGACGATGCGCCGACCGAGGATCTGATGACCCAGCGCCTGCAGACCCACGAAAAGTACGCCTGGATGCTGCGTTCGCTGCTGCAGTAAGGATCTGCGTTGCGGCAGGGTTGGCCGGTTGATGGCGGAAGCAGAAGCGGAAAGCAACGGCGTTGGCTGTTGGGGTCTCCGTGTTGGCGAGCGGGGGCCAGGCCCTGCCGGGACGCGCCGTAAACCCATCCCTGGGGGCTCGTGGGCGCCATCCTTGGCGCCCTGACGGTCCCGTCAGGGCCTGGCCCCCACTCGCCATACAGATCTGGATGGACGGTTGGGCAAGCCGGAGCGGCCTCCCGGCGTGGTGATAGATAACAGGCAAGCGACAGCAGACAGGCGCTGATTGGCGCCTGTCTGCGTTTGACTGGTTGGTGACCGGCTTTTGACTGGCTCTCCGTTGGACACCAGCCACGTGTCGACGGCGCGGTGTGGGTGGGTCTGCAGGACCGTTGGAGCGGCATGGATGCCGCTCACGAGCCCCCAGGGATGGGTTCACGGCGGGTCCTGCAGACCCACCCACACCGCGCCAACCCCGTAAGAGGCGACGCCCGGCGCTTTGTGCTTCAGCTCTGGCTCTGGCTCTGGCTCTGGGCCCGGCTTCCCTACACGCCGATCCGACATCAGAGGACACGGCCCGTAGCCCGGGCAAGGTAAACTAGCGCGATGTCTTCCCGCCCCGCGCACGACCTGCTCAGCCGCATCTTTGGTTACGACGAGTTCCGCGGTCCGCAGCAGGCGATCGTCGAGCATGTCGCCGCCGGCAATGACGCGCTTGTCCTCATGCCCACCGGCGGCGGCAAGTCGCTGTGCTACCAGGTCCCCTCCCTGCTCCGCGACGGCACCGGCATCGTCATCTCGCCGCTGATCGCCCTCATGCAGGACCAGGTCGAAGCCCTGCGCCAGCTCGGCGTCCGCGCCGAATACCTCAACTCCACCCTCGATGGCGAAACCAGCGCCCGCGTCGAGCGCGAACTGCTCGCCGGCGAACTGGACATGCTCTACGTCGCTCCAGAGCGCCTGCTGACCGGCCGCTTCCTGTCCCTGCTCTCGCGCAGCCGGATCGCCCTGTTCGCCATCGACGAAGCCCACTGCGTCTCGCAGTGGGGCCACGACTTCCGCCCCGAATACCGCCAGCTCACCGTCCTGCACGAACGCTGGCCCGACGTGCCGCGCATCGCGCTGACCGCCACCGCCGATCCGCCCACCCAGCGTGAGATCGCCGAACGCCTGGACCTGACCAACGCCCAGCACTTCGTCAGCTCCTTCGACCGGCCCAATATCCGCTACACCGTCGTCCAGAAGGACAACGCCAAGCGTCAGCTGCTGGATTTCCTCAAGGTCCATCGCGGGGCCGCCGGCATCGTCTACTGCATGTCACGGCGCAAGGTCGAGGAAACCGCCGAGTTCCTCTGCAAGGAGGGCATGAACGCCCTGCCGTACCACGCCGGCCTGCCCGCCGAGGTGCGCGCCGCCAACCAGCGCCGCTTCCTGCGCGAGGATGGCATCGTCATGTGCGCCACCATCGCCTTCGGCATGGGCATCGACAAGCCGGACGTGCGCTTCGTCGCGCATACCGACCTGCCCAAATCGATGGAAGGCTATTACCAGGAGACCGGCCGTGCCGGCCGCGATGGCGAGCCGGCCGAAGCCTGGCTCTGCTACGGCCTGGGCGATGTCGTGCTGCTCAAGCAGATGATCGAGCAGTCCGAAGCCGGCGAAGAACGCAAAAGCCTGGAGCGCTCCAAGCTCGACCACCTGCTCGGCTACTGCGAATCCATGCAGTGCCGCCGTCAGGTGCTGCTGGCCGGCTTCGGGGAGACCTACCCGCAGCCCTGCGGCAACTGCGACAACTGCCTGCTGCCACCCGATGCCTGGGATGCCAGCGTCGCCGCGCAGAAGGCGCTGAGCTGCGTCTACCGCAGCGGCCAGCGCTTCGGTGTCGGCCACCTGATCGACATCCTGCGCGGTGGCGACAACGAGAAAGTGCGCCAGTTCGGGCATACCGAACT
>Ga0213828_1002475_pt1 | contig 13396 bp, 17 predicted proteins | sample MC6MC0897MG_FD_180664 | JGI IMG/M metagenome (GOLD analysis project Ga0213828, IMG submission 180664) | Enriched soil aggregate microbial communities from Iowa State University, Ames, United States - MC6-MC0897-MG | ecosystem: Environmental > Terrestrial > Soil > Unclassified | place: USA: Iowa...
AAACAGATTCTAATAATACTTTAATTGAGTAAGGAAGGTTTGAAACTTTTGCAACGCCAGCTTTTTCAATCGCAGCTAAGTCATAGTAATTGTAAGTTTTACCATTTACTTCGAATGATGCGCGGCTGTTGTGTAAATTACCTTGTGCCATTTGCGGATCCCCCTAAATATCTTTTTGAAAAGGCCTGTGTAAAGCAACTTTTCTCCAATACCCATGATAACGTATTTATATTCATAAGTAAATTACATTAATATTATCTTTTTTGATAAGCAATACTTATGACCTTGGTTTCTAACCTAATGTTTCTAATTTTAGAGATATTCATAAGATGAAGGGTTTGCAGGAAGGATATTTTTTATACCTTTCTAACTAAATGAATCTAAATGTATTTAACTGGGGTACGAATTGAGGTACACGTTATTTCTTTAAAAGTGTACCTCAATAATAAATAGACATAAATCTTTTCATCTGGACAGGTTATTTAATAGTAAAAATATAACAAAAAAAACTGATTTACAACAACTTATAATTTTTGTAAAACCAATATCATATTTTTTACGTTTTTATATGCGTATTTAACCATTGCTGCATCAATATTTATCATTCTTACTCATAGACTGTGGATAGTGAAGCTATTCAATCTAATGAAGAGCAAATGAATAAAGCTTTAGATGTAATCACACAAAAAAGCCTAGGCTCTAAATTAATTGTGTTCCTGGGCTTTGGCTTTACTCTTATTTGTCTAAAGAATATTTTTCAATTGCCTCTTCTGCTGTAGTAGAAGGATTTTCAAATATTATATATCGACTGTAAACCTCTTTTAAATTTAAGATTCACTTAAATCGTCAACTAATTCAAAAACATCTAATATCTTAACAAATTCTACTTTGTTGATTCCACCATCAGCATTTTCATATGTCTCTGGCTCAAAATGTTTTTTTACGATGCTACATACCTCTTCTGAGCTTCTTCCTTTAACTAAGAAAATTCTCTCTTCAAATATCTTAGCAGGATTTATTGTAGATGTCGCTGTCGATTCAAATAACAATTTAACTGAGAATAGATTATACAAAAAACCACCTCTTTTTATATAATATATAATCTTAATGAGAAATACAGAATTTATTTTTTAAAAAGGCCATCTGTCAGTAGTTTTTTTGCCTTCTTAGCAGCATTACCAGCTTTTTCAATTTCATTAAGAGTTTTATCTAGATATTCGGTAGGAAATCCTATTTCAGATTTTTTTAACTTTAAGATTTATAATATAAGTAAATTATGGAATTTAAATTATATTTACCAAAAAAAGTGAATTACCGGGGGGGGGGAATTATCATGTTAATTAGAAGTGCAAAAGATAAAGATTGTAACATATTAAGCGATTTAGCCTATAAATCAAAAGCCTACTGGGGATATACAGAAGATTTTCTAAAACAATGTAAAGATGATTTGACTGTAACTAAAGAGTACATACGAGAAAATCCAGTTTATTTAATGGAGAGTGATAACAATATAGTAGCATTTTATAGCTTTACTATTAATGAGCGGAAATTAGATGCATTATTCATAGATCCTAATTATATCGGTAAAGGATTAGGAAGAACGATATGGGAGCATTTATTAAATAAAGCAAAGGAGTTAGGAATAAACGAATTTACGCTTGATAGTGAACCTAATGCAGAAGGTTTTTATTTAAAAATGGGAGCAAAGAACATTGGCTCCACTCCATCTTCAGTGTTCCCTGACCGCCATCTTCCTTTAATGAAAGTTAAAGTGTTTTAAAATACATTAATAAGTAAAGACAAAGAAGGCGATTTGAACTGCACACCGTCAACTAGACAGTGGAAATAATAAAAACTGTATTAAGCGGCTTAAGCCCTGAATTCTAAAGGGCTCAAGCCGTTTAATCGTTTTTAGTAGCCACATACCCAAAACTTTTATTGCGAATGATTTGATATGTCATGTTTTTTGGTTAATAATATATAACCTAACATGAACCCCATTTATTTTAAATTCTTCACTGTATTTCCTATTAGCTTGGAGGGGGTCCCCCTCTCAACTACAACTAAATTAAAAAACAAAAGAAATTAAAGAATTTACATGACTGGAGTAAGAACGTGGCTGGGACAAAATGATTCGTTTTAGCCACTTTCAGCGTGCAATCTATTTTTTAGTTGTTTCCCCAAAAAATCTGTATTCATGTTTGGTTATGTATCAAATGCTTATCTTCTGATTTTGAGTCACCTAATTTTGCAACATAATCTATAAGGAAATGAAAAACAATTAGGGGTAAAATTGAACCTAAACCAATATATATTCCCGAAAAAAGTATTCCAACGATTGTTGTTTTTAACACTCCTAGTAACCCTTGATAGGTATGTGCAAGTCCAAACAATAGCGAAGAAAAGAATATAATTAACCAAATTGAAAAACTAGGAAATATATAAGATAAAGCAAAGATTAAAAAACCTCTATATATAATCTCTTCTGTGACTCCTGCTGTTAATGAAACATAATTCCAGAGCTTTTTCTCTTTACTGGTAACTGGGATTATATCAGAGAAACTTACTGTATTTAATTGTTCTTCTTTCGCTTGTATGAATTTGGTTCTAAATTTATCACTTAAATGATAGGCAATGAAATAATATAAAATACTTAATAAATATAGTATGGCAATAACAAATATCGAATAAGTTATTACATTTCCTAATGTTTTTGTATCGATATTTGGATAAGCAAGTCCAATATCTTTAAAATCTAAATCTGTAAAAAACACTAATAATATTATTGAAATAGTAGGAATCCAAAGCCCTATTATAAGTTTTATATAATAATTTAATCTTGCATTCGGGTTTTCTCTCACAGCAAATTTAAATTTTTGATAACCGAAGTATCCTATAAATGGTTCGTATATTAAAGTAAAAATAATTATTAACCATAGACCAAAAACCACAAATTTCGCCGCCTTTTTATATTATTTGACTATTTAATTTAAATTTTTGGTGCAAAAAATTTATTTAAAATATAAAAATAAAATTATTTAAATCTAAGTGGTTAAGCAATCGTGCCCTTTCGTGTAGGAACAAACAGTAGTTCATTAAGAAGATGTTTGAAGTAAGGATAACCGATTGGAATCAGTATATTAACCTAAATGATGTCTCATCCAAACATTCGGTTCAATGTAAACACCTTTATTCGCCGCCTTATCTACTTCCAATGGCACTAATCCCTCATTTAAAATATAGCTTCCTGAAGTGGGGAACTTCATACCACACCACTTTTCCCACATTTCAATTGATGCTGGAATTACCATTGATCTTTCTGCCACCTTTATAATCGAAGCACCCGTCTTATAATGTGTTCTAATCCAAGGATCAAAAGGGAGACCATCATCCCTTATCCAACTAATATATTCTTCCATAGGAACAAGTGGGAACTTGTATTTTAAGGATGGCCGAACAGGAGCTACCATATTTTTAATTCTATTTTTAATAGCCAAGCCTTTCATTTCTTTTACCATTAACTCACTGAGACCTTTACCTCTAAATTTAGGATGAATGACAATGGCTAAGGCTGACAGTGAATTAGGAGATATATTATCTTGGTAATCTAATATTCCTTTTTCAAAGACTCCATCCCATCCTGATGGTAAGTTGTCTTCATTACCGTCCCAATCAAAAGGTATTGAATTACCACAAGCCATAGGTGTTGATTCTTCATTCAAGAGAATATATTGAAATTCAGGAAACCATGAATATAAATTACCCCAATATTTTGCTCCTATTGGATCCTCTTTCATAAACTTTGCCCATCCTATATGATGTAGCTTGTCAAATTCGTCTTCTAAATCCGGACATTCTTTTAACGTTACTATGGTGTGTTTCTTATCCATCATTTATTTCCTTTCTTCATATTTACTTAATTCGGTTTAATATTTTCCTTACAAAATATCTCAAAAATTTTCTTATTTTTTAATCTTGTAAGATATAAAATCAACATCAGTTTTGTTAGTTACTTATTGACGTTCTGCAGTCCGTACTTCGGCATCATCGACAATTCTTATTAATTCCTTACTGCCTTCTGTTGTAAAATCAACATCTATTGATAGTCCTCTTATGAAGAAACTTTTCTCTGTTTTAGCGTACAGTTCGAGTTTCATTGAACCAGGAAACTTGATAAAGAGTCTGTTATTTTCTAAAAAAACATGAATGATTAAATCTGGATGCTCTGTTAGTGCATAATTACCAACAAGACTTTTTAAAATGTCTAACGAAATAACTTGAGCACGTTCTAAAGGAGGTTTTTCCTCGGCAAGTTCATAAGGCTCATCGAAAGCAGCTTGTTCAATTGCAAGTAATATATGTTGGTCAAAATCGAAATCTTGTTCTTTATTTCTTAGTACAATAACGACAATATCATGATTGATGAAGCGTCTAAGGCTTGTAACATAACCTGGCCAACCGCCACTATGCCAAATTATTTGACCTTTTTCCTTATCATCCTCCAAGATCCAACCAAAACCATATTTAAATGGTGTTTCAGTTTCTGTCACCGCTGGTTTATAAGCCTCTTGTAGTAATTTATCATTGATTAAATTCCCTGAGCTTAGAGCACGCTCATAAAGATAGAGATCCCTAACAGTTGATTGAATGCCACCATCACCAAGCATTCCATCTAAATAAGTAACCATTTTTGACTCCTCAAAATCATCTGCCAATATATACTTACCTGCGTACACATCATAGACATAACCGTATGCATAATCATCAATCTTAATATTCTCTTTTCTAACGCCAATGGCTTGAGTGCAAGTCATATTAAGTGGTTTAAAAATGTTTTCTTGTAAAAAAGCAGAAAAACCCATGTTAGTTACACGTTCCACGATAATTGCAAGTAAAATATAGCCAGTATTACTATATTCAACACGCTCATTCGGTGCAAATAGACGGTCAGGTTTGTATTTGGTTAAATACATGAGTAAATCATCATTGTCAGCGATTTTCGTTTTGTCCCAATACTTTTCAAATAGATCTAAATAATCAGGGAGTCCACTCGTGTGATGAAGTAAATGTCGAATCGTAATGCCTTCATAAGGAAGATTAGGTATCCATTTTTGGACTGCATCATCAAGATTTAGCTTACCTTCCTGAACGAGTAATAAAATTGCGGTTGCTGTAATTGGCTTGGAAACAGAAGCAAGGTTGAAAACAGATCGTGATGTTAATGGACGATATGTTGACAGCTCAGCATCACCGAAAGCTCCTTCGTATAAAATCTCGCCTTTTTTAGCGACAAGAACTGTACCATTTAACAATTCTCTTTCCTTAATATCATTGAATAATCTTTCTAAGTTAACCTTTGTGTTGGTCAAGATTAGTCTCCTCCCAATTTTGGTTTGTACATTTTTTTTCTACAATCTTACTTAGCTTTGTAAGAATTTTTTTAAGTTCTTCCATTTCACTCAATTCCATTTCTGAGTAAAAACGATTAACAATTTCACGGTTTATTTTTTCTTCCTTTTCATAATATCGAAAGCCTTTATCCGCTAATTGTACAAGTATTTCCCTTCTATTCTTAGGATTTATCATCCTCATTAAGTAATTCTCATTTTCTAGCTTCGTAACAATTTGGCCAACAGCACTTGATGTTATTTTCATTAGTTGAGCAATTTCTCCAATAGAAATTGCTTTAAATTTTTTAACAATATCCATTAGAATCATTTGATTATTAGAAAAATCGTCATCAAGTAAGGATTGATATTCCTTAATGATGATTTTATTCATTTCATAATGCATCTCGTTAATTTCGGTAACGAGTTCAAATAATTTATCTCCATCATTATTTTTCATGTATTCACACCCTCTAATATTAAAATCAACTTCATAATAAATTTAAATTAATTATAAACACAACTTTAATATAAAGCAAGATTAATTAATGAAACAAGAAATTAATCTCAATCGACTTACCAACTATAACCATTTATAATCCTTTTTTATCTTCCTCCTAAACTCCCTTCTAAATTTAGGATAGGCATTCACACGTTCTAGCATTCTAGCTTTAGAATAAAGATTGATGAAAAAATTCCCTTCAATCTTTTATCTGGCAAATACAAAAACTCCATTTTTGAAAAGATTGTTCAAAATGGAGTTAATCATTCTAGATTTTTTTAAATGAGCCTTATTAAACCAAAGCATCCGTTAGCCATCCATAGCGCAAAATCAACGCTACGCCACTGAAAATGGAAGATTTTTACGTTCTTTCATGGAAGTTTAAGTACAATCCTTCACAAGATAAGCAGCAAATTACATAAATTTCTGATAAAAAAATCCTCTCAAAGAATAAATAAAGAGCGATAACTTATTATAAAGTCCCCTATAAGATAGACACTTAAAAAAATCTCTCTTGCAGGGTACTTTTTTTATGATGAACATAACAACATCAAGGACAAAAAATACTCAAGGCACATCCTTATTTAAAAGCTTTAGTGAAAAAGGGATAACATACACAGATGAAATTAAGGCAATAGCGATTGCGGAATATGAAAAAGGAAAATGTTCACATAAAATCTTTGAAGATGTAGGCTGCGATATCGACCAAGTAGGGATTCATCGAGCAAAATCAGCTTTAACACGATGGGTGGGCCTATGAGGAAAAAGGTGTGACAAGGCTTGAAGCAAATATCATTCGGAACGACCACTTGAACGCAATTAACGTTGGATTATTCATGCGAAATTAAAAACTGATTTCTAATTATTTTATTCCCCATATTACACCATTCATTTTTTACTTTTTATATTTTATGAAGAAGAAAAATCCAGATAAAAATAATGCAACAGTAATTTTTATTAAAAGACTTAAATTGGTTTGCATATTAAGAATAAGTAACAACATTAGAAAGAAAAAAACGGATGCCCAAAATACTCTATCTTTTATTAATTTGTTTATACTATTCATTAAAAATCACCCCAATATAGTATCTCATATATGTAATATACATATAAATTTATAAAAATTTTTAATTTTCAGTTTTTGCCCACGCTGTTAGTACATATTTGAGGCTGTCCCAAAAGAGATTTTTAACCAAAAATAAAAAAAAGTGAAAGACAGAAATGTTGATTTATAAACGTTTCTGTCTTTTCAATTTCATTTGATATTTATCCAATTTTTTAAACAATCCCATATAATAAATGTCGTAAAATATTCCAAATCTAAATAGTTCCTCTTTTAAAGTCCCTCCCAAAGAAATCTACCGAACCCTTGCAAGATTTTAGCTTTTTTGATCCTTTTAAAGCTTCTAATACAATACATGCCACCAAGAGTTCATCTCCCTTTACTTATGATAGTTAAATTGTATGTAAAAATTAAGATTTTTTAAATCTAATTATTTAACAAGTCAATCTTTTTCTTCAATAACCTACCTTCCCTTCACATGTTTTAAATACTCTTGTCTTTACTTTCTAATACTTGTATTATACTGAAAATATCATTCATATGGTTGCCTTTTACATCACCATTTTCCTTTATTTCGGTTAGAAAGTTTTCTTCAGCATCCATGCTATATAACAGTCTTTTTTAACATGATATTCCGCACGCTTCTTCCTACACTCCTTACTAAATCCCCTGTCCAAATTTTTTTCGGTTTATATTTATTCCTTCTAAACTAAATTGATATAATATTTTAATGAACTATTTAAAGGAACATCTATCCATTGAAAAGAGGTATTTTTATGAAAAAAAGTTTTGTCCATCATTTATGCATCCAAACTAATACATACACCGAATCATTAAAATTCTATACGGACGTACTAGGTTTTAAAGTAGTACAAGAATCACCCGATTTTCATGGACGAAACTTTAATACATGGATACAGTTAGGCGATTTTTATATTGAGTTGCAAACCGGAAAACAAAATGAAATGCTTAGTGACGTAAACACAAATTCTCAGGGTCTAGTTCATTTTTGCCTATGGGTAGAAGATTTAAAATCAGAGGTATCTCGACTACATGAATTAGGTACCGAATTCTTACTAAAGAACAATGAGTTCATTTACCATGTTGAGAATGGTAGCTTATGCAAAATAAAAGCACCTGAAGGAACAATTGTAGAGCTTCGTAACAATAAAGGTATTTAAATACCTACATTTCCCTAACGATTCTAAATCCTTATTTAAAAATCATTTTGTTTCTATAAAAACCCATCTAATTTCTCAAAAACTGAAAAACTAGCACCCCCTTTAAGCACCCTATAGTTTGGGCATTTATCCCTGTATTGAAGCACCAAGCATTTAATTTCAACTTTATTCCCTCCTGCCTGCCCCAAACAGGCAGGAGGACTTTTGGGTACGGTTATCTAGATGCTCCACCTAATCTTGTAGAAGGAAGAAAAGTAGTTTGACACTATCCAAATAGAATATGGGATTTCAATATCAACTTAGCTAGACAATAGGATGCTAAGCAAATCCTCTCATGTATTATCATTTCTTTTACAAATACCTCATGTTGAATTTACTTCTAATGGGCCACGATGAGCTACAAACATTTTCATGGGAATTCTTCCTGAATATAACCTTTCTAACATACTTAAGTCTATTGCATTACCTGATATATCGCTAAACTTTTCTGTTTGATTTCCAAATCCAATTTTTAAGAAAAGGGTATTTAGTATTGATGCTTATAATTTTTATTTCAGAGGTGAAGTTCCATTAAAAACTTAAAGAAGTTGCATAAATTCTAAATTGCAGTTATTATTACGTTATACGTTATATCGCCAAACGTAATAAAAGTTTTAAGGGAGGTATTGTAATGAAAAAGGATAGATTCTCCGAGCCCTCATTGTTTATTTTGATTAGCCTGGCAGAAAAAGATTGTCATGGTTATGCGATTATGGAGGACATTGAAAAAAATTATAGTATTAAGTTAGGCGCTGGGACTTTATATGGGGCAATTACTCGTTTGGAGAAAGCAGGATATATTCAAGTCCTTGAATCAGATGATCGTAAAAAACCTTATAGGCTTACAGATGAAGGACGTGAATATTTAAGCAATCAAATCAAAGAAATCCAAGCAGTAACTGCACTCGGAGCAAAAAGGCTTGGCTTAATATGAAGTGGTTGATTTATTTGTATCCAAAAAATTGGAGAAAACGATACGGCGATGAAATAATTGATTTATTAGAACAAGAAGATTGGTCATTCTTTATTATTATCGATTTACTGAGAGGAATTGTTGATGCATGGAAAATCGAAATAAATGAACGACAAGTTTTTGGCATTCGTATGAGTAATATGTTATTGCTTATCAGTTTGATGAATATATTTATTATTCTACAATACAGATCATCACAGGGGGTTATTTTATTGGAACAAATTACTTTAATTATTGCAATGGCATCATTTTTCTTAGCTGTTTCTATTTTCATTGTGAATCTTTTTAAAGAAGGTTTTCAAAAAGCTTTTTCAATCAGAACTAGATTATCAAAAATGTGTCTCGGATTTATGGGCTTGTATGGATTGAGTTTTATAGCATTTTTAGTGTTAGCAAATTAATTCAAATAGGTTTAATAAAATGACCAAGGCAATTGATGTCTTGGTCTACTAGTATCTTAACAAGTACAAGAATCCAACTGTTTGCACTCTTCACCTAATTTGCCTCTCATATGTTTGAGTACCTTAGCTGATTAGATTTACTGTAACGTTGACGAATCTACTGCCCTTATTATGATACAATTTACATAATTACACAACGGGGTGATTTCATGGAAAATGATAAATTAGTTTGTAAATTATGTGGAAGTAATACTTTTACACAAGGTGAATTAGGTGGACCTTATGCAAATGTAAGACCAGTAGACTCAATTTCAATTTTTTCGAGCTCCCCACTTATATTATCTATTTGTACTAATTGTGGAGAAGTAGCTTCAATGAAAGTAAAGAAACTTGATAAATTCAAATAGTCTCTTAATGTTTTTATAGGGTCGCTTCTAGCAGAGCGCCCCTATAACAGTTTCTTTCCACAAAAGACATTTAATATTTGATAGAAAGTATTTTTGCTATAAATAGAGAAAAGTAGATAATGGAGAAAGTCATAAATATATTCAAATTATCATATCTCTATCAGTTATATTTCTATTATTATTGTTTTCATTCACATATTTTATTGATACCTAGTCCTTACATCCTCTAACTATCTTTAATCCTCGCTTTGATTACCCTTTTATTTTATGAATAGATGCCTAATATCATTTCAAGCCCTAGAATAATACCTCCTCCTGTCAACCCCCCTTTTTTTTAAATAATTCCATCAAACACCAACTGTATAAAATTGACACCTCACGCCAATAGGTTTTTCTACTAAGGTAATACATCTTGATATAAAAGCACACCTTTATTTATAGATTTTTTTAAATATTTCTACTAATCAAACCTCATATTTCTTTTATTTTTTGAAATATGATGAATAAGTCTAGAGAGTGTAACAGTTTACTACATACTATAAAAATGTAATCTGCAGATTATCAATCTTTAGTTTGGAGGAGGTGAATATTACATGCCTTTAACTACTGGTCCAATTGAAAATACAGGAAATCTACCAGCTAATGCCACTAGCGTTCGTGTCAAAGTTCTCAACCTTACTGGAGGTTTACTGACTGGAGTTGTACGCGTTTTTAGACTCAACGGTACAAGACAATTATTATCAACAACTCCTTTTGCTGCTAATGCCAACGCTTCTACTTTTGTAACTGCAGGTGTAGGTGGTGCGTTTCAATATGAAGTTGAAATTGTTCCGAATCAAACTGGCGGATTATATAGCGTTTACGGGCGAACAGCTTCAGGTGTTATCATTGATGCCCAACGGTTAGTGAACTCAGAATTAACACAGATTCTTTAATTTTGAACAGATTGTAAAATCAGAAAGGCCTTATACTTCGGTATAGGGTTTTTCTATGCTCCAAACCTGTTCCCCTTTCTTAAAATATCTTTCGGACAACCTCTTATCCCCCCTTACATTGCATTTAATACAAGCTTCTTCACCAACGTTGAATCACACTAATATAAAACCTGTTATTTATGAAAATCCTTAAGAAAATCTTCATAAATATTCTCATTAATTATTAATAATTTCCATTTACAATAATCAATATCATTTCAAATAAAACTCAAAAAGGATTCTATTTTGCGAAATCAAATAAAAACATTTAGTTGGTCTCTTATGATATGTAGCGTTTGACAATGACCAGTAGAAAAAAGGAGCAATTCATCTTGGGTATTACAGAAATTATTAGCAATATTCGTATTTTAATGTTACCAGTAATTTTTATTATTGGTGTAGAGTTCTTACTCATTGCACTTTATTACTTTTATCGAAAACGACAATTAGACAAAAAACAGATCCCTATAAAGAAGCTTATTCTTGGTGCAATCTTCGTTGGATATATTGTTTTTGTGTTGGAGCTAACGATTATTGGTCGTGGCACTTCCCATTACATGCAAATGAATCTTCAACCATTCAGTGGTTATATTGACGCCTGGAAAAAATACTCTTTAAGAGATCTCCAAAATTGTCTATTTAATATATTAATGTTTGTTCCACTTGGAATCTTATTGCCTTTACTTATCGCTAAATTTAAAGAATTTAAGTGGCTTCTTCTTGTAGTTGTAGGTGCTACAGTGTCAATTGAAACGTATCAAACACTAACGGGAGCAGGGATTTTTGAGCTTGATGATTTAATGAACAACTCACTTGGTGGTATTTTTGGTTATCAGTTATACAGATTAGCTGCCTCCATTACACATAACAAAAAAATAAACATGAAAAGTCTGATTGGAAACCTTGCTATACCTCTATTGATGGGTTTGATTTTTTTGTGTATGAATATTGTCTACACCCAAAAGGAGTTTGGTCATTTAGCCATAAATGCCTATACAAAATCAAATATGTCAGATGTGAAAGTATCAACCTCATTGGAATTAAGCTCAGCACCAACAGTTGCTCCAGTATATAAGAAAATCATAAAAAATGAAGACGTAGAAGACCTATTACAACAGAAATTAGGATTATCTCAGGTAAATCCACAGGATGATATGGGCAGTGGTGAGATTTTAGTGGAGGATAAAGATGGAATCCCCTATACATTGACGAAAAATAATGCAGAAGGACAATGGTGGTTAACAGATAACAATTATACGCCAGAGCAAACTTCAGTTATTGTGCAAGAAGAAAAGGCAAAATCACTAATGGACAAACTTTCTATACTACCGCAAGATGCAGAATTAACTGTACAGGAAAATGGCGAATTTGAATGGAATTTACCTGATCGTCCCGATTTAAAAAGAGATTATTGGACTGGGGATATTGAGCTCGGCCTAAAACAAGATGGCCGTGTTTATTCGTTAGCCTATAGTCTTCATGAAAATCAATTTATACGAGAAGTAGATATATTGTCTCCTGCAGAGGTGTATGAACGAATAAAGAATGGCGAATTCCCTCAAATAAAATATAACGCACTGGTACAGGAGGAAGATCTTGTTATAAAAAAAGGAGACCAAATTGAAATAGAATCGATTGAACTTTCGCATATGTATGACACAAAAGGCTTCTACCAGCCAATATACAATGTTTCTGGAAAGTTTAATGGAAATGATTGGTTCACATTAATTCAAGCTAGCAAGTAATAAATACGGAGTGTATATCCTAAATTTAGTAAAGGCCCAGACTCAAATTATTGGAGTATCTGGGCCATTCTATTTTTAACTCAATTTTTAAATTTTCTTGAATAAATAAATTCTATTATTGGTGAAGTAACAAATGTAAGACCAACTACTAAGAGTAAGGGATAATTCTTCATGTCATTTAAATTAGATACACCCTCTGAAATAAATAATATAAGACATGCCATAATCATTAAAACATAATACCCAATCTTTGCACTTTGAGTTTCAATATGCCTTTCTAATTCATCTTTGTCTTTTGCACCATTATGGTCACCCCAATTTAACCAATTTAAAAGATAAGATAATGCAATAAAACTAAAAATGATAGAACCCCCATCAATAGTACCAAAACGTAACCATTTGTATAAGGTGTAGCTTACGAATGTACAAAATACTATCAAAACAATTATACCGACTAATTTTTTTGATTTATCCATTTCATTTCTCCCCATTCCCATACGGTATAAATAATTCTTCCATAGTAACCCCTAATACTCTTGCAATATCAAAAGCTAATTTTAAACTTGGGTCATATTTGTTATTCTCTATTGCATTAATTGTTTGTCTAGTTACATCACAACGTTCTGCTAATTTTCCTTGAGAAATATTACATTGTTCTCTAAGTTCCTTTATATTATTTTTCATTCAACAACCACCTTCATATTTTGAGGTGTAAAACATTTTT
>Ga0213828_1002482_pt1 | contig 13373 bp, 14 predicted proteins | sample MC6MC0897MG_FD_180664 | JGI IMG/M metagenome (GOLD analysis project Ga0213828, IMG submission 180664) | Enriched soil aggregate microbial communities from Iowa State University, Ames, United States - MC6-MC0897-MG | ecosystem: Environmental > Terrestrial > Soil > Unclassified | place: USA: Iowa...
GAAAAAATTAGAAACTATCTATGATATGAGATTTCAAAAATCAGATATATTAACAGAAGAGTTAGCAGAACTTCTAAGAGAGGTTACCATTGAAATCGAAAGAGAAATTAGCGTCGCTATAGATAGAAAGGGAAGTGTGGTTAGTGTTGCTATAGGAGATAGCTCCACAGTAGAAGTTCCCATGATTGATACTAGAGAGGGAAGATTATCTCAAGTTAGAGTAATACATACCCATCCCAATGGAAATCCTAAATTATCAGCCTTAGATTTATCAGCATTACTAAAATTAAAGCTAGATTGTATAGTTGCCATTGGAGTATCAGAGGATAAACCTTTAATTTACAATATAGGTTTTTGTGATGTGAAGGATAACATACTTATAGAAGAAGAAATAAAAAATTTAACTATTGATAAAGTTTTAAGCTATAAATTTTTAGATAAAGTTAAGTATATTGAAGATGTTTTTAAAGAAGATAACATAATGGAAGATAACTCAGAAAGGGCAATATTAGTATCTATAGAAGACGAAGAAAGCCTAGCTGAACTAAAGGAACTTACTAAAGCTTGTGATGTAGAACCTGTTTATGAAATACTTCAAAAACGGAATAAAATTGATTCAGCCTATTTCATAGGTAGTGGTAAGGTTGAAGAAATAGCATATCTAAGACAATCTTTAAGAGCAAATGTAGTAATATTTGATGAGGAATTATCAGGATCTCAAGTAAGAAACCTAGAGCAAGCCATAGGAACAAAGGTAATTGATAGAACCACCCTTATCTTAGAGATATTTGCAAGAAGAGCTAGAAGTAAGGAATCTAAAATTCAGGTAGAGTTATCTCAACTAAAATATAGATTAAGCAGGCTTAGTGGTTTAGGAACTATGCTTTCAAGAACAGGAGGAGGTATAGGAACAAAAGGACCAGGAGAGAAAAAGCTAGAGACCGATAAGAGAAAGATTAGAGACACTATATATGATTTAAATAAAGAATTAGAAAAGATTAAAAGTATAAGAGCAACTCAAAGAGAAAGAAGAAGTAAGGATACTATTTCTAAGATATCATTAGTAGGATATACAAATGCAGGAAAATCAACCCTTAGAAATGCTCTTTGTGAATACTCACCAGTTAAGTCAGCTACAGTAAAAGAAAAAGTTTTTGAGGCGGATATGTTATTTGCAACCTTAGATATTACAACCAGGGCTATGGCGCTTCCAGACAATAGAGTTGCCACCGTGACAGACACTGTAGGATTTATAAGAAAATTACCTCACGATTTAGTAGAAGCATTTAAATCAACTTTAGAGGAGGTAGTTTATTCAGATTTATTACTTCACGTAGTAGATGCATCTAATGATACAGCAGAAAAACAAATAACAGTGGTGGAGGAAGTACTTAAGGAATTAGGTGCAGGAGATAAGGCAACCTTATTAGTACTTAACAAAATTGATAATTCTAATGATGAGCTATTAAATTCTTTAAATGAAAGATTTAATAACTATTCTATTTTAGAAGTATCAGCTAAAGAAAAAACTAACTTTGAAGAGTTATTAAATAAATGTACTGAAGTCCTTCCTTATAAATTAAAGACTTTCAAGGTATTAATACCTTATAGTGATTCTTCAGCAGTGGCATATTTACATAGAAATGCTATGGTAGAAAGTGAAGAATATGGTGAAGAAGGTACTATTCTTGTAGTTCAAGGTGATGATGAAGTCTACAACAAAAGTTCTAAATATATTATAGAGTAGCAACTAAAGTATAATCAGACTGTTAGGATATAAATTAAAAAATTAAAGCAATAGATGAAGGGGAGAGTAGGGGGATAATTTGAGCACAGGATTAATAAAATATGATTGGAACTTCATTGAAAATTACAGTGATGAAGAAATCAGCTATTTTCTAAGCTTAGAAGGAAAGTCTATAGAAGCTATATGTAAAATTAGAAATTTAGATAGAGCTACAGTTCAAAAACATCTTATAAACTGCAAAATTAAATATAGGTTTTTAGTTAAAAGTGAATCACCATCAGATTTGTTTAAATCTTTAATCTTAGCAGCTAAGGAAGAAAGAATTTTAGTTTTAAATAGTTTAGATAGAGTTAATAAAGAAAAGTTAATTCATTTTCTAGTTAAAAACTATATGGAGCTAGGACTTAAGGAGAAGGAAGCTGCCATATGGATTATGGGTGAACTTAGAAGTAATGCCACTGTAGAAATACTTATAAAGGCAACTGTTAATAACCATGTAAATATTAGAAGAATGGCAATTTCAGCTCTTGGGAAAATAGGTGATCCAAGAGCTGAGAGAGCTCTTATTAGAGCTTTGGAGGATAAAAATCCTCAAGTCATAAGTTATGCAGTTAAATCCTTACAGAAGATAAGAACTGGAGAAGCAGATGATAAAATAAGAGCTTTATTTAATAGCACGGATAAAGAGTATATTAAAAAGGCTTGTGAGAGTTATATTAAGCAAATAAATATTACAGAGGGGGCTTAATAATGGGCTATTTTACAGTGAAAGGGAGTGCTACTTCAGAATTTCAAGAAAAGAAATCTACCTTTATAGGATACATAAAGAGAGTAAATACTGAGGAAGAAGCAAAGAACTTTGTAAATGAAATAAAGAGTATGCATAAAGAGGCAACCCATAATGTTTACGCCTATATAGTTGGAGAAAATAAAGGCATACAAAGATACAGTGATGACGGCGAACCCCAAGGAACAGCAGGTATTCCAGTTTTAGAAGTCATAAAGAAAAATGATTTAACAGATGTAGCAGTGGTAGTTACTCGTTACTTTGGTGGTATCCTTTTAGGGGGAGGCGGACTAATAAGAGCTTACTCTAAGGGAGCTTCTTCAGCAATTGAAGAGGCTGGTATTGTAGAAAAAGTAAAGGGATTAAAATTAAGATTCACTTTAGAATATGACTTAATAGGAAAAATACAATATCTATGTGGTACAAAGAATTGGTATATTGAAGACACTACATACACAGATAAAGTAGAATTATCTCTGTTCTCAGAAAGCGAAAATAAGGAAACAATAATTGCAGCTTTGGTAGAGGCTACTAACGGAAAAGTAACTATATGCGAAGAGGATGAAGAATATTTATTTAAAGAAGAAAATAGATATTATAGAGCTATTGAAGAGTAACTTGAAATTTGAAATTATTAGACATATTATGTTATAATAGGTACATTGATTTTAAAGTTAATAATTATATAGATAGTACAGGAGGAATTTAATATGTCAGGACATTCAAAGTGGCATAATATCCAAGCTAAAAAGGGTAAGGCAGATGCTAAAAGAGGTAAAATATTTACTAAAATAGGTAAGGAAATAGTTGTTGCAGCTAAAAATGGTGGATCTAATCCAGAGACAAATGCGAAGCTTAGAGACGTTATAGCAAAAGCAAAAGCAGCTAATATGCCCAACGATACAATCACTAGAGCAATTAAAAAAGCTGCAGGAGAGTTAAGTTCAGTAAACTATGAAACTATAATATATGAAGGATACGGACCAGAAGGAATAGCAGTTATAGTTGAGTGTCTTACTGAGAATAAAAATAGAACAGCAGGAAATGTAAGATATGCATTCTCTAAACAAGGTGGAAACATGGGAACAGTTGGATGTGTAGGCTTCATGTTCCAAAGTAAAGGAGAAATCATAATAGAAAAAATTGATTCAGTAGATGAAGATGAATTAATGATGATGGCTTTAGATGCAGGTGCTGAGGACTTTGTAGCTGAAGATGAAGTATTTGTAGTAACTACAACTCCGGAAGACTTTGGTACAGTAAGAGAAGCTTTAGAATCTAATGGAATAGAATTCTTAGAAGCAGATGTTAAAATGATTCCAGACACATACACTGAAATCAATGAAGAAGTTGCAACTAAATTCCAAAAAATGCTAGATGTTCTAGAAGATGATGATGATGTACAAAATGTATATCATAATGCTGGATTCCCAGAAGGATGGGAAGGTTAATAGATTTAAATCCAGAATATCATGACGGTGTAAAAACAGTAGGTTAGAATATTGGTATAAATCCATGGGAGTACCATATTTAAAATGAAGAAAGTTACGTATATGTAAAATGTACCCTAAAGAATAGACACTTAAAAAAGTCTATCCCGTAGGGTACATTTTATTTTATTTTAATCTATACATAGTTTTTATTATAATTTTATATGAAAAAATATGGTAATCTATGAAATTTTTCAGTTTTTATTATATAAGATTAAATATTATTCTTTTTCTTTTTCATTTCTTTTTAACTGAGGAATCGGCCTTCTAAATAAGATATTCATAAGGGCATTTCCATCAAAAGGTATGAGGGGCCAGGTGTATTTCTTTTCATTTTCGAAACTATTAGTAGAATAAAGGAGCCAGAATATAACTGCCATCGCTCCAACGAAGCCATAGATTCCAAATAGTCCAGTTAATATTAGTAATATAAGTCTGAGGAGCCTTATTGTCATTGAGAACTCAACACTTGGTGTTGCGAAGGTTCCTATTCCAACCAAAGCTCCATATAAAACTGTTTCCGGTACAACCCACCCAACCTTTACAGCAAAGTCACCCAAAAGCAAACCGCCTACTATGCCAAGAGAAGTAGATAATGTATTAGGTGTATGTATAGAAGACACTCTTAGCAAATCCAAACCGAATTCAATTATAATAAACTGAATGAATAATGGAATAGCAGCTTCTTCTTTTGGCCCTAAAAATTGAAGATACTCCGGCATCAAATCAATGTTGTATACAAGGAGTAGCCATAATGGAAGCAATATAAAGGCTGATAACATTCCTAAAAATCGAACCCATCTTACATAGGTCCCTATAATAGGTGTCTGATAATAATCCTCAGCATGCTGAGTGAAATGAAACAATGTGACCGGAAGGATCATTACGCTTGGGGAAGTATCTACTATAATAGCTATATGTCCTTCCAACAAGTGTGCAGCTACAACGTCAGGCCTTTCAGAAAATCTTGCCTGCGGAAAAGGATTATACCATTTTTTCTTTAAAAGAAGCTCCTCTAAGGTTTTTTCCGCCATAACTAAGGAAGCAATATCAATTTTTTCAAGCCTGCCTTTTATTTCATCTAGCAGTGCCTTATCTGCAAGATCTTCTATGTAACCTATTACTACATCAGTTCTGGACCTTTTCCCAACATTAGTAATTTCGAATACAAGCTTTGGATCTCTTACTCTTCTTCGTATGAGAGCTGTATTAAAAATAATAGTCTCCACAAGACCATCTCTTGAACCTCTAGTTACCTTCTCAAGATCTGGCTCTTGGGGACCTCTTACAGGGTATTCCCTTGCATCAATTATTATGCCGGTGTCTTCACCATCAATTATTAAACCAAGTGCTCCAGAAAGTACAGGTGTCTCAAGATCGTCAATATTATTGAAGGTTTCTACCTCAATATAAGGAATTCTACTTTTGAGAAGGCCAATAATTGGATTTGTTCCAAGCTGTTCTTCACTAGTAAATTGCAGCTCTGCCATTACCCTTACCATTATATCGTCTTTCGCAAATCCATCGATAAATACAAGAAAAGCTTCTTTTCCTGCTACTCTAAAGTCTCTGCCTATAATATCAAAACTCTTTTCTAGGGGAAGAATTTTTTGTATATACTTTTTATTTTCTGTAATATTATTTGATAGCTTCATACTTTTCACTCATCCTATTTTTAGATTTCATTGATTTATGTTATATTCCCCAAGACGTTACCTTTCTATTCTATTCTAGATATTATAGTGTAAAGTATTTTAATATCTATAGTTTTAACAATGATGAGTATATTTTCATGGGGCATTCCATTTCAGGGGTTTACGGTCTTGAATATGTGAATTGTTACGAAAATGAGGTCAGTGCATTTGCTGTAATTGATAGTAGTGTTCCATCGCAAGCTGATTATGAGGATGAACTTCCCATGGAAAGTATGAAGATATAGTTAAGAAAGTTTCTTAACGACCTTCGGAAATCGTGTCTAAGATACTGACATAGGTCCAATGGAAAATACAGCAATATTTCATACACCGTATGATATGACTATGATAGAACAATATGAAGAACAAAGTGATTATAAAAATGTCAAGATAAGTGAGATAACTAAAGAACTTGAATTTGATATAGAGAATTACGCAAAAAAAATATATTCTGCAAATACCTAATTACCTAAGTTTCCTTTGTACGAAACTTAGGTAATTAGGTTATATTTTTTTAAATTTAAATTTTGAGATCATAAGATAAGTAAGAAGTGCTAATAAAGCAATTGATAAAAGTATAGAAAAAATACCATTATTAGGTGTAACTAATGAAAATAATGCAACAATAGAACCTGTAACTGTGATGGGTACTCCAGTAAAAACACCATCAAATTGACTTGTATTATATTTTGCCAATCTATAAGAACCACTGATAATATATGACAATAGAAAACAAACACCAATCACTTTCATATAATCTAGATCAAGAAAGTTATACTTAAAAAATACTAAAAAAGCTGGTGCGACTCCAAAGGAAATTAGATCAGATAAGGAATCTAACTGCTTTCCTAAATCACTAGATACATTTAAAAATCTGGCAATTCTACCATCGTATCTATCTATTAAAGCTGCAATAATTATGAATATAGCAGCCAAAAAGTAATTTAGCTTAAAAGTTTCAAGTATTGAAAGAACTCCTAATGATAGATTAGTAGATGTAAGTAAATTTGGTATAGACTTTTTTAGCATAAACTCACCCCTCGTTAACTGAATTGACTTAATCAATTTTATAAGATTTTTAAACATTTTTATTATATGAAGACTTAGAAAACTTACTTATAAGCTTATCTTTGTAACATATTCCCCAAATAAATGATACTAGGGCTATTAACGACACTATTATTGTTGATATATAATTGCCATAATGAAGATTTGATCCAATACTCACAGATGCTAAAAGCCACGGAAATCTACTAATGAGTAAAATTCCAAAAAACTTTAAGGGATTTATAGGTGTTAATCCTGCAACATATATTAAAAAATCTTTAGGTAGTCCAGGAACTAGAAAGACAATGAATAAAAGAGCAGAAAATTTTTTACTATCCATGATATCCGCCATCCATTGAGAATTTTTCTTATTTATTAGCTTTTTTATAAAAGGGGTGCCTATAAGTCTGGTAAAGTAGAAAGCCATAATAGCTCCCAATAGCAGCCCTAATGTTGAATAAATTACACCAAAAGTCACACCGTAAATATATCCACCAGCAACTTGAATTACCTCTCCGGGAATTGGAGCAATAACTGTTTGTAGTATTTGAAAAAAAATGAAAACAACAGATCCAAAACTGCCTAGAGAAATTATATAATTCCTAAAGTTATCAAGTGATACAGTCAATTCAAGGATACGCGGTAAATATTTTAACACTAATATAATTGTCAAAAGCCCTAATAAAGCTAGCGAAATTTTACAAATTAAAAATTTTTTAGATTTATTCATAATTGTTTAGTCCTTTCTCCTATATTATCTTTAATTAATAGTTTATTAGAAACATCTTAAGATTTGTATATAATAAATCTTAAGAGTTCTTAAGAGTTCTTAAGATTTCTTAAGATTTATTAAGAGTTCTTAAATAATTTAAATAATATAGATTTAAATTATATTGAAGTATATACTTATTAATAAAATGGAGGTAAATTCAATGGATACTATGAAGAATATTTTGATAGCAGATGATAATGAGGAAATAAGAGAAATAGTCCGTGTTTTATTAGAGAGTGAGGGTTATACTGTAATAGAAGCTATAGATGGTGAAGATGCTGTAATTAAAGTTGATGAAAGTATAGATTTAATCATACTTGATATAATGATGCCTAGAAAGTCTGGATTTAAAGCATGTGTAGAAATTCGTGAAAAAACAAGTGCTCCTATTTTGTTTTTAACTGCTAAAACTCAAGATTCAGATAAATGCATGGGATTTTCTGTTGGGAGTGATGATTATCTATCAAAGCCGTTTTCATATACCGAATTGGTTTCAAGAGTTAAAGCGTTGCTTAGAAGGTATTATGTGTACAAAGGGAAAGAGAGAATTGATCCAACCGGTCTTATTAATGTAAATGGATTAACAATAAATACAACTTCAAATGAAGTATCAATAGATGAAGAAGAGGTTACGCTGACGGAAATTGAGTATCACATCTTGCTATTAATGGCACAGCATAGAAAAAAAGTATTTTCAGCACAAAATTTATATGAAAGTGTTTGGAAAGAACCTTATTTTTATTCTTGTAACAATACAATTATGGTACATATAAGAAACCTGAGAAGGAAATTGGAAAAGGACCCAGAGAACCCTAAATATATAAAAACAGTATGGGGAAAGGGGTACAGGATTGAATAAGAACTTTTTATGCACAAAGTTAGAAATTAAATTAATTCTATGCTTAATATTTTCATTTGTTATATCTGTTAGTATATTTTTTTTATTACAAACAATAGGGGGAAGTGTATTAAATAATCATTTTAATAAAATATCCTTTATTGACAACCAAAAAAATCAAGCCATATCCGATTTTAGAAGATATATATCAGATAACAATTTGACAATAAATGATCATGATGAAATAACAAGATGGGTTCGTAAAGAGAAATACGTAAATCTTTATATTTATAAGGATAATAAATTAGTTTATGGTTCTAATAGGAACAATTCAGCTATTGGTTATGGAGAATATCAGGAGAATTCAATAATTTTGTCAAGCAAAACACTTTATGATATTGCATTTACTGATACGAATGCAAAAGTGTATATGGAATGTTTTTTTGAGTACAAGTATTATTATATTGCAAGCTTTTTGGGTATTGCGATTTCCTTTTTTTGTTTTATAACAATTATGTTATTTTTTATAAAAAGAAAAACAACGTATATTGGAATGCTTGAGAGTGAAATAAAAATATTAGAAGGTGGGAATTTAACTCACGAAATTACTATTAATGGGAATGATGAGCTTTCTTCTTTGGCTCAAGGCATTAATGAGATGAGAAAATCATTTATAGGAAGATTGGAAAGTGAAGATAAAGCAAGGCTAGCAAATAGTGAACTGATTACAGCAATGTCACATGATTTAAGAACACCTCTCACAGTACTAGTAGGATATTTAGATATTATAGAATACAAAAAATATAAGACAGATGAAAATTTGAGACAGTATATTCACAATAGTAGAGAAAAAGCATATCAAATTAAATATCTTTCTGATAAATTATTTGAATACTTTATGGTGTTTAATACTAATGATGATGATTTAGAATTAGAGACCTTTGATGGAAATGAACTTTTAGATCAACTACTGGAAGAACAAATTTTTATACTGGAAGATAACGGGTTTACTTTTCAGATTAATTCTTGCAACATGCCGTTTCTTATAGAAGTCAATTTAATTTCGATACACAGAGTTTTTGATAATATTTTCTCTAATATCACGAAATATGCGGATAAATCCAAGCTAGTTAAAGTTAAATACTATATCGAAAACCAATTGTTATTTATTTATGTTGAGAACCAAATAAATAATAATTTGAAAGTAGTAAGTAGCACAGGAATCGGTATGAAAACATGCGAAAAAATTATCGAAAGGCATAAGGGGAAAATTGTTATTAGAAAAACGGAAAAAACTTTTTCTGTCCAGATTAGCTTAGCTATAAAATCAAGTAATCATTAAATAAAATTAAGCTAATAAAAAATAAAGAAGAAGAATACTCAAATAGCTGAGGTTCTTCTTCTTTTTCAGTCTTTACTATAAGAATGTAGTTGATTAGGCAATTAAAAATTAATTGCAAATAAAGGTTAATTTTATTCCTATCTTATTATGAGTTTTTTATTTTAATCCATCATCAATCTTCATATGCATACTCTAAGATATCTCCTGGCTGGCAATCTAAAGTTTTACACAATAAATCTAATGTGGAAAAACGAATAGCTTTTGCTTTGTTATTTTTTAAAATCGAAATATTAGCCATGGTTATATCAATCTTTTCCGAAAGCTCTGTAGAGCTAATTTTTCTTTTTGCCATCATTACATCTAGATTTACTATAATAGGCATAGAAACGCTCCTTCCTATATTGTTTTATCATTTTCATCTTTAATTTCTATAAAAATTTTAAATAGTTGTGATAGTACTAAGAATAAAAATCCTATAGTTAGTCCAATAAAAGTAACTATAAAAATAGGACCTAATAAAAGAGCATCATTAAAAAAATCAGTTGAGTGCTTTAAGTATGTTGCACTTATGATAAAAATAATTATTTCACTAAATGAACAGAAAGAAATTGCTTTTAAATAGCTGGCAATATTAAGTGAAAAAGCATTATTTTCTGCAACTAACTTACAGATTTTCTTTAGATTAAATATAGATATAACGTATGGAATAGCACATAGGTAAATACAAATTGAAATTTTTATCACTAAATTAGTATCTAATAAAGAAAATCTACTTTTTAAGAAAGCGGTTGTAACAAGTGGAGTTGTAAAAAGCATTAAAATAGTAATAAATAGACCTAGAAATACAAGACAATTTAAAATTTTGTAATTTAAACTTTTTTCCATTTTATCAATCTCTCCTTTAACTTTATAATGTTATAATAAATAAACTTTTATTGTTTGTCAATAAAAATTTAGCTTTAAAGAATATTTATTTATTTTATATTAATTTAAAAAAGCGACTAATAACTCAATAGTAACACAAGATGCCACTTTGTAAATTGAAAAGCAATCTTTGTAACTGACAACTAAATATTTGTAAACGAAACGCCACTTTTGTATCCGAAATGCATGTTTTGTAAATGAGATGCAGTTTTTGTAACCAAAATGCAGTTTGATTTTTCACATTTATTGAAGTATTATATTAAAAATAAGCATGCCAAATGGAGGTCGACTCCCTCTCGATTTTTTTGTAATCGGAGAATCCACCCCTTAATTCCTTAGATAGATTAGTGGTTGGCGGCACGCATTTTTATTATTTTTTTAGAAGAGTAGGTTTTAGCATGATGTCACTGGCGGTAACCGGTGCGCATCCAAGTTTATGCAAAACTTCTTCTCCGTGATAAAAGCTGAATGTTTCGTATGGACTGCGATTATTCAGCTTTTTTCTTTTGTATGAATTAATATGATTCATCATTAGGTTGACATCTTCCTGGGTAAGGTTATTAAAACTTGTCCCTTTCGGAAGTACTCTTCGTATTAATTCATGATTTACTTCAATAGCTCCTTTTTGATAAGGGCTACCTGCATCACAGTAAAATACATTAGTACGACAAAATGGTACAGATTCCCGATATTCTATTGCTTTAGGATTCGAGAACTCACTCCCATTATCCGTAAGGATAACAGGAAAAAGTCTACTAAAAATGTCCTTTCCCAGTTCTTTATCAAACTGATTAAAAATGTCAGTTACAGACTTTGAGGTGTTTGCATCTCTTAAGAATGCCAACATTAAACTGCAATCCACGAAGTGAATGGTCAAGAGGCATTTACCACCTTTGCTGCCAATCACAGAATCCATTTGTACAACTGCAGTATCAGGGTTCTTTTCAATAAACGCACAAAAAGCTTCGTAATTGCGACCAATGCGACAGCCTTTATTCACTTTGAATTCAGGTTTCTTATAACGCTCACGGAACTTGACTTTCCTTGGAAGATCAATGTTCCTGACATCAAAAAGACACGCATCGATGTAATTATAAATGGTCTTTTCACTACACATAAGCTCATCTTGATTGTTAATGTAAATCTGATTTACAGACTGGCCATTTTGAACAAGTGGTGAAATGATCTTATTCAATCTGGCGATTTCATCTTCAGATACACACAAGCCACTTCGTGACTGTGATATAGCTTTATGTGCTTTTATGTGGGCATGCTCTGCATCATATATATTTTTTAAAAGTGTACATTTACAAATGGTTTCACAACCGTTGCAAACATAAGGAACTCTGAATCTGGCAGTGCAAACTTCTTCAACAAACTCTGGACAGTTTGAATTACAAGAAGTACAAAGCTTACAGTAGATAGCCGATTTTCTGGTGCATCCTTTGCCACAGACGTTTTTATTTCTACAGTTAATGCGATTCTTACAATCATTGAATGGAAATCCAGGGTAACCTGTAGCAATTTCGGAACTATACTTGCGAACTTCTCTGGAAATGGTAGTTGGATTTTTTCCCAGCCTGCGGCTAATTTCTTTAAAGGAAAGACTCTCTTTTAAGTATTTTTGCAATTCAAGTCTTTCTTCATAAGTAAAAAATTTAGACATATATATCCTCCGTTCTGCCGCCAACAATCATAGGATATATAAAACAAAACTAATGAGCAAACAAAAAGACTGGTAATTAACCAATCTTTTGTAAGCTAGGATGCAACCACCTAGCGGATAAATATTTATTATTATTAATACAACCTAGTTGGTGCTGGAATGGTTGCATTTCGATTTACAACTCAGGCAATTAAGAAAGTTGGTATTAGATTAGTAAATATAAAGTTTAAATCTTTTTATATAAATTAGCGTATATAAATAAAGGATATTTCTTATGATATAAATATTAAGGTTTAAAATATAATTGAAACTATATTATTATAATATTTAAGTTAATGAAAAATAAATTATTATAATGGTTCATTATAGGAATAATTGGGGAAATAATATTTTATATTAAATATGGAGGTATATATATGAAAAAGAATAAATTAAAACTGTTGTGTGGGACTTTACTTTTCACTACGGTCCTACTTTTTTCAGGATGCAATAATATAAATGCAAGTGAAAGTGAAAAAGATGAGGAGACTGTGGTAGTAGTAAATCCAGAAAATCAAGATGATGATGAAACTTCTGTAAACCCAGAAGATAAATCTAAAGGTGTAATTATTAAAGAACCTAGTGATTCTGCAAGAGAACTAGAGTTTAAGGCTAGTTATGAAAGATCACAATATTATAATTCTAGTAAAAAATATCCTATTATCACCATTTGTAAATCTAAAGAAGATTTAAAGAATCATGAAAGCAAGGTAAAAGGACTTACTGTGAGTATGCTATCCAGCAAAAGTGAAAATAATGATTTGGACATAGGGAAGTATGACGATGAGTTTTTTGCTAAAAAAGCTTTAATTGTTATAACTTTAGATGAATCTAGTGGTTCTGTGAGGCATAATGTAAAAAAGGTAATTAAAGAGGGAGATGAAATTTATGTAGCTATTGAGAGAAAAATTCCTGAACTAGGCACTGCAGACATGGCAGAATGGAATATATATATTGAGTTAAATGCTGAAGACGTAGATGAAAATGATACAGTGAATCTTGGCTTGAATAAAGGTCTAAACTAAAT
>Ga0213828_1002487_pt1 | contig 13308 bp, 13 predicted proteins | sample MC6MC0897MG_FD_180664 | JGI IMG/M metagenome (GOLD analysis project Ga0213828, IMG submission 180664) | Enriched soil aggregate microbial communities from Iowa State University, Ames, United States - MC6-MC0897-MG | ecosystem: Environmental > Terrestrial > Soil > Unclassified | place: USA: Iowa...
ACCAGGGGGCGGCCATGTGCAAGTGGCCGCCCGCTGACCTGACACCGGCCAGCAACACACCGCCGGTTCCATCCACCATCGGGACATGCGCATGAAACTGATCTCCGCCATCATCCGGCCGTTCAAGCTCGACGAGGTCCGCGAGGCCCTCTCCGATGCGGGCGTGTCGGGCATCACCGTGACCGAAGTGAAAGGCTTCGGGCGCCAGAAGGGCCACACCGAGTTGTATCGCGGCGCGGAGTACGTCGTGGATTTCCTGCCGAAGATCAAGATCGAAACCGTGGTCACCGACGACCGCCTCGACGCGGTGGTCGAAGCGATCCAGAACGCGGCCGGCACCGGCAAGATCGGTGACGGCAAGATCTTCGTGACCGCGGTCGAACAGGTCGTTCGCATCCGCACCGGCGAAATCGGCGCTGACGCGCTCTAACCCCACTCGGAGCCCACAATGAAGACCTCTTTGTTCACCGGGTGGCAAGCCCGGTTCCATGCCGTGTGCCTGTTGATGCTGGTCAGCGCGTTGGCGGTTGGTGCGTTCTCCAGCACCGCGCAGGCCCAGGCGCAGGTCACCCCGGCACCGTCGGAGACGGTCGCGGTCGAGCCGCTGCCCGTTGCCGCCGCGCCGGCTGCACCGGTCGCCGACGCCGCAGCCGCTGCCGCGCCCAGCTTCGACCACGGCGACGTCGCCTGGATGCTCACCTCCACCCTGCTGGTGCTGCTGATGGTGGTGCCCGGCCTGGCCCTGTTCTATGGCGGCCTGGTGCGCTCCAAGAACGTGCTGTCCATCCTCAGCCAGATCCTGGTGGTGTTCTCGCTGATCCTGATCCTGTGGGTGGCCTACGGCTACAGCGCGGTGTTCAGCGAAGGCAACGCCTTCTTCGGCTCGTTCACCGAGTTCGCCTTCCTCAAGGGCTTTACCCCCGATTCGGTCGGCAACACCCCGATCAAGGGCCTGCCCGACTACCTGTTCGTCGCCTTCCAGTCGACCTTTGCCGGCATCACCACCGCGCTGATCGTCGGCGCCTTCGCCGAGCGCATCAAGTTCAAGGCCGTGCTGCTGTTCTCGGCGCTGTGGTTCACCCTGAGCTACATCCCGATGGCCCACATCGTGTGGGGCGGCGGCTATCTGGGCGCGATGGGCGCGATCGATTTCGCCGGTGGCACCGTGGTCCACATCAATGCGGGCGTGGCCGGCCTGGTCGGCGCGTACTTCGTCGGCAAGCGCATCGGCTACGGCCAGACCGCATTGAAGCCGCACAACGTGCCGTTCACCTACATCGGCGCGATGCTGCTGTGGGTGGGCTGGTTCGGCTTCAACGCCGGTTCGGCCGCCGCCGCCGACACCGTGGCCTCGCTGGCCTTCCTCAACACCATCCTGGCCACCGCCGCCGCGGTGCTGGGCTGGACGCTGGTGGAAGCGGTGAGCAAGGGCAAGCCTTCGGCGCTGGGCGCCGCGTCCGGCGCGGTAGCCGGCCTGGTCGGCATCACCCCGGCCTGCGGCACCGTTGGCCCGCTGGGCGCGATCGTGATCGGCCTGGTGGCCGGCGTGGTCTGCGTGTGGGGGGTGACCGGTCTCAAGCGCCTGCTGCGCGTGGATGACACCGCCGACGTATTCGGCGTGCACGGCATCGGCGGCATCGTCGGCGCCCTGCTCACCGGCGTGTTCAGTGCGCAGTCGCTGGGCGGCACCAAGGCCGATCTCGACATCGGTCACCAGGTCTGGGTGCAGCTGGTCAGCGTCGGCTTCACCATCGTCTGGTGCGCCGTGGTCACCGCGGTGATCCTGCTGGTGGTACGCATGGTGTTCGGCCTGCGCGTCACCGAAGAAGCCGAGCGCACCGGCCTGGACGTCACCTCGCACGGCGAGTCCGCCTACGAGGCCTGACCGCCACCCGCACGTAGTGCCGGGCGCTGCCCGGCAATCAACCAACGTAACGCCGGTCTCTGCCCGGCAACCCACCCACCGTAGTGCCGGGCTTTGCCCGGCAACCCACCCACCGTAGTGCCGGGCTTTGCCCGGCAACGAAAGAAACAAGAAAAGCGAGAGAGAAGCAGTACCTTCGCCGGCGGCCTTCGGGTCGCCGGCTTTTTGTTGGGCGATCACCGCAACCCCAGCCACGCATGGCGTGGCTCTACCCCGCCCACGCATCGGCACCCGCCCGCCGGCAACCGCGCGCAGAATCCCGCACAATGCGGTCATGCGCCCCCTCCGCACTGTACTTCCGCTGTTCGCCTGCCTGCTGCTCGCCGCGTGCGCCAGCCCCGGCATTCGCAGCCCGCTCGCCAGCTGGGTACCGTCGCCCAACTACAACGCCCGCAGCCCGGTCATCATCGTGCTGCACCACACCGACCAGCACTCGGTGCAGGAAAGCCTGGACACCCTGCGCAGCGCCAACAGCGGGGGCAAGGTCAGCGCGCATTATCTGGTCGGTGCCGACGGCCACATCTACCAGCTGGTGGGCGACGACCGCCGCGCCTGGCACGCCGGGCCGGGCCGCTGGGGCACGCTCACCGACCTCAACTCGACCTCGATCGGCATCGAGATCGACAACGATGGCGACACCCCGTTCGCGCCCGCGCAGATCGACGCCCTGATCCGCCTGCTGGACGACCTGTGCACGCGCCTGCGCATCCCCCGCACGCAGGTGATCGGGCATGCCGACCTCGCCCCCACCCGCAAGCAGGACCCCAGCCGCTTCTTCCCCTGGCAGCAGCTGGCCCAAGCCGGGTTCGGCGTGTGGCCGCGCGACAGCGACGGCCTCCCACCGGCGGGCTTCGATGCCTACCTGGCGCTGCAGGCGTTCGGTTACCCGCTGGACGACCGCGATGCCGCCGTCGGCGCGTTCCATCGCCGCTTCCGCGGCCGCGATGACCTGCCCGCCACACTGGATGCCGAAGACGCCCGCATCCTGCATTCGCTGCTGCGCCAGACGCCATGACCGCCACGCAATGCCAGCCGCGCCAGCCGACCAACGGTCGGCTCTACGATGCCAGCTGCGCCAGCCGACCCACCATCGGCGCCACGATTTCAGGACCCTCGCCCATGACGATCACCCGCCTCATCGCCGCACGCCGACTTCCCGCGGCACTGCTCATCGGCCTGGCCCTGCTGACCAGCTGCGCCGTGACTCCGCAGCGCCCCAGCGCGCCCGCCAACACTTACGTCAAGGCCGCGTGGAACGCGTTGCCCGCGGTCTCCGATGCCGACCTGCAGGCCGGCTTCGCGGCGTGGCGCAACGGGTGCCCGCGCCTGAAGACCGACACCACCTGGGCCTCCACCTGCACGGCGGCGGCCAGTGTCGACACCACCCCGGCCGCCATCCGCCAGTTCCTGCAGGAACGCCTGGACGTCTATGCCCTGCGCGCCGCCGGCAACCGCGCCGATGGCCTGATCACCGGCTACTACGAACCGATCTACCCCGGCAGCCTGACCCGCACCGCGCAGGCCATCGTGCCCGTCTATGGCGTGCCCGGCGACATGGTCAGCGTGCAGCTGGACAGTGTGTATCCGGAGCTCAAGGGCAAGCGCCTGCGCGGCCGTGTGGAGGGGCGCGTGCTCAAGCCCTACGACGATGCCGCGACAATTGCCGCCCAAGGCGTCAAAGCCCCCGTACTGGCCTGGCTCACCCACCCGATGGACCTGCAGTTCCTGCAGATCCAGGGCTCGGGCCGCATCGTGCTGGCCGATGGCCGCCACCTGCGGATCGCCTATGCCGACCAGAACGGCCACCCCTACCGCCCGATCGGGCGCTGGCTGGTGGAGCAGGGCGAGCTGAAGAAGGAGGACGTCACCATGGACGCCATCCGTGCCTGGGCCATCGCCCATCCGGCGCGCGTGCCCGAGCTGCTGGCCAGCAATCCCAGCTATGTGTTCTTCACCAAGGGCCCCGACGGCGACGAAGGCCCGCGCGGTTCGTTGAACGTGCCGCTCACCGCCGGCTACAGCGTCGCGGTGGACCGCACCGTGGTGCCGCTGGGCAGCCTGCTGTGGCTGTCCACCACGCGCCCGGACGGCACGGCGGTGGTGCGCCCGGTGGCCGCGCAGGACACCGGCGGTGCGATTGCCGGGGAAGTGCGTGCCGACCTGTTCTGGGGCACCGGCGATGTGGCCGGCAAACTGGCCGGGGACATGAAGCAGAAGGGGACCATCTGGATGCTGTGGCCCAAGGGCGCGGCGTTGCCCACGGCGCCGTAGCCCCAGGGTGTGAGGCCTGCTTCACGCACCGGTCCTATGCTCGCCGTTCGCATCCCGCCCGGGGGTGCTCCCTGGCAAGGTGAACCGGCTCCATGAGCGCACTCCCCGACCGTTTCGACGTCATCATCGTGGGCGGCAGCTATGCCGGCATGTCCGCGGCCCTGCAACTGGTGCGCGCCCGGCGCAGCGTGCTGGTGATCGACAGCGGCACCCCGCGCAACCGCAACGCGGTGGTCGCCCACGGCTTCCTGGGCCGCGAAGGCATGGCCCCGGCCGAGATCGCCGCGCAGTCGCGTGGCGAACTGATGCGCTATCCCACCCTGGCCTGGCTCACCGGGCGCGCGGTACGTGCCGAGGTCCTGGACGGCGGCAAGCGCTTTGGCATCCAGTGCGACGGCGGCCAGCGCCTTTCGGCCCACCGGCTGATCCTTGCCTACGGCGTCACCGATACGCTGCCGGCCATCGATGGCCTCGCCGAGCGCTGGGGCAGGAGCGTGCTGCACTGTCCGTACTGCCACGGCTATGAGCTGCAGGAAGGCCGCATCGGGGTGGTCGGCTGCTCCGACGACGGCGGGGCCGGGCAGGCGCTGCTGTTGTGCGACTGGGGCAATGTCACCCTGTTCTGCAGCGATGCCGCGCGCATCGATCCGGCGCAGAAGGCGCGGCTGGACGCGTGCGGCGTTGTCATCGAAACCACGCCCGTGGTGCGCGTGGATGAGCAGGCCACGGTTGTGCTGACCGATGGCCGCCGCATTGTCACCGATGCGCTGTTCGTCGCCCCGGTGTCGCGCCTGTCCTGCGACCTGGCCCAGCAGTTGGGGTGCGAGCTGCAGGACGCCGGCTGCATCACCGCCGATTCGGCCAAGCAGACCACCGTGGAAGGCGTGTTCGCCTGCGGCGACGCGGCCCGCATGGCGGGCAACATCGCGCTGTCGGTCGGCGAGGGCGCGCTGGCCGGCGTGGCCGTGCATCATTCACTGGTGGGCCTGCTCGACTGAGGCGCCGCCTGTGCGCGTGCGCCCCCCGCATTGCCTCTCCTGCGCCGTGTCCCCGTTCTGCATTACAGTCGCACACGCAGCCCGCGCATGCCCGCCCTCGCAGATGGAAAGGAATCTCCATGCAGGTCAAACGCATCATCGCCAACCTCCGCACCGAAGACCCCTCGCTCGCCGATCGCTTCTATCGGGACATCCTGGGGCTGAAACTGGCCATGGATCATGGCTGGATCCGTACCTACGCCAGCCCGAATGCCATGACCGTGCAGGTCAGCGTCGCGCAGGAGGGCGGTTCGGGGACCGACGTGCCCGACCTGTCCGTGGAGGTGGACGACCTGGAGGAGGCGCTGCGCAGGGTGCGTGACGCCGGCATTGCGCTCGAATACGGGCCGGCCGATGAACCCTGGGGCGTGCGACGGTTCTACGTACGCGACCCGTTCGGGCGGCTGGTCAATATCCTGCAGCACGCCTGATCGCCATGCTTCCATCCACGCCAATCCCCGACAGGACCCGTGCGCCCATGCGTTACATCACCCTCGCGTTGCTGCTGGTCTCCTGCAACGCCATGGCCGGCGACATGGCCACGCGCGTTGCGGCAGGCAACATGGCGATGGCCAACGCCGAAGGCCAGGCCTACGACCGGTCCCTGGCCACCGCCATCCAATCGGCCATGATGGTCTGCGCGCCCCCGGGCCAACCCGTGAACCGGTTTGTGCTGGTGGGCGACATCGGTACCGCAGGGGGGCTCTCCCGGATCGCTGTAGACCCGGCCACCCCACTGTCGCGCTGCTTCGCGAAAAAACTCTCCGCCCAGCCACTTCCGGTACCGCCGCGTGCACCACGCGGTACGAGTGCCTATCCGCTGACGTTGGAAATGGACGTGACCCAGTAAGTGGGTGTCCCAGGCCGGGCAACAGGGCATGTCCAAAGTGAACCCCGGGCGCAGTGATATGAGCGGGACACCAGGCAGAAACCGGCGTTGCAGCTTCTCACGGCAGTCCGTCTACGCTGCTGCCTGGACTGACGGTGGGTCGGGGAAGGATCTTCGCCTTTGAGGGGGCGGCCCAAAGATCTTCAGCTATTTCGTTGAAGGCCCGACTCACTGCGATCGTGTCGTAATCACTGGCGATGAAACGGTCGCACGACGCAACGTAGTCGAAGGCAAGGCTGTACCGGCCACCAAAATCCTTCATCGGTACACCCCAAGCTCGGTTCGTGGACCGCTCCCAGAGCCAGCAGGCAACGCGGTTGAGGGCGGCGCCGTCATGGAGATCCAGTAAAACCCAGTCGTCGCGAAGCAGTACCACGTTCACCCGCGGCGGTATCCAGCGGGCGCTGGAGCCACGTGGCCCCCTCAGCAGCGCAGAAACATCCTGACGGCTGCTGCTCCAGTCAATCAGATCGATGTCGTAGAGGAATACGTCGTCATGCATGTCTGTATGGGAGAAGAGCAGCACTCTTCCATCGCGGACCACGGATGGAACGTGGGCCTGGACCGGGCCAACCCCTTGTGGTGCGGGCAGCTCGGTAACACCCGCACCATGGAATGCAAAAAACCTGTTCCATGCGTACGCGATGACGCGATCACCCGCAGCAGCTGACCAGAACACATCGCGTTCCGTGAACGACCTCCATCCTCTCTCGGACGCCAGCAACAATTGGTTGCCTGCGATCATCTCGCCATCCCGGTTGTAGCGGCTCCAGAACAGAGCCTCCGGCATGACGCGGCCGAATCGCGGCCGAACAGAAAACACCACAATCTCATCGCCGACCCAAGCGCCAAGCTCACCGCTTGCCAACGGGGCGCCGTCGCAGCCTGGAGGCGGTGCGGCCAGTGTTGTCCATGTGCGTTCCTCTTCCGAGAAAATCCGATAGACAAAACATCCAGTCTGCCGGCACCAGACCCTGACAAGGGTATGCGTCTGTGCTGCATTGCGGCTGAAAGTGGAAAGATCCGGGGAAAAGTCTCCGCCGAGGTCGCCGTAAGGAATCAGCATCGGTTGCTGTGGTAATCCGACCACATCAAACATCCGGCCGTCATCGTCTGAAACCAGCAGCCGCTCCCTAACGGCTACTGCAGGCCCGCGAGTTGGACGAGGGTCGTGATCTTGATGGTGATCGTGATCGTACTTAAGGCGAAGTGAGTGAATGCTCTCAACTAGTGGACGCATGCTTCTTCTCGTTGTGTCGAAGCAAATATACGCGGCTATCGACTGTCAGCTACGCCACTGCGCTTGGGCGGGTCGGTGGTGACCGTGGCAATGCCGCCAAGCAACGCCTCACACAATTGTAGATAGGTCACGTGGCGTAAACAGGGCTCGCGCCGCTGATCCAACTGTGTTTCGGGGATCTTCTCGACATGGGACCTGGAGCAGCCGACCAACGGTCGGCTCTACCGGGATGTTGTGTAGCCGACCAATGGTCGGCTCTACCCCGGCACGCTGACCAGGATGAATGGAGACGAGTGAGACGCGGTGCCGTCCCCGGTTGCCCGCTGTTTATGATTCAACCCCCTCCGCTTTTGCACTACATTGGTGCAATGACCTCCGCACTAGCCCCTCCCGCCCTCGACGTCCTGGGCACCCCGGTTGCCTGGGCCGACGCCAGCGGCCGCGTGGTGGGCTGCAACCCGGCGTTCGCGCGCTGGCTGGGCGTCAGCGTGCGCCGTCTGATCGGCCAGCCGCTGGCGTCGCTGGAAGTGCAGGGCGAGGCGCTGGCCCACTTCCTGGCCCGTGACGAGCGCGACACCCTGCGCCTGCATCGGCTTGCCCTGGCGCTGCCGGGCGACGCCCCGCGATTTGCCGAAGGCTGGCTGAGCCGGTGGGACGAAGGCGGGTGGTTGCTTGAAGCGCATCCGGTGGACGAGTTCCCCGGCCTGGACCCCACCCAGGCCCTGCCCAGCGCGCTCAGTGCGGCGCTCAAGGGCTTGGCCCACGAGCTGCGCAATCCGCTGGCCGGCCTCAAGGGAGCGGCGCAGCTGCTGGCCCGGCGCAATGCCCAGCGTGACCCGGACGAGCGCGAGCTGATCGAGCTGATCGGCTCGGAGATCGAACGCCTCAACGGCCTGCTCGAACAACTGCTTTCGCCGGCCCCGGCCGCGCCGCACGCACCCCTCAACATCCATGCCTCGCTGGAGCGCGTGCTGCGCCTGGCCGAAAGCGAAGGCGGCTGGGCGGTGCGGCTGCAGCGCGATTACGATCCCAGCATTCCCGAATTCGATGGCGACGCCGACCGCCTCACCCAAGCGGTGTGGAACCTGGTGCGCAACGCGATCCAGGCCGGTGCCGGCAGCGTGACCCTGCGCACCCGGGTGGAGCACGGCGTGCGCATCGGCGACCAGCTGCACCCGCTGGCGTTGCGGCTGGAGATTGCTGACGACGGCCGCGGCGTGCCCGAGCAGCTGGCCGAGCACCTGTTCCTGCCGCTGGTCAGCGGCCGCGCCGAAGGCACCGGGCTGGGCCTGGCGCTGGCCCAGCAGGTGGCGCGCGAACACCGCGGCACGCTGACCTACCGTTCGCGACCGGGGCATACCGTCTTCACCGTGCTGCTGCCGATCGGCCATGGCACGCCCGCCGAGGAGACCGCCCATGGCGGATGACACCGACACCACCGCCCAGCGCGTCTGGGTGGTCGATGACGACCGCGCGGTCCGCTTCGTGCTGTGCACCGCGCTGCGCGACGCCGGTTACCGCGTGGAAGGCTTCGACGGCGCCGCCTCGGCGCTGGCCATGCTCGACACCCAACCGCCACCGGACCTGTTGTTCACCGACGTGCGCATGCCCGGCGACGATGGCCTGGTGTTGCTGGACAAGCTCAAGGCGGCGCACCCGCAGTTGCCGGTGATCGTGATGTCGGCCTATACCGACGTGGCCAGCACCGCCGGCGCCTTCCGTGGCGGTGCACAGGAATTCCTGTCCAAGCCGTTCGATCTCGACGATGCGGTGGCGCTGGCCCAGCGCGTATTGCCCGAGCAGGACGCGCTGGTGGATGCACCGGCGCCCGCGACCGTGGAACCCACGCCGGACCAGCGCCCGCAGCTGGTGGGCGACACCCCGGCCATGCGCGCGCTGTTCCGTGCGATCGGGCGGTTGGCGCAGGCACCGTTGTCGGTGCTGATCAACGGCGAAACCGGCACCGGCAAGGAACTGGTCGCGCATGCGCTGCACCACGAATCGCCGCGCGTGCAGGGGCCGTTCGTCGCGCTCAACACCGCAGCCATTCCCTCCGAACTGCTGGAAAGCGAACTGTTCGGCCACGAGGCCGGGGCGTTCACCGGGGCACAGCGACGCCACGTCGGCCGCTTCGAGCAGGCCAACGGTGGCACCTTGTTCCTCGATGAGATCGGCGACATGCCGCTGCCGCTGCAGACGCGGCTGCTGCGCGTGCTGGCCGAGGGCGAGTTCTTCCGCGTGGGCGGCCGCGAACTGATCCGGGTGGACGTGCGCGTGATCGCCGCGACCCACCAGGACCTGGAATCGCTGGTGGCACAAGGCCGCTTCCGCGCCGACCTGCTGCATCGGCTGGACGTGGTGCGGTTGCGGCTGCCGCCGCTGCGCGAACGGCGCGACGACATCGCCCAGCTCACCGACACTTTCCTGGCGGCCGCCGCACGCAAGCTCGACACCCCGCCCAAACGGCTCACCGCGGCCGCACTGCAGGCGCTGCGCGAACATGACTGGCCCGGCAACGTGCGCGAGCTGGAGAACGTGTGCTGGCGCATGGCGGCCTTGGCCGCCTCGGATACCATCGGGGTGGCCGACGTGGACAGCGCGCTGCATCGCGGCGGTGGTCCGCGCACCCGCGCGGCGGGCGATCCGGGCCAGTGGGAAACCCTGCTGTCGGCATGGGCACGCCAGCGCCTGGCCGAAGGGGCCGAGGGCCTGCACGCGCAGGTGCGCGACCGGGTGGACCAGGCCCTGCTTGAGGCGGCGCTGCAGATCACCCACGGGCGCCGTGCCGAAGCCGCAGCGCGGCTGGGCATGGGCCGCAACACCCTGACCCGCAAGCTCGGCGCCGGGCGCCGTCGCGGCGGATGAACTGGATGTCCACGGCATGTGTGCACGGCGTCCGCGCCGCTTTCATGGTGCGTGGACGAGCACGTCGTTAGTTTGCAACCAAGGAGTTTTCCATGCGCAGTTCTTCTCTCGTCCTCGGTGCAGTGGTTGCCTTCGGCCTGGCGGCCTGCGGCAGCACCCCGCCAGCGCGCCCCACCGCACCGCCCGTACCGTTGGTGAGCACCGCAAAAATGGCCGAAGCCAATCTGTCGCCGGCGTCGGCCAGCCTGGTCAGTGGGCGCCTGGCGTTGGTGCCCGATGCGCGGGGCGTGCACATCACCGGCGTCATCGGCGGCCTGCAGCCACTGCAGACGGCGGCGTTTCACGTGCACGAGCGCGGTGATTGCAGCGCGGTGGATGCCAGCAGCGCGGGCGGGCACTTCAATCCGGGCGCGCAGCCGCATGGCCGCAACAGCGCCGGCGCGCACCATGCGGGTGATATGGACAACCTGCGCGCCGATGCGCAGGGCCGCGTCAACGTGGATGTGCGCCTGCCAGCGGTTACCCTTGGCGGCGGCGCAGCCACCGATATCGCAGGACGTGCATTGGTCGTACATGCCAATGCCGACGACTATCGCAGTCAGCCCGCCGGCAATGCCGGCGCCAGAATCGCCTGCGGCGTCATCCGGGTCACGCGCTGATCGCGCCGCCCGACGCCGCTTTTTCCATCGCTACCCGCAAGGAGTTCCACATGCGCCTGATCCACACCTCGCTGTTCGCCGCCATCGCCGCGCTCGGCCTGACCGCCTGCAACAAGCCGGCCGATACCACTCCGGAAGCCACCCCGGCCGCTGAAGCCACCGCCGCCCAGCCGACCGCCGAATCCACCCCGGACGCGCCGCCGGCCATGACCAGCGAAGCGCACGCCAACCAGGCCGCCGCCGCCGAACTGGCCCCCACCAAGGACAGCACCGTCAAGGGCAACGTCACCTTCAGCGTGGTGGACGGCAAGGTGCACGTGAAGGGCGCGGTCAGCGGCCTGAAGCCGAACTCCGAGCATGGCTTCCACATCCATGAGAAGGGCGACTGCAGCGCGCCGGACGGCGCCAGCGCCGGCGGCCACTTCAACCCGGGCAAGGAAGACCACGGCAGCGTGGCCGCCACCCCGCACCACGGCGGCGACATGCCCAACATCAAGGCCGACGCCCAGGGCAACGCCGTGGTCGACGCGGATGTGTCCACCAACGTCAACATCGGCAAGGGCGATGATTTCGACATCATCGGCCGCGGCCTGATCGTCCACGCCGACGCGGACGACTACAAGACCCAGCCGACCGGCAACGCCGGTGCCCGCCTGGCCTGCGCAGTGATCAAGGCCGCGCCGTAACCGACCCGGTGCAGAACGAAAAACGCCGGCAGATGCCGGCGTTTTTTTTGGAACGTGGGTAGAGCCACGCCATGCGTGGCTGCCATGATCGCCATTGACGCCCCGGGGAGCCGGCCAGCGGCCGGCACGACCGGAGTGCATCAACCACCGTCTACCGGGTCAGCAGCGCGCGCGCGTCCTGCCCGGCTTCGCAATGCACGAACAACACCGGCAGGCCATGCGCTTCCAGCACGGCGGCCATCTGCCGCTGGCGCATCAGGAACTGGTCGTAGATGCCCTGCAGGCGCTCGCAGTCGCCGGTGCCGTGGTTGTAGAACGCGCACCAGCCGGCGGGATCGAACAGCGCCATACGCACTTCGCCATCGGCGTATCGAAGCAGCGGCTCCGGCGCAGCGTCCAGCCACTCTTCCGAACGCGGGGCCATCAACGCGGTTTCGATCACCGGCCACAGTGCGGCCAGGCCCTGGTTGTCGTACTGCATCGACATCATCGCGGCGAGGTCGTTCACCGTGAAGAAGCGTGCGTGTTCGATCTGCGCACCGAAGGCCGTTTGCGCCAGCAGTGCGGTGTCCGGTTGGGCCATGCCCTGGGCCAGCAGCACCTCTTCCAATGCCTCGGCCACGGCCTGGGTCTGCGCCACGTCGGTCCCGGTCAGCAGGAACGGCACCACGCGCAGGCCTCCGCCGGTCAGCGTGGCCTCGGCCTGGAAGGGCAGTGGCACGTCGCCGTCGGCACCTGCGCCAAAGGCCAGCAGGCGCGGGCCTTCGTTGCGGCCGGGGGCGCGCATCTGCAGTTCTTCCAGCCGGCGGTGCACGGGCCAGCCCGGGCGCAGCACTTCGGCCGGGTCGAAATGCGCGCCGGCGAACACGAAGTCCAGCCCGCTTACGCCGGGGACCAGTTTGGCCAGGTCACGGCCGACGCGTTCGGCCAGCTCGCCGGCCTGTTCGGAAGACAGCGCGGCATGGCGCGGCGCGTCGCCGCCGGCCAGTTCCAATGCCAAGACGCCAAGGGCATTCATGCCGGGGTCGGGTTTGCTCATGGTTTCACGGTTGGCCCATCACAGGGCGGCAGCTACACTTGCCCCCATTATGCCTGCTCCTTCGTGCAGGCCATGTTGCAGACACCCCTCCCATGCCAGGTATCTCCATGCCCAACGCCCGTCCCGTCGCCATCCTCGGTGGCGTCCGCATCCCGTTCTGCCGCCAGAACACGGCCTATTCGGACGTCGGCAACCTCGGCATGTCGGTACGCACGCTCGGTGCGCTGGTCGAACGCTTCGGCCTGCATGGCCAGCAGCTGGGCGAAGTGGCGATGGGCGCGGTGATCAAGCATTCCAGCGACTGGAACCTGGGCCGCGAAGCCACGCTGTCCTCGGGCCTGTCCCCGCTCACGCCCGGCATCACCATGCAGCGCGCCTGCGGCACCTCGCTGGACACCATCATCGCGGTGGCCAACAAGATCGCGCTGGGCCAGATCGACTCGGGCATCGGCGGCGGCTCGGACACCACCTCCGACGTGCCGATCGTGTACGGCAAGAAGCTGCGCGCACGCCTGCTGGCGGCCAACCGCGCCAAGAGCACCGGCGACAAGCTCAAGGCGCTGACCCGCGGCTTCAAGCTCAGCGAGCTCAAGCCCGAGTTCCCCGGCGTGGCCGAGCCGCGCACCGGCAAGAGCATGGGCGACCACTGCGAGGACATGGCCAAGGAATGGAACATCTCGCGCGACTCGCAGGACGAG
>Ga0213828_1002498_pt1 | contig 13250 bp, 8 predicted proteins | sample MC6MC0897MG_FD_180664 | JGI IMG/M metagenome (GOLD analysis project Ga0213828, IMG submission 180664) | Enriched soil aggregate microbial communities from Iowa State University, Ames, United States - MC6-MC0897-MG | ecosystem: Environmental > Terrestrial > Soil > Unclassified | place: USA: Iowa...
TGCGCACGGCGATGAGGTTGGCGTAGGGGCCATCGGCAGCCTCTCGTCCGATGGCGTCGCGGGCGGGCACCAGACCGGCCTGTTCGGCGTAGTCGTTGTTGATGGACGCAGCGGTCAGATCATCAAGAGACCGTGGCAGCTGCGCAGCGTCGAGCGCAATCAGCTTGAGCTTTCGGGGGTTGGAGACGACGTCAAGCGGCGTGGCGGTGTTCTTCTGCTCGGCCTCGGGCTTGAGGGTGATGAGCTTGTAGGCGGCTAGCAGACGCAGGGCGCGGTTGCCGTTGGAGGGATCGTTCTGAATGCCCACGGACGCGCCTTCGGGCAGCTCGTCGAGCGATTTGATCTTGCGGGAGTAGAAGCCTAGCGGCGCGGTGACGGTAAGGCCGACGGGAACGATGTCGAAGCCGCGTGCCTTGATCTGGTTGTCCAGGAAGGGCTTGTGCTGAAAGGCGTTGGCGTCGAGGTCACCGGCGTTGAGGGCGGCATTGGGGAGTTGGTAGTCGTTGAATTTGACGAGCTTGATCTGCAGGCCGTCGCGGGCGGCGACTTGCTTGACGACGTCGAAGATTTTTTCAGCGGTGCCTACGGAGATGCCTACTGTGATGGTGTCCTTGCTGTTGTTCTGGGCTTGTGCGCTTGTGGTGAACGCGAGCGTGAGTGCTGCTGTGGTCAGGAGGCGAAGCAAGGGGGCCATTTCGTTTTGTGTCCGATGAGGTGAATGCTTGATGAGGTGATTCTGTCATCGGGGTTTGCGGGCGAAAAATACTTAGTCGATATGAGGTTATGTGTGCACAGGGTGTGCTTGTTAGCGCGGATGGTGATTTGGTTGCCGATGGAGGGTTGGGTTCTTCTTAAGACGTCGGGTGCGGCGTGGGTCCGGTGATCGAGTTCTTAAGACGTGCGGCACGGTGGCGGCCGGCGCGGTGATTGAGTTCTTAAGACGTCCGGCACGGTGGCGGCCGGCGCGGTGATTGAGTTCTTAAGACGTCCGGCACGTGGTGGCCGGCGCGGTGATTGAGTTCTTAAGACGTCCGGCACGGTGGCGGCCCGGGGCGCGCGGGGCCACGATTGCGGTCCGGAGCCTTCGCTCCGGACTTCCCCTTCGTCATCTTCGTCCGCCTTCGGCTCCCTTCAGATTCCCTCGGGCTTATCGACGCCCCGCGCACCCCGGGCCGCCACCGCACCGGACTCTGGCAATTCGAGTTTTCAGGTCGCTGGGACGAACGGCTTGCTTGGCGTTTTTGCGCCGTGTTGTTCAAGCTAGAAGCAGCTTGCGGGGCCCGTCTCCGTTCGGCCGCGCGGGCGGCCTCCGGAGACTTACGCGGCGTCTTGCGGCGTAGCGATGACGCTTCGCGCGTGGCTGCATTTGATCCAGGTGTCTGACACCCAGGTGAGATTCACGTCATACCAAGCGCATCTCCCAAGGGTGTCAGACACCGGCAGCGGCAAACGCTATCGGCAGGTTCAGGCAGCGACGGCAATAGATTCGGTGTCTGACACCGGGCAAATCCACAAACGCCGATCTGTTCATCATTAATCGTCATTTGAACCCCAGTGCCCGATGGGCGGCGCGTACTGGTCGCCAAGTTGTGGCTGGCTGTCGCCGCGCCGCCCATCACCGCCCCTCCCCCGTGAGGGCGGCACATTAGCAAACTAACCGTCACCAGCGCGCAAGCGTTCACCGCCCCGACGTCGCACCGCTCATATGCCGGGTTGCCGCCGTCCGGGCGGCAGCAACCCGGCGGCCCCGCAGATCTCCTGCCCTGACCACAGGTCTTGTAGCGCGCAAACCAAAGACCCTCGTAGCACGGCGTCGCGGTCCCCGTGGGCACGAGCGCCGTCGATGCGCCCGAGGGAATCTGAAGGGAGCCGAAGGCGGACGAAGATGACGAAGGGGCAGTCCGGAGCGAAGGCTCCGGACCGCAATCGTGGGCGATCGTGCCCACGGGGACCGCGGCGTCGGGCGACCTACGGAGACCTGCCGCCACGAAGGCTGATGTCTCGAGGGCCGATATCAGACACCCTGACGAAGACGATTGTCAGCTCGGATCACCGTCTCAGCAGGTCTCAGACACCTAGCCATAACTACATCCGTAGACAAACCCACCACCATCCAAATACCACCATCATCCAGATCCATTCGCCTAGAATGTCGCCCACCAAAATCGCCATCCCCCACCATCTCTCATGTCCGCCGCCCCCACCAGCGCCATCGCTTACGGCCTAGCCACGTTAGCCGCCGACGGCACCATCCTTGACACTTGGTATCCGCGTCCCTCGCTCGCCGACAACGCCCCTCCCACCGGGACTCGTCATCTGACGCCTGAAGAAGCGCGCGCCGCGCTTGGCGAGCACGTGGCCACGGCGCTCGTCCGGGACACGCGCCGCAAGGTCGATATCGTTGCCGTGCGCACCGCCATTTCCTCGCTCGACGAGCCGCCCGCTGATGCTCACGACGCCTATCTGCGTCTGCATCTGCTCAGTCATCGGCTCATCCGGCCGCATGACGCCAATCTGGATGGGTTGTTTGGCGTGCTCGCCAATGTCGCGTGGACTTCGGTGGGGCCTTGTGCGGTGGATCAGGTTGACGCGCTGCGCTGGCATCTGCGCGCCACCGGGCAGGTGCTGGAAATTCGCGGCGTGGACAAGATTCCGCGCATGACCGATTACGTCGTGGCCAGTGGCGTGCGTATCGCGGACACGGCGCGTGTGCGGCTGGGCGCGCATCTGTCGCCGGGCACCACCGTGCTGCATGAAGGGTTCTGCAATTTCAACGCCGGCACGCTCGGCGCGTCCATGGTCGAAGGCCGCATCAGTGCGGGCGTGATCGTGGACGATGGCACCGATATTGGCGGCGGCGCGTCGATCATGGGGACCATGTCGGGTGGCGGCAAGCAGGTGGTGTCCATCGGCAAGCGTTGCCTGCTTGGCGCCAATTCGGGCATCGGCATTTCGCTGGGCGACGATTGCGTGGTCGAGGCCGGATGCTACGTCACCGCCGGCACACGGGTGCTGACGCCGGAGGGCGCGGTGGTCAAGGCGGTGTCGCTGGCCGGTCAGCACGGGCTGCTGTTCCGCCGCAACTCGCAGACCGGCGCGGTGGAAGCGCTGGTGCGGACCGCGGCGTGGGGCACGTTGAATCCCGCGCTGCATTCGGGCCACTGAATGGGATATGGCCGCTACGAGCGGCCATATCAATCATGCGGCGTGCGCTCGGTTACCCGAGCCGGCGCCTTGGCGTCAGGCGTATTCCGCCGTTTGCCCCAGCTGGTTGTACACCAGGTTGACGAAGAGGTCGGAACTCAGGATGCGCGCCACGCGGCATGAGAAGACCGTCTTTCCGCTGTCGTCCTGCAGGGTGACCGTGTCGGTCCAGTCGTTCAGGTCGATGGGCTGCAGCGACTCGTAGGGCCACGTGACGCCGTCGATGTGCAGGCCTTGCGCGGACAGGAACACGTCGCGCGTTTCCAGGTTGGGGAAGGTGCCGCCGGCGATATAACGGAACGTGACGCGCGCGCCCTGCTCGGTCAGCGATTCCAGAACCGGCAGCCGGCGCGCCACGTACTGCGAGCGGAAGGCGTCCATGAACGCAGGGAATTCGTCGATGCCGGTGGCGACTGTCCAGGCGCCTTGCGCGGCGCTGCGGTACGCCAGGCGGTCGGCAGATCCTGCTGGCGAGTCCGGCTGGCCGGTGTAGAGGCAGAGATCCTGGATGTCCGCGAATGCGGTGTAGGTGCGGGCGCCGCCTTCCTGGCTGACGACCCCGTTTTCGTGCAATTCAAAGCAATCCGGGGCGCTCCCCGTGCGGGTAAACACCGCGAATGCGTCTATGGCCTGCGGGGTTTCTCTATCTGTCATGCAACTTCCTGAATGGATTGGGGTGCTATCGCGGCCCAGGACGTCGCAATGTCTTGCGAGCCGTATTCTCCCCCATATGCGGATTACGTGCTTGATGACCCCAATTCCCGCACGTTGAACGGAAATCACTCGCCCGGCGGAATCGGCGCGAAACGCATGTGCTGCACGTCGCCGCGTCCGGCGATGATCGCGGTGGATTCGGGCACTTCTTCCCAGACACCCGCCATGTCCGACAGCGGCTCTGACAACAGCAGGAAGGCGTCGTCGTCCATTGCGGCGATCTGCGCGTTGTCCGGGTAGAGTTCGCGCAGGTGGCGCACGCAGGTGTTGTGAAACAGCGTGCGCGAGTCGCCTTCGCTGGAATAACGCACCGCGATCAGGCGCTCGCCGTCCAGCGCGCATACGGTCATGTTGATGGGATGCGCCACGCCGTGGCGCCGGCCGGTTTCCTCGACCGCGCCCACCATGCGGGCGATTGCGGGGATAGGGTCTTCGTCCAGGCCGAACGTAAGGGCCAGAAGAAACATCACCTCGGAGTCCGTGGAGCCTTCCAGCGATCCGAAATAGGCAGGCGCGATCATCAGCATCAGATCACGGCGCAGCAGCGGGTAGTCGCGGATGAGGCCGTTGTGCACGAACAGCCATTGGCCGTGCCGAAAAGGGTGGCAGTTGGTTTCTTGCGCGGGGGTATCGGTGGCGGCGCGGATGTGCGCGACGAAGTGCGGTGCGTGGATGGCGCGGGCAGCCTCGCGCAGATTGCGGTCGTTCCAGGCCGGATGCACGCTGCGATAGCGGAACGGCGGTTCGATGGGGCGGCCTTCGATGGGGCGGCTGTACCAGCCCAGCCCGAAACCGTCGCCATTCGTGGTGGTGGCGCCCAGGCGGGAATGCAGGCTTTGTTCGATGAGCGAGTGCTTGGCCTTGAACAGCACGCTCTCCATCTGCAGGGGACTACCGGTGTAAGCCAGCCAACGGCACATGATGCGCTCCTTCGATCCGGATAGGCCAGTGTAGGAGCGGGGCGCGCGTTCTTTCAAGCCCGCGGCCGTCCCCTATTTGTTCAGCAGCGCCTTCAGCATGGCCATGCGCTCCTTGGGGCTCATGGCGGCCGTCGCGTCGTCCTCCTGGATGCGCACGTCGCCCAGGCCCATTTCCTCGATGAAGCGCGACGGCTCGCGCACCAGGTCTTCACGCGCGCGGCGGCGCCGCTTGCACCAGCTCAGGTGCAGGCTGCGCTGCGCGCGCGTGATGCCGACGTACATCAGGCGCCGTTCTTCCTGAATGCGGGTGGCCAGGTTTTCGGCGGCGCGCGCAGGATCGCCGACTTCGTCGTCCTTGCCTAGATGCGGCAGCAGGCCTTCTTCCACGCCGGCCAGGTACACGTGCGGGTATTCGAGGCCCTTGGAGGCGTGCAGCGTGGACATCTTGACGGCGTCGGGCGCTTCTTCCTCGCCGCGCTCCAGCATCGTGACCAGCGCCACGTGCTGCACCAGATCGAAGAGCGACATGTTGTCTTCCTCGGCCTTGCGCTTGAGCCAGCCGGTCAGCTCCAGGACGTTCTGCCAGCGCGTCTGCGCCGGGCGTTCTTCGAAGAGTTCGAAGAGGTGCCGCTCGTACTGGATGGCTTCGAGCAGGTCGTCGAGGATGGCGCCCGCGGGTTCCGCAGGCGCCGCGTCGTTGCCCGAGGCCGCGCCGCGACCGGCGCGCCACTGCATGCGGCGGATGAATTCCGCGAAGGTGCGCAGCTGGTCAATCTGGCGCGGCGCCAGCACGCTTTCGAGGCCGCTCTCGGCCACGGCGGCCAGCAGCGATAGTTCACGGCTGGCGGCGTACTGGCCCAGCGCCTGCAAGGTCGCCTGGCCGATGCCGCGCTTGGGCGTGGTAGCCGCGCGGATGAAGGCGGGGTCGTCATCGTCGTTGGCCAGCACACGCAGGTAGGCCAGGATGTCGCGCACTTCGGCCTTGTCGAAGAAGCTTTGCCCGCCGGAGATCGTGTACGGAATCTTCAGGTTGCGCAGCGCCTGTTCCAGGATGCGAGACTGATGATTGCTGCGGTAAAGGATGGCGAAATCCTTCCACTGCGCCTGGCGCTCGAAGCGCGCGGCAGACACCTTCATGGCGATGGACTCGGCCTCCTGCTCCTCGCCGTCCATGGCCGAGACCTGGATCGGTTCGCCCACGCCCAGCTCGGACCACAGTTTCTTTTCGAAGAGCTTGGGGTTCTTTTCGATGACCTGGTTGGCGGCTGCCAGGATGCGCTGCACCGATCGGTAGTTCTGCTCCAGCTTGATGAGCTTGATGTTCGGGTAGTCGGTGGTCAGCTTGGCCAGGTTCTCGATGGTGGCGCCGCGCCAGGCGTAGATGGCCTGGTCATCGTCGCCCACGGCGGTGAACATGGCGCGCGGGCCGGTCAGCAACTGCACCAGACGGTACTGGCACACGTTGGTGTCCTGGTATTCGTCCACCAGCAGGTAGCGCACGCGGTTCTGCCAGCGGGTGCGCACTTCTTCGTTGCTGGCCAGGAGTTGTGCGGGAATGCGGATGAGGTCGTCGAAGTCCACCGCCTGATAGGCGGCCAGCGTGGCGGCGTAGCTGCGATAGACGTTGGCGGCTTCGACGTCGCCCGGGGTGATGGCTTCGCGCGCGGCGTCGTCCGGCTCCAGCAGCGCGTTCTTCCACAGCGAGATGATGCCCTGCACGTGGCGCAGGCGGGCCTTGTCGGTGGTCGCCAGCAGTTCCTGGATGATGCCCATGGCGTCGTCGGCGTCCAGGATGGAGAACGTGGGTTTCAGGCCCGCGTTGCGCGCTTCTTCGCGCAGCATCTTCACACCCAGCGAGTGGAAGGTGCTGATGATCAGGCCCTTGGACAGCTTGCGGTCGACCAGCGTCTTCACGCGCTCGTCCATTTCGCGGGCGGCCTTGTTGGTGAAGGTCAGCGCGACGACATTGCGGCCCATGTAGCCGCATTCGCGCAGCAGGTAGGCGATCTTTTGCGTGATGACGCGCGTCTTGCCGCTGCCGGCGCCCGCCAGGACGAGGCAAGGGCCGTCCAGGTAGAGCGTCGCCTCCCGCTGCGCGGGATTCATGCCGTGGCCAATCGGTTCGCTTGCGGACATTGGAGATTCAGATCGTCATGCGTCGCGGCGGCCATGCCAACGCAGCCGGCAAGCAAGAGGCCTGCCGCTGCCCGTCAATGGGCCGGAAAAACGCGAGAAAAAAGGGGACGGGCGCAGCCGCCGCAGCGGGTCTGCCGCGCCGGTGCGATAGAGGAAGACGATCATAGAACAATCGGGTCGAAGGCGCATCGGCGGGTTGCCGCAAAGGCGCCCCACGTGGCCGCAGGCATGCAACACCGGCGCATCGTCGCAGCGGCGAACGGTACACGGGGAGTCCTGCGGTGCGCGACAGCCAGCCAGCAGCGCGGGGCCGCGGCGCCCCGTCGCACGAGCGTGCCGCCCTATCGCTTATCAGATTTCCAGCGGATCGACTTCCAGTTGCCAGCGCACGCGCGCCTCGTTCGCCAGATAAGGCAGGTGATGCGACCACGATGCGAGAAACGCCTGCAGCGCCGGCCGGCTGCTGCTTTCGGCCAGCAGCTGCGCGCGCTCGATGTTGGCCACGCGCACGACGCGCAGCGGCACGGGGTCGTACAGCATGATCGCGTCCATGCCGGGAAAATCGGCCGCCCATTCGCCCTCGGGCAGCACGCGGGCCTGCTCAAGAAACGCTTGCGCCACCTTGAGTTCGCGCGCCTCGGCGGTCAGCAGCGCCTGGTAGACGTAAGGGGGCAAGCCGGTGCTTTCGCGCTCGTGCAGCGCGTGGCGAGCAAACCCGGCGTAGTCGTGGCGCAGCAAGGCCTGGTACACGGGCTGCTCGGGGTAGCCCGTCTGGATCAGCACTTCGCCGTTGCCCTGATGGCGGCCCGCGCGGCCGGCCACCTGCATCAGCTGCGCGAACAGGCGTTCGGGCGCGCGGAAATCGTGGGCGAACAGCATGGAGTCCGCATTCAGCACGCCGACCAGCCCCAACCGCGCAAAGTCGTGCCCCTTGGCCACCATCTGCGTGCCGACCAGAATGTCGACCTCGCCGGCGTGGACGGACGCGAACAGCGCTTCGGCGCTGCCCTTCCTGCGCGTGCTGTCGGCGTCAATGCGCAGGATGCGCGCCTCGGGAAAGAGTTCGGCCAGGTGTTCCTCGACGCGTTGCGTGCCCCGGCCCATGGGCGCCAGATCCTGGTCGCCGCATTCGGGGCAGGCGCGCGGCACGGGGGCCTGATAGCCGCAGTGGTGGCACTGCAGGCGATGGCCGCGAAAGTCCGTGCGATGCAGCACGGTAAAGGCCGTGCAGCGCGGGCAGTTGCTGACCCACGCGCAGGACTGGCAATGCAGCACCGGCGAATAACCGCGCCGGTTCAGGAAGATCAGCACCTGTTCCTTGCGCTCGAGCCGCTGGCCGATGGCCTCGAGCAGCTGCGGCGACAGCCCTTGCTTCATCTGCAGACGGCGCGTATCCACCAGGCGGATCTTGGGCAGCTCGCTGGACCGCGCGCGGCCGGGCAACGTCAGGCGCAGGTAACGGCCACGCTCGGCGTGCTGCCAGGTTTCCAGCGACGGCGTGGCGGACCCCAGCACGACCGGAATGTTCAGATCGTGGGCGCGCCACACGGCAAGGTCGCGCGCCGAATAGCGCAGTCCGTCCTGCTGCTTGTAGGACGTATCGTGTTCTTCGTCGACCACGATCAGGCCCAGCTCGGTCAGCGGGGCGAAGATCGACATGCGCGTGCCCAGCAGCATGCGGGCCTGGCCGCGCTGGGCGCGAGTCCACGCCTGCAGCCGCTCGCCGTCGGACAGCCCGCTGTGCATCACCGCCAGCCCCTCGGGTCCGACCAGCGTTTCCAGGCGCGCCCGCAGCGCGGCTTCGAGCTGCGGCGTCAGATTGATTTCGGGGACCAGCAGCAGCACCTGCCGCCCAGCCGCCAGAACTTTTTCGGCGGCGCGCAGGTAGACCTCGGTCTTGCCGCTGCCCGTCACGCCATGCAGCAGCACCGGCTTGAAGCCGCCGAGCGCGCCGATGGCCTGCACCGCCGCCTCCTGGGCCTCGTTCAGCGCCGGCGGCTGGTCGGGCGTGGCCGGCGCGCGCGCGGTCTTGCGCTTGCGCGCATCCATGCGCGCCACGGGCCCTTCTCCGGACCGCTTGCCCTGGTAGGACGTGGGCTTGCGCAGCGGCGGCGGCAGCGTGGGCAGCATCACCTCGCCCAACGGGCGTTGATAGTAGTCCGCCGCAAAGCGCGCCATGCGCAACCACGCTTCGTCAAAAGGGGGCAGATCGTCCAGCACCGCCTCGATCGGACGGATCTGTTTGGGCTCGAAAGACGGCTCTGCGGGGTTGTCGACGACCACCCCAATCATCTTGCGCCGGCCGAACGGAACGATCACCCGCAGGCCGGCCGGAATCGGCGCGTCGCTGCGGTAATCGAACGGGCCAGGCAGCGGCACGTCCAGCGCGACGCGCACCCAGCACACCGCTGCGGTGTCGGGATTCGCTTGCGCGTCAGGCATGGAGTCTGGGGACATTCATCTAATGAAATAGGACTAGCCGAAAGGATGAGGACCGCACGGCGCCACGTTGGAGGATTCTTGCTCGCCGCCGCGCCATTGATCCACCGGCGCCTGTGGATAACTTTGGGGAAAAGGCGAGAGCAACATCAGAAAATGGAATATGGCAAGAATGCACAAACTATTGCATCCCTGTTGATAAGCGACATTTTCCGATATAAAACAGGCACTTGAAGCCGGTTTCCAGATTGTAAGCCAGCTTGGGGAGGGTTTTCCCCGACCCCGGATTTTATGTGCACAAGTCGCCCGGGCGGCCCATCTGCTTCGGCCCTTGGGGCCGAAGCGTTCACTTACTTACGCGTGGAAGGCGCGGCTGTACTGGTGGACTTCATCGACCAATTCAGCTACAGCTTCTGGCGGAGTGAAGCGCGAAATGCCATGTCCCAGATTGAACACATGGCCGCCCTTGCCCACCGGGCCAAACGCGTCCAGCACGCGGCGCGCTTCCGCGCGAATGGCGCTGCCACCGCCAAAAAGCGCCATCGGATCCAGGTTGCCCTGGAACGCGACCGAGTCGCCGGTGCGGCGCCGGGCCGCCGCCAGATCCACGGTCCAGTCCAGGCCCACTGCGTCGCTGCCACAGGCCGCAATGTCTTCAATCCACTGGCCGCCGCCCTTGGTGAAGACGATGACCGGCACGCGCCGCCCTTCGTGCTCGCGGGTCAAACCGGCGACGACCTTCTTCGTGTAAGCCAGCGAAAACTGCTGGAACAGGCCGTCGGCCAGCACCCCGCCCCAACTGTCGAACAGCATCACTGCCTGAGCGCCGGCCGCGATCTGGCCGTTCAGGTATTGCAGCGTGGCTTCGGCGTTGATCTCGAGGATGCGGTGCAGCAGATCGGGACGCGAATACAGCAGGGTCTTGATGAGACGGTAGTCGTCGCTGCCCTTGCCTTCGACCATGTAACAGGCGATGGTCCACGGGCTGCCGGCAAAGCCGATCAGCGGCACCTTGCCGTCAAGATCACGCCGGATCGTGCTGACCGCGTCGAACACGTACCGCAGCTTGTCCATGTCGGGCACCGCCAGGCGCGCGACGTCTTCTTCGGTGCGGATGGGATGCGCAAAGCGCGGGCCTTCGCCTTCAGCGAAGTCCAGCCCGAGGCCCATCGCGTGGGGCACGGTCAGGATGTCCGAAAACAGGATGGCCGCGTCCAGGTCGTAGCGCTCCAGCGGCTGCAGCGTGACTTCCGAGGCATAGTCCGGATTCTGCGCCAACCCCATGAACGAGCCTGCACGCGCACGCGTCTCGCGGTACTCGGGCAGATAGCGACCCGCCTGGCGCATGAGCCAGATGGGGGTGTAGGGCACGGGTTCGCGCATCAGGGCGCGCAAGAACACATCGTTCTTCAAACGGGGAGCAGACACGGCTAACCTCGATGATCGGAAGCCGTGAGTTTACTTCCCCTGGCTGACAAGGCGGGTCGCGCCCGCGTTGACGGGGTTGAGCGGGCGCAATGGGCGGCGGCTGCGGGCTTGCCGCCTGGTTAGCGTCAACCCATGTCGTGCATCCGCGCCGCGGCCAGCGCCGCCTGACGGTAAGGCGCGGCTTCAATGCCGTGCTTGCGCATCAGCGCCCAGAACGCGCGGCGGTGCTTGGCGCAAGCACGTGCGGCCTGCGCGACATTGCCGCCGTGGCGCGACAGCGCGTGACGGATGTATTCGCGCTCGAAGCCGTTCACCACCTGCGCCTTCGCCGCCCGGAATGTTTCTGGCACGCCCCGCCGGTACTGGTGCCGCAAGCTGCTCAAGGCGTGCTCGACGATGTCGGCCGGCACCTTTGGACGCGCGGATCCCGCGCGTGACGCGTGAGGCGGATATGCCGCGTGCTCGGCGCCCTGCGCCTCTGCATGCTCGCCCAGATAGTTGACGGGATGCTCATGGACGCTACCCGTCACGCCGGCACGGCGCACGGCGCCGCGGCGAGCCAGGCGAACCAGCCGCACCCGCAGGCTCTCGATGCACACCGGCTGCGAGATGAAGTCCGCCGCGCCCAGGCTGAGCAAGTCCAGAATGGCGGGCGCCTTGACGTCGTGGATGAGCAGCAGAACGGGCGTTGTGAGCGCGCCGCGCGCCTGCTGCAAGGCCATGCGGGCCCAGGCGAGCGAAGACGGCGCCACGGGAAGAATGCAAGCGTCATAGCGCCGCAGCGACAACGCCTGCTGTGCAAGGGAGTCCGGCGGCGCCTCGGCAAGCGCCGGCGAAGCCAGGGACACCGGATGCAGCCGCACACGCGTCACCTTGGCCTGATGGCCGGCGATCCAGGCGCCCATCGTCGATTCATGACCGGGCGCCAGCAGCACCCCGCAATCCAGCACGTCTCGCATGCCTTCCTCGTTTGCATCGCAAAAACTGAAGGCTACTGTTGCAGACCCCGTGCCGACTATTCGTAGTGAACGCATTGCGGCAGGCCGCTACAGGGCGTAGCACCGAGGGGCAGCGCAGGTTGACGCGGGCTCGGCAAAATATCGGACGCATTCAGGTGTCAGACACCCTGCAACAAACAGGAATGAAAAAAGCGGCCCGAGGGCCGCTTTTTTGTACGCCGGGACAAGCCCGGAAACCGCATTGCCGCTTTAGTGCGAGCGGCCGCCTTGGCGCAGCTTGCGCGCCGCGATGGCTTGCGCAGCCAGCATGGCGAGCTCGGCTTCGACGACAGCGATGTCAGCCTTGTCCTTGGCGTTGGCCAGGGCCAGTTCGGCCTTCTGGCGCGCTTCCAGGGCGCGGGCTTCGTCGAGGTCGGCGGCACGGATAGCCGTGTCGGCCAGGACCGTCACGCTGCCCGGCTGAACTTCCAGGATACCCCCGGCGACGAAGATGTTTTCCTCGCCTTGGTCGGCACGAACGATCTTGACCGTTCCGGGGCGTATGCGCGAGATCAGCGGGGTGTGGCCGGGCAGAATGCCCAGTTCACCCGACTCGCCAGGCAGAACCACGAACTTCGCCTCGCCGGTGAAGATCGCTTCCTCTGCGCTGACCACATCCACATGCAGGGTAGCCATATCGGTTCCTTATTGCAGTTTCTTGGCCTTCTCGAAGGCCTCGTCGATCGAACCGACCATGTAGAACGCCTGTTCCGGCAGGGAGTCGCACTCGCCGTTGACGATCATCTTGAAACCACGGATGGTTTCGGCCAGCGGAACGTACTTGCCGGGCGAACCGGTGAAGACTTCAGCAACGTGGAACGGCTGCGACAGGAAGCGCTGGATCTTACGCGCGCGGGCCACGGCCTGCTTGTCTTCCGGCGACAGTTCGTCCATGCCCAGAATCGCGATGATGTCGCGCAGTTCCTTGTAGCGCTGCAGCGTCTGCTGCACGCCACGGGCAACCGAGTAGTGCTCTTCGCCGACGACCTGCGGGTCGAGCTGGCGGCTGGAGGAATCGAGCGGATCGACGGCCGGGTAGATACCCAGGGCGGCGATGTCACGCGACAGCACGACGGTGGAGTCCAAATGCTGGAAGGTCGTGGCAGGCGACGGGTCGGTCAAGTCGTCCGCAGGGACGTACACGGCCTGGATCGAGGTGATCGAGCCGGTCTTGGTCGACGTGATGCGCTCTTGCAGCTTGCCCATTTCTTCGGCCAGCGTGGGCTGGTAACCCACGGCGGACGGCATACGGCCCAGCAGTGCGGACACTTCCGTACCGGCCAGAGTGTAGCGGTAGATGTTGTCCACGAAGAACAGGATGTCGCGGCCTTCGTCACGGAACTTCTCGGCCATCGTCAGGCCGGTCAGCGCGACGCGCAGACGGTTGCCGGGGGGTTCGTTCATCTGACCG
>Ga0213828_1002499_pt1 | contig 13248 bp, 11 predicted proteins | sample MC6MC0897MG_FD_180664 | JGI IMG/M metagenome (GOLD analysis project Ga0213828, IMG submission 180664) | Enriched soil aggregate microbial communities from Iowa State University, Ames, United States - MC6-MC0897-MG | ecosystem: Environmental > Terrestrial > Soil > Unclassified | place: USA: Iowa...
TATTAAAGTTCTCTCTGGGAATAGATCTCGAGGAAAAGGATCCAATATTAACGTCTGATGAAAAGCTAGAATTTGAATCCTATTTACAGTTTGAATCTTTATATGCTTACGCACAATCAAAGGGGATAGTACCTACTCAAGAAAAAATAGATAAAGAGCTTGAAACATTGATAGAACTTAGTATAAATGAAAACAATGCGAAATTCACTGACCAATTGGAAAAGGTGAATCTTACAAAAAAAGAATATATTGAACAATATACTAAACCAATGAATTATAAATATACTACTATCAATTCACTACTAGATCAGGAAAAAAATCGATACAAAGACGTAGAAAGAATGATGCTACTTTTCCTAGTGGAAAGAGATGCTTTGAACTATTTTGAAGAACATTATAGTCAAGAAATAGCATCCCTACGTGAAAAATATGATATTCCAGTGGGCGAAAAAGGAATCCATTCAAAACGTGGGGCAGTCGTAGCAATTAAAGAACATGAATTTTTAGTCGTTTCACATGCTGATGAATCAAATATTGGGAAATTATCAATAGATGAAATCGTTGAAAAACATGGTAATGGTATGTGGTTCCCGTTAATCGATCCTCCTAAAACATTGTCACCTGGGGATTATGTAGAAGTTAAATATAACCAAGATTTAAACATAGAAGGTAAAAATATAGTAAGAATTGCGGATATAGAGAGTATGGAAATATTGGAAGAGCATCAATGAATCAATGCTAGACATTCAAAAGTTTCAAGAATGTCTAGCTTTTTTTGTTAAGCTGTTTTTACATTTGCATTATGGTACAATTATTGTAAGTATTTGTATAATCAGGGGGAGTAGTAAAGGATGATTATGCAAGTTGTTTACCAAAACAAAAAGGTATGGGGAGAATGATTGAATATGATACTAAATAAAAACTTACTGAAGGAAATTGAATTAAAAAAAATATTAACAGATATAAGCAATGGAAATAAAAAGTGGCAACAAGAAGACCGAACACATCTCGTACAATCAATGATGCTACATATCGGCTCACTAGATAGTGAACTACGAGATAACTTAATTTATGGATCGTTTTATGAATTGATCTATGAAAAAAACTTACTAGAGCATTCACTTTTAACGGAGCTTTTGGAGGATTCTTTGAATAATTTATTATGTAAGGGTATTGAAGAAAGTGAATCAGATTTAGTTTTTACCCGTACATTTACGTCGCTATTGATTGCCCTAATATTATTTAGAGATAACGCAGACGATTTTTTATCCCAACAGAAAATCGCTGATTGCAAAGATAAAGTACTAGCTTATTTAGCGGCAGAAAAGGATGTAAGAGGCTACGTGCCGGTGAAAGGGTGGGCTCATAGTGTTGCCCATATGGCGGATGCAATCGATGAATTGGTGAAAAATCCGAAATTAAATAAAGCCTCTTATAGTGAAATTGTAAGCGCATTATACAACGTCGTTTTGCAAGAAAATCATGCTTTCATACATAATGAAGATGAACGGATTTTAGTACCTATCTTCACAATGCTTGAGCATGGTTTAGAGGAGCAAGAAATCATTAGATTACTGCAAGAATTACCTGCAACTTTAAAAGTAAAAAAAGAACAGCTCGATGTACAGCATCACAGAATTTTAGTTTTTAACTGTAAATCCTTTGTGAAAAGCTTTTATATTCAAACAAATGGGAAGTCTAAGTTCGCAGCTCTTCATAAATGCATCGAAGCATGTCTCGATGAATTATAGGGAAATTACTACCAATATTAGTACTTTGAAATTATTGACAGACAAATTTTAGTTTGTTAAGATGAGTGACAATAAAAGCATACAAATTCGTTGATGAGAAAGAGTAGTGTTTCATTTTGTTCTACAGAGAGCCGACATAATGGTGGAAGTCGGTGTGCACATGATACATGAAGATCCTCTCTGAGAAGATTGGCTGAACATAGTAAGCTAATCCGGGTGTCTACCGTTAAAAAGAACACGTATGATTGTACGTTGCTGAGTGCTATTGAACGGTTGATTCAATAGAATTAGGGTGGTATTCGCGGTTAACCCCGTCCCTTGCTTGGGACGGGGTTTTTTGTATGCCTTTTATACATGAGTATAGGAGGGAATTACATGCAAGGTGAAAAGAAAAAAGAAACGGCTGTAGATAGGGAAACGAGGATTCGCCAGTTGTGGGAACAAGAAAAAACGTTCCAAGCATCTGTTGCGAATCGTGCTGGTCATAAGCCCTTTGTATTTTACGAAGGCCCACCAACAGCAAATGGTTTACCACATGTAGGTCACGCATTTGGCAGAACAATTAAGGATGTCGTGGCTCGTTATAAAACGATGCAAGGGTATTTAGTTGAACGGAAAGCTGGCTGGGATACACATGGTTTGCCTGTGGAACTCGGTGTGGAAAAAAAGCTAGGTATCTCTGGGAAGCAAGAGATCGAAAAATATGGTGTTGAACAATTCATTCAGGAGTGTAAAGGAAGTGTCTTTACCTATGAGAAAAAGTGGCGTTCCTTTACAGAAGAGCTTGGCTATTGGATTGATATGGATGACCCATATTTAACGCTAAGTAATGATTACATCGAATCCGTTTGGCATATTTTAAGTCACGTGCACAAGGAAAAGCTTTTATATAAGGGGCATCGTGTCTCACCATATTGCCCTAGCTGTCAAACTTCCTTAAGTTCACATGAAGTAGCGCAAGGATACAAGGATGTAAAGGATTTATCTGTCACGGCAATGTTTAAACTGAAGGATCGAGATGAATATTTTCTAGGCTGGACAACGACGCCATGGACATTACCTGCTAATGTTGCATTAGCTATGAATTCTCAGCTCGTTTATGTTCGGGTGAAACAGCACGATAAAGTATATATTTTGGCAAAATCATTAGTGGAAAAGGTTTTTTCTGAACCTGTTGAACTATTAAGTGAGCATGAAGGGCATGAATTTGAAGGTGTATCGTATCATCCACCTTTTTCAGACGTAACCGTTAATAAAGGGCATGTTGTTGTGCTAGCAGATTATGTCACGGAGCATAGCGGTACAGGGATCGTCCATATCGCGCCTGCATATGGGGAGGACGATTATAAAACGGTTCAGCAAAATGGACTATCATTTGTAAATGTTGTTGATGTAAAGGGCTGCTATACAGAAGAGGTTCCGGAGCTTGCAGGTAAATTTGTGAAAGATTGTGATGTCGATATAATAAAAATGCTCGCTAAAAAGGAGCTATTGTTTGATAAGGAGAAATATGAGCATAGCTATCCTCATTGCTGGCGCTGTGATTCACCATTGCTTTATTATGCAACTGACAGCTGGTTTATCAACATGTCTGCATTAAAAGACCAGCTTTTAGAAAATAATGACCAAGTAACGTGGTATCCTGAGCACATTAAACACGGTCGATTTGGAAACTTTTTAGAAAACTTAGTGGACTGGAATATTAGTCGTAATCGCTATTGGGGTACGCCACTTAATGTGTGGGTTTGTCAGGATTGTCATCATGAAGAGGCACCAAATAGTCTTGCTGCCTTAAAAGAATTAGCAAAGGGCACTTTACAGGATATTGAACTTCATAAGCCGTATATCGATGAGGTTGTTTGTACTTGTCCGAATTGCAATGGTGATATGGAACGTACACCTGAAGTGATTGATGTATGGTTTGACAGTGGTTCTATGCCGTTTGCTCAGCAACATTATCCTTTTGGAAATCTTAAAACTTTTAATAGTCAATTCCCTGCTGATGTTGTTATCGAAGGCATCGACCAGACACGAGGCTTTTTCTATAGTTTATTAGCTGTATCGACATTATTTACTGGAAAGGCACCTTATAAAAATGTCCTTTCATTAGGGCATGTTTTAGATGAACATGGACAGAAAATGTCGAAAAGTAAAGGAAATGCATTAGAGCCAGTTGAATTAATTCAACAGTACGGGGCAGATGCTCTAAGATGGGCGTTTTTAGTAGATAGTTCTCCTTGGAATCCTAAACGTTTTTCAAAGAAAATTGTGATGGATGCGAAATCAAAGCTAGTCGATACGCTAGATAATACGTTCAAGTTTTATCAGCTTTATGCAGAAATAGATGGCTTCCAGTACGATGCTACCAAGACTGGCACACGCTCAAAGTTAGATGATTGGATCGTGTCTCGCTTACACCATACCATTCAGCTTGTGATAACTTGTATGGATGCTTATCAATTCACACAGGCAACACGTGAAATTGGCAAGCTTGTGGAAGAACTAAGTAACTGGTACATCCGACGCTCAAGAGCAAGATTTTGGGCAAATGGGCTGTCAGAGGATAAACGAGGAGCCTTTAGTACGCTGTATGAATTACTCACAGCAATTTGTCAATTATTAGCTCCATTTACACCGTTTATTGCCGAGGATTTATATCGACAATTATCTGGAAAAAGTGTGCATTTACAAGACTACCCTCACTACAACGAAGTACTCGTGAATGCTAAGCTTGAAAAAGAAATGGCCAATATTTTAACAATTGTAGAGCTAGGCCGAAGCATACGTAATAGTCAAAGCATCAAGGTGAAGCAGCCTTTAAGTGCAATCATTGTTTCTGTTGATGGGGAGCTAACAGATTATCAACCGTATAGCGAGCTCGTTCAAGATGAATTAAATATGAAAGAATGCATTTGGACAAATGATTTTTCAGCATACGAAACCGTTCAATATAGGCTTAATTTTAAAACAGCAGGTGCAGCATTTGGAGCTAAAGTGAACAAAGTAAAAGATTACGTAATGAATTTAAGTGAAGAGGAGAAAAATTTATTACAGCAAACAGGGTCAGTTACGTTAACGATTGATAGAGAACAGGTAACATTATTAAAAGCGCATGTGTTAACTGAATCTATTGTGAAAGAACATTACATCTTAGCCGAAGATGCTGCATGTCGAGTCCTTTTGAATGTACAGCTGACAACTAGCTTACTTGAAGAGGGGCAAATTAGAGAGCTAATTCGCACAATTCAAGATACACGGAAAAAATGGAAACTTCCTGTTGAACAGTATGTATCGATTTCGATTGCTGGAAGTTCCAAAGTAAAAACGATCATCCAGCGGCACGAATCGTTAATGAAAGCAAATGTATTGTTAAAAGATATTCACTATGTAAGTGACTGCAAAAGTGAACGGTATTTGCAAACTGAAGTGTTTGGTGAAAAGGTAACCGTATATTTTAAGCTGTGAAAACTATATTACTCAGGTCAGCAGAAGAAGTGATCAGGTAATCTCGGGAACGGATCGGTTCAGTAGGAGAAGTGATCGGGTAATCCCCCTCAAACGCTCTTTAAACGAAGGCAACGCTCAGGTACCCGAAGATTTGGGTATCCTGAGCGTTTTTATGTAAACAAATTTACAGTAAGCCAGTGACAAGATAAATAGCGGTTGCCCAGATAAAGATAGCGGAACATTTATTAAAAATTATCATTAGCTTTCCAGAGCTATCGAGTTTTTTAAATGCTGCTCCTACGACTGCGAGACCGAAAAACCATAACCAAGAAATCACAACGCATGCAGTAGTAAACAGGATTTGTTCGGTGCCGCTATATTTTAAAGCACTCGTCCCAATAACGCCGATTGTGTCTAAAATGGCATGTGGATTTAAGAGAGATACAGAGAGTGCGAATAAAATTTGTTTTTTGACAGGGAGTGCTTCGTTTTGATCGGTAGTTGCCGGTTTTGAACGCCAAATTGAATAGCCCATATAAAGTAAAAAAAGTATACCAACAGTCATTAAGGTAATACGTAACCACTCAAATTGTAGCACGATCAGAGATAATCCAAAAACAGCTAGTATGATAAGTAGCGTATCACAGATGGCAGCTGTTATGCTGGCCGGCAAGGCTCGGGCTAGATGTGGCTGTGTAGCACCCTGTGAAAAAACAAAGACATTTTGTACGCCTAAGGGCAAAATAAGGCCAAATGCTAAAATCATTCCATGAAGAAATGCTTCCAATGAAATTCCTCCTTTCATTACATTAATCATTCTAGTTGTGTTATAACTAAAAGAAAACGACCAATTGGTTGGTTTTTCACCCATCCAATTTTGAGGTGATACATATGAACTGGCAGCCAAGCAGACAGGGCGAAATTACATTACAGCAACAAATCGAGACGTGGATTACGGAGCAGATAGAACGAGGAGATTGGGTAGCAGGAACAAAGCTGCCAACACAAAGACAGCTTGCTATGCAGCTCGGGGTAAATCGTAGTACCGTTCAGCAGGCATTAGAGGAGTTAAAGGCGGCTGGAATATTGGAGGCAAAGGTAGGATCAGGTATTTATGTAGCTCATAATTCTTGGCATTCGCTCATTAAACAAACACAGCCAAATTGGCAAACCTATATTGACACAAGTCTCCATAAGCCGAATTATCATACGATACAATTAATTAATGAATACGAGCAGCGAGATGATGTCATCCGATTAGGTACGGGTGAGCTCGCACCAAGTCTATTGCCAACTGCAGAAATTGAGGCATCGTTAAAGGAGCTTTCCTTACAGCCAAAAGCTTTAGGTTATTCCTCACCACAAGGCAGCAATCAACTTCGAGAAGCGATTTGCGAATATGTGAAAAAAAGAGGGATCCATGTAAAGCCTCAAAATGTTTGTATTGTATCTGGTGCACTACAGGCATTGCAGCTCATTGCTGTTGGATTGCTTGAGCAGGGTTCCATTGTGTTCCAGGAACATACGTCTTATTTAAATTCAGTCCATCCATTTCAATCAGTCGGGATGCAAATGATGCCGATTAATCGTGATGAACAGCTTGCTCAAACCTTAGTCCAAAGGAAAAGAAAAAGACAGGCTGTATATTATGCAGTTCCTACGTTAAACAATCCGACTGGAGGGGTGTGGACAGAGCTTGAAAAAAAACAGCTTTATGAAGCATGTAAACAATCTCGCATTCCCATTATTGAGGATGACGTCTATCACGAATTGCTCTTTGAAGCGGCAACTTCTCCCATAAAATCAATGGATGATAGCGGGCAAGTCCTTTATATTGGAAGTGTCTCAAAAACATTAAGTCCTGGACTGCGCATTGGCTGGTTAATCGGTCCAACAACTGTGATTGAGCGGTTAGCAGATATAAAAATGCAAACAGATTATGGTTCAAGCGCCATCTCGCAGGAAATTGTGCTGCATTGGCTGCAAACTGGAAAGTACGAAAAGCATATCAAGAGTTTACGAAAAGAATTAGTACGAAGAGCTAATTTTGTTGAGGGGATATTGCAAGAGAGTTTTTCGGAGATTGCTAGCTGGAGTCAGTCCAAAGGGGGCTTTTATATTTGGCTAAAGTTTCATGAGCCTATTGTTGATAAAGAGTTATTTACCAAACTATTGCACCGCGAAGTTCTCATTAATCCCGGTTATATTTACGATCCGCAAGATGCTAAACATATTCGATTATCATATGCTTATGCGACAGAAGAAGAGTTGGAAAAAGGATTAAATATCCTATTTGAGATTACAAAAAAGAAGAAATAAATTTTAAATTGCGTTGTTTAAGTAGATTCTAAAAGAAATCATCCATTGTATGTAATCATGTATACAATGGGTGATTTCTTTAAATTTCACGTAAATTATTCGATTTTATTATCTTTCTCGGATTGCGTGTTTGCTAATTTTAAAAACACTTCGTTAATATTTTTCATGCGGTTTTCAACTTTTTTAGCGGCTGCATCGAGAGTAAATCCTTCATCAATGAGCTCCTGAATTAAAAGAATTTTTTTGATATTTAAGTAGTTATATCTACGAGTAGTACCTTCTACTTCATTTTCTGAATCAATAATACCTTTTTCTTCCCAATAACGAATTTTTCTAGTAGGAACTCCTGTTATATTAGAAACTTCTCCTATTCCAACAACTAATTTGTTCAGTAAATCAAAGTCTAACATAGGATCTATTTCATGTTTTTCGCTCATTTGAATCCCTCCAATACAGTTCGTAACTATTTTACATTAAAAGTAGAAAGGTTACAAATTAAAGTTGTATGGTATTGACTTTGATTGTAAATAGGTTACAATCTATGTTAGTAATGTACATTGCTTATGAAATCATAAAGGTGGTTTTTGTATGAATAAGGTCGCTACTATTGAAAACATTGTTAGGAAGCATAATTACAACTTCATTACACTTATTTTATTTTGGTGTGGTCTTGTAGTCGTCTCTAGCCTGTACTTAACGATTCCATTAGTATCTATCTTTGCTAACAATTTCAATGAAACTACTGCTACTGCAGCATGGACTAGTAGTGTATTTTCTCTTTGTTATGCAATTGGTTTATTAATCTTCGGACATTTATCAGATCGACTTGATCGTAAACAAATTATTTTAGTAGGTTTGATTTGTTTGACAATTATTTCTCCTATATTAGGAACTGTAGAAACGATAACTTCTCTCATAGCACTTCGGGGATTGCAAGGGTTCTTAGCGGCAACTTTCGCGCCTGTTGCATTAGCTTACATTGTAGATATATTTCCTGAAGAAAGGAGAGTAACTGCTACGGGATTTGTTGCTTCTGGCTTTTTAATGGCCGGAATAATTGGTCAAGTATTTAGTAGCTTGGTTAGTAAATGGTTAGGATGGAATAGTGTATTTTACATTCTTGGAGGAGTATATTTTTTAACAGCTATTTTAGTAGCTGTTTTAATACCAAAAGGTGAGAGACCGAATGAAAATGAAAATTTGCAAGACACTATGCATCAATTAAAAACAATTTTTACAAACAAATATTTAATTTATTGTTATATCATAACGGTTACCCTATTACTCTCATTTGTTGGAATGTATACAGTACTAGGAAGTTATTTAACTACTAATTTTAACTTAGATGATAATCAAATTTTATATGTTCGGGCTGTAGGGATTTTTGGAATGATTCTGTCGCCTTTTTCAGGAAAATTGGTGGGGAAATTTGGTACACATAATGTGATACGAGGCGGTTTATTGCTCGCAGTTATTGGTCTTACTATTCTTGGAATGAGTTCGAACTTAATCTTTCTAGTAATTATGAGTGTGATTTTTGTTGCAGGAATTTCAATGACGGTACCATCACTGATTACCGTTGTAGGTCAGTTAGGGGGACAGAGCCGTGGAATGGCAGTAGCGCTTTACACATTTATTTTGTTTATCGGTGCGACGTTAGCTCCCATCATTGCAATTAATCTTTTGAAAACAGAAAATTATTTTTTAACATTTGAAACTTTTGCTGTACTTATTGGAATAGGGCTGTTTGTCTCATTTTTCATTAAACCTAAAAAATAAGATACTAGAAAGAGGGGAATAAACGGTTGAAACGCATTCGAATTTTAGTTACTAGTGTTGCAATTGCTGCCATCACTGTTATTGTTGTGACTTTTGCTATTAATCAAAAATCTAATTACGAGGTGAAGAAAATGCAACAACATGAATTGAAAAATGAAGAAGAAACATATCAAATTGCACTAGATAAAGCTCTAGAGGTGATAGATATTCCTGAAGGATACCATTTCAAAGAAGTTCGTAGTGGCAAACAGAATGATGTAGATGTTTTCGTTTTCCGTTATGAAAAAGAAAATTTAGACAATAATGGGCTAGGGGGAGAGCATTATTCCTTTACAGTTGAACAAGAAAGTCACAAAATCATAGGAATTACATGGATGGATCAACGTTTTGCTTCCAATCAACAGCTTCCATCTGAAAAAAGAACAGAGGAAATTGTTCAAGTGTTTCTGAACAAAGTTCAAAGTGGATTATTTGATCAATTAGAAAATCAGTGGATTCGCCCTCATGATGAAGATATTAAAGTAAATAAAGAAGCTTTAACGCTTACAGGCATGAAATATAAATGCTATGTACCAGAGAATGATTCATGGACATGGGTCATCGTCGGTCCTGATGGAAATATTATGGCATTTGAGCAAGACATTAAATGGAAAGGTGGTCGAATAACAGAAAAATGGTTACATGATAGTTGGCTATTAGAACATCAATTATAGGAAATTATTTTAACTAGGGTAGACGATAGATAAATTTGACAAAATTAACTTCCCTCCGAAAGAAGTCTCCCACTTCAAAACGTATAGGTGTGTAAGCATCAGTGAAGGTGGGAGATGAGATTTCGGAAGTGTAACCTAAACCCTAATAAAAAAACTGACAACATCAGTTGTCAGTAAAAAGAATGATATTACCTACCTTTATGTTTATTTTTAGACTTTTGAACTTTGATATTCCGAAAAATATTCTTTTCGTTCTTCTTTAAGTCGTTTACAGGTAACAGATTTTTCTTTTTTTCTAAGTGCCAATTCTGCTTTTATAGCTTCTTCGGCCTTAGAGGTAATACTTGGATTTCTAAGCTCTTTTGAAACTTTTCTTTGAAGCCTTTTAGGGTTGATTTTTTTCATTTTAATTTGTTGGATAGGTATTCCATCATGTTTATCATTATTTTTGATAAAATCCAACAAATTCTTATTTACAAAATCAAAGACTTCTTGATCTTTAGGTTCATTTCCGAAGGTATACTTGTATGCTTTGTATTTGTTTTCGGAAATATGTTCTATTAGCCCTATATAAAATTGGCCATCATAAAAAATGGTTAGTTTCATAGTAGGTCCCTCCTCATTTTAAAATCGAATGATGGACATCCCGAGGAGGGGAAGGTTACTGACATCAAATTATGATGCATCCGGACTACCAACCGAATCGTGTTTTTTCATTCTAGTTGTATTATAAACGATTTGTTATTATTTGTAATCGGGAATTTAAACAGTAACAAGGAATGATTTATAATTAATATTAATCAAGTGTATATCTACGATCCCCATTTAACCCTTATTAAATTGTATTTAAATAATAGTGTCATTCCTAAATTCATCAAAAAGTGTACAAGAAATGGTACTAAAATATTGCTTGTTTCAAAATATATCCACCCAAATATTAAACTTGGAACGGCGATATTTATTAACATAATGGGTTTTTTGAAATATTGAATATGAATCCCTAAGAATAATAAAGTTGTTATTATTATTGCAGTCCACTGGTGTTCTAGAAATACAAAAAGCAAATTTTGAATAATTCCCCTAAATAAAATTTCTTCAAATAACGCCCCTATAAACATAAAAGCTACAATACCTGACAACGAATAGTCTTGATAGCTTTTGTTAGTTTCATCTATGTATTTAGAGGGAATAAAGAATGTTAAAATTATCCCAAATAATAGTAGAGCAAATGAAGCGAGAACTACACTCATTATCATACTAAGTGGCTTATCGAATGATAAGAAATTTTGTATTATGAATACATCATAAACGATAAGAGCGAAAATGGTAGCCACACAAACGAATGTAAAAGAAGAGAATACAAATACAGCGTCTTTTGGTCTAAAATCCTTCTTAGTCTTTTTTTGTTTATCTTTTATATACTCCATATCTTTCCTTCTCTTTCTTGATAACTATAGAATAAAGAGATATTTTACCATAATTTTTTGGTAGAAAATGCAACCGCTACTATTTTTCCGATAAATAGGTTTTATTGAGAAAATTTTAAGGTAAGTAAAGGTAACCATGTCATATATTCCAGAATTATTGAAGTGAGCAAAATGTCAGTAGGAAAACAGGGGTTTTGAATATTGAAGAGGAAATATCCAAAAATATGCTAAATTACTATAGTGAAATATATCCTTATTATGTATATTAATGGTATAGTGTATTTTCTTTAGTTGAAGATTTTATTGCGCCTTATAGCATTATTTCCAGTTGCTATTATGAAACTCACTGTCCTAAACGTGTCAATATTATAAACCTTTTGGTGAGAATAAGGAGAAGTTTGTATGAAAGCACAAGGTATTTTAAAGGGAATTACTTTAGGCATTTTTTGTTCAATTTTTATTCCATACCTTTTTAATAGTGTAGGGGATACTTTAGCAGGAGGCCGTTTGAGCTATTGGGGAGCAAGTTGGGTATATATAGCATTTTCTATTCCCCTGATGCTATCCATGGTCATAATGGGATATTATCTATCTACTCAAAAGAATATCCCAAATAAAAAAATGTGGTGGATTAGTTTCTTTGTAGCTTTAATTGTCAGCTTATTTTCTGGCACATTGGGTACTTTAATTAGTGAACTGATATTGCGCGGTAATTTAAATACTTTTAATCTAGAAGGTTCAATGATATGGGGCGTCATTTACAGTATTATACTCCTTCCGATAACTGTACCTTCAGGAAAGTTTATTTTAAATTCTTTGCATGATTGGATTCATAAACCTGCAATTTAAATACGATGACCAAGATGAAATTAATTATTTTGGTCTTTTTTTGTACAAAGAGCATTTAGTCTTCCACAACTTTTAGTAACGAGCCCTAAAATGAATTAGATTCTAATTTTCATGCGGATTACCATACACTCTTGTATAATTAGATATTTTCAACATCTTTTAATAAACCCTTATTTTTTCTTAATTTTCAGAAGAAATCAACAAAAAAGTTTGTTACAATAAATTGGAAATTGAATTGATTTTTCTGAAGGGAGCTTTTAAATGTTTAGCAAACTATCCATTATTTTTGCAGTAATTGGTGCTGTTGTATTAAGTTCCTCTTACATTTATTCAACCAACTTTGAGATTCTTATGATATCTGGATTCAGTTTATTATTTATCAGTTTATTGTTAAGTTTTGGTGCTGTTTTCAAAAGAGAACAAGGAAAAATAAAGTTTTTACCTGTTCTAACATTTTTCCTTTTTAGTTTCATCATTACTTGGTACGACCCATTTCAAATTGTGAGATTACTTACTTGGATGAAAAATTAATCGTTGGACTCACTCATGTTTTATTTTTTTAATGAGTGACTTTTTACTTTTGTTAAAACGTATGCCATGTAAATATGTTGATTGATAAGGGTTTTAGAAAGTGAGGTTTATCATGTTAGAAACTAAAAGATTGAAACTTAGAGATTATAACGAAGCGGATTTTGATTTTTTACAATCACTTTTATCAAATGAACAGGTGTGATGCAGTACATTGGAAGCGGCGAAACTCGTAACGAAGAACAAGCTAGAAGTTTTTTTAATTGGATTGTTGAGTCTTATGAAAAGAATGAAGCATATGGATTGTATTGAGATTGAACTAAAAGGGAAACAAGTCATCATTTTTTCAACACTGGGTGGTTTTATTTCGTGAACCACGTAAAGAATAATTCAAGTAATGAATCCATACTTTTTTTAATAACGATTTCTTTATGA
>Ga0213828_1002500_pt1 | contig 13247 bp, 13 predicted proteins | sample MC6MC0897MG_FD_180664 | JGI IMG/M metagenome (GOLD analysis project Ga0213828, IMG submission 180664) | Enriched soil aggregate microbial communities from Iowa State University, Ames, United States - MC6-MC0897-MG | ecosystem: Environmental > Terrestrial > Soil > Unclassified | place: USA: Iowa...
CGGCCTGCGCCGGTTCGGCGAATTTCAGAAAAGCCTTGGCATGGCCAAGAACATCCTGAGCGACCGGCTGCGCACGCTGGTCGCACACGGCATTCTTGTCGTCGCGCCGGCGTCCGACGGCAGCGCCTACCAGGAATACGTGCTTACGGATAAAGGCAAGGCGCTGTTTCCGGTGATCGTCGGACTGCGCCAGTGGGGCGAGGACCACTACTACGGTCCCGATGAGGCGCATTCCACCCTGATCGACCGCCAGCGCGGGCAACCGGTGCAAAGGATGGAGATCCGCGCGCAGGACGGCCGGCTGCTGCACCCCGACGACACTGTCGTGCGCAAGGTGGCGGCGGACGCCTGAGACTATGCGGCTGCCGGCCACCGCCCGGTCGCCAGTGCAGTGGGCGACCACGCATCGAAGCGCCAGCGCAGGGCCAGTGCACCCGGCCGGCGGACCACGCGGCGCACGTGCACGCGCCACAGGCGTTCGGCGCCCTCGAACACGGCGATTTCGGGGCTGTCCAGAATCACCTCGGCGCGCCCCGTCAGTTGCAGCAGGTCGCCGCGTTCAAAGTCGATGAACAGCAGACCGGCAACAGGATTCGCGGCCAGGTTGCCCAGGGTGTTGAAAAAGCGGTTGCCGGAAAAGTCCGGAATGGTCAGCACGTCGCCGTCCACCCGCACGAAGCCGGGCTTGCCGCCCCGGTGCGACACATCGACGGCGTGCCCGGCATAACTGGCGACAAAGAAGGTGTCGGACGCCGAGATCAGCGCGCGCGCCGCGTCATCCAGTCCGCCGCGCTCCGGCAATGCGGCGGCAAAGCGCATCGACGGCGAGCGCGAGAAGAAGAAGTCGCGCGACTGGATGTACTGCGGACAATTGCCGAATGATTGCGCCACCGCCACGTCGAAGCGCTTGCCATCCCAGGCGGCGATGCGGCCGTTCATACGGTTGCGCCGGCGCGTGTGCAGCTCGATGCCCAGCAAGCCGACGGGCTGGCCCAATCCCAACCCGGCGCGCAGCGGATCGTCCTCGTCCGGCATGGCCGCGATGCGCAGCGTATGCGGGTCCGGCGACACGGCAAAGCCCGGCTGCCCTTCCAGAATGCCGGCCCACGGGTCGCCCTGCGGGTCCACGGCGCCGGCCACCACGAACGGCAACTGCGCGAAGAATTCGCGATGCTGATCCGGCATGTAGTCGCGGATGACCTTGCGGCCCACCATGTCCATGCGCGCGGCCACGCCGGCGTGCTCCTGCAAGTGCAGTTCGCCCGCATGCCAGGGAGACGGTGCGGTGTGTTCGGGCAGATTCATGACGGTGTCCTTGCAGTGTGCGCGGGTCTTCAGGCGGCCAGCAGGCCCACGGGCGACGACGCCATGGGAACGAAGCGCGGCAGGTTTTCGATGCGCGTGAGCCACGCACGGATGCGCGGGTAATCGGCCAGCGACACGTTGCCTTCGGGCGCATGCGCCACATAGGCGTAGCAGGCGACATCGGCGATGGTCGGCGCGCTGCCGGCCAGGAACTCGCGGTGCGTGAGTTCTCCCTCCATCACCCCAAGCAGCGCATGGGCCCGCGCCAACGTGGCGTCCACATCGAGCGGCGCGCCGAACAGCGTCACCAGCCGCGCCGACGCGGGCCCGCCGGCCAGCGGCCCCGATGCCACCGACAGCCAGCGCTGCACGGCGGCCGCGCCAACCGGATCGTCCGGCAGCCAGGCGCGGCCGCCGTATTGCTTGGCCAGGTACACCAGGATGGCGGTCGAGTCGGCCACCACGACGCCGCTGTCGTCAATGACTGGCACCTGGCCGAAGGCATTGAGCGCCAGGAAATCAGGCCGCTTTTGTTCGCGCTGGCGCAGGTCGACGTCGATGCGTTCGTGCGCGACATCCAGCAGTGACAGCATCAGCGCGACCCGATGCGCGTGGCCGGACAGCGGGAAACTGTAAAACTTCAGCGGAGCGGCAGCCTGCGCCGGGGCGGGGTTGGTTTGCATCGGGGATCTCCCTGGTGGATTCGAGACTCCATGTTGGGACCCGCGACGCAAATCCGGAACGGCCGGCGCCGGCAAGACACTCTTGCGGTAAATGAAATAAACCCGTCAGGCGGGCAGCGCCGCCAGATCCGCGCGTAGCGCATCCACGCAGAAATCCACAAAGCTGCGCACCTTGGCCGAGCTTTTGCGCCCTTCCGGATACACCAGATGCACGGGCACGGGCGGCATCTCGAAGCCGCGCAGCACCACCTGCAAGGCGCCACTGGCCAGATGCGGCGCCACCTGATAGGACATCACCTGCGTCAGGCCCCAGCCTTCGCGCGCGGCCGCCACCGCCGCCTGGAACGACGTCACGGTCAACTGCGATTGCAGGTTCAGGCGCACGGTCTGGCCGGCCTGCGCAAAACGCCACTGCGGCGCGCGTCCTTCCATGGCAGCCGTGATGGTGCAGAAACGATGCAGCGACTCGGGGTCGGCCGGCTCGCCATGGTCGCGCAGGAAGCCGGGCGCGGCGCACACCACGCGGCGCACGTGTCCCACGGGCACCGCCGTCAACGAGGAATCGGGCAGCGCGCCGATCCGCACGGCGACATCGATGTCCTCGTCCATCAGATTCACGACGCGATCCACCAGCAGCGCCCGCACCGACACCTGGCGATGCGCGCGCAAATATCCCAGCACCGCCGGCATCACATGCAGCTCGCCAAACAGCGCGGGCGCGGTGATTGCCAGCGCGCCACGCGGCACCGCCATTGCACCGGCGGCGGCGTCGTCGGCGCGTTCGACGTCTTCCAGGATGCGCCGGCAATCGGCGGCATAGCGGTGGCCGGCTTCGGTCAGGCGCAGACTGCGCGTGGTGCGCACCAGCAGCAAGGCGCCCAGACGACGTTCCAGCGCGGCCACGCTGCGCGTGACGGTGGGCGCGGACATTTCCAGGCGCCGGGCCCCGCCGGAAAAACTGCCCGCGTCCGCCACGGCCAGGAATACGGTCATTTCATGGAATTGGTTCACAGCGAGGCCCGCTCCTGAAAACGCGCGGCCGCCAACGCGGCGACGCTGTCATTGACGCATTGCACCAGGATTTCGTCCAGCGCGGCGCAGACCGGATCGGGCTGCGCCTGCGCGCGGTACAGCGACAATGCGATGACCGGCAAGTCGGGCAACCCGTGTTCGCCCGGCTTCATCACGCGAACGGTGGACGGCAGGCCAAGGGGCGTGCGCACGGCCACTCCCAGCCCCGCGGAAACTGCCGCCCACAGGCCCGAAAGACTCGGGCTGGTGAAGGCAGCCAGCCAGGCAATGCCGGCGCGGTCCAGCGCGTCGGTGGCGCAGCCGCGGAACAGGCAGGGCGACTCGAAGGCCGCCAGCGGCAGCGCGCCGTCCGCGTCCGGCACCGGCGCGGGGTGCGCGGGCCCGATCCAGCACATCGGCAGCTCGGCCAGCCGCTGTCCCTGCGGCTGGCGGGCGTCGTGGTCCCAGGCCAGCGCCAAATCAAGCTGGCCCAGCGCGACGCGTTCCAGAAGGTCCGTGTTGCGGGCGACGCGCGCCTCGATCCGGACCTTGGGATGGGCGCGCGCAAAGCGGCCGAGCACGCGCGGCAGCAGCATCTCGGCAAAATCCTCTTGCAGACCAAGGCGCACGCGGCCGTGCAATTGCGTGCCGCGCACGGCGCGCGCGGCCTGATCGTTCAGGTCGAGCAGCCGGCGCGCGTAGGCCAACATGGTCTCGCCGGCATCGGTCAGCGCCAAGCCCCGCCCGTCCTTGCGCAGCAGCGGCACGCCGGCCTGCTCCTCCAGCTTTTTCAGCTGCGCGCTGACGGCCGACGTCGACCGGCCCAGGCGATCGGCCGCGCGCCCGAAGCTGCCCAGGTCGACGCCCGCGACGAAGCTGCGCAGCACCTCCAGGTCGAACGTGACTGGCCTCATTCAATAATCCCTATTTTCAAAAGCATTGGTACAAAACTTCCTGATTTTCAGGAGCATGCTAGGCGCGCACACTGGCGTCGTCAATGTTTCTGCAGGTGCCTGCCATGTCCGATCGCCCTACCTTCGTCCGCCCACAGCACCGCTGGAAGGTGCTGGCCGTGGGCGTCGCCGCCAACACCGCGTTTTCCGCCGTCGCGGCCGGCCTGCCTACCACCGCTGTCTTCATGCGCGCGGACTATCGGCTCGATCTCGATCAATTGGCGCTTGCGCTGGGCTTGTTGGGATTGGGGGTGGCGCTCTTTGAGCTGCCTTGGGGATTGCTGACCGATCGGTGGGGTGACCGTCCCGTGCTGCTGGGCGGTTTGGGCTCGACCGCGGCAGCGCTGGCCTGGATGAGCGGCTGGGTGGCGCCGGTGGGCGGCTTCGTGCCCAGCCTCTGGCTGCTGGCCGTGGGGCTGGTGCTGGTCGGCATGCTGGGCGGCAGCGTCAATGGCGCCAGCGGCCGCGCCGTGATGGCGTGGTTCGACGACGGCGAGCGCGGACTGGCAATGAGCATCCGCCAGACCGCCGTGCCGCTGGGCGGTGGCCTGGGCGCACTGCTGTTGCCTTGGCTGGCAGCTAATGCCGGGTTCGGGGCGGTGTTTGGCGTGCTGGCGGTGATGTGCGGCACGGCCGCGTTGCTTGCGGCGTGCTGGTTGCGGGAGCCTGGCGAGCGGGGTGTGGCGGGTGTGGCCGGTTTGCCGGCTGTGCCGCCTATGCCTGGCGAGCCGAAAGTTTCATACGCGCCCGCCCCGGCTCGACCAGCCCGCAGCAGCCCCATGACCGACACCCGCGTCTGGCGCGCGGCGTTCGCCATCGGCATCATGTGCGGCCCGCAATTCGCGGTGCTGACCTTTGCCGCCGTCTTTCTGCACGATGCCCTGCATGCGGGGATCGGCGTGCTCACGGCAGTGATGGTGGCCGTTCAACTGGGCGCCATGGCCGCGCGCATCGCGAGCGGACTATGGACCGATCGCCGCGGCAACCGGCGCGCTTACCTGCGCGGCTGCGCGCTGCTGAGCTTTGCGTTGTACGCGGCGCTGGCAGGCGCGGCATGGGCGGCGGGCGCCCGCCCCACCGGATGGCACGTATTCGCCCTGGCCGTGCTGCTGGCCGCCGCCGGCATTTGCGCGTCGGCCTGGCATGGCGTCGCCTACACCGAACTTGCCACGCTGGCGGGCGCCTCGCGCGCGGGCACGGCGCTCGGCATGGCCAACACCTGCGTCTATCTGGTGCTGTTTGCCACGCCGCTGGCTATCGCGCATACCGTCGCCGCGAGCTCGTGGCCCGTCGCCTGGCTGATCGCGGGATCCTGCATGCTGGCCGCCCTGCCGCTGCTGCCGCGCGCCGCCGCGCGTCCGGCCACGGATGCCACTACGCGCGGAATTCCTTGCGCAGCCACGACAGGAAAGCCTTGACCGGCGGGTGGCGTTCGCGCCCCGGCGCGCACAGCGCCGTGTAGGCCGACCCCGCGACGCGTATCTCCGGCCGGTAGGGAACCAGCGTTCCCGCGGCGACGCTGTCCGACACCATGACCGAACTGGCCAGCACCAGGCCTTGGCCCGCGATGGCGGCCTGCAGCGCGTAGTGTTCCTCGGTGTAGGCATGTTCGGCCGCAGGCCGCCGCCACGCTGGCAGGCCGGCGGCCACGCACCATGCCTGCCAGCCTTCGTCATACAGTTCCGAATCGCGCCAGCGCACCGTCACCAGCGCGGGCGCACGGCGGCCGGCGTGCGCGATCTGCGCGGGCGCCCCATACACCCCGAACCACTCGGGCAGCGTGCCGGCCGCGTGCAAGCCGGGATAGCGCCGGCGGCTGTAGCGGATGGCGACATCCACGCTGGCGTCCTGCAACAGGTCCACGGGGTCGGGCGACGTGTCCAGGCGCAACTGGTACTGCGGATAGACCTCGTGAAAGCGCCCCAGCCGCGGCACCAGCCACAAAGCGGCAAAGGAATGGGTTGTGGACACGGTCAGCGCGCCGGACTCGGGCGCGGGCCGCAAGGCGTCCAGCGTCTGCGCGACGTCCAGCAACGCGCCATGTACGCCGGCAAACAGACGCGCTCCCTTGTCGGTCAGCCGCACGCCGCGCGGCACACGCTCGAACAGCGCGCAGCCCACATGCCGCTCCAGTGCCTTGACCTGATGCGACACCGCGGTGGGCGTGACCGACAGCTCGGCCGCGGCCAGCTTGAAGCTGCGCAACCGCGCCGCGGCCTCGAACGTGCGCAGCGCTGTGACGGGAAGCGTGGCAAACATGGGCGCGAATCCTGGGATGAATTGCGTTCATCTTAGTGAAGGAATGATCAGTTGTCGCCTCATGCCCGATGACGCCACCATTCGGCTTCAGATCGTTATCTTTGATAGGAGCCAGGCATGAATTCAACTCATCGAGTCAAACGCTTGTTGATCTTGGTCGGCAGTCCCCGCCGCGATGGCAACAGCGCCGCGCTGGCCGCATCCGCCCGCCAGGGCGCGGAAACGGCCGGCACGTTGGCGTCGGTGCATTTCCTGGACGACTACATCCAGGGTCTGCTGCCGGACTTGCGCCACACCAAGCCGCCCGCCGACCGTTACGCCGAACTCTTCCTTGAACACTTCCTGCCCGCCGATGGCGTGCTGTTCTGCACGCCCATCTACTGGTATGGCATGTCCGCGCAGACCAAGGCGTTCTTCGACCGGTCATTCAGCCATTACGCGGGATCCGGGCCAGAGCCGGAACGCGTCAAGGCCGGCATGGCCGGCAAGCGGCTGGGGTTGGCCGTGGCCTCGGAAGAAACCTATCCCGGCGCGGCGCTGGGCATCGTGCATCAGGTGCAGGAATATGCGCGGTATACGCATTCGGATTTCGTGGGCTACGTGCATGGCGCCGGCAACCGGCGCGGCGAGGTGGCGCTCGATCCCCGGCGGCCGCTTGCCGCGGCGCAGGCGCTGGGCGCGGAATTCTTCACGCGGAAATACTCGGACTACCGGCTTGAGACGCCCCGCCGTCACAACGTGTGGGAACCGCCCGCGCCGGCCTTGAGCAGCACGCCCGGCGGGCTGCCGTAGACCTGCTTGAACACCCGCGTCAGATGCGCCTGGTCGGCAAACCCCACGGCCTGCGCCGCATCGGCCAACGGGAGGCCGCCGCGCAACAGCACCCGTGCGCGCGCCACCCGCCAGTTGCGAAGCCACGCCTGGGGCGGCAATCCATAGCGCCGGGCAAACTGCTTGACCAGCGTCGTGCGATGGCGGTTTTGCGCTTGCGCCAAGGCGTCCAGGTCGGGTGCGCAGGCGGGATCCGCCGCCATGCGCTCGCGCAGCAAGGCGCATACATCGGCGAGGCCGGCGGCCGGCGCAGCACCGCCCTCCACCGCCTCTCCATGCGCGGCCAGCGTCCCGAACAGGGCCGCCGAAATGCGTGCGCTGCGCTCAGCCGGCGCGATCTCGCCGGGCGCCAGCGCGTCCAGCCATTGCGCGCAAAGCGCGGCATCCGCGATCACCGGCCCCGCCAGCCGCGCACCGTGCGCGTGCAGCGTCCGTTCATGATCCCGGAACCACGCGGGATCGATGTAGACCATCCGATAGGCGAGCGCCCCCGCCGCTGTGCCGCCGGTATGCACCTGCCCGGGCGCGATGACCACCAGCTCGCCCGCGCTGGCGGCATGGGCCACGCCCTGCACGGTGAAGTCGCAGCGGCCGTGTTCAATGGCGCCGATGGACCAGGCGTCGTGGAAATGCGGCGCGTAGCGATACGCGCGCAGATCCGCGATCAGTACGTCGCCGGGCAGTCCCGCGCCGCAATGCCAGATATGTTGAGAAACCGCCATGAATTGCCAGCCATTCGCGGCTACCCGAAGTAATGCCCGTCCGCTTTCAGCGAACGGGCCAGCAGCCACGCGTTGCGAGGATTTTCCCCCACGCGGCGGATGGCATACGGCCACCAGTCCGCGCCAAACGGGAGATAGACCCTGACGTTATAGCCCAACCGGCGCAGCGCGATCTGCCAGTCCGGCCGCACGCCATAAAGCATCTCAAATTCGAAGCTGCCGGCAGGCCAGCCGCGCTCCCGCGCCAAGTCGATGATGGCGCCGGCCAGCCGGTCGTCGTGCGTGCCGAAGACCGGGTAAAAGCCCGATTCCCGCGCCTCGCGCGACAGCATGATGGACGCCGCGTCCAGATAGGCCTGGTCGATGCGCGCGCGCCCGGCGTGGTCAAGCTCACGCTCGGGGAACGCACCCTTTACCAGCCGCAGCGAGGTGCGCTGCCGGATCGCCCAGGCCAGGTCCTCCGGCGTGCGGCGCCGCCGCGCCTGCAGCGTGAGGCCGGCAGGGATGCCCGCTTCCAACAGCGTGCGATGCAGCGTGCAGGTGCGGTCGCGGATGCTGGAATCTTCCATATCCAGCACCAGCCAGTCGCAGCCTTGGCCCGCAAGGCGCTGCACCGCCGTGCCGATGCGCCGCGCGTTTTCCTCGCCCAGCGTGTCATCGCGCATGTAGCCGATGGCAGTCGGATCGACGGAGACGTGCACGTCCAGGCCGGCCGCGGCCAGCGCCCGGCACGCGTCGACGGCCTGATTGACGTTATGGTCGATTGCAGCGCGGTCCGCCACGTATTCGCCCAGATAGAAGAGCGAGGCGCGGATGCCGTGCGCCTCGCGCAGCTTCACGGCGGTCCGCACGGCCTCGTCCACATCGGCGCCCCCGACGAAACGGCGCGCCAGCGACGTCCGGGCGGCCATCGCCCGCATCATGTGGCCGACCGCCGGGCTGCGGGCCAGCGCAATCGTGGTTTTCTGAAAAATGCTCATTGCCTCACCGCGCAAAGCGGCCACTATGCGGCGGCCGCGGGCGCCTGTCTTGAACGCCCGTGAATGCGTGGCTGAGCTTGCCGTCACGAGCGCGGCGAGTGCGACAAGCGCGAACGACCGTGATTGCCGGCTAGGCCTTGCCTGCCGCCAGCGCGCGTCCGGCGCCGAACAGCGGCCGCTGCACGGTCTGCGCCAGCAGCACGCCCGCCAGAGTGACCGCGCCACCCAGCAGGTGATAGCTGTGCAGGCGTTCGCGCAGCATCACGAAGGCGGCCAGCGCCGTGAAGAGCGGCAGCAGGTTGATGAAAATGCTGCAGCGGTTGGGCCCCAAACGCTGCACGCCTTCGATCCACAGATACGACAGCAACACCGACGAGAAGATGCCGGCATACAGAATGAGCGGCACCGTATTGACGTCCAGCGCCGCTTGCGCTGCCGGCACGCGCAGGTAAAGCGGGAACATGTAGATCAGCGCGAAGATGGACTGCACGAAGGTGGACTGCCAGGCGGGCACCGGCACTTTCCAGTGGCGCAGCAGCACGCCGTACAGCGCATACGACAAGGCGGCCAGCAGCATCAGGCCGTCGCCCACATGCACGCCATGCTGGAACACGCTGAGCATGTCGCCCTGCCCCACCAGATACAAAAGGCCCAGGAACGACAGCGCGCCGCCCGCGGCCATGCCGAGCGTCAGCGGATCGCGCAGGATCACCACGCTGAGCAGCATGCTGAGCAACGGAATCAGCGCCGTCAGGATGGCCATGTTGGTGGCGGTGGTGGTCTCGGCCGCCCGGTAGGACAGCGCCTGGAACACGGCCGCCGACAGCGCGCCGTACAGCGCCAGTTTGGGCCAGTGCCGCAGGATGACCCGCCGGTTGCGCCACGCCGGACGGGCCGTGAACAGCCCCATCAGGAACAGCGCCAGCAGCAGACGGTAGAAGGTGATGGCGGTGGGCGAAATGGCGCTGGCGGCCATCTTGGAGACGATGACGTTGCCCGCCCAGAACAGGATGGCGAACAACGGAAAGAGAAAAGACATGGCGATGGACTCGAAGGATGGATCGGCTCCTTCGCTGCCGCCGATTGCGGCGGCGTGCAAAGGATGATCGCTATCCTATTGAGCCGGCGTCAGCCCGTCTGCCGATGGAATGGCATCGGCTATCGCGAAACGGACATTGCTCAGCGGTCAGGGCCTGAACGGCGCCGGATCCAGCGGCAACTCCATCCCCCCCATCTGCGCGGTCAGCAACGCCGCGCTGCCGCAGGACAAGGTGAAGCCCAACGCCCCCTGACCCACGTTCAACCAAAGATTGTCCGCCGCGGGGCTGCGGCCGATCAGCGGCTTGCCGGTAGGCGTGGCCGGGCGCAGACCCGCCCACGGAATCGCCTGCCGCAGGTCAAGCTGCGGAAAGGCTTCGAGCACCTGCTGTTTGAGCAGACTGATGCGCGCCGGGTCGATGTCGGCGTTGTTGCTGCCGATGTCCACCATGGCCGCGATCCGCAGCACGCCGCCCACGCGGGCGTAGACGATGCGCCGTTCGTAATCGGTGACGCTGATGCGGGGCGCCACGGTGTCGTCCGGCGCCAGCGGCACGGTCAGGCTGTAGCCCTTCAAGGGATAGAGCGGCACGTCGTGGCCCAGCGGACCGAGCAACGCCCGCGTGCCGATGCCGGTGGCCAGCACCACGGCATCCGCGCCGATGTCGCCGTCGCGCGTGTTGACCGCCACGATGCGGCGGCCTTCGCGCTGCAGGCCGGAAACGGGGTTGGACATGGCGCACTGCACGTTACCCATCGTTTGCAGGCGGTCGAACAGCGCTTCGGTGAACTGCCGGCAGTCGCCGGCTTCTTCGCTGGGGGTGTAAATGGCGCCCGCCAGGCTGGCGCCCATGCCGGCCAGCGCGGGTTCGCGCGCCACGGCCTGCGCGGCGTCCAGCACCTGCTGGTCTGCGCCGTGCGCCGCCTGGTAGGCCACCAGCGCGCGCGCCTTTTCCAGCAGATCGGGGCTGCGGTACGCAATGAGCTTGCCGTTCTTCAGGTGCCCGAACGCCAGGTCTTCTTGTTCCAGCAGCGAATGCATGACGTCGCGGCTAAGGTAGGACAGCGTCAGCATCTGCGCGGTGGACGCCTTGGCCACCGATGCGCGGCAGGCCAGCGCGAACTGCAGGCACCAGCGCCATTGATGCGGGTCCAGCCGGGGCCGGAATCGCAGCGGCGAGTCATGGCGCAGCAGCCATCCCGGCACGCTGGGCAGCACGCCGGGTCCGGCAAGCGGCGCCACATAGCTGTAGCTGAGCTGGCCGCCGTTAGCATAGCTGGAGACTTCCGCCGGGCGGGGCTGGCTGTCGACCAGCACCACCTCATGACCCTGGCGCGCCAGGAAATAGGCCGACGTCACACCGACCACGCCGGCGCCGATCACACAAACGCGCATACCGTTATCCAAGAAGACCGCGAACGGGCCCATTCTGTAACGGCCGCCCCCGCGCCGGCAAATGCCAAACGCCGCAGGGGCCATAACCAAACATCATGCCCGGGGCTTCAGGCCACCCGATGCAGCTTGATGATGGCGGCGGCGGTGGGTGAGCGGACCAGATCGGCCAGCGTGTAGCCATTGAGCGTGTCGTAAAACGCCTGCAGGGTCTTCGCCAGCACGCCGGACAGCCGGCACACGCCATCCAGGGCACAGGGCGGTTCTCGGCAATCGATCAGGGGGCCCTGCTGTTCGAGTTCCCGCACCAAATCGCCCACCCGGTACTCCGTGGCGGGACGGGCGAGGCTGAGCCCGCCGCCCTTGCCGCGCGTGGTGCTGACCCAGCCGCGCTGCGACATGAAGTGCACCACCTTCACCAGATGATTGCGGGACAGGCCGAAGCGATCCGCGATCTCGGGAATCGTGACGGCGACGGACCGGTCGCGGCATTGCGTCAGATACATCAGGACGCGCAGGCCGAAGTCGGTGAATCGGTTCAGTTGCATGATGGGTGGGGAGCGTGGCCCGGGCGGCCCGGAAACATCAGGCCGCCAGGATACACCGCTCAGGCGCCAGGGCCGCCGGTGCCGAACGCCTCGGCGTGGATGCGGTCTTCGGCCACGCCCAGCCCCAGCAACGCTTCACGCTGGGCACGCATGAACGCCGCCGGTCCACACAGGTAGTAATCGGCGCCGGGGACGATGGCTTCATCGCGAATGGCGTGCAGGTCGACGCGCCCCGTGTGGTCGTAGTCGCGGCCGGCCTGGTCGCCGTGGCCCACCTCTTCGTAGAACACCGCCTTGCGCACGTTGGCGCGGGACGCCGTAATGTCGTTCACGTGCTCGCGCATGGCGTGGACCGAGCGGTTGCGGCAGCCGTGCACGAAGCGGATCTGGCGTTCGTCGTTGGCGCGCACCAGGTGGTTCAGGATCGACACCATGGGCGTCAGGCCCACGCCACCGCTCAGCAGCACGACGGGGGCATCGCCGTCTTCGCGCAGGTGGAAATCACCTTGCGGCGGCGCCACGTCCAGCACGCCGCCTTCTTCCAGACGGTCGTGCAGCGCGTTGGACACGCGGCCCGCCGGCGTCTGATCGCCGGCCGGCTCGCGCTTGACCGAGATGCGCAGGCGATCGTGGCCCGGTGCGTCCGACAGGCTGTATTGGCGCGGTTGCATCAAGCCCAGTTCCGGCACGAACACGCGCACGGACACGTATTGACCCGGGCGGTACGCCGGCACGGTGCCGCCGTCTGCAGGGGCCAGGTAGAAAGAAGTGATTTCGGCGCTTTCGGGCTGCTTGCCCACGACGCGGAACGCGCGCCAGCCCGTCCAGCCGCCCGGCTTGTTGGCCGATTCCGCATACAGGCGCGCCTCTTCGGCGATCAGCAGGTCCGCCAGCTGGCCATAGGCCGCGCCCCAGGCATCGACGAGTTCGTCGGTGGCGGCATCGCCCAGCACTTCACGGATGGAAGCCAGCAGATGCTTGCCCACGATGGCGTAGTGTTCGGGCCGGATGCCCAGGCTGACGTGCTTGTGCACGATGCGCGTCACCACCGGCATCAGCACCGAGGGATCGTCGATGTGCTCGGCATACGCGGTCACCGCGCCGGCCAGTGCATGCTGCTGCGCGCCGCCCGCCTGGTGGGCCTGGTTGAACACGTGCTTGAGTTCCGGATTGTGCTGGAACATGCGCGCGTAGAAATGCTTGGTCAGGGCGACGCCATGAACCTTCAGGACAGGGGCCGTGGCCTTGACCAGCTCGCGGATTTGGGGGCTCAACATCAACTGCTCCTTGAATGGCGAACGGGCTCGCCTTTAAACATATATTCATAATACATCTTTAAATCCGAACGGCGAAATCGGCTTCGCGACGTCGTGCCCCGGCCCGGTTTACACTTCCCGGTTACCGCAACACCACAAAGGTTTACCGATGAGCACTGCTACGCTCAAGACCCGCCTGTCCGACGCCGTCAAGGACGCGATGCGCGCCAAGGCCAGCGAGCGCCTGACCACGCTGCGTTTCCTGCTG
>Ga0213828_1002501_pt1 | contig 13241 bp, 11 predicted proteins | sample MC6MC0897MG_FD_180664 | JGI IMG/M metagenome (GOLD analysis project Ga0213828, IMG submission 180664) | Enriched soil aggregate microbial communities from Iowa State University, Ames, United States - MC6-MC0897-MG | ecosystem: Environmental > Terrestrial > Soil > Unclassified | place: USA: Iowa...
AGCACTCCTCTCCTGGTGAATGAAGGAAGCGGAAATTTCCAGGACGAAAAAGCCCTACGACTTCCAGGGAAATGTGAAGAAGTATAGGCCTTCGATACGGGGTCCGTCATGTTTGGCGATGGCGGAGACGCCGGCGCTGGTCCGAATTTGACGGCAAAATGCGCTTCTTTCGCAGATTTTGCCGCAGTGCAGCGCTGCTACGATGGCCGGCGGCATTAGTGATCCGGCAGCATGTTTGCGCCAGTCGCCGCCTGCCCTTTTTCCCGCATGTCATTGGAGCGCCGATGCGCCGCCTTGCCCCCTTGGCCCGAGTTCTCGCCCTGACACTGGCGTTCTCGCCCTTCGTTCTGATGCCGCAGGCGCCCGCCCACGCGGCGCCCGCCGCGCTGTCGCCCGCCGCCGCCGCCACCGAGGCGGCCCAGCAGGCGGCCACGGAGGGCTATCTGTATTTCTATCCGCTGGTGGCGATGGACCTGACCCGCCGGCAGTTCACGCATCCATCGCGGGGCGCCGATGGGGCGCCCGCCAACACATTCCATCACGGGCGCACCCTGCCCCGCGCGGGCGCGGCCACGCCATGGGCGAACGTCGACATGCTGCGCAGCAACGCTTGGCTGGATCTGACGGACGGACCCGTCGTGCTGTCCGTGCCCGACACGGCGGGACGGCTCTACACGCTGACGCTGCTGGATATGTGGACCGACGTCTTCGCGACGCTGGGCAAGCGCACGACGGGCACCGCAAAGGGCAACACCGTGATCGTGCCCCCGGGGTGGAGCGGCACGCTGCCCTCCGGCATGGCGCGCATCGACGCCCCCACCGTGCACGTCTGGGCCAAGGGGATGATCGAAACGCACGGCCCCGCCGATCAGGCGGCGGTAAACACATTGCAGGACGGCTTCGTCCTGACGCCCCTGGCGCAATGGAACCTGCCTGCGCAAGCGCCGCGCACCAAGCCCGACCCGTCCCTCGATCTGAAAATCCCCGTGAGCGAACAGGTGGACTCGATGCCCACCGACGCATTCTTCACCTACGCTGCCGAGCTGCTGCGCAAGCACCCGCCGCATGCGACGGATCAGCCCGTGCTGGCTCTGCTGCGCCGCGTCGGGCTGGCGCCGGGCCGGCCGTTCGACTTCGACAAGCTCGATCATTCCGCCAAGCAGGGCATGCGCCGCGGCGTGCGCGCCGCGCGCGACCGCATGGCGGCGGCCGCCGGCCATTCGCTGCGCGCCACAGACGGCTGGCTGCAGGAAACAGGCAGCATCGGCGTGTATGGCAACGACTGGCTGCGCCGCGCGCTGGCCGCGCAGGCGCAGCCGGGCAGCGGATTGCCCGAGGACCTGACGGTGCTGGTGCTGGCCACGGATAGCGATGGCGCGCTGCTGGACGGCGCGCACCGGTATGCGCTGCATCTCGAGACCGGCCAGTTGCCGGACGCGGGCGCGTTCTGGTCGCTGACGGCGTATGACAGCCAGGGCATGCCCGTGCCCAACCCCGTCAACCGCCATGCGCTCGGCAGCCGCGATCCGCTGCGCTACAACGCGGACGGCTCGCTGGATCTTGTCTTCAGCCACCCGGCGCCGCCGCCGGAAAATCAATCGAACTGGCTGCCGATTCCGGCGGCCGGGCCGGTGGGGATGCTGCTGCGGGTTTACCTGCCGGGACCGGCGGTGCGGGATGGCTTGTGGACGCCGCCTGCGGTGCGGCGGGATGTGCCGGAGGCTGAGGTTGCCGAGGCCAGCAATCCGGCAGTTGAGCCGGAAACCGCCGCACAGACGGAAGTCCCGACAACTGCTGCCGCCCCTGCCGCGCCACCCGCCAAGAAACCCTGACCGCACCAAAAATACGGCGCGATGTCAGCCGCCAGCCGCTACCATTGGCGTTTTATTCATGAATGAGCCGCCCGCCATGGACGACGCCTTTAGCCACCAATTGTCGATGACCATCCTGATGACGCCTGACATGGCGAATTTCTCAGGAAACGTACACGGCGGAACCATCCTCAAGTATCTGGACCAGGTAGCCTACGCCTGTGCCAGCCGGTACGCCGGCCAATATGTCGTGACGCTGTCCGTCGATCAGGTCGTGTTCCGCGAACCGATCCACGTCGGCGAGCTGGTGACGTTCCTGGCAGCCGTGAACTACACGGGCCGCACGTCGATGGAAATCGGCATCAAGGTCGTGACCGAGGACATCCGCAAGAAGCTGGTGCGTCACACCAACAGCTGTTATTTCACGATGGTGGCGGTGGACGACAAGGGCGCTCCGACCGCCGTGCCGCCGCTGGAGCCCCGCACGCACGAGGAAAAGCAGCGCTTCAAGGCCGCCGGCCTGCGCCGCGAACTGCGCCAGGAAATGGAACGCCGCCACGGCGAGATCAAGCGCGAAACCACGCACGACACGCCGGGCGCCTGATCATCGCGTTGGGGCGGCAGCGCCCTGTTCACCCCCGCCCGCTGGATATCCAGCCGCGGGGGTCTTGTATTAGCGAGCCTGCAGATGGTGTTCTGCATGCGCTTCGGCGAACCTGTGCGTTTCGCTGAGCCGGATGAATCAGCGGACGAACTCCGCATTACGTCTCGCATGACCCGGACGGCGCGGCCGTGATACCGCGCCGCTCTCTTGCGCGATTCCAAGTCTTGATCGATTTCCCATGACAATAAGACTCATCTGATTTTCAAGGTTCGATGCGTGTGCCGTAATGGCACCGCAGACTGTGCATTCACCGGTGGTGGAAAGGTCTGTAGTTGCGGGAGCAAGCCATTCCTATCCAATCACATATCCGGTTCACGTTTGCCATCGGCGACGAATCCTTCGACGTCGTCGAATTCACGTTGCAGGAAGGTCTGTCCGAGACATTCCTGCTGGACGTGGAACTGGCCAGCGCCAATGCTGCCGTCAACTTCGGCAATGTTCTGGACCGCCCCGCGCTGCTCACAATCTGGCACGGCGACCTGCCCGTGCGCTACGTGCACGGCGCCGTCTCGTCTTTCGTCCAACGCGACACAGGCTTTCGCCGCTCGCGCTACTCCGCAACCGTCGAGCCACGCCTGGCAAGGCTCAAACTCAGTTCCGATTGGCGCATCTTCCAAAGCCTGACCGTCCCGCAGATAACTGAGGCCGTGCTAAAAGCGCACGGCCTCACCCTGGACTACGAGCAGCGCAACACGACCGCGCATCAACCGCGCGAATACTGCGTGCAGGCCGGCGACACCGACTACCACTTCGCCGAACGCATCATGCGCGAGGAAGGATTCTTCTATTCCTTTCGCCATAGCGCGCAGGGCCATCAACTGGTCCACAGCGATCGCCTGTTCATTCACGGCCGCGTGGGTGACGAGCCGGTGCAGTACAACCCCACGCCCGGCGGCGACCAGCCGCAGCCCGCGCTGCGCCGCTTTGCCTATACCGAGAGCGTGCGCACCGCGCGCCAGACGCAGCGCGACTACACCTTCCACCATCCGCGCTACAGCCACGAGCACACCCGCGACGGACAGGATCTGAAGCATCAAGGCCGCCGTTACGAACGCTACGACTATCCCGCCCGCGCAAAATATGATGAGGCCGGCAGACCCTTCGCCGAGAACCGGCTGCGTGGCCATCGCCGTGACGCGCGCATGGCGCTGGTCGAGGGTGACGATCCTCGTTTGCAGCCGGGCATCTCATTCACCCTCGCCGGTCATCCCCGCGAAGACATGAACCGCGGATGGCGCCCGGTCCGCATCGTTCATCGCGGCACGCAGCACGCGAGCCAAGCTGAGGAGAGCGCCGACGCCCATTCGGGTACGCATTACCACTACGAGGCCGAGCTGGTTCCCGACGACACCGAATGGCGCGCCGAACCGCTACCCAGGCCCCGCATCGAAGGACCGCAGAACGCCGTAGTGGTCGGTCCGCCCAACGAAGAGATCTATACGGACGCGTACGGACGGGTAAAGGTTCAGTTCCCCTGGGACCGCCAAGGCCAGCAGGACGAATACAGCTCCTGCTGGATCCGCGTCTCGCAGAACATCGCCGGCGCGACCTGGGGCCACATGGCCATTCCGCGCGTGGGCCAGGAGGTGATCGTTTCCTACTTCGACGGAGACCCTGACCAGCCCGTGATCACCGGCCGGGTCTACAACCGCCTGCAACTGCCGCCTTACAAGCTACCGCGCCACAAGACGCGGATGACCATCAAGAGCAAGACGCACAAAGGCGAGGGCTTCAACGAGCTGCGCTTCGAGGACGAAAAGGACCAGGAAGAGATCTACGTCCATGCGCAGAAAGACCAGAACATTAAAGTCAATCACGACGAAACACGATCAGTGGGTCGCGACCAAACCAACGGTGTGGGCCGCGACCGCAGCACCAGCATCGGCCAGGACGACACGTACAGCGCGGGCCGCGACCTCAAAGCACATGTTCGCCAGGACCTGTTCAGCACCGTGGACCGCAACGAGATCCGCAAGGTCGGCAATTCGCAGCGCGAAGAGATCGCTTCCAGCCGCCGGGTCACGATCGGCGAGAACGACGCTCTGGTGATAGAGGGAGTCCAATCCATCGAGGCCAAAACGTCCCAGCGCACGTTGACGCGCGATTACGTCTTGCAGGGCTCGGACCGCATACTGATTCGCGGACCGGCCGGCACGGTCATTCTCGATAGCAGCGGCATCAGCCTGAACTCCCCCAACATCCTGCTCAAAGGGAAGGTGCGGGTGCAGTCCCCAGGCTCCAATCAGGTCAAGGCGCTGGAGGCTGCCATCCGCGAGGGCTCCCCCTTGATTGAAGAGTGTCCGTCGGACACGGGAGATTGAGGATGAACCTTCACCAGTGGCTTGCGGACCGGGGCATCGATGCGTCGTCGCGCGGCGCCCACGTCCTCTTTCTTGCGGAGATGTCGGCGCACCCTGAGCTGCGCGCCCGGCTGGAGTTTCACGATCAACCCTACCGGCTGTTGTGGAAGCTGGAAGCGCAAAGCGCGCTGGAGCAACATGCGCCGTGCCTGTTTCAGGCTCATGCCGAGTCAGCCTTCGGCCACTGGCTGGGCAGCACGATCAGCACATTTGCGCTGACCGTCCTGCTCGCTCGCGATGACATCGATGCCATCGCGTCGCGTCTTCGCCGGTTCACCAAATTCCAGGATGGCGGCAGCCGCTACTACCTGCGCTTGGGTGATCCCGCGGCGCTACGTCTCTACATCGACTCCATCGCCCACGCGCCCGAAGTCCTGACGAGGCTGTTTGGCCACAAGGGCGTCGAGGCTTTCCACCTTCACGCGCCGCGCATTGCCCTATCGCGGCAAGTCGCGCCTATCTTCGAGCAAGGCTGGGACCATCCGGGCCGCAACGGGTATCTGCTCTGGACAGACGCGCCTCCTGAATCGGGGCAGACGTAATGGCCCTGCTCACCCTCAATAGAAAACAACTTGAGCTGGCGGCAACTCGCGAGACCGACCGCCAATTGATTCAGTACATCCGCGGCGCCCTGGCAGCCGTACTGCCTCGATTGCCTGCGTCGCAGGCACTGGTCGAGCCTTATGTTCAAAACGCGGGGCGCCAGGCCATCGAAAGCGGATTTGGCGAAGGCGGCTATTACAGCTTCTATATCCTTACCGGCTTGCTGCTCGGCCCCATGTGGGATCAGGATCCGTTTTTCCTGGGGAAAATCGACAAATATCTGGACGCGCCTGGCATGGAGCCAGGCGCCCGCATTGCGTTGGCCATGGACGCCGTGCTCGATACGCGCCGGGCGCTGGAGGCCGTGTTGCCCGAGCTGATCGACGTAGCCGTGCAATCGCTGAGCATCCCCCCCGAACGGTTCACGCCCGGGCACACCTGGCTTGCCTTCGAGCGGATGGCGCACATCCGCGGTTGCCAGCCCCACCAGATCCTGCCGCTGTTCGAACGTTTCGAAATGGGCTTTCGCCTCGGCAATGGACTGCCCCCCATCCGCCGCGAAAAGCTCCCAGGACACATCCAGGTCGCGTACGAGGCACAGGGCATACCGCTGCCCAAGCCAAGTGACGCCATCCGGGACCTTGACCGGCTCCAACTGCAGAACTTCCACGGAAGCCTTCTGCTCGGGCTGACCTACGGTCAGTCGTTCTCCAACAACCTGTTTCTCGTGCGCCTCGTGCAGACGCTCGATGCCGCCAGCCAGCCACATGACTATCAGCACCACTTGAAAGGATTTTTTCTCTCGCACCGTGAAGCCCTGATGGAGAAGGTCATTGAGTAACGATGCCGTGGCGGCAAGCTACAACAAGCTGGCGCAGGATGCGGCAGACGGAACCTTGCCAGCCCCCCAGAAGATCTGCACCGAATGCCCCATGCCGGGCCCGATCTTCTCCCTGAACCCGGATGGCGGCCCGCGCAATGCCGACCTGTATCTGGGAATCCCTTCCGAGGGAACCGCCGCAACGTACCGGTGGTTCATGGACAACCCATGGATCCGGAACAAGGAACGCAACTACCGCGATACCTTCCTGCTCCGGGTGCTGCACGAATTCGGCACCGCATACGGCGACGCGGGCCTGGCGGAGTTCAGCGCGTTCCTGTCGGTGCAGGAATGCGAAATCATCTGCCTGGACGATGAGATCGCGGATGACGTGCTGTCGCCCGCCGTGCTCGACGAGTTCGGCCAGCGAACCCGCGACGGCCTCGGGTTTCAGATCCAGCGCAACTTCGTGTTCGCGGGCGGCAAGCTCTACTACCTGACCTTCGCCACGGTCACGTGGCAGACTGCCAACCGCACCGAGTACATCGGTGATGATGGCCAGATAAGTCACAGCATGCCGTTCACGTGGGACATCCCAACGGGCTTGTACCTCATCGAACGGGCGGCCAAGGATCTGGCCGCCGGCTTTGAGCGCGCCAAGGCGAAGATCCACATCTGGGAGGCCATCAAGGGTTTCTTCGAGGTCGCCACGGCATTGCTGGCATTTGCGCCCGTCGCCGGCCAACTCGCGCTGGGCGTGCGCGGGGCCGCCTCGAACCTGCGCTACCTATTCGTGGCCATTGATCGTGCGCTAGCCCTGGATGCGATGGCGGATGGCACAAACCGGATGATCACCGGCGAAGGATTGAGCATCGGCGAGAAATTCTTCGAATCGCTTGCCGCGCTGTCCGACCCCAAAACTGCGGAAGAGCGCGGCAAGCAGGTCTTCATGAGCATCAACCTGGCGATGCTCACGCCGTCCGTCTTCGGATCCGCCCGCTGGATGATGCGCCGGATCGGCGACAAAGCGGTGAAGGTGGACACCAAGATGCTGAGCGAGGAAAAGCTCAGGCGGCTGGGGCAGCATAAGCATGGCGAGGCGACGGTGCTGGAAACGGTGGTCGACACCCGCGAGCGTGTCCCGGGCGGGGGCAGCATGCGGGTAGTCGAAACCTATTCCCCGGATACCAATAAATCCAGGTTGAACGTTGATGCGAAGACGGGCTCGGGTGATTTTTCCATCATCGTCAATCGCGTTCGAGAGCGGGTCGCCCTGCGTGCGGTGATGATCGATACCGCGCGCAAGGGTAGAGGTCTTCGGAACGTGGTGGGCGATGCGGGCGAGGAGATCTTCGCGGCTGGGATGGTGCGCCACTGGGGCGTAAAGCCGGAGAACATCCTGGGCTACAACGTGAAGAATGATGGCCCCAGCAAGTTTGGCCTGAAGAACAGGAGCGGCCACGGACTCGACATGCTGGTCAGGGTGCCGCCGCCACCGGAAATGCAGATTCGCGTGCCGAAGTCCGAGGCGCGGGATCACATCGAGGGATTACGGGGGTCGTCTGAGTACAAGACGTTGGCGTTTGCGGAGGAGACGTTGATCGTGGTGGAAGTTAAGACCACGTTGGGGAAGGGTAAGACGACGGAGCTTTCCAGGGAGACGCAGAGGTTGGGTGGGGAATACAACACTAAGCGGGTGGCAAAACTGGCAGAGGGCGGCGGACCGTACTGGAAGCGTGAGAGGTTGTTGGAACTAGATCCCTCTGCTATGGAGAAATTGGAGGTTATTGAGAATGCAAGGGCGGATGGCAACATCAGATTTATGCACGCTCAGGTATTTCTCGATGCTAATGGGAATATCAACTCCCTCGTAGGGAAAGGCGTTGGTCAGGGCTCGGGTATTCAGCTCAACGATTGGCCAGGGATGTGATATGGAACAGAAGAGAACAAAATCAAGATTGGAAAAAACCTTACCAAAAGTTGATGAGTGGGCAAAGGACATGTGGCCACCGAGTGATCGCTTGACCCGATATCTGTCCGGCGAGAGCGACAAACCAGGGTTGGCGGCTATAGATCTGTACAAGTATGGAATGCACATGTGCGCGCAAGGTCTTCTAGACGCAAAAGGAGGTCGGCTCAGCCAAGCCATAGAACTCATGGCTCTTGGCCTTTCGCGAAGGACAATTTCTTACGTTATTCGAGTTCACCGCCTTCACGGAACGACTCGAGATGATGTCGAAGACCTCGATGGCCTTACTGCCCTGATGTTTGGATCTGTCGCATTGGGCCGCCCGGAACTAGCAAAAATCCTATACCGGACTGTGCTTGCGGGCATCGAAGGAGGCTATGGTGTTCGTGATGGCCACGACCTACCTATCGGCTCGACTTTGCGCTACGCCGGCTTCGGCCTGACCATCATCAGCAATTGGCTAGGCCAACCCCTGGACCTGGACAAGCACGCCCTGCCTCGCGATCCGGCCTGGGCGCCCTTGGTATCGCAATGGCGCGAACCCGACCTCGACAAATTCCTGCCCGCACTCCTCTCCGCCTGCGACGTCCACGTGGACCGCATCGCCATCACCTATCGCGAGCACGAAACCAACGCCGAAGAGTTCGAGTTCAGCACGCCGCTCCTGGCCGTACACCCTACGGAAATCCTGGCCGTCCTACGCTTGCGTGATCTGCTCGGCTTACCCAACCCCGCGCATATCGACCACCCGCTAATGCGGACACCCTATGCGCAAATCACCTGCACACCGGCGTTCCTGGCCTCGCTTGGCCAACGCGACGAGCTGCTGGAGCGCTTTCTCGAGACCGTGCGCCGCCGGGATCCGGCGGTGTTGCCTGCGGGGCTTTGAGCCGCATCCCCGTTGACGGAGCGCTGAGCCTCGGCGATGCGCTTCGGAAATGCGGAGTCGCGTGCCGAAGGCCTTCAAACAGCAGTCGTCGATGCGGAAGGGTGTGACAGGCCTGCCGGTCGCGACTTCACGCCCGCTCGATGCCCGCCGGCGGGGCCGGCGGCGCCGCCACGGGTTCGCGGTCGCGGCCGATCATGCGCTTGATGCCCAGCCATTGCTGCGACCAGAACCCGCGTCCGTATTCGCGTCCGCCCAGCTCGGCCTGCTGGTCATGGATGCCGGTGGGACCATAACCCACCCCAAACCGCGCGGTGCGGAACAGCGCGGCGAAGTTGTAGCCGCCCACCGGCCCCGGCGACGAGGCGTCGTAGGCGATGGAATGGTGATGGCGATGAAAGCGCGGGCTGACCAGGAGGCGTTCGCCCAGCGCGCCGAAGTGCATGCGCAGATTCGCGTGCGAGAAGCTCTGCGCCAGCTGGGTGATGGCCACCACCATGACGAACTGCGCGGGCGGCACGCCCACCAGTTGCGACACGAACACGACCAGCACGTCGCGCAGCATGTCGTCGAGCAGGTGGTTGCGGTCGTCGCTCCAGATGGTCATCTGGCGCTGGCTGTGATGCACGGCATGCAGCGCCCACAGCCAGCCGAAACGGTGCTGCGCGCGATGGTAGAAGTAATCCACCGCGTCGAACAGCAGCAGGTAGATGATGAGGCTGACCCATGCCTTGTCGGTCACGCCCGGCCAGTACTGATCCAGCTGGAACGGCGCAAAGCCCCACACATGCAGCTGGCCGAAGATGCTGTCCCAGAACGGGTCGATGGTGAAGAACAGCAGCAGCCGGAAGGCGCCCAGACGGTGGATCAGCGTGTACAGCACGTCGATGCCGATCTGGCGGCGGTCGGTCACCGGTTCCACGGGACGCAGGCGCTGCAGGGGGCCCAGGACCAGCACCAGCACCGCGATCTGGATCAGCCCAACCAGCAGCCACATGGTGGCGTCGTAGGCGTCCTCGATGAAGTTGCTCAGGCCCAGGTGGAACAGCGCGGGCTGAATCGCCGTCTCGAAGAGCCATTGCTGGCTGTCCCCGAAGAGTTGGCTAAGCGTATCCATGATCAGTGATGCGTGGCGATCCAGTCGCGATAGGCCGGATGGGTGTTCAAGGTGGCAAAACAATAGCCCTTGCGCTGCAAACCTTCAATCAGCGGTTCCAGCACGCCGGGCGCCCACGGGTCCTGGCGCGACCAGATGCCCAGGTGCGCGAGCAGGATGTCGCCGGGCTTGATGGTGCGCAGCGCCTGGTCCAGCAGCTTGGCGTTGGGGTATTTGTCGCTGGGCAGCTCATCGCCCAGGAACCCGGCCGGCGACCAGCCCACGTGCTCGAAGCCGCAGGCCTTGGCCGCCTTCAGCAGCGCGGGCGAGGTCTTGCCGCCGGGCGCGCGGTACAGCGGCAGCATGTTCTTGCCCGTCATCTGGTGAAACCGGGTGACGGACCGTTTGATTTCGGCGCAGTATTGCTCGGCGGTCCACTCGGCGCGCTTGCCGGCGTCGGGCCCGGCGCTGGGTTTGACGCGGAACTTGCCGCCCGGCAGGTCGCCCTGCCAGTAGACGTGGTCGTAGGTGTGCGAGGCAAAGGCGTGGCCTTCGGCGGCGCGCGCCTTCCACCAGGGCGCCCACACGTCGTCCAGGCTGGTGCCATCGGTCAGCGTGCGCTCGTTGGCCAGAAAGAAAGTGACCTTGACCTGGTGACGGGCCAGCACGTCGGCCACCAGCGGCGCGACGCCCATGTGGCCGGTGTCGAACGTCAGGTAGACAGGCTTGTCGCAGGTGGCCTGCGGGGCCGCGCCGGCGACCGAGGTCGCCAATGCCAGGCACAGGACCGCGGACCGGGCTTTGCCCTTAGCGGGTCGGCGCATGATTCAGGGTCCATACGCCGTGCGGCGACTTGCCCACGGGCACCTGGTTGACGACCTTCTTCTGCTCCAGGTCCACCACCGTCAGCTTGCGCGCCCAGCGCGAGGTGACCAGCAGCGTCTTGCCGTCGGCCAGCACGTCCATGCAATCCGGGCCGCCCGGCACCGGGAAGGTGTCGACGACAGCCAGCGTCTGCAGGTCGATGCGGCTGATCGAGTTGGCGGTGCGGTTGCTGACGAACAGGTGGCGGTGGTCGCCCTGCGCGCGGAAGGCGTGCGCGCCCGCCGCTGTCTGGATGCGCTTGACCAGCTTGGCCGGGCCGTTGCTGACGTCATAGGCTTCCACGTACGAGTCGCCCGTCAGCGCCACCAGCAGCGTCTTCTGGTCGGGGGTCAGGAAGACGTCAGCGGGCGTCTTGCCCGTGGAAACCGTCCACTTGGGCGTCTGCGTGGCCAGGTCGATGGCGATGAGCTGATCGCTGTCCTGCAGCGAGACGTAGGCCGTCGTGCTGTGCTTGTCGATCATGATGTGGCTGGGCGTCTTGCCCGCCTGGATGCGCTTGACCAGCGTCAGGTCAAAGCCCTTTTCGAGCGGCTTCCAGGCATAGATGTCGATGTGGTCCAGGCGGTTGGCCGCCGTGACGAACCACTTCATGTCCGGCGAAAACTGCAGCTGGTAGGGATCGACGATGCCGGTCAGCGTGCGCTGCACTTCGCCCGTCTTGGGATCCATCAGCGTGATGGAATCGCCGGTGGCGTTGGCGATCATCAGCGACTTTTCGTCGGGCGTCAGATACAGGTGATGCGGCTCTTTGCCGGTGGGCACGCGCCGCAGTTCCTTGTAGGTGGCCGGATCGATGATGCTGACGTTGGCGTCCAGGGAATTCAGGACAAAAATCGGGGCCGAAGCCGCCGCGGCGCTAAGCGCCATCCCCACGCCGAAAAGGGCGTAGCGGACAAAAGACATGGGGTTCAATTTGGAGATCCGGCAAGGGGAAATCGGGCAGGCACCCGGTGCTCGCCATTTTAGGCACAGGCGCCTGACAAATGGGTCACAGGTGATGCCGGAAACGTGGCGCCGCACAGGCTTGGGCGGCAAACGCGCGGACCTGTTGCGAGGTCGCAACAGGCGCATGAAAAGCGGCTGAATTGGGCGCCTTTTGAATGCGAACCGCGCGCCACATTCCCACCATATGGCCCCGAAAAAACTACTTGGCGGGCGCCGGCTGTCCGTTCGCGTCGACCCAGTTGCCGTTGCGGATGTCGGCCTCCTTCAAGGCAGCTGCGCGCGCCGCCGATGACGGTCCCAGATCGCTCTCCAAAACGCCCCCCGACGGACCCACGACAAACGTGCCGATGCCCGTATGCCCGTAACGCGCGGGCCACGCGACGATGCGGTACGCGTTATTCGCACCGCCCGGCAGCACCTTGTAGCGATAGCCGAAATACGCGTCGTCCACGGGCACGTCGGGCCCCATGGCCAGCGCGTCCGGACCAAAGGCTTGCTGCGGCGCGCCCGGCACGTCGGGCCAGTAGAGTCCGTCGCGCTCGCCTGCGCGGCTGACCAGCCGCGTGGCATAGCGGCCCTGGCCAACCCCTTGCGCATACCGGGTCTGCGCGGCCTGAAGTTCCTGCAGGGTTTCGATGGCGGTCAGTTCGTTGCGGTCGATGGCGCGGCGCTGGATCTCCGCCTTGCCCGTCACCGGGTCGAAGCGCCATCCTTGGCCGGCGCGCACCAGCGGCACCGGCAGCGTCCATCCGGAATCGCCCACCGCCACCCACGAACGCCCGCCGTCGGACACGATGTCGTGCTTGCGCACCCACGCCGCCAGGTAGCGATAGATGCTTTCCTGGTCGACGCCGCCCGGCACGAGCTGCCGGTGGTTCGGACCCAGCACTTTGCGCAGGGCGTCGACGTCGTTCAAGGCCAGCGCATCGGTAAACGCCTGTGCCGCAGCCTGGGCGCTCGGATACACGGCCTGCGACATGGCGGGCGCCGCCGCACCGAGCCCAAGGACCGAAGCCACGCACAGCGCGCGCAAACGAGCGATCGTCATAGGAAGTCCCTTGTCCATGGTGCCTATCTCCGGCCGCCGCCACCGCCACGCGCGCCGCCGCCTCCGCCGCGATGGGCGCCTGCCCCGCCGCCACGATGCGGCGCGCTGGCGCCGGTGCTGCGATGCCCACCGCCGCCGCGGCTCATTTCGCCGCGCTGGTTCTGCTGCCGCATGCGGTCGCCGTCGCCCGCGCCGCTCAGGGCGTTGTGGCTGT
>Ga0213828_1002503_pt1 | contig 13233 bp, 11 predicted proteins | sample MC6MC0897MG_FD_180664 | JGI IMG/M metagenome (GOLD analysis project Ga0213828, IMG submission 180664) | Enriched soil aggregate microbial communities from Iowa State University, Ames, United States - MC6-MC0897-MG | ecosystem: Environmental > Terrestrial > Soil > Unclassified | place: USA: Iowa...
AGGTGTGCTCGCTGTGTGCGGCTTCGGCTGGCGTGCCGCACAGATGACCACCACCGAACTCGACCCGGCGGGGGTCATCTGGCAAGCCGCGGCAACCTGATCGCCGCCCTTGCGAGGTCGGCAGGCGGGACTCAGGCCCCGTCCGCCTCGAAATCCACCAGCACCGCCCCATCCCCCACCTGGTCCCCGGCCTTGACCCGGTAGCCCTGCACCACGCCATCGGCGGGTGCCTGCAGGGTGTGTTCCATCTTCATCGCCTCCAGCACCAGCAGCGGTGCACCGCGCGTGACCTTCGTGCCCGGCGCCACCACCGTGGCGACGATGCGGCCGGGCATCGGTGCCAGCAGGCTGCCGGCATCGGCCACGGCCTGGTCGGCCTCGCTGACCGGGTCGTGCAGGGTGAAGCGCTGGGCGCCATCCCTGCCGAACAGGTACACCTCGCTGCCATCGCGGACCACGCGGGCACGGTGCAGGGCATCGCCGGCCTGCACGCGCAGCCTGTCGCCGTCGAGCCCGCCATGGGCGAGCACCCGCGCATCACCGACGGTCACCGACCAGGTGCCGTCGTGTTCCAGCGCGGTCACCGCCTGCGCGGTGCCGCGGTATTCAAGGCTGAGCGCATGCGGTGCACGCGCGCCCAGCCGCCAGCCATCCTGCCGCTGCCACGGCGAATGCGGGTCGCGTGCGTCGACGCTGGCGGGCGCCTGGCTGCCGACCGCGGCAATGGCCGCCAGCGCCCACACCGTGGGGTCGCTGATTTCGGCGCTGGGCGCCAGCGCGGCCTGCTCGCGCTCGATCAGCGCCGTATCCAGGTCCGCGTGGGCGAACGAATCGGTCATCACCAGCCGGCGCAGGAACGCCGCATTGGTGGTCACGCCCACCACTTCGCACTCGGCCAGCGCCTGCTGCATGCGACGCAGCGCGGCGTCGCGGTCCACGTCCCACACGATCAGCTTGGCAATCATCGGGTCGTAGAACGGGGTGATCGCATCGCCCTGTTCCACGCCCGCGTCCACGCGCACGTGCGCGGTGGTGGCCGGCAGGCGCAGGTGGCGCAGGGTGCCGGTGGACGGCAGGAAACCCCGGTCGGCGTCTTCGGCATACAGGCGCGCTTCCAGCGCATGGCCGCGGATCTGCAGCTGGTCCTGCTGCAGCGGCAGCGGCTCCCCGCTGGCCACGCGCAGCTGCCACTCCACCAGGTCGGTGCCGGTGATGCACTCGGTCACCGGGTGCTCCACCTGCAGGCGGGTGTTCATTTCCATGAAGAAGAACTCGCCGTTGGGCGCGGCGATGAACTCCACCGTGCCGGCGCCCACGTAGTTCACCGCGCGCGCGGCCTCCACCGCGGCCTTGCCCATCGCGGCGCGGCGCTCGGCGGTCATGCCGGGTGCGGGGGCCTCTTCCAGCACCTTCTGGTGGCGGCGCTGCACCGAGCAGTCGCGCTCGAACAGGTACACCACGTTGCCATGGCTGTCGCCGAACACCTGGATCTCGATATGGCGCGGGCGCTCGACATACTTCTCCACCAGCACGTGCGCGTTGCCGAACGCGGCCTGCGCCTCGCGCTGGCAGCTGGCCAGGGCCTCGATGAAGTCGGCACTGTCGTCCACGCGGCGCATGCCCTTGCCACCGCCCCCAGCGCTGGCCTTGATCAATACCGGGTAGCTGATCGCATCGGCCTGGGCGCGCAGGAACTGCGGGGCCTGGTCATCGCCGTGGTAGCCCGGGGTCAACGGCACGCCGGCCTGCTGCATCAGCGCCTTGGCGGCACTCTTGTCGCCCATCGCGCGGATCGCGTCGGCCGACGGGCCGATGAACACGATGCCCGCCTCGGCGCAGGCCTGGGCGAAGCCGGCGTTCTCGGACAGGAAGCCGTAACCGGGGTGGATGGCCTGCGCGCCGGTGCGGCGTGCGGCGTCCAGGATCGCGTCGCCGCGCAGGTAGCTCTCGCGGGCCGGCGCCGGGCCGATCGCGATGGCCTCGTCGGCCAGGCGCACGTGGCGCGCGTTGCGGTCGGCATCCGAATACACCGCCACGGTGGCGATGCCCAGGCGCTGGCAGGTAGCGATGACGCGGCAGGCGATTTCGCCGCGGTTGGCAATCAGGATCTTGGTGAACATGGGGGTCTCGTTGCGCGGGCCAATGGCGAAGAAGGGGCGGCACCCAGCGGTGCCGCGCGTGCCTTACATGCGGAACACGCCGAAGTCGGTTTTCCGCGCCGGTGCGTTGAGGCTGGCCGACAAGGCCAGGCCCAACACGCGGCGGGTGTCGGCCGGATCGATCACGCCGTCGTCCCACAACCGCGCGCTGGCGTAGTAGGGATGGCCCTGCTGCTCGAACTGGTCGCGGATCGGTGCCTTGAAGCCGTCCTCTTCCTCGGCCGACCACTGCCCGCCCTTGGCCTCGATGCCGTCGCGCTTGACCGTGGCCAGCACGCTGGCAGCCTGCTCGCCACCCATCACGCCGATGCGCGCGTTCGGCCACATCCACAGGAAGTTGGGCGAATAGGCGCGGCCGCACATGCCGTAGTTGCCGGCGCCGAACGAACCGCCGATGACCACGGTGAACTTGGGCACCTTGGCGCAGGCCACCGCCATCACCAGCTTGGCCCCGTCCTTGGCGATGCCGCCGTGTTCGTACTTGCGGCCCACCATGAACCCGGTGATGTTCTGCAGGAACACCAGCGGAATGCCACGCTGGGTGCACAGTTCGATGAAGTGCGCGCCCTTCAGCGCGGACTCGGAGAACAGGATGCCGTTGTTGGCGATGATGCCCACCGGGTAGCCGTGCAGGTGCGCGAAGCCGGTGACCAGGGTGTTGCCGTAGCGCGGCTTGAACTCGTCGAACCGCGAGTCGTCGACGATGCGCATGATCACTTCGCGGACGTCGTACGGCTTGCGCGTGTCGGCGGGAATCACGCCATACAGCTCGTTGGCCGGGTAGCGCGGTTCCACCGCGGCCTGCACGGCCAGGGCCGGCTCGGGCTTGCGCCAGTTGAGCTGGGCGATGATCGCGCGGACCCGGGCCAGCGCCTGCAGGTCGTTGTCGGCCATGTGGTCGGCCACGCCGGAGATGCGCGTGTGCACGTCGGCACCGCCCAGTTCTTCGGCGGTCACCACTTCGCCGGTGGCCGCTTTCACCAGCGGCGGGCCGCCGAGGAAGATGGTGCCCTGCTCGCGCACGATCACCGTTTCATCGCTCATGGCCGGCACATACGCGCCGCCGGCAGTGCAGCTGCCCATCACGCAGGCGATCTGTGGGATGCCCTGCGCGGACAGGTTGGCCTGGTTGTAGAAGATCCGGCCGAAATGGTCGCGGTCGGGGAATACCTCGTCCTGCAGCGGCAGGAACGCACCGCCCGAATCGACCAGGTAGATGCACGGCAGGCGGTTCTGTTCGGCCACTTCCTGTGCGCGCAGGTGCTTCTTGACCGTCATCGGGTAGTAGGTGCCGCCCTTGACGGTGGCGTCGTTGGCCACGATCACGCATTCCACCCCCGACACCCGGCCGATGCCGGCCACCACGCCCGCGCTCGGGATGGGGTCGCCGTACATGCCGTGCGCGGCCAGCGGCGCGATCTCCAGGAACGCGCTGCCTGCATCCAGCAGCGCATCGATGCGATCACGCACCAGCAGCTTGCCACGCGCGGTGTGCTTGGCGCGGGCGGCCTCGCTGCCGCCCAGCGCGGTCTTCGCCAGGGTGGCACGCAGGTCATCGACCACCGCCTGCAGGGCAGTGCGGTTGGCCTCGAAAACATCACTGCCCGGTTGCAGCTGGCTGCTCAATACGCTCATGGCCTTCCCTTACTTGGTGCGCTGGAACAGTTCGCGACCGATCAGCATGCGGCGGATTTCCGAGGTGCCCGCGCCGATTTCATACAGCTTGGCATCGCGCCACAGCCGCCCGGTCGGGTACTCGTTGATGTAGCCGTTGCCGCCCAGTACCTGGATCGCCTGGCCGGTCAGCCAGGTGGCCTTCTCGGCCGAGTAGAGGATCGCACCGGCGGCGTCCTGGCGGGTGGTGCGGCCCTGGTCGCAGGCGCGGGCCACCGCATACACATAGGCGCGGCAGGCGTTGAGGCCCACGTACATGTCGGCCAGCTTGGCCTGCATCAGCTGGAAGGTGCCGATGGCCTGGCCGAACTGCTTGCGTTCGTGCACGTAGGGCATCACCACGTCCATGGCCGCGGCCATCAGGCCAAGCGGCCCACCGGACAGCACCACGCGCTCGAAGTCCAGGCCGGACATCAGCACGTTCACACCGCCGCCGACCGCGCCCAGCACGTTCTCCGCGGGCACTTCGCAGTCTTCGAACACCAGTTCGCAGGTGTTGGAGCCGCGCATGCCCAGCTTGTCCAGCTTCTGCGCGGTGGAGAAGCCCTTCATGCCTTTCTCGACCAGGAACGCGGTGATGCCCTTGGCGCCGGCCTCCACGTCGGTCTTGGCGTAGACCACCAGCACGTCGGCGTCGGGGCCGTTGGTGATCCACATCTTGTTGCCGTTGAGCACGTAGTGGTCGCCGCGCTTGTCGGCGCGCAGCTTCATCGACACCACGTCCGAGCCTGCGCCCGGTTCGCTCATGGCCAGTGCGCCGACCTTCTCGCCGCTGCACAGGCCGGGCAGGAAGCGCTGCTTCTGCGCTTCGTTGCCGTTCTTGCGCAGCTGGTTCACGCACAGGTTGGAGTGCGCGCCGTAGGACAGGCCGATGCCGCCGGAGGCGCGCGAAATCTCTTCCATCGCCACCACGTGGGCCAGGTAGCCCATGCCGCTGCCGCCGTATTCCTCTTCCACGGTCAGCCCGAGCAGGCCCTGCTCGCCGAGCTTGCGCCACAGCGCATGCGGGAACAGATTCTCTTCATCGGCCTGGGCGGCCAACGGTGCGATCTCGACCGAGGCAAAATGGGCCACGCTCTGGCGCAGCAGGTCGATCTCTTCGCCGAGATCGAAATTCATGGTGGGGACGTGCATGGGCGACTCCGCAACTGCTGGATGGGCGCGCCGGTTGGGGTGGACGGCACCAGCCGTCCCGCGGGCGATATGGCCCAGCGTAGCGGGGTTCGTGGAAGAAGTGAACACAAATTCAAAAATTGAACATAGAATCAAAAAATGGCCTACAAACGCTCAGCACTGATGGAAGAACGCCTGGCAGGCGCCCGTGAACGGATCCTGCTGGCCACCCGTGCGCTGGTGGCCGCCGGCGGCTACCGCAATGCGCCGGTGACCGCCGTGGCGGCCGAGGCCGGGGTGTCCACCGGGCTGATCTACCGCCACTTCCCGTCCAAGGCCGAGTTGTTCGTGGAGGTGCTCACCGCCGCGGTCGAGCACGAGCTGCGCATCTTCGAGGCGATCGCCGCCGAGCCGCTGCCGGCGCCGGAGCGCTTGCGCCGGGCCATCACCGCCTTCGTGCGGCGCGCACTGGCCGGCCCCGGGCTGGCCTATGCGTTCATCGCCGAGCCGGTGGACCCGGAGGTGGAGGCCGAGCGCATCCGCTGCCGTCGGTTGTTCGGCGAGGTGTTCCGCCGCATCGTCGCCGAGGGCATCGAAGCGGGGACATTCCCGCCGCAGGACACCCACGTCGCGGCGGCCTGCATCGTCGGTGCGTTCACCGAGGCGCTGGTCGGGCCGACCGCGCCCAGCCGCGACGCGCACGGCGACGAAGACCTGCTGGTGGAGTCGATCTGCGTTTTCTGCCTGCGTGCCGCCGGCGCCTGAGCCGCGCCCATGCTGCATTGCGATAGAACGCGGCGGCTTGCAGAGCGCCGCTGACGCTGGTCATACTCGGCCGACAAGCCGTGGTCCAACGACTACCAGCCAGGGGTAAAGAGAGTGCGGAATTACGACCTCGAGTTCCTGAAACGCTTTTCCATGGTCATTGCCTTACTGGTGGCCATCACGCTCGGCCTGATCGTCTTCGCCGCATACCTGCACACCAGCATTCCCGCTGAGGTCTCGCCCATGGCGGCCAAGCGCACCGAACAGCGCATCGCCCCGGCCGGCGCGGTCTATGCCGGCAGCACCGGCGTGGCAGCGCAGGCCGCCGCCAAGGCCGCAGCGATGGCCAAGGCAGCCTCGCAGGTGGCCTACGGCGGCACCACCGACGGCAAGGTGATCTTCGACAACCTTTGCACCGCCTGCCACACCAACGGCGTGGGCAATGCCCCCACCCTGGACCACAGCCACTGGGATGCGCGCATCGCCCAGGGCAAGGACACCCTGTACAAGCACGCGCTGGAGGGCTACACCGGTCCGGACGGCGGCATCATGCCGCCCAAGGGCGGCAACCCGGCGCTCACCGAAGAGCAGATCCACGCCACCGTCGACTGGATGCTGGCCAACCTCCGGTAGAGCCGACCGTTGGTCGGCTATCCACAACGCGGTAGAGCCGACCGTGGGTCGGCTACCCGGAGCAGCCGACCAACGGTCGGCTCTACCGGGTCCACCCGCCCACCGCGTCCGCCAATCCATCGCATCCACACACCCACACCGCCCCCGGGCGGTGGCGGCGTTGCGTTGCTACCATCGTCGCCGGTCGCTGGCGGGTCATCTTTCGCCCCCACACTTGATCTTGCCCCTTTCCGGAGTCGCCCCACCGATGCGTCGTTCCCCGCTTGTGTTCGCCCTTGCGCTGGCCTTGTCCGGCGTAGCCCACGCCGCCCAGCCGCAGCCCGCTACCGCGCCCCAGGCGCGCCCGGCCGCAGCCACCGCGTCGGCCAGCATCACCCTGACCGCGCCGCCCACCGACTGGCGCACCCTGGACGGCCAGAAGGTGCGCATCGCCGCGCCGCTGATCCTGGCCGGCACCGACGGGCTGGCCCGCTTCGGCGAACTCAGCGTGGCCTTCGACGGACGCCTCTGGCAGCCCAGCGAAGTGGCCGCACCGCACAGCGCCGGCCATGCCCAGGTCACCGCCGACAACGCACACCGCCGCCTGCTGCTCGATGACGGCAGCGACGCACGCGATCCCGGCCCGGTGGCCTACCTGCCAGCCAACGCCGACCTGCGTACCGGCTTGGTCCTGCGCAACGTGGAAGGTATCGTGCGCATCGACGCCAAGGGCACCCCGCGCCTGCAGGTGACCGCGCCGCTGCAGGTGCCGGCGGTGGAGCGCCCGGCCGTGCCGAAGGTGGCCGGGTCGCTGCATATCGCCGCCTTCAACCTGGAAAACTACTTCAACGGCGATGGCCAGGGCGGCGGATACCCCACCTTGCGCGGCGCGCGCACGCTGGCCGAACACCAGGCACAGACTGCCAAGCTGGTGGCCACCATCAACGGGCTGGATGCGCATATCGCCGCGCTGATGGAACTGGAGAACGACGGCTATGGGTCGCACTCGGCCATCGCCGAACTGGTGGACGCCCTCAACGCTCCGCTCGACCCCAAGGACGCATGGGCCTTTGTGGATGCCGGCCAGGGCCCAGGCACCAACCCGATCCGGGTCGGCATCATTTACCGCAAGGGCGGGTTCAAGCCGCTGGGCCGGCCGGCGACCAAGCTCGACGGCGCGTTCGCCGAACACAGCCGCGCGCCGCTGGCGCAGGCCTTCCAGGGCATGGGCCAGCCGTTCATGGTGGTGGCCAACCACTTCAAGTCCAAAGGCTGCCGCGACGCCACCGGTGCCGACGCCGACCAGAACGATGGCCAGGGCTGCTGGAATGCCACCCGGGTGGAATCGGCCCGTCAGTTGAACGCCTGGGTGCAGGGCGAAGCCGCCCGCCTGAAGGTAAAGGACGTGGTGCTGCTCGGCGACTTCAACGCCTACGCGATGGAAGACCCGATCCGCACGCTGCACGACGCCGGCTGGCGCGACGCCTTCGCCGCGGCCAAGGTCGAGCGCCCCTACAGCTACGTCTACAACGGGCTGAGTGGCCGCCTCGACCACGCCCTGCTCAGCCCGTCCATGGCCCAGCGCCTGCAGGGCGCCGCCGAATGGCACATCAATGCCGACGAGGCCGAGGACGTGGGCTACCAGGGCCGCAACGAACCGGGCCCGTGGCGCAGTTCGGACCACGACCCGCTGCTGCTGGGTTTTGATCGCTGATCGACCCGCTGCGGCCACGCGCTGCGTGGCGGCCCGGCTCAACGCCAGTAATACCGCTCGATCCGGAACGTAGCCCGGCACCCGTTGTCGACCCACAGCGAGGTGTCGTCCTGGCCCCAGTCGCGCCCGAATTCGCACGGCGAGCGCGACTCGCGGCGGATCAGGTGCACGCTGTCCTTGCGCGCTATCTGCACATCGCAGCGGCGGAAACGGTGGTCGCTGCTGTGGCAGCTGACCACTTCCGAATCCGGATGGCCGCCGCCGGTGGAGGGTGGCGGGTAGGTGGGGTAGGCGGGCGGTGGATACAGCGGCCCGCTGAAATCGGGAAAGCCTCCCAGGCTGGCGCACCCGGACGTACCCAGGCAGGCCGCCAGCAGCAGCGGTCGTACAACGTTTTTTCCCATCACAGCGCACCATCCCAACCGGCAGGAACCCGAGTGTAGGAAGGCGCGTCGCCGGTGTGGGGCAGTGAAATGTGAGGTCGGTCCGTGTATCAAACGAATTGGTGAAACGCGCCTGACCCTGTCAGTTCATCTATCGCTGCGGCACCGGTTCAGCGCGTGCCCCACGCGATCAACCCGATCGCCACCACCGCCAGCCCAAGGCCAACGCGGTTCCACACACTGGTGCGTTCGCCGAACGCGAGCACGCCCACCAGGGCGCCCACCACCACCACGCCGATGTTCATGCCGGCAAACACCACCGCCGGGCTGTCCGGCAGGTGCTGGTGCGCGCGCACGTAAAACAGGATGTTGCCGAAGTTGAGCAGCCCCAGCAGCGCGCCGGCCCCTGCATTGCGCCACTGCAGCGGTGACGCGCCGCTGGCATGCCGCCACAGCTGCAGCGCCAGCATCAGCACGAAGGCCAGGCCGAAGCTGGCCGTCAGCGCGGCCATCGACGGGGTGCCCGACAGCGCCACCTGCTTGAGCATGATGTCCACCAGCGCGTAGCCCACCCACACCGCCAGCAGCCACGGCCAGGCGCGCTCGCCGCTGGGCGCGGCGGCGGTGGCGCGCGGGCGCACGCTGATGCCCACGATCGCCAGCAGGCCCAGCCCCAGGCCGGCCAGCTTCCAGCCGTTGGCGGTCTCGCCAAACACCAGGAAGGCCGCCAGCAGGGACAGCAGCAGCGACAACCGCTGGGCCACGTCGCTGCGCACGATGCCGGCGCGGGTGACCGCGCGGGCCATCACCAGGAAGATGGTGGGCAGCGTCACCGCCAGGCCCAGCAGGGCCAGCCACGGCGCATGCGCGGTCTGCAACGACGCCAGCGACGGCCGCAGCAGCACCAGGCTGAGCACGCTGGCCAGCAGGTAATTCCAGGTCACCACCTGCGCCATGTCCAGGCGCTGGCGCGGCGCCAGCTTCAGCAGCACCGACACCAGCACACTGCAGCACACACTGAAAACCAGATAGAGCATGACGAACCCGGCAAGCGCGGCGGTGCAGCCCGCGGAGGAGCGGTATTATGACGCCATGCACAATCCCCCTTTCCCCCAAGCCAGCGCTGCCCTGGTGCTGGACGGCCCGGTCGGGCCGCTGGACGTTGCCGTCGACCTGCCCACCGGTGACGCGCCGGCCCAGCCGATCGTGGCGGTGATCTGCCACCCGCTGTCCACCGAGGGCGGCACCATGCACAACAAGGTGGTGACCATGGTCGCCACCAGCCTGCGCGCGCTGGGCATCACCACGGTGCGCTTCAACTTCCGCAGCGTAGGCACCTCGGCCGGCAGCTTCGATCACGGCAACGGCGAGCAGGACGACCTGGCAGCCGTAGTGGCCTGGGTCCGTGCGCAGCGCCCGGGCGAGCGCCTGTGGCTGGCCGGCTTCAGCTTCGGTGCCTTTGTGTCGCTCAAGGCGGCCGCTGCGCTGCAGCCGGACGCGCAGATCTCGATCGCCCCGCCTGCCGGGCGCTGGGACTTCGACGGCATCCAGCCGCCCGCGCAGTGGCTGGTCATCCAGGGCGAAGAAGACGAAATCGTCGACCCGCAGGCGGTCTATGACTGGCTCGGCAGCCTGCAGGCGCCGCACGAACTGGTGCGCATGCCCGATACCAGCCACTTCTTCCACCGCAAGCTGATCGACCTGCGCGGGGCCATCACCCACGGCGTCAAGCATTGGCTGCCCGACGCAGGCGCCACGGGCGCATGAGTGACGGTGCACTGACCCCGTCGCAGCGCTACGCCGAGGGCGTGGCCCGGGGCGAATGGCAGAACGACCCGGCCCAGCATGCCGCGCTGGCCGAGCTGGACCGCATCCATGTGGCGCTGGTGGACAGCGCCCAGGACGGCTGGCTGGACCGCCTGTCGGCATTCTGGAAGAAGCCCGAGCCGGTCAAGGGCCTGTATTTCTGGGGCGGGGTGGGGCGCGGCAAGACCTTCCTGGTGGACCTGTTCTACGACGGGCTGCCGATCGAGCAGAAGTACCGCACCCACTTCCACCGCTTCATGCGTGGCATCCACGAGCGCCTGCGCGAGCACCAGGGCCAGAGCGACCCGCTGGCGCGCATCGCCCAGGAATGGCGGGCCAAGCTGCGCGTGCTGGTGCTGGACGAGTTCTTCGTCACCGACATCGGCGATGCCATGCTGCTGGCGCGGCTGCTGGAGCGGCTGTTCGCCGAGGGCGTGACCCTGGTGACCACCTCCAACACCGCGGTGGAGAACCTGTACCTCAACGGCCTGCAGCGCGACAGCTTCCTGCCGGCCATCAGCCTGCTGCAGACCTACTGCGTGGAGCTGTACGCCGAAGGCACCGAGGACTACCGGATGCGCGCGCTGACCCGCTCGCCGGTGTACCAGTCCCCGCGCGACCCCGGCAGCGATGCCTGGCTGGGCACGCGCTGGGCCGAGTTGAGCGGCGGCCAGCCGGCCAAGCCGGGCAACATCGAGATCGAGGGCCGCAAGATCCCGGTGCGGGCGCGCGGCAAGAGCATCGCCTGGTTCGATTTCAAGGCGCTGTGCGAAGGCCCGCGCGGCCCGTCGGACTACATCGAGATCGCGCACGAGTTCAACACGGTGCTGCTGGGCGACATCCCGCACTTCGACACCCTCAACGAAGATGCCGCGCGCCGCTTCGTCAACCTGATCGACGAGCTGTACGACCGCCACGTCAACCTGGTCTGCACCGCCACCGATACCCCGGTGGCGCTGTACTCGGGCGTGCGCCTGCAGGGCGCGTTCGAGCGTACCGCCTCGCGCCTGATCGAAATGCAGAGCGCCGAGTACCTGGGCACCCCGCACAAGGCGTGAGGGTGCCGGGGCCTGCCCGCCGCTACGGGGTGGGCAGGGCGATCGCCTTGCTGCGCGGCTGTTCGCGCGGGGGCGGGGCGTCCTCGTCGCGGTCCACCACCAGCATGCCCAGCGGCTTGCCCTGGTAGCGCACCTCCAGCGCCTGCTGGAGCTGGTCCAGCGCCAGCACCTGGGTGCACAGCGACTGCGCATGGGCCTCCAGCGCCTGGGCGCGGGTTTCCATGGTCCGCTCCAGCTGCGCCTCGACCTTGTCCGCACGCGCCTCCATGCGCTGCGCACCGCCAGTGAACATCGACCACATCACGCCCCGGGCCAGGGAATCGGCCATGGATTCGGCCGCCTGCTCCACGCGCTGCTCGAAGCCGTCGCCGAAATCGGCCTGCTCCCAGATCCCGCGGCCGAGGGTACGGTCCACGTACTGGTGGGCGTCGCCGCGCAGCCGGGCCACCTGGCGCGCCTTGCCCTTGCTGCCACTGAGGATCTCCACCGTGGCACCGAATGCATCGAAGGTGATGTCCACCACCTCGCTTGCCAGCCCGGCCACGGCAGGCACCAGCTGCCGGGTGCCCCATTCCAGCTGGCGCAGGCGCTGGGCGTCGGCGGCGCTCACCGGCACCGGGGCGCGGTCGATGTTGAGCTCACCGTCGTGGAAAAAGATCTCCGCCGGCACCTGATCGGGGTGGCGCAGCCAGATCCCGCCGCTGTCCACCAGCACGTTGTAGGGCGTGCTCACCCCGCATTGGCGCGACGACAGGGCCGGCACCGCGTCCTTTTCATCGGCGTGGGCGGGCGCGGCCATGGCCAGGCCCAGCAGCAGACATCCAGTCAGGGGCAGGCGCATGGGGCGGGCTCGGCAAAGGGGACGCCTGCAGGCTCGCACCCCCCGCCCGTGCCGGCGCGGGTCGGAAGTCACCCCGACCGGCGGCGATGCGTCGGGTTTGTTACGTTGGCGTGAGAGCCGCTGTTCTGTTTTTCGGGTTCCTGTTTCTCACCCGACATGGCTGTTCCGGCCTTGACTGCGCACTCGGTTTCGACGGGTCCGGACCGTTCGTCGGACGGCCTTCCAGGCGGATCGTTGCGCCGCAAGGGATTGCTCATTTTCCCCAGATTTGGCGTTGACGATCCCCGGTACCCCCACTATCTTGTGGCCGTCGGTCCCGCCGACCACAAGTCGACGGGTGAATCGCCTTCACGCCGATGGCCTGAAAACCTACTGACAACCGCACGACACGTACAGCGTTGAGCTATCGGTCGCACCACTCTGAGGGGAGAGGACCGGTGACGCAGGGGAACCGCCCGCAGGCCAGCCTGCGCAGTCGCGGCCCATGCGACGCCCCAGGTCCACTCTGAGAGTCCGAGCGCCGGTCCAGCACCTGCCCAGCAGGCAACGTTGTGCCACCCCAAATCACGCCAAGAGGAAAACGCCGTGAGCACCGAAACCAGCGCAGCCACCGAGCAGGAAAGCGAGTTCCTTCTGACCTCGCCGCCCACGGCCAACGCCATGAGTGTCACCAAGCGCAACGGCACTACCGAACTGGTGGATCTGAACAAGATCGTGCGCGCGGTGCAGCGTTGCTGCGAGGGCCTGCACGCGGTGGACCCGATGCGCGTGGCCACCCGCACCATCTCCGGCCTGTACAACGGCGCCACCACGCAGGAGCTGGACGAGCTGTCCATCCGCACCGCCGCCCTGCTGATCGGTGAAGAGCCCGAATACGGCCGCCTGGCCGCGCGCCTGCTGGCCAACTTCATCGCCAAGGAAGTGTCCGGCCAGGAAATCCACGCGTTCTCGCAGTCGGTGGGCCGTGGCCACGAAGTGGGCCTGATCAACGCGCGCCTGCTGGACTTCGTGCAGATCAACGCACGCAAGCTCAACGACGCCATCGATCCGTCGCTGGACCTGCATTTCGATTACTTCGGCCTGCGCACCCTGTACGACCGCTACCTGC
>Ga0213828_1002508_pt1 | contig 13225 bp, 21 predicted proteins | sample MC6MC0897MG_FD_180664 | JGI IMG/M metagenome (GOLD analysis project Ga0213828, IMG submission 180664) | Enriched soil aggregate microbial communities from Iowa State University, Ames, United States - MC6-MC0897-MG | ecosystem: Environmental > Terrestrial > Soil > Unclassified | place: USA: Iowa...
AACTTAGCCTACACATAAAATCTGAATGAATTGGATTAATGGGAACGCCGTATGCTGGGAAACTCGCACGTACGGTGTGAAGTGGGGGAAAAGCCGGAGATAACGTCAAAGGCTTACCTATCACTACAATAGCTAGAAAGATTTATCCATCTCATACGAGGTGGTCTTTTTTATTTACAAGATGTCAAAACTTAACATCATTAAGGTCATTTGGTAGATGTAGTAATATCAAGGCATCACGCAGTGTCATAACTTAGGCTCGTAAAAATGGTATAAAAATGAGAGGTTTTTTATGATTTACGGTTATGCGAGGGTATCCACTGTATCGCAAGAATTAGATGTTCAGCTCCAGGCATTAGAGAATGAAGGAGCAATAGTTATTTACAAAGAGAAATTCACAGGAACGAAAACAGATTGACCTCAATTAAATGAGCTGCTGTCTCAATTAAAAGAAGGTGACAAGCTTGTTGTAACCAAATTGGATAGATTGGCTCGTAACACTAAAGAAGGCATCGAGATCATTGAACAGTTATTTACTAAAGGCGTAAAAGTAAATGTGCTTAATGTTGGATTGCTTGAAGATACGACAATGGGGCGTTTCTTTTTACAGACGTTAATTGCTGTAGCTGAAATGGAGAGGAATCTTATTATTGAACGTACTCAGGAAGGGAAAGCCATTGCTAAACAGCAACCAGAATTCCGTGAAGGCAGGCCGAATAAATACACTAAAAAACAGTTAAACCATGCTATGAGTTTACGAAATACTCATTCATTTAAACAAATTGCTGAAATCACAGGCATTTCTATTAGTACGTTAAAACAAGAAAATAAAAAACTGAGAGAAAATGTTATTGGACGGTAATGGCAAAGGTTTTACCCTCATTTTTTTATTTGTTTTATGAAAGAGAACTCTTGGAAATTAAATTATAGGCCTTTTACGTCGTTACGGAAATTATAGAAGAAACAGCAAATAGAGAACAACCAGTGCCGTTTTATTACTGGTTTCATAACGTGATAGTCGTACACAAATAAATAGTAGACCAATTATAGAAAATTGGTTTGAATGGTAGATAGGTGAAGTTATATTATGGAAAAACAATCTACTTTTGTTAGATTTTTGACACCCTTAATTCCTATTGATAAAATATACCTTTATTAGTATATAGTTCTAATAAATTATCTTTTCTAAAATAAAGTTGAGGGGGAGAATAATGAAAAAATTATTTATTGTGTTCCTAGCAGTAATTGTATTTGCGGTAGTAAATACAACAAAATCAGAAGCAAAAGTGGTGTATAATGGAGCAGAGATTGTCAAAGGGCAAACAGGAAAAATGACGTTTTCAAAAGATGTGAAAGTGTACAAGAAAAACGACAATGGACAGTTTGAATCGATGTTAGTCAAAAAGGGAAACTACTTCCGCGTATATAATATCGAAAAATACAATGGGCAAACGTATTATTGGATGAGCTCTGGTTATCGTGTACAAGCAACGGATTTAACAGTATTTACGGCGATTCCTTTTGAACAACGTGTACAATTTTATGATAATCCTGCATATATGTGGATCAATAGAGACAAACCGTTTTACTCATTTTATATTGAACATGACAGTTTAGGGACGCATGCACATTCCTATTACACGTATTTAAACTTATGGGGAGATTTCAAAATTGAACAAGGAGAGCTTGTCAATACTTATGATCTTAGTTTTGTAGGTGGCGGTATTGAAAGAAAAAAAATTGATCCAACAGACATTCAAATAATAGAACCTCAACCTGTTAATAAGGATACATTATTTATTGTAACAAAGGATACAGTGCAGCATATAAAACCATATTTAATTAACAATAATGATTATTATCAAAGAATTGCTGGTCAATTGAAAGCAGGAACTGTTCTAAAAAGTGAAGGCTTTAAAATTGGCAACTATTACGCAGTGAATTTAACTGAACCACAACCAGAATTTTACACCAGAACATTTTTCATACCTCAAAGCTATGTAATTGAAAAAGCTACTTTAGAGAATTAAGGTGCCAATAGTATAGAAGGTTTATTAAAAGAGCTAAGAAAAGATTTTTATGATAAAAAACGTCTTTTAGCTAAGAAAAACATCGAGGTTGTGAAGTGGGTTAAAGTTGATGAATATTTCAGTGATGTAGTTATTAAAACGGCTGGAGAAGATGAAGTGTTACGTTTTGCAAAGTAAGCTCTAAAAACGAATGGAGAAGAATTAATTAGTGAATATCTTTATAAATGAAAACCAGGTACTTAAATGAGTACCTGGTTCAGTTTGTAGACAATTTTAAATTTCTTTGAGTTTGTCTACGACATTCTCATAATAAAATCAATCATGCTCGTAATATCATCTGATATAACTAATAAAAACACTAAGACACTAGTGACGATTGCATATTTTTTTGCTTTTGTATCAGCCTTATTGAAGGTAACAATAATTGTCTGCAAGCTAAAAAAAACAACTAATGACCATAAGAGTGGTTCAATGATTAAACCAAATAAACCTTCTATTGTCACTAAAATAACCTTCTTTCGTTAGTTAAGGTAATTAAAATGAAGAATCAACCCAGTAAGTGTCATCCTTTACTCTTAAATATACATAATCTGTGAAGATATTTCCATCTTTTTCATATATTACCTGTTCTTTTATTCCACCATATGCTGAATAATCTAATGTTTCCGTGTCACGAAATACACCTTGATTCTAGAAAATTCCATTCATAAGCATCTACCGATTCCTTGTAAACTCTAGAGATTTTGTCATAACCCCTATTACGCAACTATATCCTGAACCGTTACTCCAACTCCCTCCAAGTGGTACCACTAGACAAAGGTGTTATTAAATCAGTATCACTATTGATTGGCGGTTCAATTACATTGCCTTCCTCATCATAAAAAGTAGCTTTACTGAAATCAACTCCAGTTACTGAACCATCTGAATATGTCGTGATATGAGAATAGGGAGTTGGATGTTCTGTATCCAAACTTCGTTTAATAGGGTTGATCATCTCTTTCTCTTCCTTTTCAAAGAAAGCGTTTTGTTCTACAAAACCTTGATTACTAAGAGAATCTATGTGATAAGGGTAGATAGGGACGGACCTATAATACATGAGGAAGAGTCGTATTCAATCGAGACAAAAGAAGCCATGAATAGCTTTATATGAAAAAACCCCCACCCATTATGAACTGCCACCCCCAATCGTTAGACCAAAAATCTAACGATTGGGGTGTTTTTATTTTGAGTGACTTGTGATAAGCTACCGCAATTGTCTGTGAAGAATGATATGCTATTTAACTTCTATTTCAAATACTGTGGCATCATCGAATGAAATAACAGGCTTTTAATGAATTTCGATTTTTCCACCTCCCATTATACCTAAGTGTTGAACATCTTGAACTTTCTTACCACTGGCAACGGCTCCTATACTGTTATCTAAAGCATATGATTACTAAGTTTAGGTTTAGCTGGATGCGGAGAAACAGAAACAGAAACAGAAACAGACACTACACAACTCGTACAAGCAGATGCAGAAAAGAACAAGGAACCGAAAAATGCTACCGAGCATTGTAAAAGGGAAGCTAGGACATAAAAAACCTCATCGATGTGATAAGTGCGAATACTGTCGGCTACAAAGAAGTTAGAAAGTACATTCGAAATTGAGTATTTACTAGATTAGGTGGTGCAATTGGATGAATGATGTACAGACCAGAGATTTATTTCCAGCTTGGATTTTCAGAAATGCGGAGGGTAATGATAAGATCAGTCGCTTGTTGCTGGAATGTAAGACTAAACTTGTCATTTCTTGCGCTTACCCGGGAAATTATTTCTTATTTCCTGACCTGAGAAACCACTTTCCATATAGCTTTTGGTAAAGCAGATGCTATACAGCAACTTACTGGATGCGTTGGAGGTATGACGCATGAATACAGTACGCAAGGAAGTTAAAAAACGTAGAGCAAGGCTAATCAATCAGCAGGACCACATAGCTTTCCTTGAGTGCCGAGGATGCCCGAAACGAAAAGCTTATGATCCAACCAAGAAATGTAGAAGATGCAAGACTTATAGGCAACTACGGAGCGTCGGGACTTGTGCAGATTAGTTGTTTGCGTAGGTGGGGTAAGTGATGGTTTGAAAGATTTTGTTCAGTAAAAAAGATGGAATTTCTAATCTATGTATACTACTTATTTAGCTTGTTGGATATATTTCTTAGAATTTCGTTTTGTTCCTCCTGCAAGCTGTTTTGTTTCTCATGTAAGTTGTTTTGTTCTTCCTGCAAGTTAATGAATTTAATCAAAAACCAAATTAAAAATATAAAAAATAATATTACAAGCATTATTCTAATAAAACCCCTTTTTGTGTGATTATACCATAATTATAAAGTGATTGAGAAAGAAGGAAAATGACAAACGTGTCAGAAAGTTATTGTGCAGAAAGTGCGATTAGATGAATCAATATGAAGAATGTCCTGAGTGCGGAAATAAACAATTGATTATTGAAGTTGAAGAAGTTTCTAGACCTAGATACTCAGCTAAGACAGGGAAGTTAATAAGTAAGGGTCATTGCTTTCATACTAATTGTTGTCAATATACTGTCGTTGTGGTTGGTTTAGTGAGCCGACAAAATATCATGAGAGTCTTTCAGAAATAATAACAAATAGACCTTAATAGGAAATACTGAACACTTTTTCTAATGTTCAGCAAGTGAAAACAAAAAACCGGCAAAAAAAGGTTGCCGGTTTAGGATCAATCAACTTAATTTGTATTGTTTTCGTAACCATTATTTGCATTACTACCAGAAGCTTGGTATTTGTTAGCTTCTGCTTGTTGGATTTGTTGTCTGACTTGGTTAACATCAGTCTCAGTCCCGAATTCTTCGTTCATTGAGTTCATTGCATTCGGAGTTGCAAATCGACCAGAAGCTTGATTTTTGTTAGCTTCTGCTTGTTGGATTTGTTGTTTGATTTGGTTAACGTATTGGTTGTTGTTATTATTTGGCATGGATTTCACCTCCCGAATTTAGTCTGTTCAGAAGATGTTTTATTATCCGTAGATTTTTTTTGATTTGAAAAAAACAAACTATATTTAATAACCAAAAATCCCTAGATATTCACAGAATAAAATATGGCCATGTTGCTCACGATAAGCTGAATATTTTCTAAAGGGGATGGATTGAATGTTCAATCGTTTATCAGCACATAATGGCGTATTTAGATTACCACCAATACAGCGGAAAAACGACACAGAGTTAGATATTGCTATTGCTGATCTTGAAGCAAGAGGGTTTCGTTTAGTAAGGCGTGGTACTCAAAACGAACGATTAAAAATGCTTAATCGATATAAATGTGATACAACATGCAATAAAGTCTGGGCTGTTATGGAAAAACTTATGTTTTGAACGTTTGAGAAAAGTTAGTTAAAAAATAAAAAAGCAACAGCGGAGGAAGAAGTTGTTGCTTTTAATCAAGAGAAAACTTCATGACAATATTAATTTTGTACACAGTTTGTTTATAAAAGCCGCAGCGTCATCACACGCTACAGCATGAAGATTAACTGAACAAAATGTGGAAAATAACAATAGTGGAGGGATAGCAAAATGCAATTACAGTTTAGGAGCGATGTAAAAGCAGCTATACCGAAACTAATGTATGTAAAGGGATTTTAAAACATTACAACTATACATATGTGTAGAAGGATGACATAAAAGAGCAATTAATAAAAAGAAATGGCTAAAATAATATTACTACTGACAGTCCTATAAATTGTTTAAATTTCTTAACCTCATGGATAAACTAATAAAAATTTTAACTGAGGTGATAGGGTTGGCCATTTCCAATATGTACGAGGAGAAAAATCATAAACACGAAAACCGTTTTCAGTATAGAGAACGTAATATGTGGACGGGCTTATTATTTGGTTTTGGCGTAGTAGCATTTATAGACGAGGTAATTTTTCATCAATTATTACATTGGCACCATTTCTATGATAAATCCACTGCTAATATTGGACTAGTCTCAGATGGATTATTTCATGCATTTAGCTTTTTTGCCACGATTGGCTCTTCTTTTTTACTTGCTGATCTTCATCGAAAACATGGATTTTGGTTAAAAAGATGGCTTGGAGGTATTTTTCTTGGGGCAGGAGCGTTTCAACTATACGATGGTATCATTCAACACAAGTTCATGAGGTTACATCAAATCCGTTACAACGTCGATATTTTTCCCTATGATTTAGTTTGGAACGTTTTAGCAGCAATTTTAATTGTTATTGGTATTGTTTTACTAATACAAACTAATCAACAAAAGCGTTAGGAGGATTCAACCTTGCATTCACATGAAACTCACACCCAAAATATCTCCATTATCGTACAGCTGATATTAGTTTTGCCATTTTTGATTTCTTTTATCTCTTATATCGTTGCAGTCATTCTTTCAAATCAGCATAAAAAACAATGGCCATATTTTCGTACTTTTTTTTGGACTCTTGGGCATATATGTGCCGTCGTAACATTAATTGGTCCATTAGCAGAGCTTTCACATGTTAATTTTTCAGCACATATGATTGGTCATCTATTGCTTGGAATGCTAGCACCGATCCTTATCGCGCTAGCAGCTCCAATTACTCTACTCTTAAGATCTACCCCGGTGGAAATGGCTCGTCGTATTTCCTGTATACTACGGAATTCTTACTTTAGTTTTGTACGCAATCCAATCATAGCGTCTATTCTGAATGTAGGTGGTTTATGGTTGCTTTATACTACACCACTCTTTAATATGATGCACGAAAGCTCACTTTTATTTATTTTGATTCACATTCATATTTTTTTAGCAGGTTATTTGTTTACCATTGCCTTTATATATATCGATCCAACTCCACATCAACTATCTTACGTCTTTCGATCAATCGTTTTATTAGTAGCTTTAACGGCTCATTCGATATTGTCCAAACATATTTATGCTCATCCTCCTAATCATGTACCCGCAGAACAAGCAGAACTGGGTGCTATGATTATGTATTATGGAGGAGATGCGATTGAAATCGGACTCGTTTACTTACTATTTTACCAATGGTTTAAAAGGACAAGAAGTTCTATTTTTACAAAGGACATTTCATCAGATAAATACTTTCTTAATTAAGCACCTTAGGTATTTCTAGACTACCTCAATTCTAAATCAAAAAAATTTCCCCAGCTTTAAACTGGGGAGAGACGGTTTGTCAGGCGTAATGAAAATTATTTTTCTGGATAATCAACATGTAATGGAGGTGGAACTAACCAACCCTTAGTTTTATTAAGACGTAAAAGTTTCGCACCAAGTTGAGCTTTTGCCATATGGAATTGTCCATACATTAATGCAATATCTTCTCGAGTAGAAGTGCCCATTGCTTGACTGCATGCAACTAAGCCAGCAGCTAAGTCTGCTGTAAGTGCAGCACTTATTTCTGGATCATTAAACTTTGCGCCTGGAGGGATATCCTCAATTCTTGCAACAGGTCGTTCAGGTGGAGCAGGTGGTAAACCAATACCGTTAGTCTTTAGAATTTTCTCTAATTGTTTTACTTCTTCTCTACAAACGTCGATGATATCTTCAATGATTTTTCTTAAATCTTCATCACCAGAGTGATTATAAAATGTTTGATATCCAGCAATCATTCCATAGTCTGCAACTAAGCTCGACCAAACACTAAACACTTCACCGTAATGTAATGGTTCATCTTTTGGATTTCCACTAAGTATTCCCATACTACACATCCTTTTCTGCTTATTCGTCATTTCAAACAAGGATAGTATGGGTGAAATCTGAAATAAAATTCATAAAAAACATTTTTACTTATTTTTCTACACAATCTTAGGAAAAAAATTAAAAAGGATCATTCCCTAAATCGGAAACGACCAATAATAATTATTAAAGATTTTCTGCTTTGAGGTGAAAAAAGTAGTAAAGTTGTAATTTACTTATTCACTGCCGTAGCATTCAACAACGTCACAGCCTTTAATAAGTATAAATCACTCCCAAACGGACAATTTAAATTTATTGGAGGTGAGTACATTGACTAAAGAAAAGAAAAAGACAGAATTAGAGCAAGAGGAATTTGGTATGGAATTTAGTCCTGAAGAATTAGAAGTAACAGAAGAAAAATATATGAAAGAATTGAACTCTTTTGTACTTACAGAAGAACAAAAACAATTTTCTGCACTTCCAAGCAAATTTGAGGAAATTAATGAAGGACAGTATCGTGTTGTTATTTTAAGTGATAATACACCAGTTGGTTTCTTTCTCCTAAATTCAAATGAAAGAGTAAAGAAATACTCTAATAATTTGAACGCTTTGTTATTAACTGCACTATCAATTAATCATACAGAACAAGGAAAAGGTTACGCAAAACAAGGAATGACATTACTAGTTGAGTTTGTTAAAACAGAATTTCCTAATTATGATGAAATTGTTTTGGTTGTAGATAATGATAATATTCCAGCACAAAAACTATATTTAAAAGTAGGATTTGAAGATACAAATGAGAGGCTAATAGGACGTATTGGCGAAGAAATTATCATGAGACAATTAATAAAATAATATTAAACTACCATCGTCACCAGAGTTGATTCCACATTTTGTAGATTAACTCTGGTTTTATTTTTTGCGGAAGTTTAGCATCAATCTTTGAAAATTAGCTTAATAACATGTATCAAATGGCGCAAGTGTATTATTTGTATCAAACGTTACATTTTATGTATGAATGAAATTAAAGTGTAAACTGTGAGGAAGGACGGCGCGGTAAAGGTTTCCTCCCTTGGTATTTATAAAATCATAAATATTAGGGAAAGACAGACCGACGACCGACCTGCGCTCCATAAATTCGTCCGGAGCAAGACATAAAGCAGTAAAAACGGAAGCAAATCCTTTCGGTGAAATTTCACCTGAACAGTACAAGGAAATTACAAAGCAAGATTTTGAGATGCAAGGAGAAGCTTAGCGTTATTTTTTTTGCATTTTAACGCTGTGAGAGCAATCGAGATAACGGTGATTCTCAATGCTTCTGACAGTGCTAGTTATTTTAATTAAACAGGGCAAAGGATCATTGCAAAGTGGTAGAAACAATTAATAATTGGTTGCCGATTTTAACAGCGTTAATAGGAGGTCTCTTGTTCATTTGGCGCATTACGAACAATCTGAATAAAACGCTACTTTGTTTAACGAATGGCATAGACAGATTAAACCAACATTTAAACGAAGTTGACGAAACTTCAAAGGAATCAGTAAAACGTATCAACAATCACGAAGTGCGTATTGTTGTATTAGAAAAAGTAGCAGGGATAGATAAACATACTGAGGAGAGTGTACAATATGGAAATTAACTGGAAAGTACGTCTGCAACACAAACAATTTTGGGTATCACTAATCGCATTACTTATCGTGCTCGCAAATCAAATTGCGGGCATTTTTAATGTCGATATGACAATTTACAACGATCAAGTTACAGCTATTTCCGAGACAGTTTTAAGCATCTTAGCTTTATTAGGTAGTATTATCGACCCAACGACATTGGGAGTTTCAGATAGCATAGAAGCAATTGATTATGACAAGCCAAAGGACGGTGTTGCGAAATGAGTTATGTCATCGAACAACGATTAATGCCAGGTTTGCTAAACAGAGCATTAACAGCTGCCAAGTACGTAATTGCGCATGAATCAGGTAATGCCAAAAACTGCGGTCCTAATGCACTAGAAAAAGAAATAGCTTTTATGAATCGTAATAAAGCCAATGCATTTACGTCTCATTGGGTAGGTGGAGGCGGCAAAATCGTCCAACTCGCACCAGTTAATAAAGTAAAGTACGGTTGTGGTCCTAAAGGAATCCAAATTGATAATATACAAACATATATGGAGAATTAATATTAGATATTTAAGAAGAATAGAATGGAAGGACGTAAAGAATAAAGGGGATGAGAATGGTTGTCGAATTATGTACAGCATGCAGTATTTGAACATAGGTTTTGGTTAGAAATAATGAAAGATCATGGTCAATTTATTCATGATTCATTGTATCCTTCAGAGACGGAGGATATTAAAAGAGCAAATTCATTTATTCAGCAATTTTCCCAGCTACTTACTTTTGCAAATTCACTTAATGCCCCCGATGTAGCAATTTCCTTTTCAATCACTGTCGATGAAGTTGTTGAACAATTCAAACAATTTAAGTTTCATATTCTTAGACACCAACTGACAGGTGATTTTGGTATTCATTTAACACCTACCTTTGTCAATCATATGGTCAATGAATTAGAGGAATATCAAAATGTTCTTCGCTATCTAAAAAAAGGTGAAGTTCCACCAATCTTTCATGAACTACATCACCACTTAGTCTGGCTTTTAGATGCATCAGGGCATGCTTGCGCCATTAATGATGGGCTAGATGGTGTAGAAAAAAGACTGAAACAAAAGAGTAATGCTTTTACCCAACATTTTGAACAGTTTTATTTAAAGGCAGTAGAGCTAACTGGTTATTTACGTTCTAATTTACAATCATTTCCTGCTTTGACGCGATTTAATAAAGATGTAGAGATAGAAATGACTTTATTTAAGACATTTTTACGGGAGTTAGAGGAAATGGAGCTTAGCGCTGAAGTATTAGGAACTTTTACAGCGCCAATGGCAGATCATATGTGGAGGGAGGAACAGTATTATTTATCGAAGCTAGCACAAGCAAGTGGTTAAAAAGAATATAGTTCATAAAACTGTTAAAGGTGACATTAACTGTACCCCAAGAGTTAGACCAAAATCTAAATATTGGGGTACTACAATTTAAGCGATTTTATCATTTCAATCCCTATGGACTAATTTAAAATAGCGTTCTTTCCGCTTGTTATTTTCTACTACATTATTAACACCTATGTCAGTCAGATGCTGTGTAACCAACTCCTGACAGTGGATCTCTAGGCTTCTAAGATAAAAGGATTTTCGAACGGTCTATTTCATTTTCGGACTTCTTTTAAAAAATTTTCTTTTTATCCCTATCATCTTTTAAAATTTCTACAGCCTCTCTAAAACGTTGAGAATGGACAACTTCTCGTTCACGTAAAAATTTTAAGCTATCATTCAAATCAGTATCATCAGATAAATCAATAATCCATTGATAGGTCGCTCGTGCTTTTTCTTCTGCTGCAATATCCTCATACAAATCAGCAATCGGATCCCCTTTAGCCTGAATATATGTTGCAGTAAACGGTGAACCAGCTGCATTCTGATAAAATAATGCCCTATCATGATTCACATAGTGATCACCAAGACCAGCTTCTTTTAGCATTTCTGGAGTTGCATCTTTCGTAAGTTTATAGATCATCGTAGCAATCATCTCTAAGTGGGAAAACTCTTCTGTCGCTATATCGGTTAATAATCCGACAACTTTATCGGGAATAGTGTAGCGCTGATTCATATAGCGAAGAGCTGCTGCTAATTCTCCATCTGCACCACCATATTGCTCAACTAAATACTTAGCTAGCATAGGGTTACATGTACTCACCTTCACAGGATATTGGAGCTTCTTTTCATAATACCACAAAAATAATTCCTCCTAGTTATCATGTTATACTTGCCATGGCCATGGTGTATCAATCCAATTAAAAGGAAAATTAGAATAACTCCTACCGAAATTCATAAGTGGACCAAATTTTTGCTCAAAATCAACCTTAAGTTTCATACTTTTTTCTGTGTTTTCATTAAATTGCTGAATAGCATCATAATCGTAGGGATGAGTATCTAAATAAAGATTCAATTCCACTATTACAAAATCTATTGCTTGAATTTCTTCCAAAAGTTTATAAAATTCGGGCGACATCTCTTTACTCATGCTTCATCCCTCCTTTTTCAGGATTGGGATAGGGACTAAATAATTGTGGCCATAACGTTCCTGCTTTAAGAGCTTCTTTAGGAGATTGAAATTGTGGTAATCCAGGTGGTTGAAAACCCATATACAATTGTGGAGGTGTAGCATAGCTTTTAACTCTGATTGGTGGACATGGATCAAATGGACTAATATAAGGCTTCCAATACTTATATTGCGTAAACATGGCATCCTCCCTTCTGTAAACATTTACATCAGTTGAGTATATGAGAAGGATAAAATTTTTATTCTGATAGAAATGATATGTCACTAAAGTTGTGGCTCAGTAATTAACTTCGTGTATTTTTGGTGCTTGGGCAGAAAGGGGGACATTATCCAGTGTTATTATGATGACTAGAATGAAAAAGAAAACAAATGCAATGAAAAAAGTCACTCATTTGAAAAATGATGAGTGACTTTCTTGCTTTTATTTTGAAAGGTTTACTTTATATCTACTTTGATTTTTAGCATGGTTCGGATTTAAGAATACCGAACGATTATTTTTTAATAAAATGACTTCGAAAAAAGGTTTGAATCTTTCTTCAGAAATCTCGAAAGCTTTTAAGAATTTAGCGATTAGTTGTTGTTCTTGAGTTTCAGCGTCACCATCAGATAAAGATGAATCAATAATATTAACTAAGCACATTTTTTGAGCATCAGTTAATGCGGTGCAGCTTCCATCAGCCCACATCATATAAAGCAAAGATGTTACGAATGCGGATTCATTCCTTGTTTGTTATGAACCTTGTCTCCTTTAAATATATTCAAATAATTCCACTAATAAATCCACCTATCATTATAAAATTTCAAAAAAATTAAATGTAGATATGTAATGATTTATCTATTCTTTGAACTGACCATACCTTTAATCGCTATCATTGTTAATATTGTATTAATAATGGCAAGTGTTGTCAGTATTGTTCTTAGGATATCCACTAATTTCTGTGACACTTCGTTGTTTTCAGATATAGAAATGGACATAAAAAAATCACTCATTCGAATATAAAAATGAGTGATTTTTTAATGAATATATATTTATAGTATTGTACCTGCTCAGTGCTGTTGTATTTAATGTTTGAAAAAATGGTACCCACGGTACCCCAGAAAGTACCCCAATTAAAATATTTTATACAAGTTTATATGAAATAGAGATAAACATATAATAAATTTGTTTTTAAGATAATTATCACACTTAATCGAACCATTATTTTTCACCTCACAAAATCAATAGAGCAAAAACCCGCCAAATCAATATTTTTACGCTATAATGAAGGACGAGGTGAAGAAAATGTTTGTTAGTGAGAAACAAATTGAAATTCGATATGCTGAGACT
>Ga0213828_1002510_pt1 | contig 13223 bp, 11 predicted proteins | sample MC6MC0897MG_FD_180664 | JGI IMG/M metagenome (GOLD analysis project Ga0213828, IMG submission 180664) | Enriched soil aggregate microbial communities from Iowa State University, Ames, United States - MC6-MC0897-MG | ecosystem: Environmental > Terrestrial > Soil > Unclassified | place: USA: Iowa...
TTTGCGGGTATAGCTGTACTCGGAGCTGAGGAAGAACTGGCGGGCCACCTGCTGGGTGATGGTGGAGCCACCGGGCACGCGCTTGTCGTTGGTGGTGGCCAGCAGCCACACCGCGCGACCGATGCCCTTGTAGTCCACGCCGCCGTGCTCGTAGAAGCGGGCATCCTCGGTGGCCAGGAACGCCTGCTTCAGCTTCTCCGGGACGTCCTTCATGGTGATGGGGGTACGCCGGGTCTCACCGAATACCGCCATCAGCTTGCCGTCGGCAGCGTAGACGTACATCGGCTCCTGCATTTCCACGTCGCGCAGGGTCTGCACGTCGGGAAGCTTGGAAGAAACGGCGTAGTACAGGCCGCCAACGGCGGCCGCTCCGACCAGCGCCAGGACCAGGACAACAAGAAAGATCCAGCGCAGCCAGCGGCGGAGACGGGTCATCTGTGTCAGATTCCGATTGCGAATTTCGTGGTCGCAGAGTATAGATTACGCAAGGTGGCGGCTGGGGCCGGCACTGGGGAGTGCAAGGGGACGCCAGGGGCTGCGTGTTCATCCTGTGAGGGATGTCACAGCAGGGCGGTTGCCATTTGCTAAGAATACGTTATTAATGCGCGGACGCAGCTCTTGCGTCCAAGTGCCCGTCGGCAGGGGAGAAACCGTGGGGCTCATCCCAAAAAGTCAGTCGCCGCTCATTGGCGTCGACATCAGTTCGACTGCGGTAAAGCTGTTGCAGCTTTCCCGCAGCGGCAACCGTTTCCGTGTGGAACATTATGCCGTGGAACCGCTGCCGCCGAATGCGGTGGTGGAGAAGAACATCGTCGAAGTGGAGGCCGTGGGAGAGGCCATCCGCCGGGCGATGAACCGTTCCGGCAGCAAGGCCAAGCTGGCTGCTGCGGCCGTGGCTGGTTCGGCGGTGATCACCAAGGTGATCCCGATGCCGGCCGACCTGGACGAGAACGACATGGAAGCCCAGATCGAGCTGGAAGCGGTCAACTACATTCCGTATCCGATCGAGGAAGTGAACCTGGACTTCGAGGTGATCGGGGCGATCCCGAACAACCCGGAAATGGTCCAGGTGCTGCTGGCTGCCTCGCGTTCGGAAAATGTGGAACTGCGCCAGTCCGCACTGGAACTGGGTGGCCTGCAGGCCAAGGTGATGGACGTGGAGGCCTTCGCGGTCGAGAACGCCTTCGCCCTGGTGGCAAGCGAGCTGCCGGTTTCGGCCGAGGGCGTGGTTGCGCTGGTCGATATCGGCGCCACCATGACCACCCTCAACGTACTGCGCGGTGGCCGTAGTCTGTACAGCCGCGAACAGGTATTCGGTGGCAAGCAGCTGACCGACGAGATCATGCGCCGTTATGGCCTGAGCTACGAGGAAGCCGGTCTGGCCAAGCGCCAGGGCGGGTTGCCGGAAAGCTACGAGATGGAAGTGCTGGAGCCGTTCAAGGAAGCCACGGTCCAGCAGATCAGCCGCCTGCTGCAGTTCTTCTACGCCGGCAGCGAATTCAACCGGGTCGATCACATCGTGCTGGCCGGCGGCTGTGCCGCCCTTGCAGGTCTGCCGGAGATGGTCGAGGAACAGTTGGGCGTGCCGACCGTGGTCGCCAACCCGCTGGCACAGATGACCCTGGGGCCGAAGGTACAGGCGCACGCGCTGGCCCAGGATGCCCCCGCGCTGATGATCGCGACCGGTCTGGCGCTGAGGAGCTTTGACTGATGGCACGCATCAATCTATTGCCCTGGCGCGCCGAACGGCGCAAGCAACGCCAGCGCGAGTTCGGCATCATGCTGGGCATGGCCGCCCTGGGTGGCCTGCTTCTGTCGCTGTTGATCTGGTTCTACTACGACATGCAGGTCAGCGGGCAGAGCGATCGCAACGCCTACCTGCAGACCGAGATCGACAAGGTCAAGGAGCAGAACAAGGAAATCGATCGCCTCGACGAGCAGAAGAATCGATTGCTGGCCCGCAAGGCCGTGATCGAACAGCTGCAGGCCAAGCGTTCGCAGATGGTGCACCTGTTCGATGCGCTGGTCCGCACCATTCCCGATGGTGTGGTGCTGACCGCTCTGCAGCAGGAAGGCGACGTGTTGACCCTGGAGGGCCGCACCCAGTCCAACGCCCGTGTCTCGGCATACATGCGCAACCTCGAAGTTTCCGGCTGGATGACCAATCCGGAGCTGGCGATCATCGAGGCGCGTGAGCCGGAAAAGGACAAGGAAGGGCGCGCGACCGGCCCGGTGGCTGACATCAAGGCATTGCCGTACGTGTTCAAGGTCAAGGTCAAGCTGCCTGCGCAGAGCGAGGAAGCAGGCGCCACGCCGGGCCTGAACCCGGATGGCAGTGTGGCGGGCACGGCGCCGATGGCACCGACGGTCGCACCGCTCAGTGCCGGGCCCGTTGCCGCAGCGCCTGCCGCTGCCGTACCGCAGTCGGGGACTGCACCGGCACCTGCTGCCACGCCTGCAACGACTCCGGCACCTGCACCGGCGGCAACGCCTGCGCCGGCCAAGCCCGCGCAGGCCGCGCCGGCAACCAAGCCTGAGGGCAGCCGCCTGGCGCAGCCGCCGCAGGCCTTCCACGCCCCGCTGCAGGGGGATCGCGCATGAGCAAGAAAGTCGACATCAAGAACCTCGATTTCAACGACATCGGCAACTGGCCACAGAAGGCCAAGATCGTTTTCTGCGCATTGCTGGCGGTGGTGATCATGTTCGTGGCGTGGATGCTGCTGATCAGTGGCAAGCGCGATGAACTGGCCAGTCTGGAGTCGCAGGAAACCGCGCTGCGCGAGGAGTTCACCAAGGAACAGAAGCGCGCGGTCAACCTGGAGCCGCTGAAACAGCAGCTGGCACAGATGGAGCAGGTACTGCAGCAGATGCTGCGGCAGCTGCCCAGCAAGACCGAAATGCCCGACCTGATCATCGATATCTCGCAGACCGCGTTGTCCAGCGGCCTGTCCAACGAGTTGTTCGAGCCGGAGCAGGAGCAGATCAAGGAGTTCTACGCCGAGAAGCCGATCAAGCTGCGGATGGTGGGCAGTTACCACCAGTTCGGCGCCTTCGTCAGTGGCGTGGCCTCGTTGCCGCGGGTGGTGATCCTGACCATGCACGACATCAACCTCAAGCCGAAGGACAAGACCAGTGGCAATGTCCGCGCCGGTGCGCTGGAGTTGTCCGGTACGGTCAAGACCTACCGTTACCTGGATGAGGCCGAGGTCGAGGAACAGCAGAAGGCTGAAGCGGGCAAGGAGGAGAAGAAGTGACCGGTTCCTTCATTGTACGCGGTGGGATGGTATTGACGGTGTTGCTGCTGGCCGCCTGCGGTCGCGGCGTGACCAGCACGCCGGGTGATGCACCCAACCTGGAAAAATGGGTCGAGAGCGAGCGCGCACGACCGGCGGAGTCGATTGAGGCCCTGCCGGTGATGCAGCAGTTCGAGACCTTCGAATACTCCGCGCAGGGCATGCGCGATCCGTTTACCGATGCCTGGACCAACCCGCAGCAGGGGAATGGGGGACTGCGGCCAGATCCGAACCGGCGCAAGGAGCCGATGGAAGGCTTCCCGCTGGACGCGCTGGACATGGTCGGCACCATCGGAACAGGCGCCGGCACCGTGGCGCTGGTGATGGGGCCGGACAAGGTGACCTATCGGGTGCGTCCCGGCGGGTACCTGGGGCAGAGCGACGGGCGGGTCACCGCGGTCTTCGAAGACCGCGTGGAGCTGATCGAACTGGTGCCGGATGGCGCGGGTGGCTGGCTGGAACGTCCAGCAACGCTCGCGCTTGAAGATCAATGATCGTTTACTGGGGATAGCACGATGACCTTTCACCAAGCCAAGGGGCTGCGTCCCATCCGGCGCTCTACCTTGAACCGCATCAGCGCGCTGGGAGTCGCGTTGATGTTGGCCTGCGCTCCGGCGCTGGCTGCCGCACCGTCGGAAAAACCGGCCGGCACGGCGCTGGCTGCGACGTCGGCCACTGCACCGGCAGGCCTGTCGGTGCAGCGTATCGACTTCAAGCGTGGCGATGACGGCGCGGGCCGCCTGATCCTGCAGTTCGACGGCCAGGGCGCCATGCCCGACCTGCGCAGCCAGGGCAACAGCGTGGTGGTCGATGTCGGCAACGCGCGCCTGCCGGCCAACCTGCAGAAGCCGATGAACGTCACCGACTTCGCCACCCCGGTGCAGCGCATCGACGCCAAGCCGTCCGGGGCCGGCACCCAGCTGGTGCTGAGCACGGGCGGTCCGGTCGAGTCGCTGGCCTACCAGAGTGGCAACGAGTATGTGGTGGAGATCAGCCCGCGGCAGGCGCAGGCCGCCGTTGGCGCAGTCACTGCCGGCAGCGTGACCCAGGCTGCCAAGGGCGTCCCGCAGCGCGGCTTCACCGGCAAACCGGTGACTTTCAACTTCCAGGACGTGCCCGTGCGCACCGTGCTGCAGCTGATCGCCGAAGAGTCGAATCTGAACGTGGTGGCCTCTGATTCGGTGCAGGGCAATGTGACCCTGCGTCTGGTCAACGTGCCGTGGGACCAGGCGCTGGATATCGTGTTGCGTGCCAAGGGTCTGGACAAGCGTCGTGACGGCAGCGTCGTGTGGGTTGCGCCGCAGTCCGAGCTGGCCAAGTTCGAGCAGGAGAAGGAAGACGCGCGCATCGCGATCGAGAACCGCGAAGACCTGATGACCGACTATGTCCAGATCAACTACCACAGCGCCACGCAGATCTTCAAAGCGCTGACCGAGGCCAAGGGCATCGGCGGTGGTGGCGGCGGTGGCGGTGGCGGTGGTGGTGGCAGTTCGCAGGAAGAAAGTGGCTTCCTGTCGGCACGCGGCCGCATTGTCGCCGACGAGCGCACCAACACGCTGATGATCAGCGACATTCCGAAGAAGATCGCGCGCATGCGCGAGTTGATCAGTGTCATCGACCGCCCGGTCGACCAGGTACTGATCGAAGCACGCATCGTCATCGCTACCGACACGTTCGCGCGCGAACTGGGCGCCAAGTTCGGCATCAGCGGCAGCCGTGACAACGTCTACTTCAGCGGTGACCTCGCATCCAATGCGAAGAACCGCGAGTCGGAAGTGGCTACGTCCATTGCCAACCAGACCGCGTTCAATCAATGGGTGGCCGGTGGCAGGACCGGGCCGGCACCGGTGCCGGTGGGTCCTACGATCACCCGTGGCCTGAACTGGAACCTGCCGGTGGCAGCGGCCAGCAACCCGGGTTCGCTGGCACTGTCGATCCTCAACGCGGGCTATCTGCTTGATGTGGAATTGTCGGCCATGCAGGAAGAGTCGCGTGGTGAAGTGATTTCCAACCCGCGCGTGGTGACCACCAACCAGCGCGAGGCGCTGATCAAGCAGGGCAAGGAAATCGGCTATGTGACCATCAGTGGCGGCGGTACTGGCGGCGCACAGACCCCGAACGTGCAGTTCAAGGAAGTAGTGCTGGAGCTGAAGGTCACGCCGACGATCACCAACGACAACCGCGTGTTCCTCAACATGGCGGTGAAGAAGGACGAGGTTGATCAGCTGATCCAGTTGCAGGGCTATGGCACCGTGCCGTCCATCAACCGCCGCGAGGTCAACACCGCCGTGCTGGTGGAAGATGGCCAGACCGTGGTGATCGGTGGCGTGTATGAGTTCACCGACCGCAACAGTGTCAGCAAGGTGCCGTTCCTGGGCGATGTGCCGTTCCTCGGCAACCTGTTCAAGAAGCGTGGGCGCAACAAGGACAAGGCTGAACTGCTGGTCTTCGTGACCCCGAAGGTCCTGCGCGTGGCTCGCCAGAACTGAGGCATCACATCTGTTGTATCCGACCGGGGCCGCCACGTGCGGCCCCGCGTCGTTTGCGCCATCGCAGCTAGATCCACGACATGCCTCTCCGAGTAGATCCACGCCATGCGTGGAGGCTGTTCAGCCGTTCTTGATGCCAGCAGCCGGGCGGCCTGCGATGATGTGGGGAACCCGAGCCATCCCGCGCCGGTCAAAGGCCCCCATGAACCTGCCTCCGCCGATGCCCGAATCCATTTCTCCACCGCCTGCCCCCGTCACCTCGCGCCTGCATGCGGCCTTCAGCGACCTGCGCGATGCACTGTCGGCTGAGATCGTCGGCCAGGCGGCGCTGGTCGAACGCCTGCTGATCGCCTTGCTGGCCGATGGCCACCTGCTGGTGGAAGGTGCGCCGGGCCTGGCCAAGACCACGGCCATCCGGGCCTTGGCGGCACGGCTGGAAGCAGACTTCGCGCGTGTGCAGTTCACGCCGGACCTGCTGCCTTCGGACCTGACCGGCACCGAGATCTGGCGGCCTCAGGAAGGTCGTTTCGAGTTCGTACCGGGGCCGATCTTCCACCCGATCCTGCTGGCTGACGAGATCAACCGTGCGCCGGCCAAAGTGCAGTCCGCGCTGCTGGAAGCGATGGGCGAACGCCAAGTGACCGTTGGCCGCCACACCTACGCACTGCCGTCGCTGTTCCTGGTGATGGCCACGCAGAACCCGATCGAGCAGGAAGGCACCTTCCCGCTGCCGGAAGCGCAGCTGGATCGTTTCCTGATGCATGTACGCATTGGCTATCCAGACCAGACAGCCGAGTCGGAGATCCTGCGGCTGGCCCGCGAGCGTGCCCGCGGCGCGCTTGGCGAGGCCGCAGCGGCGCCGGAAAAGCTACCGATGCAGGATGTCTTCGATGCGCGCCGCGAGGTGCTGGAGCTGCACATGGCCCCCGCGCTGGAGCGCTATCTGATCGAGCTGGTACTGGCCTCACGCGACCCTTCGCGCTATGACACCTCGCTGGCGCGCCGCATCGCGTGGGGCGCCAGCCCGCGTGGCTCCATCGCACTGGAGCGGTGCGCACGGGCGCGGGCGTGGTTGGCAGGGCGTGATTTCGTCACCCCCGACGACGTGCGTGCCGTGGCTGCCGATGTGCTGCGCCATCGGGTTCTGCCCAGCTATGAAGCCACCGCCGAAGGCTGGGATGGCGAACGTCTGGTGCAGGAACTGCTGGCCCGGGTACCGGCACCCTGAGTGCGCGCATGACCGGCACGACCAAGGAACCTGCTCCGAGCACCAGTGATGGCGATGGTCTGCGACCGCAGCTTGCCGAGCTGGTGGCATTGCGCCGCCTGGCACAGCGCCCGCCGCCGCCTCGTCGTGGGCGGGCGGGCAGCGCCGGGCAAGCACCTTCACCACTGCGCGGGCGCGGCATGGAATATGCCGAATCACGCGAGTACGTGGCGGGCGACGACGCGCGTCACATCGACTGGCGCGTCACCGCGCGCACCGGCCGCACGCACACCAAGCTGTTCCAGGCAGAACGCGAGCGGGTCACCCTGATCGTTGCCGATACTTCGCCTGCGCTGTACTTCGGTACCCGCGTGCGCTTCAAGTCCGTGCAGGCGGCGCGCGCGGGTGCCGTCGCGGCATGGTCTGCACAGCGTCGCGGCGACCGCATCGGTGCATTGCGCGGCAGTGAGCGCGAGGCGCCGATCGCGCCGGCCGGCGGTGCCCGAGGTGTATTGCGCGTACTCGACGCCCTCACGCGCTGGTACGCGCAGCCACCCGCCGATGATCTCGGCCTGGAGCGCGCGCTGGACCATGCCGGGCGGGTGCTGCGCCCCGGCGCGCGGATGCTGGTACTGGCCGATCCGCAGCAGGCGATCCGGATTCCGCCGGCGCGCTGGAGCGCATTGGCCCAGCACCATGACCTGAGTCTGCTGCTGCTGGTCGATCCGCTTGAGTTGCAGCCGCCATCGGCGCCCCTGCGGTTTCTCGCCGCGCAGCAGCGCATCGGCCTGGACCTGCGCCGCAGCGACGTGCAGGCGCACTGGCAGGCGCATTTCGTTGAACCCCTGCAGCAGCTGCGCAGCCAGCTTGCCGCGCGTCGCGTCGATGTGCAGGTGCTGTCCACCGATGCGGCAAGCGATGCCTGGCTGGCACCGGCACCGACGGAGGTGCCGGCATGAGTGCCTCCCTGCCACTGCGCGACGTGCAGTTGCCGCCCTCGCCAGCGTGGTGGCCCCCCGCACCTGGCTGGCTGATGCTGATCGCATTGGTTCTGCTGTTGCTGGCCATCGTTGCTGCGGTGGCATGGCGTCGTCGTCGCCGCCGCCAGCAGTGGATGCGCGTGTTCGATCAGGAGATTGCGGCAGCGAACGGCGCGCCGTCGGAACTTGCGGCCATCGCCAGCCTGCTGCGGCGTGCGGCGCGTCAGGCGCGACCCGGTAGCGAAGCCCTGCGCGATGACGCGTGGTGGCAGTACGTCGATCCCAAGGACACCCTGCCGCCTGCGCAGCGCAACCTGCTGGCCGAGGGGGCCTATCGTCCACACGTGGATGCCGCTGCCGTGGCTGACGTGCGCGCGTGGGCGCGGGCGCGCTACCTGGCGTTGCTGCAGGAGCGCCGCCGATGAGCGCGCTTGCAGCTTACTGGCCATGGCCGGATCTGCAGCTGGCCTGGCCGCTGGCACTGCTGGCACTGCCGTTGCCGATCCTGATGTTGGCGTGGAAGCGGAGGGCCGATCCGGGCGCTGCGTTGCGCGTGCCCTACGCCGCTGGCGAACTGGAAGCACTGGCTGGCGGCGGTCGTGTCGGCGTTTCCTGGCTGCGCAGCGGCTTGCTGTGGCTGGGCTGGCTGGCGCTGTGCCTGGCGATGGCGCGACCACAGCAGCTGGGTGAGGCGATCACTCCGCCACAGGAAGGCCGGCAGATGATGCTGGCGATAGACGTGTCCGGCAGCATGAGCGAGCCGGACATGGTGCTCGGCGCACAGGCGGTGGAGCGACTGACCGCTGCCAAGGCGGTATTGGCCGATTTCCTGGACCGTCGTGCCGGCGATCGCGTCGGCCTGTTGGTGTTCGGTGATCGTGCCTACACACTCACACCGTTGACTGCGGATCTGTCCAGCGTGCGCGATCAACTGCGCGACAGCGTGGTTGGCCTTGCCGGGCGCGAGACGGCCATTGGTGACGCCATCGCGCTGGCGGTCAAACGCCTGCGCAGCCAGCCCGAAGGGCAGCGTGTACTCATCCTGTTGACCGACGGTGTCAGCAACGCCGGCGTGCTGGAACCCCTGCGCGCGGCCGAGCTGGCACGTGCCGAAGGCGTGCGCGTGCACACCGTGGCCTTTGGCAGCGACGGTAGTGCGCGGTTCTTCGGCATTCCCGTAGCCGCTGATCGCGACCCGGTGGATGAGGCAACGTTACGCAGGATCGCCGAGATGACCGGCGGCCGATTCTTCCGTGCGCGTGATACCGACCAGTTGGTTGGCATCTATGCCGAACTGGACAGGCTGGAGCCGATCGCCGCGAAGGGACCGACACTGCGTCCGCGCAACGAGCGTTATGCGTGGCCGCTGGCTGTCGCGTTGCTGCTGGGTGCGTTGGCGTGGGTATGGCCGGAGCGTCGCCGATGAGCGCCACTTTTCTGAAGATGCCCGACTGGAGCGCGTTCGAGTGGAGCGCGCTGCATTTCCTGCGCCCGGATTGGTTGTGGATGCTGGTGGCACTGCCGCTGATCGTAGCGGTGGCCGTATACCGGCAACGGCGCAGCGATGCGTGGCGGCAGGCGGTCGATGCCCACCTGTTGTCGCACTTGCTGGCTGGCGAGGGAAAGCGGCGCGTGCGCCTGCCATGGGCGTTGCTGCTGGGCTGGGCCCTGGCCGCACTGGCGATGGCGGGCCCCAGCTGGCGCCAGGAGGCGCAGCCGGTCTATCAGGCCAGCGCGCCGCTGGTGGTCGTGATGGATCTCTCCAGCCGCATCACCGCGACCGACCTGCCACCCTCGCGCCTGCTGCAGGCACGGGCAAAGATCGGTGCTTTGCTGCGCGCCCGCCAAGGCGGGCAGGTGGGTCTGGTGGTGTATGCCGAAGACGCGTATACCGTGGCGCCGTTGACTGACGACGCTGCCAACGTAGCGCTGTACCTGGACGCGCTGTCGCCGGAGGTGATGCCACGTGATGGCCAGCGCGCCGACCGTGCCATCGACTGGGCGGTCAGGTTGCTGCGGCAGACCGGTGCCCTTCGAGGCCGGATTCTCCTGATCAGCGACCAGGCCGACAGCGAAGCGGTGCTTGCGGCGACGCAGGCGCGCGGCCTCGGCCTGCAGGTGTCGGTGCTGGGCCTGGGCACGCCGTCCGGCGCCGCTTATCGCGATGGTCAAGGCCAGATCGCACAGGCCGCGCTGGATGAAACCAGCCTGCGTGCCGTCGCCACCGCAGGCGGCGGGCGTTACCAGCGCATCGCCAGCGATGATCGCGATCTGGAGGCACTGGACGTGCTGGATGCCAGCGAAGGTGGCGCATTGGAGCGGCCCGGGCAGGCCCGGCAATGGCAGGACGAAGGCTATTGGTTGTTGCCGCCGGTGATGCTGCTGGCACTGCTGGCGTTCCGCCGTCGCGCGGTGCTTGCGGCGTTGCTGGCCGTGGGTCTGCTGCCCTTGAGCGGGCAGTTGCAGGCACAGCCGCGCGCGCCCACAGCTGCGCCGGCCGCGGGCACGTTGTGGGAACGAGCCGACCAGCGTGAGCATGCACGCCTGGCTGAGGGCGTGCAGGCGTACCGTCAAGGTGATTTCGCCACAGCCCGCAAGCAGTTCGAAGGCATCGACAGCGATGCGGGCTGGTACAACCTCGGCAATGTGCTTGCCCGCCAGGGCGACTACGACGGTGCCATCGCCGCCTACGACAAGGCATTGGCGCGCCACCCGCAGATGGCCGACGCCGTCGCCAACCGTGCGGTGGTCGACGCCGCGCGCAAGCGCAAGTCGTCGTCGAACAACAGCCAGGGGCAGGGCAAGGGACAGCAGAAGCCGCAGCAGGGACAGCAGCAGAACCAGCAGGGCCAGCAAGGCCAGCAAGGCCAGCAAGGTCAGCAAAATCAGCGGAATCAGCAGCAGGGCCAGCAAGGCCAGCAGAATCAGCAGCAGGGCCAGCAAGGCCAACAAGGCCAACAAGGCCAGCAGGAACCGCAGGGCCAGAAGGGCCAGCAGAATCCCGCGCCTACAGGTTCCGGCCAGCAGGGGGCGAAGCAGGAGCCGCCGCAGGCAGCCGACGCGCAGGCCCAGGCGCAGGCCGATGCCCAGCAGCGCCAGCGCATGCAGCAGGCCCTGCAGCAGGCACGCGCCGGCGAAGCCGGCAAGGCAGCAGTGCGCGGCGACGGCAGTACGCCGCAACAGCGCGAGGAACAGCAGGCCGTTGAGGCCTGGATGCGGCGCGTGCCGGATGATCCGGGGGCATTGCTGCGGGCCAAGTTCCAGTTGGAAAACGAACGTAGAAAGAGGGAAGGGCGATGACAGGCATGGCGAGCAGGCAATTCCGGTGGCCTCTGCCTGTGCTGGCGATGCTGCTGCTGTGGCTGCCGATGGTGGCCATGGCGCAGACGCGCGCCTGGCTGGAACAGGACAGCATTGCCGCCGGTGATGCCGTCACCCTGCACATCGAGACCGATCAGGGCGCTCCGGACTATGCACCGTTGAATGCCGATTTCGTGCTCAGCGCGCAGAGCAGCAACCGCCAGGTGCAGTGGAGCAATGGCGGCGTCCAGCAGCGCAACCTCTATACGGTTGCGTTGACGCCGCGCCGCACAGGTACGCTGCAGCTGCCTTCATTACAGGTAGGCGCAGCACGCACGGTGCCCTTGGTGCTGCAGGTAAGTGATGCCGTGGTGGCCACCCCGCAGAGCAATGCCACCGCCTTCATCGAAACCGAGGTGGATGACCCGACGCCCTACGTGCAGCAGAGCGTGGGCGTGGTGGTCAGGCTGTACTTCGCCTCGCAGCTGGCGTCGGGCGAACTGGTGCTCGACACACCCAGTGGCGCTTCGCTGCAGCGGGTGGGGGAGGATCGCAGCGACGTGCGCCAGGTCAACGGCCGTCGCTACAACGTGGTCGAACGTCGCTTCCTGCTGATCCCCGAGCGCAGCGGGGCGTTGCGCCTGCCGGGCGCGCGCTTCACCGGCCGCAGTGCAGGTGGCTTCTTCGATGACTTCTTCGGGAGCGGTGGCGATGGCCGCATGAATGCCGTCGGTGCCGAACGCACGTTGCAGGTGCAGGCGCAACCGGCGCAGGCCGTGCAGCCGTGGCTGCCCCTGCACAGCCTGCAGTTGCGCTACACCGCCGCACCCAGCAGTGCGCGCACGGGCGAAGCGGCCACCGTGATGGTCGAAGCGATCGCCAACGGCGCTACCCGGGCACAGTTCACCGATCTGCCCGTGCCCGACCTCGGCGACGCCGCACAGGTGTTCGCCGAACCTGCCCAGTACGAGGAGACCTTCAGCGGCAGCACGCCACGCCTGAAGATCACCCGTCGCTATTCGATCGTGCCGCGGCAGGTTGGATCGCTGCGTGTGCCGGGGCCGCGCGTGGCCTGGTGGAACGTGGACAGTGGCAGTGCCCAGCAGGCCAGCCTGCCGGATCTGGAACTGGCCGTGGCCGCAGGCCGGGCCGGCGCGCCGGTGGCACAACCGATCGATACCGATGCCGCGTTGCCGGGAGACGCCGCACCCGCCGCTGCATCCTCTCTTGCACCCACCGCAGCAGGTCCTCGGCCGTGGCCGTGGATGGCTGCCGCCGCAGGCCTGGCGCTGCTATGGCTGTTGACCCTGGCATGGGGATGGCGACGTGGCCGCCGTGCCGTCGCCCACACCCGCCCGGTTCCCCGGCCAGGAGCCAGTGCCCCTGCAACGTCCTCGCGTGCCAGCGTGGCCGAGCTGCGCCGGGCGATCGATGGCGAGGGCTTCGACCAGGTAGAGGCGCTGCTGTGTTCGATGGCCGGCGTGGAACGCCTGGAACAGGTGATCGAGCGCCTGGCCGATCCGGCCCAGCGGCAGACCCTGCAGGCGTTGCAGCAGGCGCGCTGGGGCGGGACGGGGGATGTCAGCGCGCTGCGGGCCCGCCTGCGCGAAAGCTTCCGTGACGGACCGCACTGGTCGGCTGCCACCGGCGCCGTCGACACTGGGCTGCCGCCGCTGTATCCGCCGCGGCAACCCTGAACCGGCGCGGCTTGCGCGCTTTGTTAGAGTAGATTCATTTTTCGAGGAATCCCGCGCATGACAGCAGCTGCTGCCGACAAGAAGAAGTTGCCCCTGCATTGGAAGATGGGCATCGGCTTTGCGATCGGCCTGGTCCTGGGACTGATCGTGCATGCCCTGGGCGGCAGCATCGAAGGCCTGCAGACCGGTGCCAAGTGGGTAATGGACTACGTCACCACCCCGGCGTCGGGCCTGTTCCTCAACCTGATCTTCATGCT
>Ga0213828_1002514_pt1 | contig 13197 bp, 11 predicted proteins | sample MC6MC0897MG_FD_180664 | JGI IMG/M metagenome (GOLD analysis project Ga0213828, IMG submission 180664) | Enriched soil aggregate microbial communities from Iowa State University, Ames, United States - MC6-MC0897-MG | ecosystem: Environmental > Terrestrial > Soil > Unclassified | place: USA: Iowa...
CCGAGCGGTTTAAGGCACCGGTCTTGAAAACCGGCGAAGGGTCAAACCTTCCGTGGGTTCGAATCCCACTCTCTCCGCCAATCACGTATACCTCATTGATTCGAAATATGAATTTTTGATGTGTCCTGTCGACCTTCACGCCGTGCCCGACCGCCGGCTGATCACACGCACCCTTCGAGCGAAAGACCTGGCTCAGGCCCACGTGCGTGCGGTCGTGCTGGGCGCCGGCTATGTTCGACTCTTCGCACAGTTGAAGGATCAACGCGCGCAAGCAGTCCACATAGGCGGCCAGGGCGGCTTCTTCGAGTGGGCCATGGCCTTTGGTCACTACCCGCGGGGCGACAGGCCGGTTTCGGGCCATGTGAGCTACTCCCACCGCGAGAAGCGCGCCCGGAAGACGCTGGGTTTCAACGCCTGCGATAGGGCGCAGATCCAGGCTCTGTTCCGCCGAGGCGCTGGCCAGGCTGTCCGAATCGGCTCGCTGGGCATCGCTCATTTGTCCCTACACCGGTGCCAGGGCATCCGACGTCGGCCAGCTCCTCATCAAATGTCTTCGCTTTGCATTTGATGATGCCGCTGAGAAATACCGTTCTTACAAAAAAGGAGCGCCGTACAGGGTCCAGGAAGAATCCGCCTTTAGTTTGTTTCAGTGGATATGGACACTCCGTCCAGGACGCAATAGATCCCGTCAGGTCAGCGGCAATCCAAACATCTGGGCGGGGCCGGAGCCCGTATTCATCCCGTTTCCGTCGGAGGGCTGGCAGGGAAAGTGGCAGCCATTTCTGGATCCGGCGTGCACCAAATCGGTGCCGGGATATGCTAGTTTTTAGGTGCACTTCTGTTGGCTCGGACGCCTGATGAATTACGCCGAATGGATTCGCGAACAGTACGAACGTTCCGTAAAGATTGAACGGATCGCTGAAGGCGCGCTTGAAGGGCCCGTGATGTGCGCTGGCTCTCCTGACACTCTGGCGCCGTTGCTCCAGGCCGTCAGTCAGTTGCTTGCGGTCCCGGTTGCGGACGTGAGAATCGTAGGCTCGGCGCGTTTTGGTTTTTCGCTGCGTGATGGGACCACGTTCGACCCCTCGTTCTCTGATCTTGATCTGGCGATAGTCAATGCCGGGCTTTTTCAACGTTGCGCGGTAGATCCGCAGGCCCCCTCTGACGCGCCCCGGTATCCAGAGCGTGATTTCCCTGCCGAGGAGCGGTTGGCAGTTCGGAGGGAATTCGACCGCATCTCACTGTCGGTGGCCGGTCGCTTTGCTTACGTGTCGGTGGCAGTGTTCCCTGATCAGGCTGCGCTGGTGCGCGCTCAGGCCGTGCGGATCCGCAAGTTCCTCGGTATGGCAGTCCAGGCTCCGGCCGCCATGCCTGCAAGTGCATCCGCTGCCCACGTCATTGCGGCAGGAACGGATTTCCAGCACGTCGTGGATGCCGGACTACCTCAATACATCCTGCCGGTTTCTGCCAGTACGCCGAGCAATGCTTCGCCATGGCTCACAGACACCGCAGGCTTCCAGCGCGCTTTCGGTGAGAGTGCGTTGCGAAAGCAGCTGCTGGAAGCGCTGGCGCGTGCGTTCGCTGACCTGGCGCAGGTGGTGGATGTGCAATGCTGCCTGGTCGGCGGCAGCTTCGTGGATGTGGCAAATACAGCGCCGAATGATCTGGACATCGTGGTGTTCTACCAGGCCCGGGATGAGGTGCGGATTGAGCCGGGAAGAGCGTTGCAGCGGCTGACCCGCAAATTCCTGCTCGAACACATCGACATGCGATTCGTGCCGTGTGACGCCGGCCCGTGCTTGCTGGTCAAACTGACCTCCTATTTCACCATGCTGTATCAGTCGCGCAGGCCGGGCACAGAAGATCGCCGTCATGGCTTGGTGTTACTGGTCCCGGGCCCCGGGCAGGGCTGACCATGGCGATGACAGCTCACACCGACATTTCGCCTGAGCTGGCTGCCGCACCCGGCGCCCGCGTACTGATGCCGCTCCCACCTCCCGGCCCGTCGAGGGAGGTGGCGATCCGTCTACAGGCCTGCGACTCTGCGCTGCCGACGCTCCATCCCTGCGCACTGCCAGGTCATCAGCTGTGGGCGCACCGCCAGGAGCCGCACCTGATGGCGGCGATCCGGCAGCTTCGCCATCCGCTGTCGCCGCATATGCGGATGCCGGCCTTGGACCTCACGGCGTTGGCAGCGATTGAGGCCAACGAGGCGCGCCTCTACCAGGACTGGCGCCGAACCCTATGCTGGCCGTTGTCGATCACTGACATACAGCGTTTTATCAGCCTTTGTACCAGGGGTGATGGAGCCCTGCGCACGACGCCGGTATGGATACGCTCGCACGATGGACGTTCACAGCTGCCGATGGTGCCGGCCGACCTCAGTGTGGAGCGGTGGGCCCAGTTGATGCGACAGCTCGCCGACGGCGTATTTGGTGTGGGCATGCATGCCGCGGTGCAGCTATTGGCGCTGGTCAACAATGCCCATGCCTTTGCAGATGGGAATGGGCGTCTGGGGCGCGCACTCTTCAATTTGTGCCTCCACCAGGCTGGCCTGCCGGACGAGTGCTTTGTCCCATTGAAGACGCTGACGGTGTTCTCCCGGGGAGGGTATGAAATCCGCCTGCGCGAGGCAGAACTGTACGGTCGCTGGGATGGTCTGTATGCCTATCACTGCACAGCAGTCGATATATATGCGTGGCTCGGAAAGACGCCGGCCACGCCCGACATGATCAAGGATGTCTGATGTTCAATAAGCGCTACTGGAGAGTGCAGTCCGAGGTCAGTGAGTGCGGCTTGGCGTGCCTGGCGATTTGCTCGTCCATGCTGGGCGCGGATCTGGAGATGAGTGAGCTGCGGCGCAAGTATCACAACTCGCAGCGCGGTGTGGACCTGAACCAGTTAATCGCGGTGGCCAGCGCCTTGGACATGCAATGCCGGCCGGTGCGCTGCGAACCACGCGACCTGCAACACTTGGGCACACCGGCAATTCTGCACTGGAAGCTGAATCACTTCGTCGTGCTGGAGAAGGTCTCGCGGGGGCGTTATCACATCATCGACCCGGCGCATGGGTCGCTGACCTTCAATGAAGTGGAACTGTCAAAGTCGTTCACCGGCATCGCGGTAGAAGTAAGTTCCTCGCCCAGCTTCCGCCCGAGAAAGCAGCGTTCGCCGCTGAACATCTGGTCGATGGTCCGATTCAAGGGCGGTGTCGGTACCGCGCTGTTCCATACAATGGTCTATACGCTACTGCTTCAGGGCTTTGTGCTGCTGTCACCCTTCTTCATGCAACTGGCGGTGGACGAAGGTGTGCTGCGCGGGGATCGCGGTTTTCTCATGGCGCTGGCACTTGGCTTTGGCGCGGTAGCGCTATTCAACAGCCTGGCTGAGGCGCTGCGCGGCGTCACGTTGCAGCGTGCATCCGCATTGATGGGCTGGGACATGAGTCGGCGCCTTTTCCACCATCTAGTCAGCCTGCCGCTCACTTGGTTCCATCGTCGCCGCTTGGCCGATGCGCTGTCGCGAATGGAGTCGATTGATCCAATACGCCAGCTGATCGCAAACGGGCTGATCGGTGCGCTGCTTGATGGCGTTCTGGCTGTTGGCATCATCGTGTTCATGTTCATCTACTCCCCGCTGATGAGCCTCGTTGCGCTAGCTGCACTGGGGATCTACGTGCTGATGCGTGTGGCGACCATCCCACTTTCGATGAAGTTGGGCATGGCCAGCCTGCAGGCGAACATTGCCGAGCGCGGAACCCGCATCGAGACGCTGCGTGCGATGCAATCAATCAAGACAATGGGCGGGGAGTTCTCCCGAGAGGCGATCTGGGCCAACAAATACGCCGATCTGGTGCGCGCTACGTTGAACAGCGCCAACCTTCAGGTCGGCATAGGGGCAGGCCGCACGCTTCTGGATGGCGTCAGTCTGGTGGCCATCGTCTACATCGGTGCTCAGGCGGTGCTGGCCGGGGATATGACAGTGGGCGCGTTGTACGCCTTCGTGGCCTATCGCCAGCAGCTCACCAACCGGCTGACCACGCTGGTCGATCAGTGTATTTCCTGGCGCCTGACCGAGCTACATTCTGATCGTATCGCCGATATAGCCCTAAGCCCCAGCGAAGAAGGCTTTAGCAAAGATCCATCGGCTTCGGACAGCATCGAAGGCCACATCCAGCTGCGGTCGGTCTATTTCCAATACTCGGCCCAGGAAGCGCCGACGTTGAAGGACATCAACCTGGCAATCGCACCGGGTGAATTCGTCGCCATTACCGGCCCTTCGGGCTGCGGCAAGAGCACCCTGGTAAAGGTGCTCACTGGACTTTATCCCCCCAGTGCGGGCGAGCTGCTCTTTGACGGGTTGAATATCACCAATTGGGGGCCGCGGGTAGTTCGGCAGCGGATGGGCGTCGTGATGCAGGACGATGAGCTGCTGACGGGCTCGATCGTGGAAAACGTGACCTTCTTCAATGAGCGCCCGGACATCGCGTTGGTCTGGCAATGCTTGGAAATGGCGGCCGTAAAGGAAGATGTGCAGCGCATGCCCATGCAGCTGGAAACCCTGGTCGGCGATATGGGCTCAACCTTGTCCGGTGGCCAAAAGCAGCGGCTGCTGCTGGCTCGCGCTTTGTACCGCAAGCCCAGCATCCTGGTGCTGGACGAGGCAACCGCGAATCTGGATGTGGTCCGCGAGAGCCACATCTATCAGGCGCTCGCCCAGCTGGACATCACCCGGATCCTGATCACCCACCGGCCTGACACCATGCGCCTCGCCGACCGCCTCATTCGCATCGAAAACGGTCGGATCGTCGGAGATACCCGCAAGCCCAATGCATCGCAGCCCGGGTCGATGCCGACCGTGAATCTCATTCCTGCCGTCGTTTCGCCGCCAGTAGCGGTTCCAGCAGCCAATCCAACAGCGAGCGTTTCTCAAGAACCAGGTCGGCCTTGAGGCGCATGCCCGGCGCCAGCGCCAGAGCCTTGCCATATGCCTGCATCTGTTGGTCGTCAAGCGCCGCAAGCAAGCGGTACTGGCTCTCGACAGCTTGCAGGTCAGCGGGTAACTCCTCCGGGGAGGTGGGCGAGCGTGCGATTTTCACGATCCGCGCGCGGCCCACACCGAACTTCTGATACGGGAACGCGTCGTACATCAATCTCACTTCGGTTCCGACGTCCACGAACGCGATGGCCGATGACGGAACCCACAACTCGGCGAACAGCTGCGAACCCTCCGGCATCATCACACCGAGTGTGCGACCGGCCGTGACCGTGGCGCCGGGCTTGGCCTGCAGCCAGGTGATCCGACCGGCGGACTGCGCGACCAGGTTGAATTGGGTGCCAAGCTTGTAATTGATAGCCTTCTCTCGCGCACCTAGCAACTCAGATAGAGAGGTGGCGCGGTTGGCATCGCGCTCGGCCTTCAAGCGGCCCAATTCGTGCCGCATCTGCTCATGTTCCTGTCCAAGCTGCGCTATGCGGGTTTGGACCTCGGCTATCGACTGGCGGACACTCAGCACCCGCACTTCTGCATCACGGTACTGCAGTTCTGAAACCAGTTGCTCGGCGCGCAGCCGGCCAAGGTCGTGCACGGTTTTTTCGGCGATGGTCTGCTGCTGTTGGTATAACGTGACGTTTTCGCGCAGGACAGCGAGCTGGCGGGTGGTGCCCAACATGCGTTCACGGATTCCCGCCGCCTGGCTCTCCAGCGATGCATCAGTAGCGTGCTCGCGATCGACCGAAGCTTGGGTCAGGCGTTCGGCCATGCCCGAGAGAGTGGCCCCGGTGCTCTCGCCAGTGTCGATCACCGAGTCCACCGAAACGGTGACGATAGGCTCACCTTGGCCAACGTTCGCGCCTTCTTCGACGTACACGTTGCTAACGATGCCCGAGCGCTGGCTGATGATTGGCAGCAGCCCCCGCGAAGGCACCAGCGCCCCTGCGACCGTTTCTTTACGCGGAAACGAGGTGGTGATCAAAAACAGGGCGGCCACACACAGCAGGGCCACCACGAAGCCGGTCGCCAACCACATGCCGACCCCCGGGGCCTGAACCGGCGATCCGAAGCGCTGTGTGGCGGCTTCGATCGCCTCATTGCGGAACAGGGGTATCCCGTCCGTTGTCTCATCCTTGGGAGCTGGTTCCATTTGACCTGCGGTGACGACTGGTGGCGGAATTTCGGGCCGAAAAGCGCTTCATTCGGCAGTTCGGGGTGCGAGGCAACCGCGGCCGGCGGCAACGTCCACGTAATAGTCGTAGTCATTACTCAAGCCAAAGCCCACCTTCCAGGAGATGGGGAACACATTGGCCGGCTGATCCGAGACCTGCGTCTGCAAGGTCACAGTACGGCCGTTGAATGTCACCGGTGCGGTGGCTTCGGCATAGCGGACAGCCTGCATTCCATGCATCGTCCAGCGTCGCCGTTCCACCAGGCTGGTCTGTGGATAAGTGGCCAGGTTGACACCAGAAGCTTCCAGCATGACATCTGTGCCCGTATCAAGCAGGACAAGTTCGTCGCGCTTGCCGATTCGCATAGGCAGGCGCAGCGAGTATTGCCCCCCCCAGAGTGCAGACGTGACGGCCAATGGTTGCTTGCACGTGCCGGCAGGGAGCGCTTCCAGCAGTTGGAGCTCCCCGCGCTTCAGCAGCAGCGGACCCAGCTGGTAGAGCAGATCGAGGCCGATGATGTTGAACTGAATCTGGTCTGTAACGGTGAATGAGACATTTCTGAAGTGGAGATCGCCCAGCTGGACGTCCACCGGGGCGGCCAAGCCGACTGCAACGGGCTGGTCGGGCAGCGTGTTGTCTATCGCAAAGCCATCGGTGACTGCCAGGCCCATTGCTTGTGCAGCTTTGCGGCTGATGTGCGAGCGCGTGGCACCCGTGTCGATGATGAAATCCGAGTCGATGTTGCGCTGTTTTCCATCTGCGCCACCTTGAATCTTGCCCCGAACTACAGGGACACCGGCTTTGGACGACAGCGGCAGCCGGAACCCGGGCGGTGCTGGTGCGGCCAGCGTGGCCGAGCGCGGCCATCGGGTGAACGCGTTGAAGTTGGGGGCAGTAATGGCACGCACTTCCTCGCCGGCACGTAGCGACGGTGCGACGTACTGTTGGTAGAGCGCATGGACCGTCTGCATGTCGGCAGCCCAGCCTTGGATGTCGCCCTCCAGCAGGCGATTGCCTGCGCGCAGACTACGGCAGAGGTACATGACACCTTGGCTTTTCTCGGCCATGACGGCGGAATCGGCGATGCAGGTGTCGGCCCAGCGGTTGGATTGGGCGATTTCGCCGCGGGTGCGGTGGTAGCCGGCGCGCGCGGCAAAGCGTTCCGTTCCCGCGGACCTGCCGATGCGCTCCAGCGCCGCCCCATTGCCCTGCATTACGGCGACGGTGATGCCATGGCTGTCTTCGGCGACAACGTTGCGTGCTGACGTAGGCGAAGCCACGCTGAGTAAAATCGCCGCGGACATCAAGAATCTCATTGCGCCAGCTCCTCTTGTACGTGTATCGGCCGCCCGTAACATCCGAGCGGCCGATACACACGTGGTGCGTTAGAACCCGCTGATAACCAGGTTGAACTGGCCGGTGAACGAATTGGTGTTTGGATCGAAGGTCAGGCCGATGTTGAACGAGATGCCGTTACCAAAGTCCTGATTGAACGATGCGTTGTAGTTGCTCACATTGAAATGGTCGGTGGTCAGTCCAAGTGAGTAGGTCTGGCCGGCATACTCGAAGCTGCCGTTACCGGCCAGCCCCCAATTGCCGTTGGTGAGGTTCAGATTTTCCGTCAGATTGAAGGTCAGGTTGTAGTCCTGCATCTGCCAAGTCTGAGTTGCACTGGCTACACCATTGCCGTCAATGCTGGCGTTGGAGCTGAACGTCGTCTCCCCGCCGGAATCGCCGCCACCGCCACCGCCACCGCCGCCATTGTCGCCACCGCCCGGATCATACGGATCGGTCCAGTCCGGCGGATCAATGTCGGGCCAGCCGCCATCATCCGGAGGCGACACATCGATCGGCGGAAGATCGGTCGTGTCCATTTGAGCGCCGCCGGAGACCAGCGCACGCTCTTCGGGGGATAGGTCACGAATTCCACTTGCAGACATCTCACAACTCCTTGTTATCCGTTGCAGATTAGGGTGCGTCCATTGCCGCCTCCATGCGCGGCGCCTGAACGTTTATCACACCAATCATCTGCCTCTGTATCAGAAAAGTCTGATTTGTCCAAAAGGGTGATGAACAGCAAAAATATGCCTCCGGACCGGGCGTGAAGCGACAGTGGTAGTCGTTTCTGGGCGAACCGATGGCAGCCTTCGCGTGAAGGTTAAGCGGCGAGCCAGGGCGTCCAGAAAGGGCAGCCAGCCCGGTACCTCGCGATCACCGGGAGGGTGTGGGAGTGAGAGGCCGCTACAGATACGCCACGCGCTCAGCGTTGCCGCATGAGCTGGACGAACACCAACGTTCAAACTTGGCCACTGACGTGACTGGCGCCGTTGTTGAACGCTGTGGCTTCGCCGCACAAGCCTTCCACTGTCTCCCGCTCAGTATTTCTACTGACGTGGAGGCTTGGCCTCGATGGCATGCGACTTTCTGGACGCGCAGGGCGCGTCTGGTGCTCACCGGGTAGGGCCGCCTCTCCAGCAGTAAAGACGCGTCGGTGACTGCGATAACCGTCAGCCTGTAGCCTTGGATTCCAGCTGAGCGGTCAACAAGCGGGTCAAATTGCGTCGCGCAAAGTAACCCTGCAGTTGTCGCGCTTTGATGGTTCTGGCCTTCAGTCGAGCGTGGCCATCTGGGCGATGCTCAATGCAGTAGCAGCGCGAAGCGCCACACAACTCTGCCTGGCTCGCGGTGACGGTCACCACGGTCACCTCCAGGCTGGTGAAGGCGGTCTCGGCGGCGATATCCGGGTTCTCCGTGCTGGCGCGCTCGATCAGGGTCCGGAATCGCCCCAGGTCTCGTTCGCCGCCACTACTGAGCGCTCCCACGTTGGTGGCACGGCGGACATCATCATCGTCCCCGGGAACAGCGTGGCTCCAGCGCTCTGTGCGTTCGGGAATGACCGCGCGCACGACCTTGCCGGCAGGGTCGATCAGATCGATCACCACATCGAGCAGGTAGACCGGTTCGAGCCCCAGGTTGGTCACGAAACAGTGCGCATCCAGGTCCTTGCCCGCGCCCGACGTGATCAGGATGGACGGTCGCTGCTGCCGGCGGTAGCTGCGCAGGAAGAAACTCAGGTAGACGACCCAGATCAGCGCCGTCACGCAGGTCATGGCGGCGGTTATCAGGGGCGCGAAATGAAGCAGGTTCTGAAGCACGTTCTGGTTGATCCCATGGGTCGCCGCATGTAGGCACGCTGCCGGTCATATTCACCCTTGAACCGCTTGCACCCTGTGAAGCGCCTGGCTCCCGCGGGCCTGGCTCCCCGCAATCCATGACCAGGTCGATCTCGACGGGGCGGTCTGATCGCCAGCCTGGATTCACCTGGCCGCAATCGATGCCTGGAGCGCCGCAGCCAACGCGGCGTCGCCGTTGACCAACTCGGCCCACTGCAGTTCCACTCCCTTTCTCCGCCCCTTCAGCACGAGCTTCAGCCCGCTCGGGTCGATCGTCAGTGTGTACGTATCGTCGCCGACCTGCAGTTCTCTACGGATCGCTTTGTCGAGCGGGGTCATGTCCAGCTCCTGCTTGAAGGGATGGGCGGGAGAGAGAGGCCGGCGTTGGAGAATCCCTGCGATCTTGCCGCCGCACTCAGGTCGGGTAGGCCGGGAATCGCTCGCCGGGGTGGTGCTTCTTCCATTCGGTATGGGCGACGGTTCCTTCCCAGGCGAGGAACGCTGCGGGTGGGCGTCCACGTCCAGACCACGTCTCACCACTGAAGGGCAGCCAGAATCGGGGTGCCAGGGCTTCCTTTTGAGGCTTGGGTGCCTTGGGAACCTTGGCCTGTTTAGGCGCCTTCGGGCGAGCGCTCGCGCCGACCGCTTCGCGGATCCTGCGCTGCTGCGCTGGGCTGAAATCCTCGAAGTAAGCGTCCAGCAGCAGGCCTACGCGCTTATAGGCTTCCTTGGTCGCTGCACGGAGAAGGGCCTTTTCAGTTGCTGTTCCCGGCAGGATCGCGCTGGCAGGGACGTCCAGTGGCGATGCGGAGGGGGTGTTCGAGGGCTGGCGGGGCATGGGGGTCGCGTTGAGTGCAGAGCTGGCGCCCACGATACCAAATAGCGGGTCGATCACTTCTGATGGGTCCTTTGGGGCATCGCACGCCGTTCCGATCCGGTGACAGGATCACAGTCAGCGGGCGTTGCCTCCGTATCGCCCCCTGCGACGCCCCGCATTCACTCTAGGCCCATGACGAAAGCAGACATCGGAAAGGCGCGCTGGGCGCGTGCACGGGCGGCTTCGCTGTGGCAGCAGGCCGACGCACTGGACCTGCAACGCGATGGCGACTGGCGGGCGAGGGCGAGTCGACGCACTACCGCCGATCGCCTCCGAACAGAGGCGGCGCGCTTCGATGGGATCGCCAACCGACTGCAGCCCGTTGACGACGCTCAGGCGGCTTGAGCAACTGACCCCCCAAAAAAACGGACCCCTATGGCGAAGCCAAGGAACGCCCGCGCCGGGTCGCGCCAGGCGAGTGCCCCATCACGCGCTTGTAGGCACGACTGAACGCGGCCTGCGACGCGTAGCCCAGGCGCTCTGCCACAACCTCGATGGACAGGCTTTGGTGGGTCAGCCATTGGCTGGCCAATTGCATGCGCAGCTCGGTTACGTACCGCAGGGGCGCGGTTCCGATGACGGCCTGGAACCGGTCTGCAAAGACAGAGCGTGAGATGTTGGATTCTGCCGCCAGCGCGTCGACGGTCCAGTCACGCCCAGGGTCTTTGTGTAACGCGAGCAACGACAGCGATAGGCGCGGGTCGCGCAGGGCCATGACCAGGCCGGATGCGCCGTCGCAACCGCGCTCGACCCAGTCACGGACAATCATGGCGGCCACTGCATCCGCCAGCCGGGCGAGTATGCCGGCATAACCGATACGGCCGGCGCACACCTCGCGCTTCATCGCGTCGACCATCGGCAACAGCCCGGGGAACTGGGTGGCGTTGCCATCGCACACCATCACCGCCGGCATGACCTTGCTCAACCCTTGCATGCCGCCCAGGTCGAACACCATGCAGCCGTGGAAGAGCACGGCGCTTGGCACGGCGTGTGTGCTTGGGCAGGTGTCTATGCCGCTGACCGCGTCACCCAGTGGAGCGGCGTCTATCGTTTCAAGGCGCTGGACGGGATGGTCGTCGCCCGACAGCAACGCGTGTTCGTCTCCGCGGGGAAGAAGCACGACATCCCCGGCGGAGAGCAGGTGCTGGCTGCCGTCTGCGCCGCGAAGAATCGCCATGCCCACGGCCAGGTAATGGAAGTAGGCATGCCCTGGCTTCGGGGGAAATCCAAGCCCAAAGGTCGGTCCGGTCTGAATGCGCCGGTACTGGACGCCGTGCAGCCGCATGCCGGTGAGCAGTTCGCTGATCAGATCGGTGGGCTGGGGTGGAGCGTGGCTCATTGAGAGGATCCGGGGTTTCGATCAAAAATACAGGGTAGACAATCATAGATCATCCTGACATGGCTCCCTAGACTCTCGGCTGCACGATTGCACTGGGATCTTTGATGAGTAATGACGTAGTTGATGCCGCAGGCGCACCGGATTCTGTGGCCTGGAGTAGCGGGGAGCCTTCTTCATCGGCATGGGTGGCGGTGTTTTCGCTGGCCATGGGTGTATTCGGGTTGCTCACGGCCGAGTATCTGCCTGCCAGCCTGTTGACGCCGATGGCGGCGGACCTGGGGGTGTCGGAGGCGCTGGCCGGGCAAGCGGTGACGGTCACTGCGGTTGTGGCCCTGTTCGCTGGCCTGCTGGTGCCGCGGCTGACCCGTTCGATAGGCAGGCGCCTGGTGCTGTTGAGTTTCACGGCCCTGATGATCCTATCCAACGCCTTGGTGGCGTTGTCGTCCAGCATGGGCGTGCTGCTGGTGATGCGGGTCCTTCTGGGCATCGCGCTGGGCGGTTTCTGGAGCATGGCAGCGGCCGTGGCCATGCGGCTGGTGCCGCCCCAGCGCGTGCCTCGCGCGCTGTCCATCATCTTCAGCGGGATTGCGGTCGGCACGGTGGTGTCGGTTCCGTTGGGGAGCTACCTTGGCGGGCTGCTGGGTTGGCGCAGCGCCTTCTGGGCGGCGACGGCGGTCGGTGGACTCACGTTTGCGTTCCAGTGGTTCACGCTGCCCCGGATGGCCCCGCGCCAGGCGGAAGTTCCGCAGTCCGTGGTGGCGCTGCTGCGCCGCCCGGGCGTTGCGGTCGGCATGCTGGGCTGCGTGCTGGCGCACACCGGTCAGTACTCGCTCTTTACCTACATCCGCCCAACGTTGGAAAGCCTGGGGCAGATGAGCGCCGATGGCCTGGCGCTGATCCTGCTCGGGTTCGGTGTGGCGAATTTCGTTGGCACTCTCCTGGCCGGTTGGCTCATGGAGCGCAGTCTGAAAGTCACGCTGGTGCTCATGCCTGCCTTGGTTGGCGTAGCCGCGCTGGGCATGCTCCTGTTGCCGGTGGGCGTCGGTGGGCTGTCGATCCTGGTAGCGCTGTGGGGTCTGGCCTTCGGCGGCGTGCCGGTTGCGTGGTCGAGCTGGGTCGCGCGTGCGGTGCCTGACCAGGCCGAGAGTGCCGGCGGGATGGTGGTCGCTGCGGTGCAGTCGTCCATCGCAGCGGGCGCCGCGTTGGGTGGCGTGGTGTTCGGGCTGGGCGGTATCGTTGCAGTCCTTGTCGTTGCCGCGGCGGTGATGCTCCTCGCCAGCCTGCTCATCGCGTTCCGGGTCAGGGTGAGCTCGGCGCCGTTGTCGGCAGGTCCGGCGTTTCATATCTAGGCGACCACACCAGGAATGCACGTCGGGAGTGAAGGACTGTCGATGTAGTCGGCGTCCTGTCTCCGCTTCCGCTAAAGTGCTCGGCCCTGTTTTAACTGGCGCTCGCTCCCGAGCGTGCACTTGAAGGACGTTGTTGTTGATGGTGTTGAAAGGTCTGGTGGTGTTGTTTTTGGTTTCTGCGTCGGTTCCTGGTGTGGCAGCAGAGCTGGTCGGCCGCGCGACGGTCACGGACGGGGACACCCTCACCGTGGCCAAGCAGCGCATCCGCCTATGGGGCATCGATGCGCCGGAAAGC
>Ga0213828_1002520_pt1 | contig 13169 bp, 12 predicted proteins | sample MC6MC0897MG_FD_180664 | JGI IMG/M metagenome (GOLD analysis project Ga0213828, IMG submission 180664) | Enriched soil aggregate microbial communities from Iowa State University, Ames, United States - MC6-MC0897-MG | ecosystem: Environmental > Terrestrial > Soil > Unclassified | place: USA: Iowa...
ACCACCTGAAGTTGTTGCCAATACAAGTAAATCACGTATAGACATACGATAAATCGTCGGAATCGATACTTCCTCTTCTATTGGAAGTGATCGCTCATCAGCTGTTTGTTCAATTACTTGGTTTTTAGCACGGTGCATTTCCAACTCTATGACATCTGCTGCTGCCTTTCGTATTGCCGTTAACTCTACCTCAGGTTTCCCATCCTTACTTCCTGCAGTTTCAACCTGCACCTTTACTAAGCCTAATAAGCGATGTAAAATACCCTCATTGTAATTTAAACTTTGAATACGTTCAAACGGGATGTAACGTTTCTTTTTAACAAACAAGCCGTATTTTACACGTAACTCTCCATCTTCAAACCAATATACAAATGTACGCCATTTAACAATACCACTAACAAGCGAAAGTAAAGCAGCTACTCCCCATACACCGAACAATAAAACCGTTTGAAAAAAATGTTCACTATGAAAATTAAAAGAAAAATTAAAACCATTCGTTACAATAATAATGGCAACAGGTATAATCATACTTTTTAATGCTTTCGCACTTGTAATAATAGCCGATACTGGGTGTAAACGATTTATTTCCTTAGACATCATCTTCCGCCACCCTTGCTAATTCCGAAATACGGGCACGAAGCCCATCAGCCTCTTCCATGACAAGTGCTGGGATTGTATGTACAGTTGCCGCTGTCGATATTGAAATATTACCCAAACCATATCTTTTTAATATCGGCCCTTGCGTCGTATCAACATGTTGTACGCGCACCATCGGAATGAGTGTACGTTTAACAACAAATAAACCATGTTGCACCTCAATCTCATTTTCACGCACCTCATAGCGCCATCGTTCCCATCTGATCTTCGGAAATAGATAAGCAGATAGGACAGCACTTAGTATGACTACAGCAACTGCAATGAAATAAATAAATGATGGCCATTCAAAATAATAGGTACCGTAGCATACTAACACGGCTATGATTAATAGCAGTAACGTTTGCAATACTCCATATAAACGCCACACTGTTAACCCTTTTCGAGAAATTTTATGAATTGGTTCTGCTCTCAAAGTTGTTCCCTCTCTTTCTATAACTTTGTATACGAAATTAATAATCGTTTTGTTTCAAAAATATGCAAAAAATGGTTCATAATTATACCGTGTGGTTAATTTCCGTTCCGACTGGGCGCTTTCCCGAGGGCGTCCGATGAGCCGCTTCGCTCCAGGCTCCCATCCACTCCAATCAACTTTTATACAGGGCATAAATCTAAATAAATGTCATCCCAACTTTTGGTGATGAGCTAAAAAAATGGTTTTAAAGCAAACGTTGGGATGGGGCACAATTCGTAGCATCCTCAACTGTTTTGCTAGGCTTCTCCTTTCTCTATTTCCCAAAGATCTTATCAAGTACAGAAACCTCTCGTTTTTTATCTGTCGGTGTAGATTATTCCTCCACATTTTATGTATACCACAATAAAAAACCTTACAGCACTTTGACTGTAAGGTTTAATCATTTTGATGAAGATAAAGTTAGTCTTCGTGACGACGTGGTGCGCGTGAACGACCTTGTCCACCTTCACGGCGACCTCCGTCACGACGTCCGCCTTCTCGACGATTTCCATTTCCACTTCCACCACGACGATCTCCGCCACGTCCGCCTTCTCGACGTCCATTAAAGCTACGGTTACCACCGCGTCCGCGATCTCCTCCGCCACGGTTACCAGAACGCTCACGACGCATTGGTAATGGTCGTTCTTCAGTAATTGTTACTGGCGAGTCATCTGGCTCTTTTGTTAATGAACGAAGTGCAGCAGCTACAACATCGATTGCATCATGGTTTTCAAGTAATTCTGTCGCAAGTATACGATAATCACCTAAATCGTTGTTCGCAATAAGACCTTCTAGTGTCTCCATAGATAGGCGTTGTTGACCCACTAAAGCTTCGTCCGATGTTGGTGGTCGAAGTGGTGTCATACGTTTTTTCGTTGTTTCTTCTACAATACGTAGGTAACCCATTTCGCGTGGTGTTACAAATGTTACTGCAAGACCTGATTTACCTGCACGACCTGTACGACCAATACGGTGAACATAAGACTCAGGATCTTGAGGAATATCAAAGTTATAAACATGTGTTACACCAGAAATATCAAGCCCACGAGCAGCTACATCTGTTGCCACAAGAATATCAATTTTATTTTCCTTAAATTGACGTAACACAGAAATACGTTTCGCTTGGCTTAAATCACCATGGATTCCTTCAGCAAGGTAACCACGAATTGATAACGCTTGTGCAAGCTCATCCACGCGACGTTTTGTACGTCCAAAGATGATAGCAAGTTCTGGTTGGTGGACGTTTAATAAACGAGATAAAATGTCGAATTTTTCACGCTCAGCAGACTTCACAAAATATTGATCGATGTTATCAACTGTTAATTCTTTTGCTTTAATTTTTACGATTTCTGGATCATGCATAAATGTTTCAGCAATTTTGCGAATTGCTGGTGGCATTGTTGCTGAGAACAATAATGTTTGACGTTCAGAAGGCACATTTTCTAAGATTGAATTAATATCATCGATAAAGCCCATGTTTAACATTTCATCAGCTTCATCAAGTACCAATGTTTGAACATCTTCTAATTTTAAAGTGCGACGATTAATATGGTCAATTATACGACCAGGTGTACCTACGATAATTTGAGGTTTATTTTTCAGTGCACGGATTTGACGGCCGATTTCTTGACCACCGTAAACTGATAACAATTTCACACGTTTATCATAACCAATTTTATAAAGCTCTTCTGAAACTTGAATCGCTAATTCACGAGTTGGAGCAATTACTAATGCTTGGATATTAGGGTTTTTTGGATCGATTTTTTCAATAAGTGGAATCCCGAAAGCGGCAGTTTTACCAGTACCTGTTTGCGCTTGGCCTAATACATCGCGACCTTCAATGGCAAAACGGATAGTACCTTCTTGGATTGGTGTTGCTTCTTCAAATCCCATACGCTTTACTGAGCGTAATGTAGATTCGCTAATATTTAATTCTGAAAAATTTGTCAAACTTCTCAATCTCCTTTTTCTGCTTTTAAGTTGACAAATGGTTACATTTTCAGATGAAGTTGTCGGCAAATTCGAGCCTGTGTTGTGGAACGTTTCCGTTACTTAAAAATTTTCTCTACATGATGTCACATAGAGCTCTCTTATATGAAAAGGAAAGCCCGGTCTTTACCGAGCGGTTCGATTCTGTCGTAATTTTTCACTTTAGAATAAAACCGTTGTGTTCAAAAAAAAGTACTCTTCAACCAAAGTATGAAGAGTCTTCGCACAAAATGTATCCATTGCTTACACTAGTCTAACATGGCTTTAAACCGTATGCAACGATAACGCATGAGTCGTAATAATCTGACTACTTTGCGGAGCCCTTTAAAAACAATAAAACCTGCGGAAACCATTCGGAACAACCTTCATCATAACATATATGATGCTTCCCTTTATCAGAAAAATACAAAGTTTTATCGTTCGAGGTTAATGTATTATATAGAAATTGAGCAGTATGATAGGGCACTATACCATCTAATTTTCCCTGTACAATATACACCGGAATTTGGATATCTTTGTAATATGGCTCCACCATTCGGACAAGCCTCATGAATTCTATTGTTGACGCTAAAGGTACATTGTTAAACTTATGACGGTAGCGCAAAAACAGCTCATTATTAGACAGATTACGATTGTATGCCTCTGTAGCAAGCATTTTAAAATCCTTGACCAGTTGCTTAGGACTCACATATTTGGCAGCAGCACTTAATAACACGAGCTTTTTCACTTTATAACGCTTAGCTAAGTACAACGCTATAATGCCTCCCATTGAAAACCCAACCACTATTACTTCATCTACCTTTTTGGCAAGAGCACGAAAAGCCAACTCGGCGTCCATCAGCCAATGCTTAGCGGTGAATCCACGCATATGCAACTCCTCCCCGTGCCCTGATAAAGTAGGTTGTTCAATTAGCCAATTTGTATTCGCACGTAAATAGGTAGTAAAAGGTTCTACTTCATAAGGTCCTCCGGAAAATCCATGTATACATAACACACCTACTGACAATTGCTTTCACCTCTAAATATAAACTTAAGATAATATGAAGAAATCGGTGAGAGCGTATCCCACCGATTTCTTATAATCAGAGAGGGTCTTCATCCCCTCTGATAAAAGTTTCATCTTATTCAGTAAATGCATGTAAAATCGTTTCTAATTTCATACCGCGAGAGCCTTTTAGTAAGATGATGGACTCCTCGTTAGCTTGCTGTATTTTTTCGATAATTGGCGTATAATCATCCTCTACATATAACAAATGATCCGCATCAAAACGTTCTTTTAATACTTCATTTAAATAAGTCATGCGTGGACCAAATAAGCATACATAAGAGATTTCTTCAGCATGGATATCCTCCGATAAGTCTTTATGGAAGCTCTTTTCGTTTGGTCCAAGTTCAAGCATGTCACCTAACACAAGCCATTTTTCTGGGCGAATCGTTGTCGACGCTATAAATTGAATAGCTGCTTTGACAGAAGTTGGAGCGGCATTATATGCATCATTAATAAACAATGCACCATTTGTTCCCTGTACTTGTTGCATGCGCATGTCTGTAAGGGCCACTTGTTTTAAGGATGCACGAATTTGGTCATCATTTAAACCTAGCTTTTGAGAAATTAACATAGCAACTAACGTATTTTTCACTTGATGCTTCCCGAGAACTGAAATAAAGAAATCTCCTTCAATCACACCATGTGTAGTGAAGCTACTACCATCAGCAGTAGCCTCAATATTGTCAGCATACAATAGATTACCGTGCTCTAAGCCAAATGCCATTGCATTTAACTGTTGCTCTTGCGCAACAAGCTCCTGAAGCAATGGTTCATCACCATCATAAAATAGCACTCCATCTGATTGCATCCCTTGAATGATTTCAAATTTTGCTTTAGCAATTCCCGCACGTGAGCCTAAATCTTGCATATGAGCCTCGCCAATATTAGTAATCACTGTCATATGTGGACGAGCAAGTTTCGTTAAAAATTCAATTTCACCAAAACCACTCATACCCATTTCAAGCACGGCAACATCCGTATCTTCATCTAGCTGTAAAACCGTAATCGGCAAGCCTAATTGATTATTAAAATTCCCAATTGTCTTCTGTACTTTAAAGAATGGTGCAAGCGTTCCTGCTAAAATATCTTTCGTGGATGTCTTACCATTTGAACCAGTAATCCCAATAAATTTAGCCTTGTGCTCATTACGATAGGCACTTGCCATTTGCTGTAACGCAAGCTCTGAGTCGTCTACAAAAAGCAATGGTACACCTTGTGGTGGATTTGGTTCATCTTTCTGCCAAAGAGAAGCTCCTGCCCCTTTTTCAAAAGCTTGCAGAACAAATTTATGTCCATTGACCTTCTCCCCACGAAATGGTACGAAAAGATCCCCTTGTTGAATTGTTCGTGTATCAATAGAAATTCCTGATACAACTGTATCGCCAAAAGCTGGTACTTCATCATTTAACCATGCAGCTAACTGCTTCAATGTTTTTTTCAAAATAATCCCACTCAGTCTTTTTTATAGTGAAGCTGTTGTTTTTCTTCAAAACGCTCAATTGCTAAATTAATCAGACGATTAATAAGCTCTGGATAGCTTACATTTGTATGTTGCCAAAGAAGCGGATACATACTAACAGGTGTAAAACCTGGCATTGTATTCACTTCATTAATAAAAATGCTATTATCTGCCGTCACAAAAAAGTCCGCACGCACTAAACCGCTTCCATCAATAGCTTTAAACGCACGCTTTGCTAGCTCCTGTAAACTTGATACTCCATTCTCAGGAAGCTCTGCAGGAATAATCAGAGCTGTTGAGCCATCTTTATATTTCGAATCATAATCATAAAACTCAGTTACTGGTTTAATTTCACCGGGTACAGAAACTTCCGGGAAGTCATTCCCTAGCACAGCTAGTTCAATTTCTCGAGCTACAATACCTTGCTCAACTACAATTTTACGATCATACTGTAAGGCTATTTCGATAGCCTTCACTAATTCATCGCGATTTGTTGCCTTACTAATTCCGACACTCGATCCCAAGTTTGCAGGTTTCACAAACATCGGCCAATCCAATTTTTCTTCACAGCGAGCAATGATCGCTCCCTGTTCATTAGCCCAGTCGCTACGAATAAAGTACGTATACGGCACTTGTGGTAAACCAGCAATTTCAAATAGTTGCTTCATAATTACTTTATCCATGCCAGCTGATGATGCTAACACACCATTTCCTACATACGGCAAATTTAGAACCTCTAGTAAACCTTGAACTGTTCCGTCTTCCCCATTTGTACCATGAAGCAATGGGAAAATTACATCAAATTGTATAGCTTTACCATTATTATCGATTAAAAAATCTGTTATATTATTTTCCAAAACAGTTGCATCATTACCAAATTGTAATTCTTCAATTGTACTTGCTGGTTTTGTTAGACGCTCACCACGGCGCCATTCCCCTTCAAGTGTAATGAAAATCGGATATACTTCATACTCCTCGAAATTCAAAGCTCCAGTGACTGCACGTGCCGTCGACAATGACACCTCATGCTCTGCTGACTTTCCGCCGTATAATAGACCGATTCTTTTTTTCATTTTTGTGCCCTCCACATACTTCTTGAGTACTATTAGTTTATCATGAAACGTCTTGACTAATGACATAAAAATCTCACCGTAATTTTGACGGTGAGATTTGAGTGTATATTCATTCTACGTACAAAATGAGAATGAACGAATCAATTATGCCTCGGCATAATTGCGTCCGAACTTTAACTTCTTTCAGCAGGTTTTTGGACACCTGCTGAAAGAAGTTAAATAATATAAATCAATTCATCGTGCTCATTTTTCAAAATTGTATTTAAATCATCCCACACTTCATCAGGGAAGGTATATTCTGACAGGTTACGAATTTCGATACCGTAAGCTACTTTAGGCTTTTCGATTCGATATAATGATAACAGCGCCCCATCTTTAGCAAAAGAACGATAAGCACGCAAAAATTCAGGTGAAATAGAAGGAATACTTGATTTTACTTTCCGACGCCAAAAACCAGTGCTACGTTCCTTCTCACGAATTAAACTGTTAAAAACATTGGCAACAAGTAAATCAGAATCACTTAAATGACGAAAATAAATTTTAGTCATCTTCTCTAAGTCTGAAGAATAGTAGACAAATCGATTTTGTAATTTGTTAAAAAACGGTGAAGTAATCGATTCCTTTTTATGACTTATGTAAAGCAATTCTCCTTGTTCCATCGGTGTTAGTTGGTCTAGCCTCTTCTCATCCATGAAGTCTACCCAACACAATTCTTTTGATTCAGCAGCTTTTTTTACAAATCGATGTACTTCCTCATCTGGTATATAATCAAACTGTGTATGCATATTAAAGGAACCATCTTCATAGGAATGTTTTAACAACAGTAAGTGATGCAGTGGTTCAAGCGCAGCCACAAATTGCGAGAATTTAAGCCCGCTAAAAATGACAAATTTATCGACATCATTCATATGAACATAAATATGATACATAAAATCTTCAGCTGACTTCAATTTTTTAGCCACAACCATCACCCCATTCTTCACTACATTATAAGACTAAATTTGATTTTTTTGAAACATTTTCTGCTAATTGTCGTCACAACAATATACACAGGCGTAAAAGTGTTTTTTGCGTTATAATATGAATGTTAAACATGTGAAAGCACATATGTTGTTAACTACTCTAAATGAGCAAATTTAAAAGAATAAAATTCTATTCATTTTTTACAAATATCTAAGTGAATTTCAAGCCCTTTGAAAGCAAGCACCGAGCTTCTCGTTGGCACGCTAACTTTGGAATTGATATTTGCCTCATATCTACGGCAGATGCCCACATATAGAGATGGGAGACTTCTGTAACTGACGTTGCACTTTCGGTACAAAATTATCTGTACCTGTCGCTACGCTTTCGGTACAAAATTATCTGCTGAAAGAAGTTAAACTAAAAATTGAATCGGAAATAATTTATATTAAATTTACTTGTGCAGAAATACTATTTTAATATAGGTGGCTTGTATGGAAAATAAACGAAATTTTGCGAGTCGTTTTGACTGGACGCTCGCTTTTATACTTCTTACCTTCTTAGTCATAAGTTTGTTAGCCATTGCATCGGCGCAAACATCAGGTCAATATGGCACAAACTTTGTCCCTAAACAATTACAATGGTACGTCATCGGCGCGGTTATTATTAGTATTGTTATGTTTTTCGAGCCTGACCAATATAAAAAGATGTCATGGTATATGTACGGTTTTGGCATCGCCTTATTAGTACTACTTATCTTCATGCCAGAAGGAACAGGACAAATCGGTGAAAGAATTAATGGTGCTAAAAGCTGGTATCATACACCACTTGGAAATATACAGCCTTCTGAGTTTATGAAAACCTTTTACATTTTAGCACTTGCTCGACTTATTAGTAAGCACCACGAAGTCCATCCTTTTAAATCAATAAAAACGGACTTTTTATTGCTAGGTAAAATGGCTCTCACACTGGCAGTACCTTTAGCTCTTATTTTGGAGCAACCTGACCTTGGTTCAGCACTTGTATTCTTTGCCATTACGGCTGCTCTCATTATTGTAGCAGGGGTATCATGGAAAATCATTTTACCGATTTTTGTAGGTGGAGCTGCAGTAGGTGGTACTTTTTTATGGATGGCACTCTATATGCAGGATTTTTTAGAACAAGCATTCGGCTTGAAACCGTATCAGTTTGCTCGAATCTATTCTTGGTTAGATCCCTATTCATATTCTTCTAGTGAGGGATACCATTTAATTACTTCCCTAAATGCCATTGGTTCAGGTGAGATTTTCGGGAAGGGTTTCAAAGGTCGTGAAGTTTACGTTGCCGAAGGTCATACAGATTTTATTTTCACAGTTATTGGAGAAGAATGGGGTTTTGTTGGTGCTAGTTTCGTTATTTGTATGTTCTTTTTATTAATCTATCATTTAACAAAAACTACACTATTATTAAAAGATCCATTCTCAACATATGTATGTGCTGGTATTATCGCAATGATTACATTCCATGTATTCGAGAACATCGGCATGACTATCCAATTACTACCTATCACAGGTATTCCTCTACCGTTTATCAGTTATGGAGGAAGTTCATTAATGGGGAACGCACTTGCCATAGGGCTTGTTTTTAGCATGCGCTACCACTATCGTACCTACATGTTTACCACTCACGATGATGATGATTAAATAGTCCCTAAAGTAGAATGATAGATATAGAAAATGGGTAGTCTCTGTAATTGAGACTACCCATTTTCATTTGTAAACGAGTTAAGCTTGAACTTGCGGAGTTTGTGTTGGTGGTGTTAGCACTTTTAAAAGTTCAAGTCGAGACTTTGTTACAGTGGCTGTTACACCCAATTTCGATAAATTCGAAACAATCTTTTTCAAATCTACTTCTTTTGTCATACATTCCACCTCAATCTTTCCTCGATTTTATAAACGTTTTATTTCCAAAAAAGTTTCATTTTTGCATGTGTATGATGTCTGACAAGTTTATTCATTCCTTATCATACCATTTAACTCAGCTTTAAAATTTTTCATTTTTGTTACAATGTAAAATTTTTCTTTTCACTATTTACCATAAATATCAAAAATCAAACCTACACATACCGATATATCTTCTAGTAATATACCCCAGAAATAAGTTAATACACTATGCGACAATCGATACAAAAAATTAAAAATAGGTGAATTGATTTTGAATTCGTTAGCCTCAATATAGTTCCAGTATTAACAGTCTGCATTTTTTTATACATTATACTTTCAATTATGCTTCGTTGTAATTGCGTCCGGAGGTTTTAGGCCAACAGATGTTTTTTGTGCGAAAGCGCAGTGCTAACGTAGCGTCAGCAACACGACGTTGGTCACTCAGGCGTTTTCACAGGATGTGAAGCTCTTAGCCTGAGTTCCTCTAATTTCAGCGGTTGTTTGGATACCTATAGCTGCGGGAGACATCTGTACCTGTCACTACGCTTTCGGTCAAAAGACATTTGTAACTGCCGTTTCACTTACGTTACATAAAACACTTGTAACTGCCGTTTCACTTACGTTACATAAAACACTTGCTGAAAGAAGTTAAATGTAAGCCATTATTAAGCATTAAAAGTGTTTTATTCTCCGTCTCCTTGTAATAACAAGAACAAGAGAGGTAGAATATACATACTAAAATATCGTATGAAAGTAGGGTCTGTATGAAAAAAGCCATTTTAATATTAATGTCTGTTCAATTCCTCGTCTATCTAGGATTTGGGATTATTATTCCTGTCTTACCAGAGGTTGTTGTTCAACAAAACTGGAATGATATACACGTTGGTGGTTTACTAACTGTGTACTCACTTGCAAGTTTCTTCACTGCACCACTTTGGGGCATGCTATCTGATAAGGTAGGACGGAAGCAACTAATTTTAATGGGCTTAGTTGGTTTTAGTCTAAGCTTTGTTATTTTCTCATTATTTATAGATAATCTAGCCATTTTATATGTCTCACGTGTTGTGGGTGGTTTATTCTCGGGTGCACTGTATACAGCTGTAACAGGCTTTATAGGTGATATGTCGAGTGAGGAGGATCGCAATAAATACATGGGTCTCATGGGCATGTCCATCGGGCTTGGTTTTATTTTCGGTCCAGCAATTGGTGGTATGCTCGGACACTATAGCCTGCAACTACCATTTATCGCTTCAGCAATACTAATAGCACTATTATTTATTTATGCAAGTTTCGTCTTAAAAGAACCTGAAAAACGAAAAGATACAAATAAACGTGCAATTGTGCCAAAAGGTGCTGGCACAATGCTGCAATACCGTGTACGTTACTTATTTATGTTCTCATTTTTAGTTACTTTTATGCTGGCGGGAGTAGAAGCTACATTCCAGTTGTTCCAAATTGAAAAAATTCAAATTACACCACTACAAATTGGTTATTTATTTATGTTTAGCGGCTTTGTAGATGCAGCTATTCAAGGTGGCGTTGTGAGACGCATTAAAAACGGAAGCGAAACAAATTGGTTAATAGGTGCACAAATTTTGACAGCTACCGGTATGCTTTTATTCACATTAACAGCTAACTTATTTACGGCAGGCCTTGCCCTTTGCGTTTTTACAGCGGGTAATGCACTTGCTAGAACATGTGTCGTTTCTCTTTCATCAAAAGAGTCTGGTGGCCAATACGGAACTGCTGCAGGCCTTTCTTATTCTATGGATAATTTAGGGCGCATCCTTGGTCCACTATTTTTCACATGGTTATTTACAGTTCAAGCTAATATCGGTTACTATACTTCGGCAGCAATAGCCATTGTTTCGATAAGTTTAATTTTTATTTATAAAGCTTCAAAAAAATCTTTACGACTTGAATAATTTGTGGATAAAAAGCCGTTACTTAATAGTAATTTAAAGTATATAGTACACTTCAAGGAATATTTAACTTCTTAAAGCGGAATATCGGAGGGCCTGTATGAACAAAACAACAAATCTTTTACTCCCCAAAGAGCTAGAATCGTTTCGTTTTGAAATTGAAGATACACTTCTTTCAGCGATGATTATCACACCATACAAACGTTCAACAACGTTAACGGAAAGTAAATTTGCTGGGAAACCTTATTTACCCTATTACCAGGCATATCCGAAAGATATTACAGGTGAGCCTATGCGGCTATTAGCTCAAATTAACTTTGCAGAAATGCCACCATTAAAGGATTTCCCATCTCAAGGGATTCTGCAATTTTTTATTTCATCCAATATTTTCGTGAACGCTGATCATTATCATGAGGATATTTTCCAGCAATTTTACAAAATACGTTTTTACCCTACCATAAATTCCGAAGCCGAAGTTCCAAGACAGGAGTTTTTAGCACAAGCAGCAGATGATTGGTTCCCTATACATCAGGAGTTAGCTTTACAATTTCGACCAATTCAAGAACCTGTTTCTGCTTTAGATTATCGTGCGATACACTATTTACCAAACTTAATTCCTTCACAAGAAGACGTTGATTTACAGGAGGTTTATCTACAACATTTTTTAGGAGCAGGAGCTAAAATTGGTGGCTATGCCTATTTTTTAGAGGAAGATATTCGCCACCAATCGCAACTCCTTCAACGATATGATGTGCTATTGCTCCAAATCGATTCTCATGACGAAATCGGTATTATGTGGGCAGATAGTGGAGTTGGGAAATTTTTCATCAATCGTAATAAGCTACTTCAAAAAGATTTCTCTGATATTTTATTTCAATGGGAGCATTACTAAAAGGATTACCTCGCTTTAGTTTTCGAGGTAATCCTTTTCAATGCTTATTACAAATTTCATATCTTCTTTCCATCTGTAAAGTAAGTTATACTAAATATATTGCAAAAATATAGTTAAGGCAGGTGTAGGAATGAGTATTTTTACAGATGTTGGATATACAATACCTTTAATTATGTTTATAAATATTTTAGCAGCAATGGTCATAATTTTTTTAGAACGTAAAGATGCTACTTCTACATGGGCATGGATTCTAGTATTATTTTTCATTCCAGTAGGTGGATTTGCTTTATACTTACTGCTCGGACGAAAACTACGAAAAAAGCATTTGTTCCGTTGGGAAGGACGCAAGGATATTGGGATTGATAACCTCATTAGCTATCAGACAGAAGCGATTCGAGATGATACATTCGAGTTTCGTATCGAAAATGCGGAAAACTATAAAGAAATGATTTATATGCATCTTAAAACAAATAATGCGGTGTTAACACAAGACAACCACATTGAGATTTTTGATGATGGTGCTGATAAATTTGAGCAACTTCTTAAAGATATCGAAACAGCGAAAGATCATATTCACATTCAATATTATATTTTCCGTCTAGATGATTTAGGTACACGCATTGTTGATAAACTTACTAAGAAAGCAAAGCAAGGAGTAAAGGTCCGGCTCTTGTATGATGAAATGGGCTCACGTAATGTTAAAAAACGCCATTTCAAGGAATTACTTAATGCAGGTGGTGAAGTTGAAGTATTTTTCCCATCCATTTTGCCACTACTTAATCCTCGTTTAAATTTT
>Ga0213828_1002526_pt1 | contig 13140 bp, 10 predicted proteins | sample MC6MC0897MG_FD_180664 | JGI IMG/M metagenome (GOLD analysis project Ga0213828, IMG submission 180664) | Enriched soil aggregate microbial communities from Iowa State University, Ames, United States - MC6-MC0897-MG | ecosystem: Environmental > Terrestrial > Soil > Unclassified | place: USA: Iowa...
TTGCCGCCAGCTTCCTTCAGATTCCGAGTCGCCTCGGACACCCTTGCTCTTGGCTAACCTCTACTTCTGTCTTCGGGGTTCGGGACTTACACCCTATAGTTCATGCGCATGCCGGGCGCACACAAAACTATAACCCCGTTCTAAATTAGAACGGGGTTATTTGAAGAAACATTAGTGCATTGTTGATAAGAAAGTAGATTAATCATAAGCAACATCATTTTTAATTTATATATGGGGAATTGACGTATCCAAATCCTCCTCCATGCCAAATGATTTTAGTTTATATAATATAAATACCTTGGTCACAACTTTCTTATTAACGGAGGCTTCTCATAATTTATCGTTCAAAAGGGGATTATTCGTTTAAATAATGCTAATTATGGTTTAATGTAGATTTGTCCAATATTCATAAAAATTATTCATTAGAGAGATGAACTTAGCTGGTTGTTACAAGAACACGATACTTATTCAGATAGCAAAAGCTTTCTTAAATCACACTCGAAAAAGGATTTTAGAAAATGCAAACAAATCAGAGTTAATGGTAGGGTTTTGTTCGTATTATCAGCCAAACGACTTATACGTTACCATCCATTAAACGTTTTGCAATGGTATATCCAATTAGATATGCAGATGCAGACGTGTTACCATCTACTGTAAAAGGAATAATTTGTGCATCAGCAACCATTAAATTATTGACGCCATGTACATTGCCATACCGATCTACTACTCCACCTTTATCAATAGGGGCCATACGAAGTGAGCTTTGTTGATGGTGATTATGATCAAAATTTTCTTTAATAAAGTTTTCAAGTTCATCATCATTATCAATGGTCTTTAATGTGGGATTTACAAGCTGATAATGTGGGTCGATTTTTGAAAGTTTTTCCGCAATGCCTTTAATATAAACTTTGTAAATAGCCTTTATTGCTTCTAGGTCATATTCATTTTCTAAGAAACCTTCATCCGCAAGGACAATTTTTAAGGGGTCGTTATTTTGTATTTTAATGGATCCTTGACTTTTTGGCTGTAAAAATAAAATAGCAATATTTAAACTTTCTTCTGCAACAATCCCAATGAGTTGAACTCCTCGGCGGTGATTGTTACTCCTATTAAGTGGATTTGGTAAGAAGGCACCTCCTGTATAAAGGGAAAAGAGATCGTTTTGAAGCTGAGGGATATCTTTTGGATTCACACTAAATGTAGCAGTGTTTAAAGTATGGTTAGTCAAATGTTTCCCTACATTTGGATTGTTAAAAATAACGGGGATACCGGCCTGATGTAGATCATTTGAAGGTCCGATTCCAGATAACATTAATAATTGCGCACTGTTTATACCTGCTGAAATAATTACTTTTTTACGGGCAAAAGCCTGGACCTTTTTACCTTCCTGTAGATATTCAATACCTATTGCTGTTTTCTCCTTAAATAAAATACGAAGTCCGGTTGACTTATAAACAACCCTTAACTTACGTCCATTCACCCCGTATCCACCAGGAGTCATAATGTCTGAAGATAAAAATGCGGTAGAAGAGCTTTCACGTTCTCCATTCATCTTTTGAAATAGTTGCCATTGAGTAAAAGGACCAATAGGGGTTTTTGGGTTATTATAGTCAAGAATTTGTTTATAACCTGTTGCTTGTTCGATCGCTGAAACTAATTTTTTCGTTATAATTGGTGGATTGTTAGGGGCTTGCCTGATATTTACACGACCATTGAAGCCATGAAATTCAGAACAACTTGTTTCACCATGGAAGTTTTCTAACTGTTTAAAGCTACGATTTGCTCGTACAGGGGACCATAAGTTACCTAAAAGACGCTCCCATTCTTTTAAAACAGCTGGGGTAGGTCTAACATATTGTTCACCATTGATTGAAGATCCACCCCCGGAAAGCCGCCCGGTAGTCCATTCAAATTTTCTGTCATCAACCCCAGGTAGAGGTATCCCTTCACCTTGCCAAAAATATTCTGCAGAAAATTGTTCTTCTAGTTCGGGAGCAAATCTAGAATCTCTTATTGGCTCATCTCTATCATTGTTTTCTCCTGCCTCTAGAACTAAGACTGAGGTTTTTTTATTGTCTGTTAGTGTTTTAGCTATTACTGCTCCAGCTGGTCCTGTTCCAACAACAATAAAATCAAATATTTTGTTTGAGTGTTTAGAATTCATTTCACTATCTCCTTTCTATTTTTTTTATTTTATGTAAACTGGAGGGGAAGAAGTAGGTAAAGTAATTCATACTGTTAAAGTTAAAAAAGGATTTGGCAGAGGGGGTTAGGAATTAGGAATAGATGGAAAAAATTCTAAAATAAAGGGCGCTTGAAAGGAGGTGTATAGATTGGATTGATCATTTAAAACCAAGTTCGATAATTTTAAACATATATTATTTTAATAAAGTTTGATTAAAATTCTGTCTATCTTGATTAACAATCATTGAGTAAAAATTGTTGCCAAACACCGCTTTAGGAAGGTTATATATACTATAGACTGGAATTCATAAAGTATTCGAAAGGTGGTGTTGTTAACTGGAAAACAAAGAAATAATACTTAATATCTTACATGAAATCAAAAATGGAAATATACCTGTTCATACAGATTACAATTTAAACTTAGACATGTGGGCAGATCTTATTGAGTATATGCATGATAGAACATATATTGCCGATGTTACAATTTATTGGTTTGGTGATGATGATACATATAACGATGAAAGAGTTCACTCTGTTGATCTAACTAAAGTCAGACTGACAACTTTTGGAGAGAGATTTTTAACTGAAGAAATGAATTAATTATACAAATCAAATCAAAATAACGTGCCCAAATGAAAGTTAGAAAACACACTTAAAAGCCACAAAAAAAGTTTAGTTATTCCATTAAAGGCAGCTTTTCCGTAATAAGAAAAGCGTCTTTATTCATGAAAAGGGCCATATTGTTGAGTAATAAGCGTGAACTTGAACTGTATTGAATACTATAATCACAAACGTATAAAAGAGAAATTAAAAGGATTGAGCTCGGTACAATACCGAATTCAATCCTTTATAGCTGCTTCGACCATTTTTCATTTAAGGGTCATAATTCAGTAGGGAAAGTAGTTATACTTGCATAATAAACACCTACATTTTTTCTAGGATATTTTTTATAGGCTTTTGAAGTAAGTCTATAATGGCAGCGATGATGGCTGTTACTAAAATCCCTATTAGACCAAGTGCTATCGGACCCGCTGCGTCTTCACCCGTGAACATAGCAAAAACCCTTAAGTAAACTATTAAAAACAAAATGAAGAAAATAATTGTAACAGCACATTTTTTTATTACCTTCAAGGATTTAAGGGATAACTCTGAAAAAGCATTGTTTATATTTATATAATTTAATAGTTTATATGCTTGATACAACGCAACAGAAAACATAATGCATACCCCATATGCACATATTAACAACGGATATATCGAGTAATCTCCTGGACGCACTTTCGCATCTCGTATAGCTGCTTGTGGTAACCAATATATACACACTGCAAGTACCACAATTCCTATAAGAAAAGCAACGATCTTTAAGAAAAAAGTTGAACTTAGTTTAACATTCATTTGAAGCACCTCACTGAATTAAAGAAAATATGATTTAATACGATATTAGTCTATTTATTATCGTTTATCAATATATTTATTTCTTTTTTCATTATCTTATTATTGTTATTCGATGTAGGATACACAGGCAGGATTACTTATAGAATGGAATGTTTAGCTAACATTAAAATTAATAGGCCTAATTTGGGATACGGAATCCTTGAAGAACGGTGCATTATTAAATTTCTTTAAGAGTGGCTTTAAAAATTTAACAGTATTAGGTAAAAGAGGTTCGACCAATACAGCTTATACGGATACTTTCGATCTCTTGAGGAAAGGGAGCCAGAAGCTGTTTTGGAATGCAGTGAACGCTACTGATTTTGAGAATGAAGCAAAGAGAGCATTATTAAAGTCTCTATCCGAGAACTCGACTGGTAACGTTAATTCACTTACTTCCCGAAGAAATACGCAAAGAAAAAGCAAATGGAGCTATTTATAAAGAAGGAACTCATCTTGCACCATCCGAGGATTCAGAATGGATAAATATTGATACTTAAATTTTTTTAAGAACTCAAATATATTTTAAAAGAAGAAAAAATGGAATATTCATCTAGAAAATTTTTAGAAGCTATTAGAAACATACAATGATGAATTCATTTCAATCATAGTTAAAACCGGATTAATGTACAATGACCTAGCAAGAAAGGCTAATACAATGGTTTCGGAGCCATTAATGAAATGGCAAGAATTTAATAACTCAATAAATCAAAGTATGATTAGAGCACTACAGACAAAAATTATCTCTGGAAGCAACTAATACAATAAAAATATCATTGTAATTAGCAACTTCATTTGGTTACCTAGTGAGTGAAAATAATGGTATTGGTTGGTGAAACAACATACACTAGACGGTTGATAAATCAACAATTCTTAAAATAATTATTAGCTAATGCTTTGGTAATTTTGTGAAAAAAGAAGTAGTTTTATAAAAAAGATTGATCATTTAAAACAAAGTTCGATAGTTTAAATTAAACATTGATTATTTTAATAAAGTTTTATTAGAAATCCTGTATCAGCAGGATTTTTTCTTATTCCACAAACGGACCAGATTGTGGAATAACACTTTTTAATAAAAAAGGTTTGATGACCACTTCACAAATTCTTTGAAAACAATTTTCATACCTATTTCAGTCTAATTACCGATAGCATATTAAATGAATATCCTGTATGGTTAATAGGTCGTAAAAGACACTATCAGGTATATCCTGCAAATATATGAAATGATAGGTGGAAACAATGAATTATCAAGTTTTATTATATTACCATTACACGAAGATTGAAGATCCAGCTGCGTTTTCGGCAACGCACTTAGCCATGTGTAAAGAAATCGGTTTAAAAGGTCGTATTTTAGTAGCCAATGAGGGCATTAACGGTACTGTTTCAGGTACGATTGAGCAAACAGAGCAATACATGGCAAACATGCAAGCAGACTCATTATTTGAAGGCATTGTCTTCAAAATTGATGCGGCAGATGGGCATACATTCAAAAAAATGCACGTACGTCCACGTCCTGAGTTAGTAAACTTAGGCTTAGAAGAAGACGTAAACCCACATGAATTAACAGGTCGCTACCTGTCACCAGAACAATTCCTTGCTGAAATGCAAGATGAAAATACAGTAGTATTAGATGTGCGTAACACGTATGAATACGATGTCGGCCATTTTCGTGGCGCGATTCGACCAGATGTAAAAAACTTCCGTGATACACCAGAATGGGTACGTGCAAACCGCGATCTATTCGAAGGGAAAAATGTTTTAACATATTGCACGGGTGGGATTCGTTGTGAGAAGTTTTCAGGCTGGATGAAACGTGAAGGCTTTGGCGATGTCGGTCAATTACATGGAGGTATTGCCACATACGGAAAAGACCCTGTTACAAAAGGGCAATTATGGGATGGTCAAATGTACGTATTTGATGAACGTTTAACGGTGCCAATCAATCAAGTAGAGCACGTGATTATCGGTCGTGATCACTATGACGGTGACCCTTGTGAACGTTACATTAACTGTGCAAACCCTGAATGTAACAAGCAAATCATCGCATCTGAAGAAAATGAAGCTAAACATTTAGGTGGCTGTACCATCGAATGTACAAAGCATGCGCGCAACCGCTACATCGTGTGTCATAATTTAACAGAAGAGCAAGTAGCGCAAGCAATTGAGGCGTTACAAGCAAAAGCATGAAAAGCTGTCTAAATATAAAAAACGTCATTAAATATCTTTCATAACCTCAACCAACTATATAGAGGTACTTAAAACACTCTATGTAAGTGTTCAAACTATCCATTTTTCCAAATTGGACTAGTCTGCTCGCTTACTCTGGGTGTTTTTTCTTTTGTAAGGAAAAAGTAAATGACTAATATATGCGTTGGAACGCAGGATGTAAAAAATATACAAGTAAAGGGATTTCTAAAGAGGATGTAGCCACAAATTTTGAATATTACGGTAAAATTATAACTACACGAGACAGTGTATATAAAGGTGGAATAGGTGTTTTTTACTAGGACTAGTGAAGTGAGAATACTTATAAATTAGAGAGGAGCATGGTTAAAATCATGCTCCTTTTTTTACGATAAGAGGATTATAATGCACTCGCGGGGCAGGTAGAATCAGGTTCTGTGACAATCCGTGCTCAAATTTTTCATGCAAATAGAATTTAATCATTTAGGCATAAATTATAAATCTGTAATTGAATGTAAAAAATATAAAAATAAAATTAAACAATCTCAAATTCAAATCCTATACGATACAATTCAAAAAGTAGGTGCAAATAAAGGTATTTTTATCTCAACTTCCAGTTTTCAACAAGGGGCAGTGGATTATGCCAAAACTCATGGGATAACTTTATTACAAATTGTAGATGGATTTGTTATGATATACAAAATTCATTCCCATCAAAAAGTAGGCTAAATTTTTCTCCTCCTAAATATTCTTTTGCTATTTACAATTTAGAATTATAATGCCTATTTGGATTTGTTTACGATGGGTACACGAAACAATTAATAGACATATTACTTGAACTAAATAAGGAGGAAGTCCATGTTTTGAAGACTAGTGAAATGCAAATATGACGGCACAAGAATTTGAGCAATTTGTAATAAAGTTATTATTGGACAGTACAATAGGTGATAATAATGTTACTTTTCAACATAACGAATTAATAAAGACAAGTGAAGGGAATTATTGTAAGTAACTAAATCAGCAAACGTTTGCTCAGACTTAATAAATTGTACTACTTATTCGTATCTTATAATTTTATTCTATAAAGTTTTTTACCTAATATTTAAAAATGATATTCACACTAATTTTCTTTTCAATATCAATCCTAGTAATCCAATTAGATTAGATCAGAAAAAATAATTACACTATTCTGAAATGTGTGTTATAGTAGGAGCATAATTGAATATTGTGTAAGACTTGGTGCCAAATGAAAGTTTGGCTTAAAAGGGAAGTCGGTGTAAATCCGACGCTGTCCCGCAACTGTAATTCGGAGCAAATCACAAATGCCACTGGGAAACTGGGAAGGCTGTGATGCGTGTTGATGAAAAGCCAGGAGACCTGCCAATTTCTAGTACACACCAAATACCTACGTGGAAATAGGTGGTGAAAGGTGACCAAATAGGCACTGTGCGATAATTAATGAATTATGCGAAAGTAAGTATTTTTTTCGTAATGTTTTAGCATTAATAATTTTCAACATCCAGCCATTTTCCTCCGAGGAGAATGGCTTTTTATTTTTTTAAAAAGGAGATATTAAAATGAACTATACAAGCACACTCATTGGTTATCCATATATAGGGGAGAATCGAGAATGGAAAAAAGCATTAGAAGCATTTTGGCGCAATGAACTTTCTGAAGAGGATTTTGAGGAAAATTTAAAGAAAATTCGTTTGGCTAGAATCGAAAAGCAATTACAACTTGGTATTGACATGGTGACAGTGGGAGACTTTACGTATTACGATAGAATGCTAGATATGGCATTAATGTTTGGTTTAGTTCCAGAACGCTTCAACTGGAAAGGTGGAAAAGTAGATTTAGCCACTTACTACAGTGTAGCAAGAGGAAATAAAACAGCAGTAGCAAGTGAAATGACGAAATGGTTTAATACAAACTATCACTATATTGTTCCTGAATATGAGGGACAAGCCTTACAACTAACAGAAAACAAAGTGTTAGCAGACTTTTTAGAAGCAAAGGAAGCGTTTGGTATTATTGCGAAGCCGACTTTGATTGGTCCCTATACTTTTTATAAATTATCGAAAGGGTACAACAAGTTAACACAGGTTGAATACTTATTAGCATTAATACCTCTCTATACGCAAGTATTAAAAGAATTAGTGGATGCAGGAGCAACTTGGATTCAATTAGAAGAGCCGGCCCTTGTGACAACCCTTGATTCGGCAGAAATCAAGCTTGTAAAAGAAATTTATGACCAATTAGCCGTTGCAGTTCCAGAGGCTAAGGTAATGCTGCAAACTTATTTTGAAGCATTATGTGCCTATGAAACATTAATTACTTTACCTGTACAAGGTTTTGGCTTGGATTTTGTTCATGGTTCTAAAGGAAATATGGCGTCCCTTCGTCAATATGGTTTCCCTCAAGATAAAGTATTGGCAGTTGGGATTGTCAATGGACGTGATATTTGGCGTTCCAATTTAGCAGAGGTAAACGCTACGATTCAGGCTATTGAGCATTTAAGCAATGCGTCAGAGCTATGGATTCAACCATCAAGCAATTTACAACACGTACCGATTACAACTGCTCTAGAAAGTGAGATTAACCCTGTTCTAAAGCATGCCTTAGCCTTCGCGGATGAAAAAATCGTTGAAATTATTAAGCTGACAAAATATAGACAAGATAAAGAAGGTAACTTACAACACAATTTTTCAGAAAGCATGAAGGCAATTGAGGCTCTGAAAAATCATCCAATCCGTCAAAATAAGGAAATCCAACAAGCCATTCAAACCGTGTCAACGCAAGATTTTGAAAGACATCGTGAGTTTACTCAACGTCAAAAATTGCAACAACAAGCTCTAGCGTTACCACTTTTCCCGACGACAACAATCGGAAGTTTCCCACAATCAGATGAAGTGAAAAGGAACCGTAATGCTTGGCGTAGAAAACAATTATCGAATGAAGCCTACGAAACGTTTATTGAGCAGGAAACAAAACGCTGGATTACGATACAAGAGGAACTAGATATTGATGTTCTAGTTCATGGAGAATTTGAACGTACAGACATGGTCGAGTACTTTGGGGAAAAGCTGACTGGTTTTGCATTTACTGAAAAAGCATGGGTCGTTTCCTACGGCTCACGTTGTGTTAAGCCACCAATTATTTATGGAGATGTTTCATGGGCTTCACCAATTACGGTGAAAGAGTCAGCCTATGCTCAAAGCCTCACAACACGCTTTGTAAAAGGAATGCTCACAGGACCAGTGACAATATTAAATTGGTCATTTGTGCGAGATGATTTGTCACGTAAAGATGTTGCTTATCAAATTGCATTGGCACTTCGTAAAGAGGTTGAAGCATTAGAAAATGCGGGAATCTCCATTATTCAAGTGGATGAGCCTGCTCTAAGAGAAGGTTTACCGCTTCGAAAAGAAGAATGGGGAGCTTATTTAGATTGGGCTGTCAATTCCTTCAAGCTTGCTACTTCTGGTGTTAAAGATGAAACACAAATTCATACGCATATGTGCTACTGCGAATTTAACGATTTCATTGAGCCTATTAGTGCTCTAGATGCAGATGTGATATCCATAGAAACATCAAGAAGCCATGGAGAGTTAATTTCTTCACTACAAGTACAACCTTATCAAAAAGGTATTGGCTTAGGTGTTTATGATATTCATAGTCCTCGTGTACCGAGCAAAGAAGAGATGATCACTATTATGAGGGATAGTTTGCAGGTGCTTGATCGTCAACAATTTTGGGTAAATCCCGATTGTGGCTTGAAAACAAGAAAAGAAACAGAAACTGTTGCAGCTTTAGCTAATATGGTTGCTGCCACAAAAACATTGCGTCAGGAAATACAACAATCTATTTCAAGATAACAAAAGCTTTAATAAAATCTACTTCAACTACTACAGTTACTCTCCGAAATACCAAGAAGACCAGGTTAAATATCTGGTCTTTTTTAGTTCATTCATTTTCAGATTTTTATTATATTCAGAAAAATAAAATTGACGTGCAGAATTGCGCATGTTATGTTTAATACTAATTTCATAGCAATCATTACAAGTTTGAGTGAAAAAATCTTTCATTCAATTCAAAGGAAAATGGGTGTAATTCCCATGCTGTCCCGCAACTGTAAATGAGGAGTTTTGTTTCAAAAACCACTGAGTGATTACTTGGTAAGGTAAAACAAAACCATGATTCATGAGCCAGAATGCCTGCTTGTAAGAAGATTCATTGATGATCTACGAAAGATAGGGAGATGGATGGAGACTACTTATAGTATGTTTTTCTATCCTTGTTCTTTTTTGAATAAGGTTTTTTTTATGCCATCTTTTATCTAAAAGTAGATTTCTTTACATAACACCTTTTCTTCTTCGTGATGTTGACTCTAAAAAGGGGCAAGCGAGGTTTTGCTACCAGTTGAAATTAGATATTAATGAAAATAAGAACGAATTCCAATTAATAAAAGGGATTCGTTCTTTTTGATTGATATTTCGCGTCTGTTGATTAATTAGTTTTTACCATTAAAATCTAACAAAAAAGAGAGATTCCATGTAAAATGTTAGTTACCACACCAACATTTACGAGGAGGAATCTCTCATGTCTAAGAATACCACGACTTTCACTTCAAAACTTTATTTCACAGGAAGAAATTGATGGAATTCTAGCTGAGGTTCAATTTAAAGATAAAGCCCGTAAAAGATAAAAAGTTGATATGGAGTATTTCTCCTTATCAACTTTTTTATTATCATGAAATGATTTTGTGGATAGTTTAGTCAAATTAGTTTGTAGCAACATCAAAGAAATTAATGATTCAAAACTTCAGGAACTAGAGGAGTTGATGATGCTTTCGAATCTCATACAGTGGTAATTCAATATTCATCTTAATAATTATCTACAATATTTAAATCTCTATATAAATAAAACTTAAAAAATTTGTTCTGCTACCAATTCTGAAAGAGTTTTAATTCCGTAGTCAATTTCATTTAAGGATGCATAAGAATAAGAAATTCTTAAATATTGATCAGAGTGAAACTCATACAAATCTCCAGGGTGAACAAGTATTTTCCGACTTAAGGCTTTAGTAAAAAGCTGGTACATGGATATACCTTCATTTAACTTAAGCCAGATGAAATATCCGCCCCTAGGGATGTTCCATGTACCGATGCCGGTAAAATATTTCTTTAATGCTTCAAGAGCAACATCTCTTCGGAGCTTAACATTTTTCCTCATTATATCGTTATGCTGATAATAAAGACCACTAGAGAATAGTTCTGTGGTTACACTCTGGGAGAGTGAGCTGGTTCCATAATCAGTTTGCATTTTTATATCTGCCAATCTTTCAATGACTTTTTCTGATCCAACAATCCATCCAATCCTAAGACCAGGACTTAAATTCTTCGATATCCCACCAGTGTATAATACAAGTCCATTGTTATCAAATGCCTTTATTGGCTGTGGAGGTTGTTCATCAAACCAAAGCTCCCTATATACATCATCCTCGATAATAGGCAAACGTTCCCTATCACACGCATCAACAAGCGTTTTTCTTCTTTCAAGTGACATGACGCTTCCGGTAGGATTTTGAAAAGTAGGTATTGTAAAAAGCATTGCTCCTTTTCTCCGCCTATGTCGATCAATCAATTCTTTTATTTCTATGCCTTCTTCATCCAGCTTAATTCCCGAAAGCTGCATTCCTAAGGATTGAAAGGTTCTAAGAGAGTATAGGTAGGATGGCTTTTCAACATATACTACTGAGTTCGTGTGCAAAAGGCCAAGGGAAATAAGCTGCAGTGCCTGCAAAACACCAGAGGTAATCAAAACTGAGGATGGATCAGCTTCTATTCCTATTGTTTTTAGGTATGTGCATACCTCTCTTCTTAGATGGATATTTCCTTTTGGTTCTTCATAACCCAGCGATCCCGTAGACTTAGACAGTTTTTTTAGTACGCCCTGAATCATTTTGTTAGGTATTAATTCAGGGGAAGGTTCGCAGGACCCCATTCGGATGATATCAGGTTGGAATTCAGCCTGATTGATCTGCTGCATTATATTTTGATTTGTTTGATGTAATCCCGAAGATATATAGGGAAGCCAATTATGTGATTGATTAATGGACATTAATGTCCATGTATTGTTTATTACTTTTGTACCACCACCAGCATTACCGCTAATAAGGCCTTCAGCTGCCAGCTCTTCAAGGGCAGATACTACGGTACTTCTGTTTACACTGAAAATTTCAGAAAGTGTCCGCTGACTTGGCAATTTGAAACCAACCGGCCATTCTCCAGTTGCTATTTTGTCCTTTATGAAGTTAACAATCTGTAAATTCAATCGAGTAGGATTATTTCTATCAGGTCTCCAGTTGATATCTAACATGAAATTCCTCCAAAATCATAGTACTTGTACTTTATCATTTGGTTGGTTAAATAACAACCAAGAATGGTTGGAGACTTTTTGTTGTTGTTCAAATACAATTACATTAACAGATATTGAAATTTTAAAGGAGAATGATAACTATGGTACCAATAAGAATTCTAAGTGATACTGATGTTAAGAACATTCTTGATATCAAGAATACAGTAGCATGTGTAGAAAAAGCCTATGCGCTTAAAGCCAACAATCAGGCGAGACTATTCTCCATGGTATCTGAGGTGATTTTTGAGGGTAGGGCAGAAATGGATATTAAATCAGGGATGCTTAATGAAGAAGATGTGTTTGGATTAAAACTCGTTTCATGGTTTGGTGATAATAAAAATCAAGGACTTCCAGCTATAACAGGGCTGAATATGTTATTTGATTTGAAGAATGGATTTCCTAAGGCAATGATCAACGCAAGTTATTTGACAGGAATGCGTACTGGAGCAGCAGGTTCAATAGGCGTGAAACACCTGTCAAAACAAGATTCAAAAACACTAATGATTGTTGGTACAGGAGTTCAGGCGATTTTTCAAATAGCAGCCACTCTATCTCAAGTTCAGACAATAACCAAGGTATATATATATGACCCCGTAAAATATGAAAATGCATCAAAATTACAGTATTCAATAAAGACGGAACTAGAAAAAATCAAAAATGATATCAAAGATACTTATAAGAAGAGCTGGAAACAAAGAATTGAGTCAGTTCAGTTTGTAGCTGTAGAAAACCCAGTGAAAGCTTTGGAAGAAACCGATGCAGTAATTACGATAACGCCTTCGCGAAAACCACTGATTTTTAAGGAGTGGATTAAGCCAGGCATACATTTCAGCTGTGTAGGGGCAGACATGACTGGAAAACAGGAAATAGATGAAAAGATCTTTGAGGTAGCTTCTGTATATGTAGATGATATTACACAAGCAT
>Ga0213828_1002532_pt1 | contig 13122 bp, 12 predicted proteins | sample MC6MC0897MG_FD_180664 | JGI IMG/M metagenome (GOLD analysis project Ga0213828, IMG submission 180664) | Enriched soil aggregate microbial communities from Iowa State University, Ames, United States - MC6-MC0897-MG | ecosystem: Environmental > Terrestrial > Soil > Unclassified | place: USA: Iowa...
GTCGACAACGAGCTGCAATACCTCGGGCAATTCCCGGTGGAGCTGACCAGCACCGAACTGACCACCGACAGCAAAGGCAACGCGACCCTTGATCTGCCGGCCGCCGACAAACCGAGCCGCTACATGCTCACCGTGTTCGCCAGCGATGGCGCGGCGTATCGGGTCAAGACCACCAAGGAAATCCTCATCGACCGTGGCGCGGCGAGTTTCCGCCTGAGCGCGCCGCAACGCTTCAGCGCGGTCGGCGACAAGGTTGCGTTCAGCTACGCCAACGAGGGCGGCAGCGAACAAAGCAAAGCGGTAACGCCGAGCACGTATGGCTGGGTGCGGCTGGAAGACCAGAGCACCGGTGAAGGCAAACTTGCGGCGACTGACAAAGGCTTCAGCATTGCCTTCGAACGTCCGGGCACTTACAACCTGACACTTAAGGATCAACACGGCCGCGTCCTCGGTGCCACCGGGCATTCGGTCACCGGCGATGGCGTCAAGGCAGTGCCGGGCACCGTGGAAATTGTCCTCGACAAGCCTGAGTACAAGGCTGGAGATGAAGCGCTGGCACTGATCACGTTCCCGGAACCGGTCAGCGATGCTCTGCTTTCTCTGGAGCGCGACAAGGTCGAAGCCACCGCGCTGCTGGCCAAGGGCGGCGACTGGCTGAAACTGGAGAAACTCAGCGACACCCAATACCGCGCGCGCATCCCGGTGAAGGACAACTTTGCACCGAACCTGACCTTCTCCGTGCTCTACACCAAGGGCGGTCAGTACAGCTTCCAGAACGCCGGGATCAAAGTGATCGCGCCGCAAATCGACGTGGCGATCAGCACTGACAAAGCGGTGTATCTGCCGGGCGACACGGTCACGGTTGACCTGAGCACGCAGTTCGCCGGCAAAGCAGTGCCGGCGCACCTGACCGTCAGCGTCGTCGACGAAATGGTCTACGCGTTGCAACCGGAAGTTGCGCCGACCATCGACCAGTTCTTCTATCACCCGCGCCGTAACAACGTGCGCACCAGTGCGAGCCTGTCGTTCATCAGTTACGACGTCGCGCTGCCGGGCAGCCCGGGCGCGCCGGGCAAAGCCAACCGCAGCGAGCGCGGTGTGAAAGTGCTGGAGCGTCCGCGTCGTGAAGACGTCGATACCGCTGCGTGGCAGCCGGAGTTGTTGACCGGTGCCGACGGTAAAACCCGCTTCACTTTCAAGATGCCGGACTCGCTGACCCGCTGGCGCATTACCGCCCGCGCCATCGCCGATGACGGTCAGGTCGGACAAAAGAAACAGTTCGTGCGTTCGGAAAAACCGCTGTACCTGAAGTGGAGCGGCCCGAGCAAATTCCGCAAGGGCGATCAGCCGCAACTCGGTGTGTTCGCGTTCAGTCAGGCCGAGAAACCGGTCAAGGCTGAACTGGTTACTCACTACGCCGGCGTCGAACAACGCCTGCCGGTGACCCTGAACAACGGCATCAACTACCTGCCGCTGCCGGCGTTCACATTGGCTTCTGGCGAGTGGACGGCGGAGCTGGTGCAGGACGGCAAGACCGCCGACTCTCTCGCCGTGCGCCTGAGTGCGACCGGTGATGGCTGGCAAGTGACGCAGACGCAAAGCCTTGATGTCGTCAGCGGCGACACTGCGCTGAGTCTGCCAACCGATGCCACCGATATTCGTCTGCGTCTGGATGACAGTCCGCAAGCGCTGTTCCGTTCTGCCCTCGATGATCTGCTGAGTTATCCGTACGGTGGTGTCGAGCAGACCGCCAGTCGTTTGCTGCCGCTGAGCATTGCTTATCCGTCGCTCGCGTCGAATCCGCAGATCCGTGATCGCTTGCGTCTGATCATGCAGAACAGCCGGCTGCGTCTGGTGCAAATGGCCGGGCCATCGGCGAGTTTCACCTGGTGGGGTTACGACGGTGAGCCGGATGCGTTCCTCACTGCTTACGCCTACTACGCCGACTGGAATGCCAGCCAAGTGCTGGAGTTGACCTTGCCGCCGGAACATTGGCAGCGGGTGCTGGAGGTGTACGCCAAGCAAGCGCCGAACACGCCATTGCTGCACCGGGCGCTGATTCTGTCGTTCGCCAAGCAGATGCATTTGCCGGTGAACACCTTGCTCAGCGGTTTGATGGAGGATTTGGCCAAGGCCGGTGAAGGCAACGCCGAAACCCTGATGGACGATGGTGAAGACAGTCTGGTGATGAATGATCCGGATTCGGCGCTCGGTCTGGCAGCGGCACGGGTGTTGACCGCCTCTTTGGCCACGCAGTCGAAAGTCGCCTTGCCGGACGCGTTCGATCGTCAGCTGGCTGCTGCGCAACAGCGTCTGTCAGTCAGTTCGCAGCCGTTTGCCGAAGCGCTGAACCTGTCCCTGCAAGCGTTCGACCAAGCGCGTGCGCAAGCGCTGCTGCAACGTCTGCTGCCGCAACAATCGACCTTGGAACGTGCGTTGGCGCTGACCTGGCTGCAACGCAGCATTGCCCAGGCGTCGCCGACCATTGCACTGACGCCGGGTGAAGGCTGGAAGAAAAACTACGGTGCCAGCGGCGAGATGTACTGGACTTGGCAAGGCGCGGCGCCAGTGCCGAGCGTGCTGACCGTGTCGGGCACGCAAGAGCGTCCGCTGCGCGCGGCGTTGAGCTTCCAGACCCAGCAACCGCCAGTCGATCCAATGGCCGTGACCATCACCCGTCGCCTGTCGCGACTGGTGCCGGGCGATGAAGCCTTCACTTTCAAGCTGGAGCCGGCGAGTACCAAGCCGCTGTCCAGCGACAGCCTGTATCTGGACGAAGTGATCCTCACCAGCAAAGCGCCGAAACCACTGCGCTACGGCATGCTCGAAGTGCCGCTGCCACCGGGCGCCGATGTTGAGCGCACGACGTGGGGCATCAAGTTGCAGGGCAAGGACGGCACCGAACCGACGGCGCTGGAGAAGGCGCGTTTCGAACCGGGCCAGTTGGCCTATGCGGTGCCGGTCGATGCGCTGAGCGGCGAGCTGCGGCTGCGCCATCTGGTGCGATTCTCGCAGAAGGGCCAGTTCAACTTGCCGCCGGTGCGCTTCAAGCAGGTCTACGCACTGCAGCATCAGGCCCAGGAAGCGAAAGCCGCCCTCGGTCAGGTCACGGTCAACTGACATGAGCCGGCCGCTGCTGTGGCTGCTGATGTGTGTGATGCCTGCGCTGGCGACGGCGCAGGATGAGCCGTTGCGCGTGGCTTATAAGGGCGAATTGTTGTCGTTGAGTCAGACGCAACTGATCAAGCGTGAACCGTTGCCGTCATCGCTGGATACGCCGCTGGGCAGTCTGTGGAAGTTGTTTGTCTACGCGTGGCTGGTCGATACAGGTGCTCGGGAGCCGGCGTATGAATGTCGCGGACAGTCGAAGGAAGAGGTTTATTGCTGCTCGGCGGGCGGCAAGATCGAGCGTGATCAGGCGTTGGTGAAATCCTGCGGGGTGTACTTTGAGCCAGTGCGGTTGGGCATTTCTGCTGCTGAGTGGCGGACGTATTGGCAGGCGCGGCAGGCGCCGTCGTGGTTGCTGGATTTGCCGTTAGTGCAACCGGCTCAACGGGTTTCCGTGGTTGAGTTGCTGAAGGTTTTGGCCTCGTTACCGGCGCAGGATCAGGCGCGTCGAGTGTTGCTCGATGTGGTACTGAATGCGGCGGATGGCAATGTCGTCGGCGAACTCGGCGGACGCCTGCGGGTGAAAACCTGGAGCTGGCTTGGCGATCAGGATCCGCAGTCGCGGCAGGGTGGTTTCGCCGGTTGGACGGCGGACGGCTCGCCGGTATGGGCGGGCGGGCGAGGCACCAGTCAGATGGTCTTGCGGCATTACGGCCAAGCATTGGCGACAGTGTTGCCGACAGCTTGGCCAGCTGACACGGGGCGTTGTGTCGAAGTCAGCCTGTTTTCGAAGTATCCAGTTTCGAAGGTATCAGCGGGTGATCGCGTCGCGACATCCGGCCCGTTGCAGGGCGACTACCGCGTCGAATTCGCCAATGGCAACGCGCTGGATATCCATGGCGACGGCGAACTGTTTCTGCTCAACGACAAACTGGTCGCAAGGCTTGATCGCGAAGAGTACGTCGCCCGCGTACTGGAGCGCGAAGCCAAACCGGAACCTGCCGAAGCCGCCAAAGCCCTCGCCGTAGCGATTCGCACTTATCTGCTGCAAAACGCCACGCGCAACGGCGATTGCCTGAGCATCGATGACAGCAGCAATCGCCAGCGCGTCGCCCCGCGTCCAGCCTCGGCCGAATCCCGCAACATCGCCGCATGGACGGCAGACCTGGTGCTGGCCGGCAGCACCGTCACCTATCACTCCGATCAACCCGGCCCGGACAAACTCGCCTGGCAACAAGCCGTCGAACAGGCCATCGCCGGTCAGCGCTACGACGCGATTCTGCTGCACGCCTATCCGCGCGCCAGCCTCAGTCGTTGGGACAACCCGGTCGCTTCCTGCGAAGCGCTGCCCGCCGCGCAGGACTGGCTACAGAAACAGCGACGCGGCTGGCGTCCGACGCTGGAAAGCGAAACCGGCTACAACGAAGTCAGCACATTCGCCGTGTGCAAACTGGCTTTCGGTCGCCCCTTTGTCGATCGCGAACGCCAACGTATTTACGTGCGTGGCGTGCTGACCCTGCAGGATCGCCTCGACCTGACCCACGAATATCTGCACCTGGCCTTTGAAGCACACCCCAACGGCCAGGATGAAACCTACATCGAAGGGCTCGCCCGTCATCTTTTGCTGGAATAGACCATGACACTCCTTTATCCACAGGTCTTGCTGCTGCTCTGCACCTTGACTGCGCTCTCGCCGGCCATCGCTGCCGACGGCGTCAAACTCGACACCCCAGTCGGCGGCTGGCGCAGCGGCGCCCCCGAAGGCGAAGGCGAGAGCTTCCGCCAGACCGTCAATTACCCGGGCTCATCGGTCAACACCCCGGTCGGCCAGGCCAACACCGCGCGCATCAGCGGCGAGATCAAAGCGGCGCGGAAGGACAACGAACCCGGCCGCCTGATCGTCAATGGCGTGAGCATGCCGCTGAAAATCGACGACAGCGGCCGCTTCGACCGCCCGTTCTCGTTCCCCAACGGCAGTAACAGCGTCGAAGTGCGCAGCCCTGACGGCCAACAACGCCACCGCACGCAATTCCTCAACACCAGCGGCGGCGCCACCCCGGCCAAGCTGCGCGTGCTGCTGGCGTGGGACAGTGACGGCACCGACCTCGACCTGCACCTCGTCACCCCCGACGGCGCGCACATCTGGTACGGCAACCGCAGCGCCGCCAACGGCGCCGCGCTCGACGTCGACGTGACCACCGGTTATGGCCCGGAAATCTTCGCCATGCCGGCGCCGATCAAGGGCCAGTATCTGGTGTATGTGAATTATTACGGCGGGGGTTATCGCGGCGATGACGAGGGCGGCGATGAGGCGGTGCAGGCGCTGAGCACGGCGCAGGTGACGGTGATTACTGAAGAAGGGACGCCTAGCGAGAAGATGGAGACGTTTTTGATCCCGATGCGGGCGGTGGGGGAGTTGACGTTGGTTAAGGCGTTCAGTTATCCCTGAGCAGTGAGTTGCTCAGGGGCAGCACTAGAGTCCAGGCGGAATGTAACCGGGTACGAACGGAACGTTGATGCATTTGCCATGAATGATTTTTCCGTCCTCGATCCTGAACAGTACGATCTTTTTGGCTTTATTGACGGTCGCTTCCAGTTTGCAGTCAGAGCTATGCCCGACCGTCTCGTAGTACTCGGTGTACACCATGCCGTTGCCGGTGTGATTCATTGAAGTGCCGGCCGCTTCGGTGGTGGTCCAGCTGGAGGATTTGAACCAGGTCAGGACGGCCAGATTTTCGCCGTTGGCACCGGTCTGTTTTTTCATTGAGTCGGGTTTACCGAACAGATCGAGTGCTTCCTGAACATCCCGTCCTTCCCAGCGCGACTGTGCAATCAGGTGGCAGCCATTAATCATTGAGACTGTGGCTGTTATCAGCAACGTCAGTAACGTTTTAGTCCATTGATTCATCATGACTCCCGGTGTCATGTGCGAGACGAAATAGCGCGCTGCAGCGCCCAGAAATCAGGCTGTTACTTGTTGCCCAGTATCGAGTCGAGGTTGTCCATCATCTGGCCTTTCTCTTGAATCGGTGCAAGTTTGAAGAACATCTGCTGCATGCCCTGAATCATCTGCAAGTGCTCCATCTTGCCCACTGCAATCATGTCTTTTTTTTCTGGAGTGCAAACGAAAGCCAAAGCGCGCTGGACCCAGAACTCCTTCGGCTGTTGCCATTGCTCGTTTACTTTCAGGTGCCGCAGCATGTAGGCAATTCGATCCACCGACTGGCCATTAACAAACCGCACCTTGTTGGTCTTGCACTGAACTTCCAGGTTGTAGGCATCGATCATTGGCTTGCCCGGCTCTTCATACACCAGCGTCACCGCCAGCATTTGCGCACCCTTGGTACGCGTCGACGGCACAACTGATGTGCTGTCGGCGACATACATGATGTTCTTGTGCGGAACGCCGTTGCCGTAAATGATCCACCAGTCGCCGACGGGGTTCGGCTCTTCCGCTGACGCAGAGGTGGCAGTCAAGAGTGCAGTCAGTAGAGCGAGGGATTTACTCAATCTGAAAAATGATGACATGGTGTTGCTCCATTCCTTGGCGCTTTTGTAATGCACAAAAACAGAATGGAAATTTAGTGGCGGGTGCCGGCTGGGGCAATTAGGGCGGATGTGCTAATGGCTTATTGGAATGGCCGTTTGTTGGGCATTAATTATCGGTAAGGCTCAAGTACAGCGAACGCAACGTCTGTACACGATTACGCCCCTTATCTTTGGCGCCGTACAGCGACTGATCAGCTTCCGAGAGCAGACGTGACAAGTCGTAGCCGGATTCACGGGTAGTCACAACTCCGATGCTGACGCTGAGCAGCCCCGGCTCAAGAATCGACAATTGTGAGAAGGAACGGCGGATTCGCTCGGCAATCTCCAGTGCAGTCTGCTCGTCGCAGTCGCTGAGAAGGCAAGCAAACTCCTCACCGCCAATCCGCCCGCAAACATCGTCCTTGCGCAGGCTCTCGGCCACGATCCGGCCGAACGCGATCAACGCCTGATCCCCAACGGGATGGCCATAGGTATCATTCAGACGCTTGAAGTTATCCAGATCACAAAGCAGCAACGCCGCCGGTTCTGCGTGTTGCTGGCTTTCAGTAAGCAACTGGCCGGCGTTCATCATGAACGCGCGACGATTGCCAATGCCCGTCAGCGGATCGCTGAACGCCGCCGCTTTGAGCTTGAGCTCTGCACGTTCCTTGACCATCGCCAGGGTGATGTAGGCAATGCCGATGACATACAGCATCGACTCGAACAGCATGAACGAGAAAAACGGCACACCCTCGCCAGTGCCCAGCAGCGCCTTTGTCACCGGCAGCCCTTCATCGGTCGCACTGCGAACGGCGTAGAACACAGTGTGCAGAACGGTCAGTACCAGCGCCGGCATAAACGCGACGTCCAGAGTGTGGCGGCTGCGCCAGAGCTCCAGCGTTGTCAGCACGCCGTAACCGAATGCCAGCAAGGAGTAGATCAGAACCCGATTTGGCATCGACTCGTAGAAGGCGGGAATCAGACACAAGGTCAGCCAGGCGAACGCGCCTGCCAGAATGCCGGAGACTGACGGTCTGCGCCCGACCAGCGTGCGCATGGCCGTCCAGTTCATCGCTGCACTGAGCAATAGAACAACATTGCCGAACACAATCGGAATGAAGTCGACCCCTCGATCACGCCAACTGACCAATACCACGCCCAAGGCGCCCAGCAGCATCATGCTGCCGAGGTACGCCAGCGGCGGCTCACGGGTTTCGCGATACCAGGCGTGCAGCGTCAAAAGCCCCATCAAAAAGAAGACGAAGACTGAAACGACCAGCAGGGTCGGGATATGCAGGGCCATTCCGTGGATTCCCGTGAGGCTCAATACCGGAATCCGGCCGGTGGCGGGAATGCGGGTAAAAACAGAGGGGGTGGTTAAGGCGGGATTTAGCACTGTGGGGGATGAGGCTGGCAAGTGTTTGCGTGTGGACCTGAGGATTGCCTATGCCATTGCGATAGGCAGCAGAGCAATTGTCCTGCTGCAATTGCCCTGTTTCGCTCCATGGTCAGGCCGCCATGTTTGGACTGAAGCTGCTGGAAGTCAGGCGTTCGATCGCGATAGTCAGAGCTTGATCGTCGAACAGCTTGTTTTTCCGCGCTGCAGCGCTGGAGCCACCATCCCATTTCCTCAGTGCTTCGCGTAAAGCCGGAACGGTTGGCGCAACACCATCATGAATCAGCAACCAGTCGACCGTCGCTAGCAGCTCCATGCCAAAAGGAGATTCAAAACCATCGATCAATTCGGCCGTGCGCTCCAAAGCCTGGGAGTATTCCTTGGCTTCAGTCTTGAGGTAGGTCTGCAAAAAGGCTCTGCGATCTTGATCAAACCAAATCACATCAGTGTTCTCCGCATCACTGATGCGCTTGGCGCAATGCAAATAGCTGCCATCCAGATTGTTGAGCAGATGCTCCAAGCGATTAGCGTACGGTCCGAATTTATGGGCGACGAATTTAAGATTCAGCGGGTTCTCAGTACCAGGAAGTTTTTCGATTGCACGCTCAAGAAACCACGCCAGTTTTTGAATCTCGAGCAGGCTGCATTCCATGCCCAGAACCCAATAACGTCGCACCAGTTCTGCAATCAGCGCCCGTGCCGGAGTGAGCTGCTCCACACCGCTGCGTTTAGCGACGTTCAGATACTGATTGGAGGGTTCGAACACTAATACATCCACATCCAGATCACTCAGTACCTCAACTATTTGCTCGCGAACCTCGGGCCACTTCAGTCCACCATTACCAGCACCTAGCGGTGGGACGGCGACGGACTTCACGTCGTTTTCTATCAAGAAACGACGCAAGTCATGCAGACCTTCGGTTATCCAGGCCATTTGCGAGGGAGAGCGCCAGTGGCGTTTGGTAGGGAAGTTCACGATCCAGCGTGGGCCATCGAGTTCATTCGTGGCCGTCACGTGCATCTTGCCGGTTTCTACTTCACCGGCCTTGCACGCTGCCGCATACAGTCGGTAATTCTGCGCAAAGCGTTCTTTGAACATCAATGCGATGCCTTTACCCATCACACCCACGGTATTCACCGTGTTGACGAGGGCTTCGGTCTTGGCTTCCAACAGGTTGCCTTGGGTGAATCTAATCATTGGAAATACCATTTGGGGCGCGCATGGGCAGGTAAAGTCAAGCCTCTGGAGGCGACGTCTTGTTCTATGCATGCTCTGAGGGCGATATCGGGTGTCGTTTAGAAACGTCAGAGCGGATCCGGGTTTACGGTGAACTGAAAGCTGTGGCACAGTCAGAATCCGGAAAAGTGGTACGTAGCGACACGGCATCTGGCACTCACAGAACCTAACCAGTTATTTAGAACATTTTAAAAGGAAGTTAACTTATGAAATTTGAAAGCCTTCGCTACTATTTGGCTCTGATTTTTTTGGTTCTTGGGTGCTCAATTCCTGTCGCGGGAATCGCAGTTTGGTTTGTGACTGAAATAATGCAAATTGCAGTCAGTCATCTAAATGTATTGTATATTGCTGCGTACATTGTTGTGGCTTGTGTTGGGTTTTATGTATATGGTAAAAGGCTTCGGAATATAATATAGAGCTAGTTCTGGTTGTTATCTTGAGTCTTTTTTAAGTATTCCGAACGTAGTGAGTCAATTGTTAGTGAGTCAATAAGCCCTTCAAAAAACATCGCCAGGCTACTCGTTTGTCTGTATGCTTTTTCATAGTTAATTGAGTCGTGCACAAATAGCTGTGTGGCCTCGGATTTTTTCACTGAGCGCAACAAGCCGAAACCGGATAAAAGAAAGTCTGTAGTGTAGTAGGCCATATTGCCTCTATGCTCCCCTCTAAAAATTGCTTGGTAGGCGGCCCTAGTTGGCCCTGTTATATTTTCGCCCTCAGGCCCATTGTGTATGTTCCCTATGCCTTCATATATATTGTTTACACCATGCCCCGCTAGAAGCGCGCCAGGTATCACGGCTAGACCGCCAGAAGAGGCCGAAATAGCCACACCCACCTCAACCTGCATAACACCTGCCGCCACTCCGATCCCGTTTTTTGCATAAAACCATGTCGCCTGTATTAGCTCGTCATATTCTGCTCTCAGCTCCTGTACCCCATCCCACGCAGTAATTACGCCCTCGTTAACATCCCGGATTATTTCATTTACGTAGTTAGCAATAAATGAGCTGAATTGCACCTGGGCCACGCTATCAGACAGGTACGTACCGCTCGCCGTACAGCCTAAGGACATCAGGTCCGAGGCTGCTTTCGTAACGTCGTGTATATCGCACGGTTGGTCACTCATACTTCGTTGTTCCACGTACTGTGTGCACTGGTGCCAGCCTGAACATGCGTCCAGGTAGTATCGCGATAAAGGATAGCGACAATTTCTTGGGGTTGACCGTCTGACATATGGATGGCATGGGGAACTTGAATGTTCATGTGCGCAATCCGTGCCCGAACAGTCGTACTGTAAAGTATTTTTCCTGGCTCCCCATCGGAGACGTTCGATAAAGATCAACGACGCATTCGACTTCCTCACCGTCATGCAATGCGCTGGCAATGAGTGGCGAAGATTTATCAATGTTTTTTGTGATAACAATGGGCATGTGCTGCCCGCGACCGCCTGTTACCGTTCCATCGCTACCGGCAACCATGTTATGGGAGTAAGCCAGTACCATGATTTCATCAAAGTGGCCAAGCTGACATTTGTTTCCGATAGAGTCCGGACTAGAACAGCCCGACGAGATCAAACTTTGCTTTTTTCCAGTAATCGACATGTATCCGTGATTAGCCATGTGCAACCCTCCTTCGATTGGCTAATCACTGTATTACTAAAGCAAGCAGGTTGGCTGTAGGTCGTTTCCGAAACTTGCTCGATCAATAATCCTGCAGCTCATGTATTCCCTTCATACTCAGTCGCGGCGCCCCGTAGCCACGTTTGCCACTGCTCGAAAGACCAGCACGTTTGAGTCGATCGTGCGCCCAACCTGAACGGTTTTTGTAGGTAGCCTGACCACTGGCGATCAATTCTTCGCGCTGTGATTCGGTCAGTTGCAGTGTTTTTGCTGCCGCTTCGTGAGCGTCCCGAGCAATCGCCCCCTCGGTTTTTGTGGCGAGAAAACGAAGGATCGGTTCGATGAACTGGTCGTAGGTTGGAACGGACATAGGCGCATCCCTGTGCTAAAGGTTTTTTTACTAACCGGCGAGCGAGTATAAATTAACGCTCGCTGAGGATGCCTTGGAGAGTAAGCACTGTTTGCGTGAAAACGTAAGTCGCTATGTCTCGGTTCGCACATATGTCGAATATCTGGCTGGTTCACTTTCTCACAGGCATTAAAAAGCCGGCTTGTGGCCGGCTTCTCGGGGACTGGCTTGGCCTATTTTTGGTAAGCCTTGCCAGCCTTCAAAACGTACATCCGGATCTGCGTCCGGCTGTGGGACTTGGTCAGACGTTGGTCTGCCGCGTCGGGCGCTCTCTGAGCCGCGGGGCGGGTCGATGCGCAAATGTGGGGCGCAGGATACTGAGTTTTGCTTGGGATTCCCAGTCTGGAGTGCGGTTTAGAGCGACTTCTGCGTCAGAAATCCGGGATTTGTACCGAATGTCCGGGCCTCTTCGCGAGCAGGCTCACTCCTACAGGGAGCTTTGCAGGCCGTAAGATCAAAGAAACGGCACCACCGGCCGCCGCTTGCTCACTGTCGACCACCAGAATACCCAGCCCAATATATGGATCCGCTGCTCTTCAATCTGCGCCGGGCGGAAGACTTCGTCCGGGTATTCGGCGCTGTTGTGGCTGCGCAGGCGCAGGCCGTTGCCAGGCATACGGTGCAGGTATTTGATGCGCAGCATGCCGTCGTGTTCGATGGCATAGATCTCGCCGTCCACCACTTGAGTCAGGCCGCGATCGATGGCGACGATGGAGCCGTCTTCGATGCGTTCGGCCATGCTGTTGCCGATCATGTGCGCACAGATAGCATCGGCGGGGCGGATTTCCAGTTGATCAAGGGGCGCGCGCAGCAGCCGGATGGAGAGATCCTGATCCTGAATGACGTGGGTTTTGTCGGAGCCGTTGCTCAGTGGTGTTTCTTTGAAGAAGGCCAGTTCGATGTCGTTGGGATGGATGAATCGATAGGCGCCTTGGGGGTCGTGGGCATCAAAGCTGTCGCCATTGCTGGCAGGCTGATTCAGGCTCGGCGCTTCTTTTATGCCTTCGCCGGTTTTCAGCCATTCGCTGTTGACGGACAGCAGGCGTGAGACTTCTTCCATGCGATACGCCGGGACGCCCCGGGTGTACCAGTTGTGGACATTTTGGGCTTCCGTGCCCCAGAACTTTGCGAAACCCGTCGTGGAGATGTTCGCTGCTTCCAGGAGTGCCTTGAATCTTGGACCGCTAGTGTTCTTTCTCATAAACACGGAGTCTACGGCCGTGCCAGAGCGGTTTGAATAAACCGGGCGTTCAAAAAAGGACTGAATTTTGCGACGGGATGTAAGACGTTCTTGTGGGAAATTACACAAGATAAAACTTTTCTGTAGTCCGTCATAAACACTATGTTTAAGGCGGCTTTTCCCCGAGCACAAAAAACCCCGGGTCAACCGGGGTTTTCTTCAAGCATCACGCGTAGCGCAGGTGCTTAGCCTTTGTAGGCGGCAACCGACTTGGTGATCGCTTCGCGGGCGGCGTCAGCACCGGCCCAGCCTTCGATCTTGACCCATTTGCCTTTTTCGAGATCTTTGTAGTTCGCGAAGAAGTGCTCGATCTGCTGGATCAGCAGTGGCGGCAGGTCGGTGTATTCCTTCACATCGACGTACAGCTGGGACAGCTTGTCGTGTGGCACTGCGATGACTTTGGCATCGCCGCCGCCGTCGTCAGTCATGTTCAGGATGCCGACTGGGCGTGCGCGGATTACCGAGCCTGGCGCAACCGGGTAAGGGGTCACAACCAGCACGTCGAGGGGATCACCGTCGTCAGCCAGGGTGTTCGGGATGTAACCGTAGTTGGCCGGGTAGAACATTGGGGTGGCCATGAAACGG
>Ga0213828_1002534_pt1 | contig 13113 bp, 9 predicted proteins | sample MC6MC0897MG_FD_180664 | JGI IMG/M metagenome (GOLD analysis project Ga0213828, IMG submission 180664) | Enriched soil aggregate microbial communities from Iowa State University, Ames, United States - MC6-MC0897-MG | ecosystem: Environmental > Terrestrial > Soil > Unclassified | place: USA: Iowa...
ACGAAGCCAGCCGGCAAGCATTGTTCAGCCAGTTGTCCAGTAACCAGCTTGCCCCGCGTTACAACGCCAAGTGATCACCAGTACAGGAAACGGAATCATGACTCGCATAAATGCACTCACCCTTGATCAGGCGCCTGCAGCAGCGCGTAGCGCCCTGCAGGGTGTCGAGAAAAGTCTGGGCTTTATCCCGAACGCGTTCGCCACCCTCGCCCATTCGCCGGAAGCCCTCGGTGGCTACCTTGCGCTGTCGCAAGCTCTGAACAGGAACAGCCTCAGCCCCGCCGAGCGTGAAATTGTGGCGCTGGCTGCATCAGCGGTGAATGGCTGTGACTACTGCATCGCCGCCCACAGTTTCTTCGGCGAAAAAGCAGGTTTGGATGCTGGTGCGCTGCTGGCTGCTCGTGCCGGCACATTGGATGGCGTTGCTGCGTTCGCCAGAGCGGTGACGCTAAGCCGAGGCCAGGTCAGCGAGGTGCAGCTGGCGGCGGCACGGGAAGCAGGGCTGGATGACGCGAAAATCGTCGATGTAATCGCCCAGGTCTCCCTCCTGACGCTGACCAACTACCTCAACAATGTGGCCATGACGGACATCGACTTCCCACCTAACGACAACTAATGAACTGCGCGAGGCGTCCAGGCACCGGTCGCCAGCGCCTCCCACCACTTTCACTACACGCGAGAACGCCTTACTGCATTGAGGCTGCTTTTTCGAATTCATCGAAGTCAACAACCTGTGCCCACTTTTGTTCTTTTAGAGGTAGCGTCATGAAGGCTGTCGCTTACACACAACCCGGATTACCTATTCACGACGCTCAGTCTCTGTATGACACGCAGCTCACGAAGCCAAAACCCGGCGCACGTGACCTGCTCGTCGAGGTCAGGGCGATTGCCGTCAATCCGGTCGATACCAAAGTTCGGGCCAGCCGTGGTGGTGAGCAACCACAAGTTCTCGGCTGGGATGCTGTCGGTGTCGTCCGCGAGACAGGCCCAGAGGTAACGCTATTCAGGCCAGGGGATGAAGTGTTCTACGCCGGTGCCATAGATCGACCAGGCAGCTATAGCGAGCTCCATTTGGTGGACGAGCGAATCGTCGGGCACAAGCCTAAGAACTTAGACAACGCCAGTGCCGCCGCCCTACCGCTGACGTCCATCACCGCGTGGGAGTTGCTGTTCGACCGTTTAGCCGTCGAAGAAAATGGCGGCAAAGGTCAAAGCCTCCTCGTGGTCGGGGCAGCAGGCGGAGTGGGCTCGATCCTGGTTCAGCTGGCAAGCAAGCTGACGCAGCTTACAGTCATAGGCACCGCCTCAAGACCTGAGACTCAAGCCTGGGTCAAAGAACTGGGAGCTCATCATGTCATTGACCACGCTGAGTCGATCCCACTTCAGCTGGAAGAGCTAAATCTGAATCCGATCGATTATGTGATCAGCCTGACGCACACCGACACCTACCTGCCGCAACTGGTGGAAGTGCTTCGTCCACAAGGCAAGCTCGCACTAATCGATGATCCGGCACAGCTGGATGTCATGCCGCTCAAGCGCAAATCGCTGTCACTACACTGGGAACTCATGTTCACCCGCTCGCTGTACAAGACCGAGGACATGATCAAACAGCACCAACTGCTCGAGCGTGTTTCGCAGCTGGTTGACGAGGGCACACTGAAGACGACTGTCGGAGAGCATTTCGGAAGCATTTGTGCCGAAAATCTCAAGCGTGCCCACGCCTTTATTGAAAGCGGCAAAGCCCGAGGCAAGGCTGTCCTGGAAGGTTTCTGATGCCTTCGATAGGTTGCGACCCTCCAGGATTCATCTCCACGCTTCCGGCCCGTACGGGGCTAGCGCGCTCCGCTTGCTTCGTTGGTCACAAATGGAGGCCAAGCGTAGCACCAGCGTTGACAGTTTTTGGCCACTTGCGGCTCTCTAAGGAGCTATTGTGACCCAACCAGGACTGTCACGGCTGGCTGCTTCAGACCCGAGGCGGACGTTCGTGACTGTCGCTGCCCGTCACCCGCCCCACTTGGGAGCCCATGCAGATCCGACCGCCGTGGTAAGTGCCCGTGAGTGACACTTCGAAAAGCTCGATCTGGCACACGTTTGCTCCAAGCCTTTTTCGTTCAAACGCTGAACTCCACGGATCTATGGTCACCCTCGCCGATGCGGCCCTGGCATGGGCTCATGTCATAAGACGACAAGAGCCCTGTCCCTCCAGATGAAACTCATCAAGACGTGGTGGAGTACCAAGGATACAAACCAAACGCCATCGACGCGGCCATGATGACGAGGCAAAGCAATAGCGACCACTTGAAGGTGTATTTCTGGTGGTCACTAAACTCCACCCCCGCAAGCCCAGCCAGCAGGTAGGTCGAGGCAACCAATGGACTCAACAAGTGAACCGGTTGGCCAACCATCGACGCACGTCCGATTTCTGCCGCGCTGATACCATAAGCTTCTGCCGCATGCGCCAGAACAGGCAGCACACCATAGTAGAAGGCATCGTTAGACATGAAGAACGTGCCAGGGATACTGATGATCGCCGTGATAGGTGCCAGGTATGCACCCCAGCTGTCCGGCAAAGCCCAGAGTAGAGTCTCAGACATCGCCTTGACCATTCCGGTACCCGAAAGGATGCCGGCGAAGATGCCTGCGGCGAGGAAGATCGCGATCTGATTCAACGCTGTTGGCGCATGTGCAGCAATCCGACGTCGCTGATCGTCGATGCCTGGGTAGTTGATCACCAAGGCCACCGAGAACGCGAGCATGAACAGGATGGGCAGCGGCAGCAACTCAACAACGAGGCAGGCCATCAATGCGATAGTCAGCACCGCATTCAGCCAAAACATCTTAGGACGACGAAGCTCTGCGTTCTCATCGCTGAGAGTGAGCAGGTCGCTGATGTCATCATCAGAAACGCTCGCATGCCGGCGCGGATCACCTGGAAGCGTCAGCGTCCCGAGCCGTTTACGCTCTTGCAGCCCTAGGTAAAAGGCCAATGCCAGAACACTCAGGAAGCCAATCATCATTGCGGGTATCAGCGGCAGGAAAAGCTCAGTGGTTTCAACCTGTAGCGATGCGGCGGCACGCGCGAGTGGGCCACCCCACGGCAGCAGATTCGTGACACTCGCAGCGAGGATAACCACGCAGGGCAATATAAGCGGGTTGATTTTTAACCGTTTAAATAACGGCAGCATCGCAGTAACCGTGATCATGTAGGTCGTCGAGCCGTCACCATCAAGTGAAACCATTCCCGCCAAAACAGTGGCGAAGAGCACTGCTTTTGCTGGATCGCCTTTGATCAGTTTCAGAAAGGTACGGATGACCGGGTCAAACAAGCCGGTATCGAACATCATGCCGAAGTACAGAATTGCGAACATGACCATGACTGCAGTCGGGGCAACTTTGCGTAACCCTTCAATCATCATCAGGCCCATATCGCCCGTAAAGCCACCCAACATGGCGAAAATGATTGGAATGGTCGTCATCGCCACCAATGGCGCAAGTCTCTTGGTCATGATCAACGACATAAATGTGATGATCATGCCGTAGCCAAGAATGGACAGCATTGTTATCTCCGAAGCAACATTGTAATTGTTATAAGTTGTTACAGCCCAAGCTGATTACTCAGCTCATATGTAGACCGCCGTTAATAGCAAAGTCAGCACCCGTTGCGAATGCTGATTCCTCTGATGCCAACCATGCGCACATTGAGGCGACCTCCTCAGGAGTGCCCAACCGCTTAACAGGGATGTCCTGAATCAACTTGTCCATACGATCGTTTTCAGTGATTGCTTTGAGGCGTGCAGTAGCAATGTATCCAGGCGATACGGTATTTACAGTAACGCCACGTGCTGCTACTTCGCGGGCGAGAGCACGTGTGAAACCCCGGATAGAAGATTTGGCAGTGGCGTAGTTTACTTGGCCGACGTGGCCCAGCTGAGCGTTGACAGAGGAGATATTGATCACCCTGCCCCACCCTCTTGCGGTCATATCATCAATGACCTGTTTGGTGACATTGAAGAGAGAGTTCAAGTTGGTATCGATAACGGTCTGCCAGTCACCTGGAACCATATCGCGGAAGAGGACATTACAGGCAGTCCCGGCATTATTGACCAGCACATCAATCGGCCCAACTTCTTGTTTCACCTTGTCGAAGGCTTTGACCGTGGACTCCCAGTCTGCAACATTGCCTTCGCTCGCGATGAAATTAAAGCCTGCCCTTTTTTGCTTTTTCAGCCACTCGGTACGGATAGGTGATTCTGGGCCGCAGCCGGCCACAACAATGAATCCATCTTTGGACAGACGCTGACAGATGGCAGTTCCTATACCACCCATACCACCGGTGACAAATGCAACTTTCTTGGACATGACCCAACCCTTATAGTTTTTGTAGGGACGTATAGCTGACGCTGGAGGTGCGTTTCAGCTCCAGACTCATCCTAGAAAGAGCTCAAAGAAATTGAAATTGGTCTTTAGGAAAGACAGCGTTCTCAAACCGAGAACGCTGCACATCTAGAAAAATTGTCGATAGGTAGTTTGTTACGAGATATTAAATAGCGAGGCTTCCCTCTTTTAATTCACTAACGACATCAGCGGCCTTGGCCATTTCATTACCCCAAGCACGGTGGGCATCTACGCCCTTCACTTCCAATACGAGAGGCCGTTACCGGCCTCTTCTTCTCAACACTATGATTTAAGGAGCGACGGTCACGTCCGCCTGGCCGCTCTGAGCCAGAGCTTCATGAATGAAACCTTCAGCTTTTTTTCGCTCAACGAATGCCCTTACGTATGCGGCGCCCGCATCCCGTCCACGTGGCACAGCCATGGCCTGCCGAATTGAGGTGAAGGCGTCATCCACCACGCGATAGCGCGGGTGGAGATCGGCTACCTTTTGCAAGGGTTGGCGGACACCCGCTGCCGCATCAAGTTTTTGCTCCAGGAACAGATCCACCGCCCCTGCGGACGTTTCCGCTCGTTCAAGTTCGGCGTTCTTCAGAGTACGGGTCAAGAACAGGTCATAGGCAGCACCCTTGCCCACTGCCAGCTTCAGCCCGGCTTCGTCCAAATCAGCCACCGACCGGAATGGAGAATCGCGCTCAACGAGGTACGTGCCTTCAATAATGACGTAGGGCTCGCTGAACGAGATCTGCGCCTCACGCAATGGCTCGATAGCCAGAAACGCGAGGTTCCATACCCCCTCGTCCAATGCAGCAAACACCTTGCCTGCGGCGTCAAAGGTGCGCATTTCCAGCCTCACACCCAGCTCTTCCGCCAGGGCTTTGGCAAGTGCAACGGATACGCCTTGAGGCTCGCCATTTGGGCCACGCTGAGCGAGTACAGGGTTACCAAAGTTGATAGCAGCGTTCAGGACGCCACCTGGAGCCAGATCATCGAGTACCGATGGGGTAATGGTTGTCATATGGTTCTCCTGAAGGGGGATTTACCAGATTGGCAAGTTGTAGGAAACGATCAAGCGATTCTCATCCGCGCCACGTGCAAGGTTTGAGCGGTAGGCCGCGTTACGCCAACGGATACCGACATTTTTCAATGCACCAGACTGGAACACGTACGCAATATCAGTATTGCGTTCCCACTCACGACCTTCGCCAGCATAGGTAGCTCCATCAGCGTGATCGCCTTTGACATAGCGACTCATGAACGTCAGCCCTGGAACACCGATGGCGGCGAAGTTGTAGTCGTAACGCAGCTGCCAAGAGCGCTCGCCAGGTTCAGCGAAATCGTTGATCTGGATGTAGTTGGTGAGGTACGGATCCGTACCATTGAGGAATGGCATCGAAGTGTCACCATTCATTTTTTGCAGCCCGAGGCCAAATGCATGGCCACCCAGGCTGTAAGTGAACAAACCACTGAGAGCACCACTGTCGATGGCACCAGCGTTCGCGTTGCCAGCATCGTCGCTCAGCATGTACCGCAAATCGCTTTTGAGCTTGCCGGGGCCAATGCTCCACGTGTGATTGATACCAAAGAAGCTTTGCCGGTAAACGTCCTGTAGTTCAGCGTACTGGTAGCTGATCGATAGCCCTTTATTGACGGCGTAATCGAAACCGCCCACCCAGTAATCATCACCTTCCACAGCGCCGGCAAACCGTCGGTTCTTGTTGTTCAGCGTGATTTTCTGAGCGTCGGTAGAGTCACGATCAGTCACGCGATTGAAGCGTGCCCCTGTCAGCGTGAAGCCCTCGATTTCGCTACTGGTCAGCAGGCCACCTTCGAAGGTCTGCGGCAGTATCCGCCCGGTATTGGCCTGCACGGTCGGCAGCTTGGGGATGAGTGTTCCGTACTTGAGCTCGCTTTGGGAAACCTTCACCTTGGCGGTCAGGCCGAGACGACTGAACTCATCGGCAGCGTGCCCATCATCATGCACCGGCAGCAGGCCGGAACCGGATCGGTCAGGGCTTGAATCCAGCTTGATACCCAGCATCCCCAACGTATCAAGGCCAAAGCCCACAGTGCCTGGGGTGTAACCAGAGCGGAAATCGAAGAGGAATCCCTGGGCCCATTCTTCCCGCTTCGATTGGCCGGCACCATCGCGAAAATCGCGATTGAAATAGTAATTCTGCAGTTGCAGGCTTGCCTTGCTGTCCTCAACAAAACCCTCTGCGCCGGCGGTACCGACGATCAGGCAAGGGGACAGAGTAATCAGGGTACGCATGATGTTTTTGTTCTTGTGCATCTGGCGATTCCATTTGGTTGGCATGACACTGCCCGACCCAAAACTGAGCCAGGAAGGTTTATCGGTTACAGGGGTTGCTTCGCGGCCTCTGTGCGGCCTGGAACGTCAGTGGGCTGAAGCGGCCACTGGTTGATCGGGCTCTTTGTTGGTCACACGCATCAGTGCGGTCATCAGAAAGGCGATGAGCAGCAATGCGCTGAGGAACAGCAGGCCGGTGGCTGCGCTGTGGCTGTTCCCTTTAACAACGCCAATCATTGATGGGCCAACGAAGCCACCAAGGTTGCCAATGGAGTTGATTACCGCGATGGAAACCGCTGCGGTAGCACGATCAAGGAACAGGGTGGGCAGTGCCCAGAACGGGGATTTGAAGCTGTAGAGACCCGACAATGCCACACAGATCATCGCCATGGAGGCCACAGGACTGGACAACATGCCCGCCCCCACCAGGCCCAAGGCCGCCACTGCAAGTGGGATCGCAGAATGCATCTTGCGCTCGTTTCGTCGATCAGAGCTTCGCGACCAAATAACCATCGCTACCGTCGCAACGATATAGGGCAACATTGCGATCAAACCGATTTGCGTGTGCGTGAGCTCGCTGGAGAAGCCCTTGATGATCTGCGGCATCCAGTAACCCACACCCAGGCTGCCGCACTGGTAGACGAAATAGATGAAGGCCAGGTACAGCACCTTCTTGTTGACCATTGTCTTGAACACACCCAGTCGCTTGACGTTCTTGCGGCTCTGGCGATCACGCTCGAGCTCGGCGAGCAGCCAGTCTTTCTCCTGCTGGGTAAGCCATTTGGCCTGCTCCGGTTTGTCAGTCAGGAACAAGAAGCAGGCTATGCCAAGGAACACGGCCGGGACGCCTTCGAGGAACAGCATCCAACGCCAGCCGCTCCAGTCCAGCCACTTGATGTTGTCCATGATCCAGGTCGAAAGCGGCGCGCCTATGATGTAGCTGACCGGGATTGCCGCCGTGAACAGCGCGACGGTCGTGGCCAGCTCCTTCGAGCGGAACCAGTAGGTCAGGTAGACGATCACGCCCGGAAAGAAGCCCGCCTCCGCCACGCCCAGGAAAAAGCGCAGCACGTAAAGCTGGTTGGCGGTCTGGGCGAAGGCGGTAGCGGCAGCAATCAGGCCCCAGGTCACCAGGATTCGGGCTATCCAGACCCGCGCACCGTATTTGTTGAGCATCACGTTGCTCGGCACTTCGAACAGGAAATAGCCGATGAAGAAGATCCCGGAAATGAAACCGAACGCCTCGCTGGTCAGGGCGAGTTCCTTGTTCATCTCCAGCGCGGCATAACCAATATTGGCGCGGTCCAGGTAGGAGACGATGTACAGCAAGAACATGAACGGGATGATCCGCAAGGTAACCTTGCGAACGACAGCCTGCTCATCGACAGTTTTGTTGTTGTTCATAGAGACCTCATCTAGGGCGAACCGTAGCTCGCCCTTTAATTGTTATCGTTGCAGCAGGTATCAGGCGGAAAAGATCATGCAGACCGGGCTGCCGGTCGAAATCGAAAAATCTGTCTTGCTCAAACCACCGGTATGCGGATCGACAGCAAATGACACGATGCTGTCGCTGTCCTCATTGAGTGCAAACAGGAAACGCTGATTTGGCGTCAGGCTGAAGAAACGCGGCGTTTTCCCTTCGCTAGGCACGAAGTCGACAGGGCTCAGCAGGCCACTTCCTTGATCAATCTTGAACACAGCGATGCTGTCGTAACCGCGATTGGAGGCATAGAGGAAACGCCCGCTGCGGTCCACTTCGATCTCGGACGCGCGGCTGTTGCCGGTATAGCTCGCCGGCAGCGACGGCAACACCTGGAACGGTTGCAGGGCACCACTGCGGGAGTCGAAACGGTAGCTGGTAACGGTTGAGTCCAGCTCGTTGATCACATAAGCGAAACCGGCTTTGGGGTGCATTGCGATATGACGCGGGCCAGAACCCTCGCGGGCAACAGCGAATGGCTGGTCGGCAGGGTGCAGCTTGCCGTTGTCAAAGCGGAAGCTGAACACTCGATCCAGGCCTTTATCCGGTACCAGAACGTAGTTCCCTGTTGCATCAAACGGGTTGAAATGCGGCTTGGCGAATGGCTGCTCAACCCGATGAGGGCCAGTGGGGCCTTCAAGCTTGAGCAATTGATTGATACCGCCCAAGGCGCCATTTTCTTCCACATTGAGCACTGCCAAGGTGCCGGTAATATGGTTGGAAACCACCAGGAACCGCTCGCTCGGATCCAGCGCCAAATGCACCGGATTCTTTCCTTCACAGCTTTGGCGGTTGAGGAATGTCAGCTTCCCACTTGCCTTGTCGACGCTGAAGGCACTGACCTCACTGCGGTCGCCATGAACAGTGTAGAGGCGATCACCGGCGCGATTGAGGGCAAGAAACGAGGGATTCACCAAGTCGTCGACCAACTGCACCTGCTCCAGCGTGCCGGCGTCTTGATTCAACCGATAGACCGTGATGCCATCACCACGGGCATTGCGCTCCCGGGTTGTGCGCGATCCGACATAAGCGAACATTGGGGTATTACTCCCGCTTGCAGAATTGTTTGAAGACATGGCACTCGCGGCGCTGACCAACCCTGCAGGTAGCAATGAGCCCAGGATACCGAGGCCGGTGGCTGCACCTAAGTGCTTGATCAGCGTGCGACGGCATAACCCTGCGCGCGTGACGCTCGCGAGGTCAGGCGCAACAACGTTGGATTGTTCGCGATCCATGGACGAGTCCTTCTTATTGTTTTGGCCAAGTAGGGCCCCGCATGGGGCCTTTAAACATCAAGCCCGAGTGCGGGCAACAACCTTGCGGATCACGAACGGGAGCACACCACCGTTGGCCAGGTAGCGCACTTCCTGCTGCGAATCCACACGCGCAATAACCTCGGCTTCATCACGACGGCCATCGGCGCGATGAACGATCAACTTGATCAGGTTCTCGCCTACAGCCAGCTCATCAAGGCCCAGGAAATCGAACTGCTCGCTGCCATCCAAACGAAGGTCGTCAACGCTTTGGCCAGGTTTGAAGACCAGAGGCAGTACGCCCATGCCGATCAGATTGCTGCGGTGAATACGCTCGATGCTTTGCGCAACCACCGCCTTCACCCCAAGCAGGGCCTGTGCCTTCGCGGCCCAGTCACGGCTGGAGCCAGCGCCGTAGTTGATACCTGCAAAGACCACCATCGGTGTCTTTTGCAGGGCATAGCTTTTGGCGGCCTCGTACAGCGGTAAGCATTCGCTGTGGTCAGCATTCCACGCCCAGGCGCCCAGCCCTGGCTGCTGATCGCCAAGGAGACGGTTCTTCACTGATTTGTTGGTGAAGGCACCACGCAGCATCACTTCATGGTTACTGCGACGCGTGGAATACTGGTTGAGGTCCTGTGGATCCTCACCACGTTCGAGCAACCACTGCCCGGCCAAGCTATTGGCAGGGATCGCGCCTGCTGGCGAGATGTGGTCAGTGGTGACGTTGTCGCCAAGCACCATCAGCGCCCGAGCACCATTGATAGCCAGGGACGCTTTGGGCTGCGCCTGGATATCCGCCAGGTATTGCGGACGACGCAGGTAGGTAGACTCGGGCCTCCAGGGAAACTGGACACTACCCTCGGCAGAAAGCGCCTGCCAATGGTGCGTACCCTCCCAGACAGTTGCCAGGCGATGCTGGAAGAACTCCGGCTTGACCACCTTGGCGACCTCATCGGCAATGTCAGCATCGCTTGGCATGAGATCCTGCAAGAATACCGGCTGGCCCCCAGCATCCGTGGCAAGCGGCTGCGAAGTCAGGTCGATATCGATGGTACCGGCGATGGCGTAGGCAACGCACAACGCCGGGGATGCCAGATAGCCTGCCGGTACTTTAGGGTTCACCCGGCCTTCGAAATTTCGGTTGCCGGACAACACGACCACGCCTTTGAGGCCCTGATCGGCGAAATGCTCAACGTGCTCTTCGAGCTTCCCCGAGTTGCCGATGCAGGTCATGCAACCGAAGCCCGCCAGATCGAAGCCCAATGCAGAAAAGTCTTCCAGCAGGTTGGCTTCAGCCAAGTAGTCTGCGACCACCTGCGAGCCAGGCGAGAGCGACGTCTTGACCCACGGCTTACGCTGAAGGCCCAGGCTCCGGGCCTTACGGGCGAGCAAACCCGCCTGGATCATCTGCGCCGGGTTTGCGGTGTTGGTACAGCTGGTAATAGCCGACATCACCACAGCGCCGTGAGTGATCGACTCACCAAAAGAAGGCTCGAAGAAGCTCTGCTCTTGCGGAGCTGTGATCAGCTTGCCGCCGCCCAGCACTTCATCCTGGAACGACGCTGCGGCCTTGGAAAGTGGCTGACGTTGGTGCGGTTGGTGTGGGCCTGCAACACTCGGCTCGATGCTCGCCAGATCAAGCTCGATGAGCTCGTCGAATTCCGGCTCGGCCAATTCGTCACGGCGCCACAGCGGCTGGGCGCTCATGTAGGCGATGACTTGCTCGCGCAACTTGGCCGAACGACCGCTGAGCTCCAGGTAGGCCAACGTCTCGTTGTCGAACGGGAAGAACACAACCGTCGCCCCGTACTCGGGCGCCATGTTGGAGACTGTGCCACGTGCTGCCCAGCTAAGCGTGGAGAGGCCTGGCCCAGTGAACTCCACGAACTTGCCCACGACCGAGCGCTTACGCAGAATTTCTGCCACATGCAGGGACAAATCGGTGGCTGTTACACCTGGACGCATGGCATTGGTCACGCGGATACCAATCACTTTCGGGAAGCTGATCGGTACCGGTTCACCCACCATGGCGGCCTGCCCTTCCAGCCCACCAACGCCCCAGCCCAGCACACCAATGGCATTGATCATCGGCGTGTGGCTGTCGGTGGCGACCATGTCGTCAGGGTGGAGCAGGCGCTCCCCGTTCGCTGCGCGACTTTCCCAAACGACCTGGGCCAACGCCTCCATGTTCATCTGGTGAATGATGCCGGTACCCGGTGGGATCACACCAAAGTTGTCCAGGCTCTTCTGAGCCCATTTGATGAAACGGTAGCGCTCGCTGTTGCGGCGGAAGTCGATGTCCAGGTTCTGCTCGACCGCGTTCGCCTCGGCGTAGCGCTCGACGATTACCGAGTGGTCGATAGTCAGTACAGCGGGGATCAGCGGGTTCATCGCCTGTGGATCGCCACCCAGCTCGGCGACAACATCCCGCATGCCGGCGAAGTCGGCCAAAGCAGGCAGGCAGGTGGTGTCATGGAACATCAGGCGGTTGGGCTGGAAAGGTACTTCGCAGTCCGGGCCCTGCCCGGTAGCTCTCGCCAACACTGACGGCAAGGCTTCTGGAGAGCAGCGTGCAACGTTCTCCAGCAGGATACGAATGGAATACGGCAGCTTTGCCAGCTGGCTGAGATCAAGCATCTTGCCCAGATCGACAATCGTGAACGAATCATCGTTGATTGTCAGGGGAGTAAAGAGGTCGCAGGCAGTCTCGGTCATGCTCATTTCGCTCGGCTTCTTATAGTGCTCGCAGGCATGCACGGAGCCATGCCTTATGCGGTTGAGCCGATACTAAGAGCAGTCTGTGGGGATGAAAATTGGTCAATTACCACAACAGCGTTCTCCAAAAGAGAACGCTGCGGGGCTGTTCTACTCGGGTAGTTTCAGGTGATCAATAAACGTTTTGAGCGTGGGGGAAGCGGCTTCGTACTTTCTGACCACCAGTAACAGCGTGCGGTGTGCCCATGGCTCATCCAGGGTCACAGCCTTGAGCTTGTGGCTACGCAGATACTGTTTGATGACGCTACGAGGCAGCACCGCGATACCCAACCCGGCAGACACCATTCTGCACATGCAGTCGAAGCTGCTGATTCGAATGCGCAACTTGAGGCTCATGCCGAGCTTGGCGGCTTCCGCTGTCAGCAAAGTGTGCATCGAGCTTTCAAGGTGAGGGCCAACGAATTCATGCTCCAGCACCTCCTTGAATTTGATGACCTTACGCGTGGCTAGCTCATGACCACTGGGGACCACCAAGGTCAACTCATCATGCCTGTAGGTCAGCGCCTCAAGCCCCTCTGAGGCTGTTTGTGCTGCAATGATCCCAAGATCAGCTCGCCCATCGGCCACTGCTCGAATCACCGCAGAACCCACTCGTTCCTCGATATCAAACTTGATCTGTGGGTACAGCTGGGCAAAGCCGTCAACGTCCTGTGGCAAGAATTGGGACAGCGCGGAAGTGATGGCGTGGATGCGGATATGCCCCTTGACCCCGCTGGCATACCCACTCAATTCCGTGTCGAGCTGAGCCATGGTTTGCTTGAGTTGCCTGGCGTAGAACAGCAAGGACTGCCCCGCTGGCGTCAGCTCGACGCCGCGTGCATTACGCAGCAACAGAGGGGAGCCGATCTGCGCCTCAAGCTCAGTGATCCTTTTGCTGATGGCCGAGACCGCGACATGCT
>Ga0213828_1002535_pt1 | contig 13113 bp, 14 predicted proteins | sample MC6MC0897MG_FD_180664 | JGI IMG/M metagenome (GOLD analysis project Ga0213828, IMG submission 180664) | Enriched soil aggregate microbial communities from Iowa State University, Ames, United States - MC6-MC0897-MG | ecosystem: Environmental > Terrestrial > Soil > Unclassified | place: USA: Iowa...
AATCACTGTTAAAATGGATGAAACAATTTGGGTCACACTTTGTGCAAGGGCTGTATTTAAATTATCAATATCATTTGTGACACGGCTCATTAAATCACCAAGTGCACGCTGATCAAAAAATCTTAGTGTGAGAGTTTGAAGTTTTTTAAATAATTCCAGTCGCAGTGTGCGAATGGTTTTCATCGCTACATGAATCATGACGTATGTTTGCAGCCAGGTAAAAATAGAGGCGATTGTAAAAATGACAGCTAAGACAATCCCAAGACGAATCGTTCCAGCAATGTCCTTTTTCATAATATAGTCATCAACGATATGTCCAATCATATATGGGCCTGCTAAGCTTAAAAATGTTGAGGCAATGACAAATAATATTGAGAAATAAAGCCCTATTTTTTGCAACTTTACATACTGCCATACACGGTATATTGTGTCCTTTTGATTTTTAGCCTTCTCAGCTGGGCCACTCATACGAGGTCCACGTCCAAAATTCATTTGCTTTGGTTGACTTTGATTCATGATTGTTCACCAGCCTTTTGCTGTGAAGCATAGATTGCTTGATAGGATTTATTATTCTGTAATAATTCTTGATGTTTGCCCTGACCAACAATTTCGCCATCCTCTAATACAAGAATGACATCTGCCTGCTGAATCGAAGCAATTTTTGAGGCGACGATAAATGTTGTGGTATTTTGATATTGTTCATGAATGGCTTGTTGCACATGTTTTTCGGAGGCACTATCCAATGCTGATGTTGTATCATCCAGCACTAATATAGCTGGCTGCCTGATCAGCGCACGGCTTAAGGCCAGTCGTTGCTTTTGTCCACCAGAAAGATTCGTTGCTCCCTGTGATAATTCATGAGCGATGCCTTTATCAAGTCGTTCTACAAATTCAGTAGCACACGCAGCATCCAATGCTTTTTGTAGTTCTTCAGTTGTTGCATGTTCCTTTCCTACACGGATATTTTTCTCAATCTCGCCTGAGAACAGTAGTGCTTTCTGAGAGGTAAAGCCAATATGCTCACGTAAAGTTGATAATGCATACGACTTTATTGGCTTTCCATCCATGCGTATTTCACCACTAGTAGGGTCGAATAAGCGAGGTAAAAGTTTTACCAGCGTGGATTTTCCACTCCCCGTTTTGCCAATGAGACCAATTGTTTGTCCTGCCTTCACGGAAAAGGTAATGTTTTTGAGGACATCCTCAGCCGTTTCATAATAACGATAGCTGACATCTTGAAAATCAATTGCACCATGGATTGAAGTAGCAAGTGCATTTTCTGCTTCTTTGACTGTCACCTCTTTATTTAAAACATCTATGATGCGTTCACCAGAAGGTATTGCACGGGCAATTTGCATCAGCACCATGCTCGAAGACATCAAGCCATTCAAGATGATTGTTAAATAATTAATAAAAGCGAGAATGACCCCTACCTGTAATGTCCCTGCCTCCACTTTAATTGCCCCAAGCCAAAGTGCTGCTACAATGCCCAAATTAACCACAAACATAGTAAAGGGTACAAGCACACCAACAATTTGCTCGGCTGTAATAAAACGTTTTGTCAGTGCATCATTATGTTTACTAAATTGTTCAATTTGCTGTGTTTCACGACGAAAGGCTTTGATAACACGAATTCCTGCTAAATTTTCCTGTAGCTTTGTATTCACACCATCAATGGCCTCTTGTACTCTGCGATAAAGCACACCTGAATACTTCGTAAAAAAGTACATGGCAATGATTAAAATAGGTACGATAATCAGTAGTATGGAAAATAGCTCGCGAGCAGTAACAAAGACAATTATAACTGCACCAATAAAGAGCAGTGGTCCACGCACAAAAATACGCAACGTCATCATAAACGCACGTTGAATACTTTCCACATCACTCGTTAATATCGTAATAAGCTTTCCAGTTGTAAAGCTATCACGTTCCTTTGCTGAATACGTCATCATTTTCTCATACAATGATTGACGAACATCAGAAGCAAAATGAATCGCAGCCTTGGAACTATAATATGAACAACCAATTCCTCCAAAAAGTCCAAGCACCGCACTTACTAACATCCATACGAACATTTTCAGCACATATGGATTATCGCCATTAGCAATGCCTGTATCAATCATATGCTGCATAATTGTGGGCTGAAGTAAATCCATCGTTACCTCTAGCACCATCAGCAGCGGTGCAATCAATGTAAAAAATTTATAGGGTCCTAAATAGCGCCCTAATTGTTTAATTGCCTGCATTCCTTCGTCTCCGTTCCTGTTAAATCATTCGTTTCTCATTATAACTGAAAATCATTCCCAATTGCGAAGAAGTTTTTCGAGTCTCGTAATATTTTGCTAGATTATGTCTTTGTAGACTCTTGAATACTATGGAATCATTAGCCTTCTCTCCCATTTGACAGCCACTACTATGCTCTGTCAATAACCACCACTCTACATTCAATTTGCAGACTATCGAAAACCTCTCTACAGCATACAATTGTATACAAAAGTATACAAACCGTCAATATCAACCTGATTGCCAGCTAAAAAAACCACGAAAGCTTTTGCTCACGTGGGTTCTCCTTTTGCATTTATCAAAGTTGTTATCTTCTACTTGTGATACATTGATCGAAATCCGTTTCATAAGCCCATAACTTCATAGTCTTTAAATCCTTATACGAACAATCAAGGCCAAACTAATTACCGTTATCCATTTTTGTGTCTAGAGTTGCAATAAGGATTTTGCCCCTTGCAATTTTTAATTATTTTTTCTGGAAGCAAGATAAGGTAGTTTTACAAAGCCTTTTAAAATTTCTAGAAAAAATCTTTTGTGCTAGTTGCTCTTTTGCTGGATGAATCCCAAGTAATAGTACAGTACAAGGCCCAGCACTTTTCTCAGTATTTAAGACACTTTCAACCTGTAATTCACCAAAAAGTCGGGTAAACTCTGCTTGTAGCCCCTTTGAACCGACAGGCCAAACTTGCTGAACAATTTCCTCTTTCCATGCATGATAAATAGCTTGAAGCTGTGCAACATCCTCGGGCTGCGCAAGGACTTCATTGCCTACAAGTGGCAGTCCATACGTATACCAACGAAGGTGCTCAAGCTCATAGGATGAACGTTTTTGCGGCTCACCAAGCATTGTAACCGCTAAAGCAGATTGTAAAGTTGGCATATTGGATTCTGTACTACCATCTATCTGCGGGCATATTAGACCAGCCTCCCCAAAAACCTGCTGTATGCCCGCTACATAACGAGACCAAGCAGCATCCCCTGAAAAATTTGCTAGTATAATATGCGTAGGTAAGGCATTTGCTGCAAGCTGCTCTAAAAATGTCACACGCGCTGTAAAGTAAGCCGTGAGCTTATCTGAAGCTGACACAATATCTTGTGGCTTTTCACCAATTGCTGCAGCATTATCTGTAGTCGCAATAAGCCCGCCTATTTTCACTGCATTTCTCAATGTACTCGCCCACCCTTACGAACAAACACCTTAGAAAGTATCGGCATGACAACGGCTACAATAACCAAATTAATAAGCGTTGCTAACGGAAGACTAGTCAGTGATGCCCAGTAGAATGCTGGACTTATGATAAAATAAAATGGTAATGGTGCTACCACACCATTTAAAAAAAGTGCCACAGGCCATTTCCAGAAATGCAGGCCTTTTTTATGCATTATTCCAAATATCCAAACGACGATAACCATTTCTACTGCGATGATAATATGTAATGGTCCAAATGGGAATCCAGTCGTTAAAGCTGTAATAAAATGCCCAATACCTCCTGCAACTCCTGCTAATACTGGCGATAAAAATACAACACTTAAAAATGCAGGGGCGGAGTCCAATGCAGCAGTCGATATAATTGCTGGAATTTTAATCACCGCTCCAACAGCACAGATAGCGGCTACCATTGCAGTGAGCGTCAATTTCGTCAATCTTTGTCGATTCATTCCATTCCCTCTTTTCTGTCTTATTTAATTTGCTCTGCGATACCATACCATATGCGTATGACACGTTCTGCTTCAGCAAATAAAGCTTGATACAATCGCCCACAAGTATCACGTAGTAATCGTGCCTGCTTTTCCATCGGCACAACCCCGCGCCCCATATCAGTAACTATGATATACAATGTCCTATTTTCCTCTAGAGCCTGTAGTCTTGTTAACATGGCGTTGACAAGAGCCTCATCCTCCTCAAGATTTTGTGTGACAAGCCACTTTTCAAGGCCTTTGATAACTAATACATCACATTCAGGAATAGATTCAGGTAAATAACCATCAACTAATACAGCCTCTTGATCTTCAAGCAATGTCATAACATAGTCGGTTTTTCCATTATAGGCTCCTCCAATAAAGACATGCATCTATTTCCCTCCTCCCAAGCTTTCCTTGAAAATGTTAAAGTAAACATTTTATCATGTGGCACATTATACGTCCAAAAGGGCTGCTCCACTGGGGCAAATTCTACAAGTAATGCTCGAATAACGCCACCATGTGCAACCACATAATAGTTATCTTCATCCCTTGGTAGCGCAGAAAAACCATCTTTCACACGCTGACAAAATGCAGCAAAGCCTTCCCCATTTGGTGGTGGAGACAAAACAGGGTTGTCTAACCATGCACAATACCTGTGGTCAGATTTTAACTCCTCATATGTTTTTCCTTCAAACTCCCCAAAGTTGGACTCTCGAAGTCGCCAATCAGTTATGTAAGTAGCATTTGGAAAATAATGAGCAGCAGTTTCCCTACATCGTCGCAAATCACTGCCATATACTTTCATAACATTTTTATCTACAATCGATAGTTTAGATATATCAGCTAATGATGCGTCCGTCCAGCCAAGATAACGCTTTTCCAAATTCTCTTTTGTTGGTGCATGCCTCATTAAGCGCACAATAACAATGTTATCCACAATACTACCTCCATTCCCTCAATGGAAGCGCCTAGTAAATCACCAGAAACGCCACCAAAGTTGCGCATTGTAAATTGTCGGAAAACCACAAGGGCAATAGCTAAAACCACTAGAAGCACAATTGGGACAAATGTAAAGCCTGCAATAAGGAAGACGATTGTATATGCGACAATTAATGTAATAAGCATGAAACTAATTAGTACATATTGCTTAATATGAGATTTAAAAAAGTAGGCAAGCCCTTTTTCTTTTGAACATTTTAGTGACATAAAATAAAAGCTCATACCTACTCTCGTTAATAAAGGGATAAAAATAAGCATCCAAAGTGCGAACTTATGCTGTACGAGTAATTCATGCAGTATGACAAATTTTCCAAGCACTAAAAATAACACAGAAAGCACACCAAATGCGCCGACACGCGGATCATCCAAAATTTCTAATCGCTTCTCACGATCCCGATACGAAAAATAAGCATCTCCCATATCAATAAAACCGTCTAAATGTAAACCTCCAGTGAATAAAGCAAATAGCCCAATAATCACAAAGGACAGTAATATTTCACTGCTTGCCGTCCATTCCGTTAAGCTATAGATCACTGCCGCCGTTGCCGTACCCATTAATGCACCTACCCATGGCAAAAAGGCGAACATCCCTGTAACAGTTCCTTTTGTTAATGATAGTTCTTTATGTACCGGCAAAACTGTAAAAAATTGTAATGCGAGTAATAGGCTCTGCCAGAAATTTTTCATCGTCTTGCCTTCCTTCATTTTAGATTCAAGGACATCATTTCCATTTTTTCACGATACTATAATTTACTTCATAGGCTTCCGCTGCCATCGAAACAAACCACTGATGGAAATTCCCTAGCATTTGTCGGTATAATTCTACCTCTTCATTAAGATACGGAGGCTCATCAAATAATTCATTGGATACAACTATTAGCGTGATCTTTTTGCTAAGTAATGATTGTACAGCTATTTTTAAATCGCTTAGCTTCCTCTCTAAGCAGCCTGGTTGCGCTACACATGGCGTTCCTTTATCAAAGCCCTCATAAAAAGCATTTGTTAGCCATGTTGTGACGCAATCCCATAAAACGACATCACCATCTCTTAGACTTTGGAGCGAATCTGCCATCTTATATGGGGCTTCAATCGTTAGCCATTGGATTCCTTGAGATTGCCTATCAGCCTGATGACGCTGTATTCGTTTCTCCATTTCATAATCCAGCGCAATCCCGGACGCAATATAAACAAGACGCTGTTCTTGCATCGATTCCGTATGCGCAATCGCCATTTTTTCTGCAAAATGGGATTTACCACTGCGTACTCCACCAGTTATGAAAATCAATGGCAATGTAAACACCTCCTATTGCAGATGATAAATCGTTCCTATCTCTTTCACATGCCATTGCTGTTCAAGATGTTCCACTTTCGTAACGCTTGTCCCGTTGATAAATGGCTCTGCCCATAGCTGATCTATACTACAATCTAAAATGGCATTAATCATGCATTTAATTGTGACAGCATGAGAAACAATTAAAATATTGTCTTGTGGGTATTTTTCTGCAATTTTCTTCAGCGTAAACATTGCCCGTTCTGTCACTGCACCAAAGCTTTCGGTATGAGTAGCAACAAATTGAGCGGGATAATTCATGTATAATTCATACTCTGAGCAGTGTGTTTTTTGAATTTCCTCCATCGTCTTCCCTTGCCAGTCTCCTAAATAAATTTCTCGTAAATCATTTTCATAAAAAATTGGGAGCTGGCGATCACCAACAAGAATATGCAGCGTCTCCATTGCCCGACCACTTGAACTACTAAATGCTGCAGCAAAGGATATATTCTTTAAATATTCTTGTAGCTTTTTTGCATGTAAAACTCCCACTTCGGTTAATGGTGAATCTAACCACCCCTGTAAACGATGCTCCTTATTCCACATCGTTTCACCATGTCTTACTAGATAAAATGTTGTCACTCTTCTCACTCCTAATTTGCTTTAAACCAAGTCTGCAAACAGTTATGTAAATAAGTCATAGCCGTAATATCTTTTATACCAATACGGAACCATTCGCCATTTAATCCTAAAAAGTTATGAGTATGGCGCAGCACGACACCCTTCGATAAACAATACGTAAAAAAGGCATCTGCTGACTGATTTTTGGGTAATGCAAAGCATATATAATTGGTTACACTATTCGTCACCTGACAACCGTTTTCTTGTAAGTAACTTTGTAATGTGTCTCGCTGGTTTCTCGCATAGGTAATAGCTCGCTGACAATAATATTGTTCATCTAAGCACCCTGCGCCTATAACAAGTGCAAAGGCATTTAAATTCCAATGAGCAAGCATGCCCTTTAGCTCTCTTACAACTGCTGGGTTTGCAACTAAATAGCCCAATCGCAACCCTGGAATAGCATACATTTTTGTCATCGAACGTACAACAAGCACATGAGGGTTTTTCGCTACATGTCCGATTAAAGAGTACCCTTCATCCACCCAGTCAATAAAGGCTTCATCAAAAACAAGCTCACAATTTACGTTTGCTCCATGAATCATTAACTGTTCCAGCTCTTCTTTTTGAGGTAGCACACCTGTCGGATTATTGGGCGTACAAATATAAAGAGCATCTGCATTTACCATTTCTCGCTTTAGTTGTTCCATCGGTAATGCATATTGAACAATATCCTCTACGATAATCGGTACAATATTTGCGCCAACTGCTTGCAATGTTCGTTCATATTCAGAGAAAGTTGGATGAACGATAATAACACGCTTACAAGCATAGCGTCTAGCCAATACAGCAAAAAGTTCAGATGCCCCATTTCCAAGTAAAATATAATCTTTTATCACATGATGAAAAGCTGCAACCTTTGTAAGGAATGGCTCACCATCTGGATCAGGATATCGTTGAATAAGCGGATAAAATGTTCGCCAGCGTGCCTCCACAAACGGAGGCGGCCCTGCTGAATTAACATTTTCGCTAAAATCATAGACATCTTCTGGCATAACAAGCCCTAACTGCCGATAGACATTTTGTGGATTCGCTCCATGATTAGGTAATTGCAAATATTAACACCTCCACTGCTAACATAACAAGTGTAAAGAGCAATGTCGCTATTCTCATATGTATAACGGATGTAGCGATATGCTCCTTTGTTAAGGGTACTAATTTTTCCCCCATAATTGCTCGGTGTGAGACAACCCCATGGTAGGAGTTTCTACCACCTAGCTCTACCCCTAGCTGCACAGCTGTTGCTGCCTCTAAATAGCCACTGTTAGGACTAGGGTGCTTCTTGGCATCCTGTGCCCAGCGTTTTAAACGTTTTCTAAGGGATACATCTGTTTCATTTTTTGTACCCAATACAATGAGTAGACCTGTGATACGACTCGGAATAAAATTAAGAACATCATCAAGCTTCGCTGAGAACATGCCAAAGTCTTTATATTGATCATTTTTGTAGCCAACCATCGAATCTAAGGTGTTTACAGCCTTATAGCCCCATAAACCAATGGCACCAAATAAAAAAGCATAGAACAATGGGGCTGTTACACCATCACTTGTATTTTCTGATACTGTTTCCACGACACCACGCACAATCTCATCCTCACCTAGATTATCAGTGTCTCGTCCAACAATCCAAGATAGCTTTACACGTGCTTCGGCAAAATCCCCCTTAACAAGCGGTTCATATACTGCCATTGCAGCCTCCTTTAAGCTTCGCTGAGCCAGTCCAATACCAATAAGAAGCCCTTCCACCACAATGCCCAATAGCAAGCTAATTTGGTAGCTTATTAGCAGAATAGCCGTAACTACAAACATGGTCGTGCCCACAACAGCGAGTGCCATGACCATGCCTCGGAATTTTCTCATTTTCCCTTTATTCCATAATTCCGTTTGAGCTTGAATAAGCTTTCCAATCCAACGAACTGGATGAGGCAGTTTAGGAGGATCACCTACTAGTAAATCAAAAACAAGCCCGATGATACAGGCAATGACCAATGCCAACATCACAAATTCTCCTCTTTATCTTTTTTATATTTTTGAATCGCCTCTCGCATTGTCACATATACACCATGACCTATCACTTTTCCTAGCATTGTAATCGGGCCCGCATATTGATGGTACTCCCCTTCTTCTGTCGAGGCAATAAGCAAACTATCTGTTGACGTTCCAGTAGCAGGCGTACCAGTTGTAGGGTCGATAATACCCTCATCAATAATAGCCTTAACCTTTGCCTCCGTTGTAGAGATCATCGCCTGAAATAAAGCTTCATCTGATAGCTTTCCATTAATCATGACCCAAGTATTAATGGTGCCCGCATAATATTGCTCCTGCCGATGATAGGCACGCGTAATATCTACGGCATTGCCAAGTCCAGCCGTTATCATAACAACTAGGTGGATGCCTTCAACGGTAAATTCCCGAATTGTTGCAAATTTAGCATAGACAGCCGTCATCATTGCCACTGTGCTATCAATTGGAAAACCCTCTTTATGTATAAATTGTTGTAATTCCAGATGTGGCTTCCGTTCGTCATACGTCTTCGGCACTGATCGATTCATGAAGTGTGTATAATAGCCAAAGCCTGGATTGTGCATAGCTGAGGATACAACCTTCATCGGCGAAGCTGTTTGCAGAGCAACATAATGTTCGAAAATATGAATATCTTCCTTACGAAGTACGGGCATTTCATAAAGCCTCCTACTAAAATTAGAACCATTCTTTATGACGATTACAGCCATAAAAAAACAAATTCTTACAAAGAAGAATTTGTACTGTCCAATTTTTAAATTAATAATAAACTTCAAATTTGAAACTTCTGAATTTTTGTACAGCATTACAACTTCATACTACTCAAATTATTTATTTTCTTTGAAATTGTATCATAAATTTATGTTTTAAAACAATTTAATTTCTTGATACACTTATTGTCTTTGTTTTAAATTTTTAAAACGAATTACGGACCCGGCAATGATAAATACCCAGCCAATTCCGATATAGACAAATTTCATAGTTTTTGTCGAGGATGGTAAAACATCCATGATTGTTAGACAAACAAATAGTATCCCAACCACTGATAACAGCATACCAATTGATAAATTTTTCAATAGAAAGCCCTCCTATCTATGTACGTCCTCGATTTTACCGTATTCTAGCTAAAAAGAAAACACTAATCCAGGTAAGGATTAGTGTTTATTTCCTTATGCTTGCACATGTGCAAAAAATTCTCCATAAAGTGCTTGTAAAATTTTGTTTTCAAATTCTTGGAGCACACCAAATACTAGACTTACTTCTGATGAACCCTGATTAATCATCTCAATGTTTGCACCTGTTTTGGAAATCGCAGTAGCAGCACGTGCCGCTAGACCTGTATTGTTCCGCATACCTTCGCCAACGATAACAATCATTGAAAAACCATGACGCATTTGCACATCATCTGCCTGCAATTCATTTTTCACGCGTGTCAAAATGCGTGCTTCATTTTCAGGTGTCAATTGATTTGAACGCATAATAACAGAAATATCGTCTAAACCAGACGGTGTGTGTTCATATGAAATATTTTCATCCTCTAAAATTTGTAACAACTTACGGCCAAAGCCTACTTCACGATTCATTAAATATTTAGAGACATATAAAGTTGAAAAGCCACTGTCTGCCGAAATACCTGTAACCGGACGACCTGTTGCAGGACGGCTTGGTACGATACGAGTACCTGGGGCTAAAGGATTATTTGTATTTTTTATGTTAACTGGCACCCCAATCTTATAGACAGGCATCAGCGCTTCATCATGGAACACGGAAAAGCCTGCATAGGATAATTCGCGCATTTCGCGATACGTAATTTCTTTAATTTCCACTGGATCATTCACGACTTTCGGATTCGCAGAGAACACACAATCCACATCCGTAAAGTTTTCATAAAGCTCTGCCTCCACAGCTGCTGCGAGAATAGAGCCTGTAATATCGGAGCCACCACGGTCAAATGTACGCAATACGCCCGCTTTAGTGTAACCGAAGAAACCTGGGAACACAATAATTTCTTTTGTGTTTTTGAGTGGTGCTAAATTGACATAAGCCTCAGGTAATGCAAAAGTGCGTTCTGGTAAATCATTGACCACCAATCCCTCTTTTGGACTTACATATCGTGCTGGCATACCAATCGAATTGAAATATGCTGCGATAAGCTTAGCATTATTGTCTTCACCTGCAGCTTTAATGCTATCAATAAATAATTCCTCATTGGATTTATCGCCCTGTACACGCTCACGTAGATCCTCCGCAATCACGTCACAAATGGCATAATCTAATGCCAAACCATCTGCAATTGCCTTAAAACGGTTGACAACAGTTTGGATTTTCTCTTCAGTATCTTCATTTTTTACGGCTGCCATTGCTAAATGAATTAATAAATCAGTTACTTTTATATCATCCCCAGAGCGTTTCCCTGGCGCTGAAACGGCAACAATTTTACGTGCCGGATTAGATTTTACAATGTTTGCTACTTTTTGAATTTGTTCTGCACTTGCTACAGATGTTCCACCAAATTTACATACGATCATATCTATCAAATCCTAACTTTTTGAAATAATTGTATTCCTCCAAAAAACAATTGAATGTACACAGTGTACAAATTATCGTTCCCCACGTCAATACAATTTAAAAAATTCACGCAATTTACCGATAGAAAATGGACAATTTTCGCACTGTTTGATTTATTATACGGATTTCATACGAAATAGTTAAGGTTTTTACAAATATTTTTTGTGAAATTCATATAATCGTACAATTCTTCGTCTGAATCAGCTTAAATCATCGAATTTCCGGAAATTATCGTCATTAGGACATGTGTTGGCTTTACAAAAGTAGTTGCAAGATTCTCCCTCTGATTTTGTTCCCATTTTAACAGAAATGTTATGGGTTTCTTCTATATAAATAAAAGAAAACGCTTACCTCATTATGATATGCAGAGAAAATAGTGATGTTTGTGCTATTTTAAACATTAGCAATTGGAGCCGAGCGATTCTTTGGATGACCTGAGCGGCTTTCTTGGGGAGCCGAGCTATTCTTTGACCTTCCTGAGCGGCTTTCTTGGGAAACCGAGCTATTCTTGGAACTACCCGAGCGACTTTCTTGGGGAGCCGAGTGATTCTTTGACCTACCCGAGCGGCTTTCTTGGGGAGCCGAGCTATTCTTTGACCTTCCCGAGCGGCTTTCCCGGGAACCTGAGCTATTCTTTGACCTACCCGAGCGGCTTTCTTGGGGAGCCGAGCTATTCTTTGACCTACCCGTGCGGCTTTCTTGGGGAACCGAGCGACTCTTTGACCTTCCCGAACGGCTATCCCGGGAACCTGAGCGATTCTTTGACCTTCCCGAGCGACTTTCCCGGGAATCTGAGCGATTCTTTGACCTTCCCGAGCAGCTTTCCCGGGAACCGAGCGACTCTTTGACCTTCCCGAGCGACTTTCTTGGGGAACCGAGCGACTCTTTGATCTTCCCGAGCGGGTTTCCCGGGAACCTGAGCGATTCTTTGACCTTCCCGAGCAGCTTTCTCTGGGACCTGAGCGATTCTTTAACCTTCCCGAATGGTTTTTCTCAGAGTTCATCCAATCTATCCCCACATATAAAAAACTAGGCTCACAATTTGTGAAACCTAGTATTCTAATTCTATTAGTTTTAAATAGCAGTTCAACCACTATCGATGACTAATTCCTGTCATAAAGCGAGATCTTGATGGAGCCGTCATTGGTGTAACGTTAAACCTTGGATGTACAGATCGCCTTTTGCTGCTGTGATGGGCTTGTACCTGCCATCCCAACGATGCTATCAATTGAAGTGAGCCGCCTCCTGCTTTTTGCATTTCGGGAATAACATATTTCATGCCTATGATACAGCCATTTGTTAAAGTCCTTAATTTTATCTCACTCAGCCATTTCTATGTTGGCAATCATTTTGGTAAAGAACCATTTGCATTGTTATCTAGTACATCCTTACATTCAAATAAAAGAAATACCCCAATTGATGGCGAGCCAAACAATTGGGGTGCAGTTTAATAGGATTAGGACTGTCCTAGCTCTTCACAATCGTTCTTTGAGCCTTTTTGATAATTCTCTCTGTTGCCTTTGATGGAGAATCTTTTTGCCACTCGTCACAAAGGTTTTTAACCCAATCTGGTTGCGATTTACTAGCATCATTTAACCAATTACCAACTG
>Ga0213828_1002536_pt1 | contig 13109 bp, 12 predicted proteins | sample MC6MC0897MG_FD_180664 | JGI IMG/M metagenome (GOLD analysis project Ga0213828, IMG submission 180664) | Enriched soil aggregate microbial communities from Iowa State University, Ames, United States - MC6-MC0897-MG | ecosystem: Environmental > Terrestrial > Soil > Unclassified | place: USA: Iowa...
GAGCAGGACCTGACCATCAACTGGCGCTTCACTGACCTGGGTGAAGATTATGCGCTGACCGTGCGCAACGGCGTGCTGACCCACCGCGACCGCACGCGCCACCGCCGTGCGGATGTCGAGGTCAGCATGAAAAAAGCCACACTCGATCGTATCGCCTTGAAGCAGACCGGCTTCGTCAAAGAGGTCACAGTGGGTGATATCAGCATCAGCGGCGAGCGGATCAAGTTCCTGCGCCTGATGTCCGGGCTGGAGGATCCGCAGGGGCGCTTCGAGCTGGTCGCGCCTTAAGCGCGGCGCTGGGCCGTAGCCTGCTGGCTGCGGCTCAGGCATGCGTAACCGAGGCCCAATACACCGATTGCCAGTGCACCGAGCAAGGCCAGCAGCAGCTGGCTGTAGCTGGCAATGGTGGCTGGCAGGCCGACGAACTCGCGGTAAGCGAGAATCTGCGCCTCGCCGTCAGCGTGGCGAATGCTCAGGCCGCCCTGTCGGATCTGCGAGTAGTCCGAATCGAAGTACACCCATACCTTGCAGTCTTCGCGCCCGCCGATGTTGGCGATGTCGATCAGGTTGGTGGCCGCCTGTGGGATGATGTCGTTGCCGTCATCGTCGCGCACCTGCACCAGGCCTTTGGCCGGCAAGCGGATCTGAATGTTCTTCAGCGGGGCTTCGCGGGTGTTCTTCAGCTCTATCACCAAGCCGGTACGATGGTCGACCAGGCCTGCCTCGAACGGCATGGCAAACAACGCCAGATACGGCGCCTGGGCCGCGTCCACCAGCTTGTCGACCTGCTGATTGCTCAACTGGCCCTGGCTGATATCGCTCATCTGCCCGTGCAAGCGCTCGTAGCGCAGCATGTCATTGGCCGTGCTGATGCGCTCGCTGAACTGGCTTGGGTAGGTCAGGTAGGAGTAGGTAAGCCGCGCTTCCAGGGCTGGGTCCTGCTTGAATGCCAGATACAGGCCGCCTGCACAGGCACCAGCGACCAGCAGGCCAACGAGGGCTTTACCGACTTTTTCCCAACTCACCTGGGCGTTTCCTTATTTCGCTGTAGGGGCGATGCAAAATCGCCGGCCAAGCGTGCCACTGATCGCGCTCAGGGGCAAATGCGAATTAGACCGATCGCCAGCCATCGCCCACGCAGATAAGCCTGCGCGGGCGATGGTCTGGATCAAGCCAGGCGCTGCACCTGGGCCGGGGTGCGGCGCATCAGCACTTTGCCATTGCGCACTGAAACCAGTGCGTAACCCTGGCTGCGGACCATCTCGTAATCATCCGGCGCCGACAGCACCAGCAGATTCGCTGGCCGTCCGACCTCCAGCCCATAGCGCTCGCCAAGATTGAGGGTGCGCGCGCTGTTGTCGGTGATCAGGTCGAGCGAGCGCTGCAGGTCTTCGTAGCCGAGCATGTGGCAGATGTGCAAGCCGGCCTCGAGAATGCGCAGAATGTTGCCATTGCCCAGCGGGTACCACGGGTCGACGATCGAGTCCTGGCCAAAGCACACGTTCATCCCGGCGCGGTCGATTTCGGCGACGCGGGTCAGGCCACGGCGTTTGGGGTAGGTGTCGAACCGGCCCTGCAGGTGGATGCTCTCGGTCGGGCAGGAAACAAAGTTGATGCCCGACATTTTCAGCAAGCGGAACAGCTTCGAGCAGTAGGCGTTGTCATACGAACCCATTGCCGTGGTGTGGCTGGCGGTAACCCGCGCACCCATGCCGCGCACGCGTGCCTCCTCGGCCAGCACTTCGAGGAAGCGCGACTGCGGGTCGTCGGTCTCGTCACAATGTACATCGACCAGGCAACCGTTGCGCTCGGCCAGGTCCATCAGAAACTTGATCGACGACACGCCCTGATCACGGGTGTTCTCGAAGTGCGGGATACCGCCCACCACATCCGCGCCCATCGCCACCGCCTCGGTCATCAAGGCGCGACCATTGGCGTACGACTCGATGCCCTCCTGCGGAAACGCGACAATCTGCAGGTCGATCAGGTGGCGCACTTCTTCGCGGACTTCAATCATCGCCTTGAGTGCGGTCAGCTTGGGATCGGTGACGTCGACATGGGTACGCACATGCTGGATGCCGTGATCGACCAGCATGCCGATGGTCTTGCTGGCGCGGGTCTTGGTGTCTTCATGGGTATTGAGCTCTTTGCGCTCGGCCCAGCGCTCGATGCCCTCGAACAAGGTACCGCTCATGTTCCAGTTGGGCTCGCCAGCGGTGAGGGTGGCATCGAGGTGAATATGCGGCTCGATAAAGGGCGGCACCACCAGGTTGTGCTCGGCGTCGATATCACTGGCGTTATTCAGCGCCAGCGGCCCGCTCTGCGCCTGGATCGCAGCGATGCACTCGCCTTCGAGTTCGATGCGAAACAGCCCGTCCTTGCCACGCAGGCGTGCATTGATGATGTTCATGGTTCTACTCCTTGCCCTGGGCTGCGGTCATGCGCCATATGAGCATAGCGACCGCAGCATTCATACGAAAAAGCGGATCATCGAGTGATTGTCCGCTCAGTTGTTCGATTCTGCTGATGCGTTGATTGATGGTGTTGCGGTGCAGGCCCAAGCGCGCGGCGGCCTGCAAGGCGTTGCCGTTGGCGCCCAGCAGGGCATCGAGGGTGTGCAACAACGCATGGGGATGCTTGCGCCCGGTTTCGATCAGGCGACCGAGGGTTTGGCTGACGAAGCTGTCGATCAGGCCGCGGTCGCTGATCCCCTGCAACAGGCGCAGCACGCCCAGCTCGCTGAAGTCGCACAGGCCGCTGGCCGGGCGCAGGTGCTGGGCGACGTCGAGCGCCTGACGGGCTTCGTTGAGTGCTTGGCGATAGTGCGCGCAGTCCTCGGCCAGGCAGGACATGCCCAGATATACCCCGGTGTCACCGGCAATAACCCGCAATTGCTGATGCAACTGCGCCAACCCCCCGCGCAGGTTCGGCACGTCAGGCAGCAATAGCACGAACAGATCGCCCGGCAACTGTGCCGTGACAGCGCCCGGCTGGGTGCGACACCATGCTTGCAGGCAGTCTTCCAGCGCTTGCTGGCTGGCCTGCCAAAGGCGCTCGGCTTGCTCCGGAGCATGCTGTTCGAATACCTCATCGCCTGCCAGCCGCAGCGCCACCAGCCGCCGCGGCTCGTCCAGCGCCAGCTGCAAGTGCGCGGCGCGTTGCCGGGCGATGGCCAGGCTTGGATAATCGCCGGTCAGCAATTGCCCGATGATGTCATCCCGCGAGCGGCGCGCTTGTGCCATCTGCACCAGCGCCGTACCGATCAAATGGGTCACCACCACCATCTTCAGCGCGTAGGGCTGCTCGATCAAGCTCAGGCCCAGTTGCTCGGCGCGTTCGATCACCTTCGGTGGAATCTGCTGAATGAAGCTGCCACCAGTGAGGATCACCAGACCGGCGATACCCACCGCGTCGCCATCCTCGACCAGGCTCAGCAGATTGGCCTCGCCGCGCGGGTGATTGATGCCCGTAACGAACACCAGTTCACCGCCCATCACCCATTCGGCAATACCCTCGTTCTCGGCCACGTAGGGCCAGCGCACCCGCCGCTGCAGGTTGCGTTGGCCAGCGCGCACGGTCATCTGTGCAAGCCCGGGCAGGCGCAGAATTTCTTCCAATGCCAGGCTCACGGCTCGACCTGCGCCAGCGCCCGCCGCCGACCGCTCAGCTCAAGCAGGACGATATAGCACAGCGCCGAAGCGCCAATTCCCACCAGCGGCGCGACCCACGGCGAGCTGTAGGCCAACAGCGCACCGACGGCGTAGGCAGTCAGCCCCTTGAGGTTGTAGCGTGGCAACTGAACCGAGGCCAGCGCCGGGTACTTGCCGCGGTGGCGGTACCAGAAATCAGCCATGATCACCCCGCCGACCGGCGGAATGATCGAACCCAGCAGCACCAGAAACGGGATCAGCAGCTCGTACATGCCGCCAATCGCCAAGAGGATGCCCAGCCCCGCCGCGACCAGAGTTGCCGTGCGCCGGCGTTCGCTGCGCAGGAGATGGCAGGCCGCTGCCGAGACGTTGTAGATGGTCGGCCCCTGGATGGTCCACAGGTTCAGGCAGAGCATGATCACTGCAGCGAACGACAAGCCCTGCAGGATCATCACCTCGACGATATCGGCCTGCTGATAGACCATCGCGCACCATGCTCCCGCCACCACCATCAAGCCATTGCCGAGCAGAAAACTGACCACACTGGCGGTCACCGCGACCCGCCCGCTGCGCGACAGGCGCGTCCAGTTGGTGGCTTGAGTCGCACCGCTGGCGAAGGTGCCAAAGACCATGGTCACCGCCGCTGAAAACGTCATCGCCTCGTGCGGCACCACCGCAGCCAGGCCAGCAAAACCACCGGCGTCGCCGGTAGCGATGTACATCGACACCAGCAACAGCACGAACATCAACGGCACCGACACCCGCGACAGCAGGTCCAGGCCCTTGAAGCCAATGATCGCGGTAATGCTGAAACCAAGACCGAACAGCACCATCAGCGGCACAGTGAAGCCCTCAGCCAGGCCCAGGATCTTCACCAGCACGATCGCCACCGTCGCGGTGCCCCAGGCGTACCAGCCCAGCTCGGCGAAACCCAGCAGGAAGTCCGATAGCCGGCTGCCCGCCTCGCCAAAGCAAAAGCGCCCCATCAATACCGTGTTGAGCCCGCTGCGCGAGGCGATGAACGCCAAGCTCGCGGCGTACAACGCCAGCAGTGAGTTGCCGATGGTGGCGATCCACAGCATGTCGACGAAATTGAACGCCATGCCCAGCTTGCCGCCGGCGAACATGGTGCCGGTGAAGAAGGTGAAACTGAACAAAACCATGGCGATCGGCAGCAGGCCCTTGCGGGCTGACTGCGGGGCTTCGGATAACGGGAATTCGCTGGGCGCGCTCATCGATGCTGCTCCGGGTAGTGGATGGAGCAGCTAGAGCAATATGCGGGCCGCTTCGAAGGGGCCGCTGATCTCGCAAAAAGCGTGCGTCTGCCACAATGATCACTGTGCAGTCAGCACACTTTCTTCAACATGACGGCCTCAGGCGTGTGCTTTATGACTCATCCCAAGGCAACCCTGCACCATTCAGGCGCATTGCTATGGGAAGTTGGGAAACGAGCGTTGTGCTGTCCAGCCACTACGAGATGATCTGGAATCAGCAGACCACCAGTGTCAGCAAGCTGGTTTCCGGGGCCTGGGTATTAGCCACGCTGGCACCGCCCTGGGTAAATATTGTTTATCTACGATCGTCGATTGTCAGGCGATAGCGGCAACGGCAAGATGCCCGCCGAATTGCTCAAACAAGGAACGTCCCCGTGCAAACCTCAGCATCATCGCTGCCCTCAGCGGTAGCCCCTGCGCCGTCACGCTATAACGTCTTCAAGCGTCTTGGCATGCTGGCCCTGGCGCTCATCATCTACCTCGCCGCAAGCGTGCTGGTTGTCCTGCCCGACCCGTCCGCGCCCCTCACCAGCCAGAAGCTGATCAACTCGGTAGGCTATGCCGCGATCGGCCTGTTGGTGCTGCTGTGTTTGCAGTACCGCAAGCAAGGCCTCAGGCAGGTGATCCTCGGCCAGCACTGGCGGCGCCCGTTGCTGTTCGGTCTGATCGCCATGGTCGGGACCTACACGCTGTGCGCGCTGCTGATGCACCTTTTGCAGATACCCCGCGAAAGCTTCATGGTGCACTTCTACGACGGCCTAGGCCCGGCCCAGATCGCCCTGCTCTGCCTGACCTTGGTGCTGTTCCCGCCGGTCGCCGAAGAGCTGCTGTTCAGGCACTACGTGATGCGCGTGTTTCCGCTGGACAGTGGCCGCTTCTGGCAGTGGACCGCGATCGTGGTCAGCACGTTGGTGTTTGCTGCGCTGCACAACCAGTACGACAACCTGATCACCTTGGTAACGCTGGTTGCCGTCGGTTTGATCCTCGCCATTGCACGTATAGCCAGCGGCGGTTTGCTGGTGCCGGTGTTACTGCATGCCGCGGCGGAGGTGGTGGCGATTTCGATCAATTATCTGCAGATGGATTGACCGCCGGCTGATCGCGCCAGGAAGTCTGAACGTTGAACATATTCGCCGCCTTGACAGGAAACGGCTCTATGTAAATGGCGGCCAGTCCCACATGCTTGATGGACTGGCCGCCGAGGCGCGCTTTCACTCGGCACCAGGCGGAATGCCATCCTTGTTCTTGTCCTTGAGCCGAGCCTTTTCCTCTTCGGTGGAATGAGCCGGCACCTGGCTGTCTTTCTGGTCGTCTTTTGGATCGGTCATCGCAGTTTCCTCAGTGTGTGGTCGTTGGGCAGTCCACGTGCCGAGCAGTTCAGATTGAGCAGCCCAGCCAACTCAATCCATGGACAACGCCACGCCCTTCAGTGCTAACCTGCCGCTTCAAGTCGCCATCACCGGATCAGCCATGAGCTTAAACTGGCACTCAGGACCAATCACCCGCGCCACCCCATTGGACGCTCAGTACCGTAACACCCAGAAGGTCCGCCAATTCCTGATTGCCGAATGCGGCGAAGCCTTCAAATTCGACCGTACGTTCATGGCCTGGATCAAGAGCGGCGCGCCAGCAACCATGGGCGATGTCGCCGACGAGTGGTTGCGTACCCATGCCTGAAGCCAGCCGGCCATAAGGCTGACTGAGCACAACTGCAACATCTCGCCTTCTTCTATCGTTGCCCTCACCTTTATCGGTTCTGACAGCACCATCTGCGGCGCGCAATTTGAACAAGCATCACGCTATTATCGCTCGACACACAGCGAGCCGATGATGTCCGACATGCAGCTTGCCCAGGTGATCGCCACCTCACTGTGAGATCGAGCACGGCGCTCATTGCGCCTGCTGTAACGTTACCGTGCTGCCGCCAAGCCCACCGCCGAGTGGGCTTTTTTACGTCTGAATGAAGCTCCGATCACGCCTTCGGCGAGCAAGAAGCATCAACGTGCTCAGTAAAGTATTTGTCAGTTTTGTGTAAACAAAATTGGGCAATTACTTTTAAATGGTTCTCATTTGCGATACCGTCCGACCCCGATTGCATTCTGCCTCTTGAATCCAACCGATCGACAAGGACTGTTCCACGATGCCACGCCCACCGTTCTGCCGTGCCCTGCTCACCCTGGCGCTGATCGCCGCAAGCCCTGTTCAGGCCGAAGAAACCCTCGAGCTAGAGCCGCTGCCTGCCACTGAACTGCAAGCTTCGTTCGTTACCGCTAGCGGCGGCGGCACTGATGTGCGCGATGCCCCGGCCAGCGTCAGTGTCATCACCCGCGAAGAGATCGAGCGCCAGCCGGTGTACGACCTCAACACCCTGCTGCGGCGTATCCCCGGTGTGACCGGCGGCTTTGGCCCGGTGGGCGAGCAATCGAAGATCAAGCTGCGCGGCCTGGACGACAAGTACACGCTGATTCTGGTGGACGGCAAACGCATCGGCAGCTCCGCCGACACCAACTACCGCCGCGACCTGGGCCGCCAGGACATCAACTGGATCTCGCCGAACATGATCGAGCGGATCGAGATCGTGCGCGGGCCGATGTCGTCGCTGTACGGCTCGGACGCCATGGGCGGCGTCATCAACATCATCACCCGCAAGGTTTCCCGTGAGTGGAGCGGCTCGCTCAACGCCAACACAACCATCCCGGAAGACTCCGACCGCGGCCAGACCAACCAGACCAGCGTCAACCTGTCCGGCCCGATCACCGAATCGCTAGGCCTGCGCCTGGGCGCCAACCTCACCCGGCGGGCGGCCGACGAAGTCGAACCGCGGGTCGATACCCTCGGCGACTTCGTCTACAACGACGGCGCTGGCGGGGCCAAGGACCACAGCGTCAACGCCCTGCTCAACTGGCAAGTCAACGACAACCACCAGCTGTCATTCGAAGCCACACAAGGCGTGGAGCGCTCCTGGTCGTCGAAAAAGACCTTCGGCGACTGGGACGAAACCATTGGTGAAGGCTTTGGTGCTGCCCGCCTGACCCGAGACAGCTTCATCATCTCGCACAACGCGGACTGGGGCTTTGGCACCTCGCGGATCGACGCCTACCTGAACAAATTCAAGAACGACATCAGCTGGGGCAAGGCCAGCTCCGAGGAAAAGATCGTCGAAGGCAGCCTCAACATCCCGTTCGATCTGCTGATCAACCAGCGCCTCACCGTTGGCGGGCAATGGAAGCGCGAGCAACTAACCAACACCGACACGCTGGGTACCGTCCCCGTCGATTATCAGGGCAAGCCAGTCAGCGGTGCGGACCTTGAGGGCGACTACTCGGCGCTGTTCATCGAAGACGAACTGTTCCTGCTCGACAACCTCTCGCTGACCTTGGGCAACCGCTTCGACCACAGTGACGAATATGGCAACCACAACAGCCCGCGCGCCTACCTTGTCTACCACCCGCACCCGGACTGGACAGTTCGCGGCGGCGTGTCGCGAGGTTTCCGTGCGCCAAGCCTGAAAGAAGGTAGCGCCGGTGCGGCAACCAACTCCGGCGGTCGCGGCTGCACGTCGCTGCGGCCGCTGGGGTACGTCACCGGCGAATGCTGGATGGCCGGCAATCCAAACCTGCGCCCGGAAATCAGCACCAACAAAGAAATCGGCGTGTCCTTTGACCACGACGGCTGGGAAGCAGGCCTCACCTACTTCCACACCGACTTCAAGGACAAGATCGAATACGCCCCGCTGGGCAACTTCCAGGGCCGTTGGTGGACCATGCTGGAAAACGCCGACAAGGCCCGCACCCGCGGCTGGGAAGGCAGTAGCAAAGTCCCCCTGTGGGAAAATGCCAGCTGGCGCACCAACGCCACCTACATGCTCGAAAGCCGCAACCTGTCGACCGGCCGCGACCTGATCAGCGCGCCTAAACTGTCGCTGTTCAGCGCCATCGACTGGCAGATCAGCGACCGCATCGGCACCGAGCTGTCGGCGCAGCATGTGGGCAAGCAGCGCGGTTTGGGCACTGACTTCGTCAAGTCGTACACCACCTACGACTTGAGCGCCAACTGGGCGGCGACCAACTGGCTGTCACTCAATGCCGGCGTGCAAAACCTGCTCGATGAAGACCCGCGGGATGAGTCGACCAGCTTTTACGTACCGGGTCGGGCGTACTTTGTCGGGATGACGACTTACTTCTGAAGCATGCCTGCTTTCAAACAGGTGGGTGGCAGCTATACGCGGGTTGACAGACCGAGGATGAGGGAACTCGGCGCACACGAGGTGCCCCACGTACAGCCGCCATAAGCGAGCACGTGATTCACTCATCAGTACAGCCTGTCAAAGCCGGTCGCAGCATTTGCGGCGACGGCATGAGGCTAGATGCGCTGAGGTTGGCCTGTAAGAGCTTAAAGGCGCTGGGAATATGTTTGGGAAATGAACTACAGGGAAGCAGGAAAATCAGCCTTTGGACATGATTTGACGCGGCCTGAAACAGGTTTTATTGTCCGGTAATACGTTGTTTCCAAAAGCCTCTGAGGCACTGATGCTCCCTGACTCAGCATTCTATACAGCACGCGGAAGACGCATAGCTCGGCTGCGTGGCAAAGTTGGGCTGTGCATGGTCGCAGCACTCTCCTTCCTCGCCGGCATGACTGACGCAGTCGGGTTCACCGCAACAGGTGATTTCGTATCCTTCATGAGCGGCAATACCACCCGCCTTGCGGTTTCAATTGGTGAGCGGGACTACAGCTCCATCCTCACCATCAGCACTCTGATCGGCGCGTTCATCGCTGGCAATGCCATCGGCGTGATCGTCACGCGCCTGGTCGGCCGCCGCTCCTGGCCGTTGCTGCTCTGCGTAGGCGCCCTGCTCTGCCTGGCGGGTTCGACCCCTATACCGCTGTTCTCGCTGGTGTGCACTGTCATAGCCATGGGCATGATCAATGCCGTGGTCGAGGAAGTGAATGGTTTGCCGATCGGGCTGACTTACGTCACCGGCGCCCTGTCACGCTTCGGCCGCGGGCTTGGCCGGTGGTTGATGGGTGAGCGCAAGCCGGGCTGGCGGGTGCAGCTTGTGCCTTGGATGGGAATGCTGCTGGGAGCAGTTGCCGGCGCGCTGCTGCAGGGGTATCTCGGGATCACAGCTTTTGTAATCAACGGGCTTCTGGTGTTTGCACTCGCCGCGTCCTCGCTAGCCATCCCACGTCGCTGGCAGCGGAACTACATGCCCAGGTAGCTCCAGAGTTTCAACAAGACGATGTTTAACCCGCGGCCTCTACGCCCTATGGCGGGACACGCATCAGAACAGAATGCAGCCCATCACAATTTAGAATTGCTAGGGACACCTGACTCGTTTAATGCTTCCACTATTGAGGCTATAGGAGGAAGCCACATACAGCGTTACCACCTGAGCTCTCTCAGCGAGGAAGCCTTCGCACCTAAAGCCGCATGAAACGTTTGTCGTGAAACAAATGTTCTCATTCCTTACCTTGTAGAGATCACGCGGCCAAGAGCGGCAGTCGTCCTTGCCTCCGAGCGGACATGACATCTGTTCAATTTCGCCAGCAGCCACGATCTCAGAGCCGGGAAGCTGCCTCATGTCCCCGAAAGCAAAGACTTGAGCGCTTGCGAGGCTGATCAACAGCGAAGCGCAAAAGCGGATGAAAGATATGGAGTGTCGTTTTTGAATTTGCTCATCAACTTTTGTCATGAAGCTCAGCCGGCCAAGCGCTCATGAACCACATGATTCCTGGAATCATCACGTAGACCCAATACGTGCTTGGGTAAATGCAGATACCGACAGCCCAGACGGCAAGCAACGTTCCGCCCGCTCCCCGACGTCGCCGCGGCGTAAACCACTCCTGAAACGCTTTATGCCTCTCCCGCCAGCCCATGACCACTCTCCTTGTTTGATAAGCGGAAGGATATCATCCCTCAAGTGATGAGTGCCTCCCCCGCACAGGCGGCGCCTGCATGCCCGCCAGAAGGTGATGACCATGTACGCTTTGGGCCACATTAACCCAGAGGGCACTGCCGCTGTGCATGGTCGCAGCGCTCTCGTTCCTCATTACCGGTGCACTGCTGCAGGGCTATCTCGGTATCACCGCTTTTGTGATCAAAAGGTTGTAGGCCAGTCATCGCGGCATAACCACAGCGATGACTGGCTGCACCCAGCACTTGGCTGGCAGGCTGATTAGCCCACGGGCAACTCTCCCGTCACGATCGCGGTAACGATAAAGATGCCGAACAGCGGCAGCGACCATTTGAAGAACTCTTTCTGGTATTGCCCGAACGTCATCTCGGTCCGGTTCATCAGCAGGAACAACCAGGCTACCGTAGGGCTGGCATAACGCAGCGCCTGCCCCATGAACGAGGCAACACCAATTTCAGTAGGAGTGATGCCGAACTGGTAGGCAATCGGCGCTACTACCGGCAGGATGCCGAAATAATAGGCGTCCACCGGCAATGCGTAGCAGGCGATCGCCCCCAGGAAGGCGAACATCAGGGCGGTATGACTGCCCATTGATTCGGGGATCAGACCCGCGATGCTTTGCGCGACCGCAGCAGCCATGCCACTGCCGTTGAAGATGCCGAGAAAACAGCCTGCCGCCATGATGATCGACGCAACTGCGATGGCATCGCCACCGTTGGCAGTGATACGGTCACGTTGCTCGGTGGCGCTGTAGTTCACCGCCAGAGCGATGGCGGTGCCGAGCATGAATACGATTGCCCCACTCGCCCAGCCTGCCAGCAGGGTGACCAGCATGCCGATGGTCAGGGCCAGGTTGAACAGAAACAGTTTAGGCCGCTTGAACTCACGGTCGTTCTCCTCGATCACCGTGACCATTTCCTCAATCTGCTGCGGCGTGACGATGGCCCGCTCGCCCGGTATGAAACCTAGCCGAATGCGCTCCTTGCGCCCCATCAGATAGGCCATGAAAAACACATAAATGAATGACACGCCAAGGATCGGCAAAATTGCCACGAACAGCGTGTTCACCTCCACGTTGAGCACTGCGGCAGCACGCGCCAACGGCCCGCCCCAGGGCAGGCAGTTGCCAAGTCCGCAAGGGAGAATGATGAGCATGGCCAAGTTCGACAACTTCAAGCCCATTTGTCTGTAAAGCGGCAGGAAGGCGCTGGTGATGATCAAGATGGTAGTGGTGCCATCACCATCGAGGGTTACCACGGAAGAAGTGAAAGCCGTGACCAGGATGATCTTCAATGGATCGCCATTGGCCTTGCGGATCAGGTATGTGCATAACGGATCGAACAGACCCACATTCATCATCAGGCTGAAGTAAAGAACTGCGAACAGGATCATCACCGTCGGGTTGACGGTCCCCAGCGACACCTTGCCTTCTGCGTTGACGGTGTAAAACAGGCCTTCCCTTACCCAGGTGACTAGCGTATCGAACGGCACACCGGAGGCCATGCACGCCAGCGCACCGACAATAAGCGAAACGACGATCAGCCCGGTGAATGGGGAAAGCTTTTGCTTGATAACGAGGATCAGGAACGAAACGATCAACAAATAGCCGAGAGCGGTAAGCATTCGGGCATCTCCCAATTTTATTCTTATAGTGCGGAAACGGTGTATCAGTAGAGCCTCTTGGACTCCCTTGAATGCATCAGCGCCCGATCAGCAGTTCAGTCACCCAGGCCGGCGCGAGCTCTGGCAGCGGCTGACCGTTAGCCCTACGACGGGCGTAATCATCGATGACCTCGCGCCGCTTGGCCTCATAAGCATCCTTTTTCTCCGAAGCCTGCAAGACTTCGAGCAGGCGTCCACGAGGAACGACAGTGACACCGTCGTAATCGCCGAAGACCAAGTCGCCTGGAGTGACCTCTATCCCGGCACAGTGCACTGGTGCGTTGATCTTGCCGGGGCCCTGCTTGGCCGGGCTACGTTGCATGAATCCCTTGGCGTAGACCGGAATGTCCAGCTCAGCCAGCGGCACTTTGTCACGTACGCAGCCATCGATCACCAGACCGCTGAGGCCAACTGCCTGGGCAGCGCCAGCCATCAGATCACCGATGTAGGCACGACCGCGATAGCCCTTGCCAGCCACCACCAGCACGTACCCTGGCCGGCCTTGGTAAATGGCAACATGGATAGGGAAATTGTCACCGTCTTCGGTATCCACCGTGTAGGCGGTGCCGAGCATGATCTTGCTTTCATCAAGCGGCATCAGATCG
>Ga0213828_1002543_pt1 | contig 13088 bp, 10 predicted proteins | sample MC6MC0897MG_FD_180664 | JGI IMG/M metagenome (GOLD analysis project Ga0213828, IMG submission 180664) | Enriched soil aggregate microbial communities from Iowa State University, Ames, United States - MC6-MC0897-MG | ecosystem: Environmental > Terrestrial > Soil > Unclassified | place: USA: Iowa...
AGAGGGCGCTTGAAGACTTCACGGGCGCCCCCCTCGATGACCTTGGATTCGGCCCCATGGCGATCCGGTCCGCAGTTTCCAGTCGCCGCCGCATTCCACGGGCACGCCCAGCTCGGCAGCGCAGGCCTTCTCGACGTCCGCCACGCCTTTGAAACGGCTCCATCCGCCCCACGGAATAGCCCCGCCCACCACCGGCGCCAAGTCGACCGCTTGGCCTAGACCGTCCGCCTGTGGCAAGTGGTAGCTGTTCATGCTTGGCTGGCGCCCTTGGTGACATATTCGCGGTGCTGCGCCGCGGTGCTCCCCTTCCCAATACCGGGAAATCCCCGGGGTGCGCTAGATGGCAAGCGTCACCACATCAACCAGATCGGAATGCACGGCTGCAAAGTTGCGAGAGACTGCGCCGGGACAGCTCGAACTTGCACGTTTCGTGTTCCTCCGGCCATGAAAATAGCCCGATCTCGGCGAGCTAGATAATGTGTTAGCAATTGCGTTATATTTACGGCAGTTTTGTCACATTTAATAAATATATGATTGAACTCCTTGAGAGTGTCGCTCAGATCGCCTCCGAACTGGCGTTTACCCCGATTCCGGTGAACGCCGCTATCCTGGGCGGCAGCGTGGCCGCACTTGTCATACTGCGGCGCGTTAAAAGCCGCTTGTTTACGAGTCGCGAAATGGCGGACTTGATTCCGCATTACGGCCGCAAGATCGCCAAGCAAATAATAAAGGCCCGGCGTGCGGCAGGGCACCGACACGTCCCCTATTACCATAACGAGCCCTGGGAAATGTAACGCCGGGCGTGGATAAGCCACCTACCGGCGGCGGTTTGATCGTTAATCAATTTAGTTTTCCTGTGCGGCGATGACTCCGCTCATACGGCTGGCGGAGTTGCGGTCGGTGTTGAATAACGCCATGAACGACGAGCTGCTGAACAGCAACCCGCTGGACCGGATCGACGTCGGCAAACGAATTAAGCAGACGGACAGCAAGAGCAACTACGTCGACCGCCCGTTCGATATGGACTAGGTCGCAGCGCTGTACCGGGGTGAGCGTTCGGACGAACTTCCCTTCATCCGGTTCTGGTTCGAGGTCGGCACCCGCCCGGGGAAATCCAGGCAGAGGGGTGGACAAGTGTGGATTGGGTGCATAGCGCATCCGGATAGACGACAACATCGTCACCGGAATGGTGGACGACAAAGCCAACCAGATGCCAGGGCCCACAAGGCTTAGGCGGGCGTTCGCGACGTGGCTCTGTCACCTTTGGCGCTCGAGGCGCTCTAGCCACAGAAAGCGCTCACCTTCCCGACCGGCGGCGGAATCTGGCATGACCCGAGGAAGAACGAGTCGTGGGCTTCGGACGCGCACATCAGAAAATCCCTGTGGCAGCCGCTCTGCAAGCGGGCCGGGGGGCGCCACCGCAACCCGTACCAGATGCGGCACACCTATGCCAGCAACTGGCCAACCGCCGACGCCGATCACGGCTACACCGCGGACCAGCTCGAGCACTCCAACGTCGGACTCAGTATCTACGACACGTCCATTCCGACGAGTTGCCAGCGTGCGGGCGCGTTCACCCCTCTTTCACACGCAGACCAGACGGCCGACAAAACAGGGCACGTTAAGCGGCTGATTTTTGGGACACATTTGCCCGATGCCGCAGGGCAGACGGCATTACAACTCCCCAGGCTCCACCAAATTCGGTTCAGCAACGTCAGCTGAAACCAAAAATCCTCAAGGGTGCAGACCCTTGAGGATTTTTTTCGTCTGGGTCACTGCCGGTTGACCCAGTCCTGGGCTCCTTCGATGAACCAGGGGAGATTCAGGCGTTCGCCCTCGCCCGATTGAATCGTCAGACGCTGGCCGGACGGGTTGGCGTTGCTGCTGGAACCCGCCGGCGAATCCAGCGGCCGGCTGCGGTAGTCCACGTTGTTTCGCGGTTGCTGCGGGGTCTCTGCGCAGGCGGCGAGAGCTGCGATGGCCGCCCCGGCGAGCAGCAGGCGCAGCGCTGCGTGATGAATCTTCATGGTGTTCGGTTCCTGCTGGCGGCACGGGCCGGCGTGCCAGGCGAAACGGCCTTTCCCGTACCTTACTCGCATTAGGGTGGCCGAGTCAGGCAGCTCGGGTCGCCTGGCCGCCCACGTCAGCCTTCCCCCCCTCCAACCGAAGCAGGTCGAGCGCGGGCGCGGCCTCCCAGGTCAGAACTGATACTTCAACGTCAGCATGGCGTGGCGAGTAGGCGCGTAGATCCCGGTGTAGAAGGTGGTGTCCAGCCCCTGCAGGTACTTCTTGTCGAACACGTTGTTCAGGTTCAGCGTGGCTGAGAGCTGGCGGTTGAAGTCGTAGCGCGCCATCAGGTTGGCGACGGCGTAGGCGGGCTGCTCGCCCTTGAGCGTCACGCCCGGCAGGGACCATGTGGTGGCGCTGTAGTAGATGCGGCTTTGCCAGTTGACGCCGCCGCCCACGGTCAGGCGGTGCCAGTCGCCGGGCAGGCGGTAGGTGGTCCACAGCTTGGCCATGTGGCGCGGGAAGATCGTTCGGATAGTCCCGCCCTCGCCGTCTTTGGTGATGCTGTAGCTGTAGCTGAGCGCGGCTTGCCAGCCGGGGGCCAATTCGCCGTTGAACTCGATATCCAGGCCCGACGTTTTGGCGCCGCTGACGGCGCGGTAAGCCGGTTCCCGCACGGTGCCGGGCACGAACTGGCCTTCGTCGACTTCGGCAAGGTTGTCCTGGCGGATCTGATAGAGCGCGATGGCGCTGGTGAGGCGGCCGCCAAAGTAGTCGCTCTTCAAGCCGATTTCGTAGTTGTCGCCGGTGCGCGGGTCCAGCACGTTGCCATTGCGATCGCGGGCGCTTTGCGGCTTGAAGATGCTGGTGTAGCTGGCGTAGACGGAATGCTGGTCGTTCAGGTCGTAGACGATGCCGGCGTAGGGCGTGACAACGCCGCTTTCGCTCATTTCCGTGATCTTGTTGTTTCGCGCCAGCGCGGGCGACGTGTAGATCTGCGAGAGCTTGTAGCGGTAGTTGCTGACGCGCGCGCCCACGATGACGGCGAGGTCATCTGCGGGCTTCAGGCGCAACGCGGAATAGACGCCCTGCTGCTTTTGCCAGCCGTCGTAATCCATGAGCTTCTGGCCCGTCACGGTGGGCCCTGCGGTTTCGTTGTCCCAGTCGTAGACGTTGACCGGGCGACCTTCGATGCCGGCGCCGGACATCGGCTCGTGGTAGTTCTTGAATTCCGCCCAGTTCATGCCCACGACGAACTCGTGCTTTCTGCCCCAGAGCTCGAACGGTCCGGCCGCCTGCACGTCGAAACCGGACTGGCGCTGGCGGGCGCTGCCCAGGCCGCCGTAAAACTGCACGCCGTCGCCCGTGTTGCGTTCGACGAAGCCCCAGCTCGCGTTCGCGGATGAGAACTCGCGCTCGCCATACAGGTAGTTGCCCGAGAACTTGAGCTTCCAGTCGTTGGCGAACTTGTGCTCGAGGTTCAGGAAGGCGTTGTAGACCTGGATTTCATTGGTGTTCCAGCGTGCGCCCGCGTTGTCGGACGCCTTGAAGTCGGTCTGCTGGCCGTCGGTGTAGAAAAGCGGCAAGCCGGTCGACGACTGTCCGCGCGGATCGTTCTTCTGGTAGTCCAGCCCCGCCGTCAACAGCGTGTTGGGCGTGAGATCGGCCTCCAGCACGCCGTAGAGGACCGTCTTGTTTTCCTTGTAGTAGTCGATGTAGGTGTTGCCCTGCTCGTGCGCGGCGACGAAACGGCCGCGCAAGGTGCCGGCGACGTTGATCGGGCCGCCCACGTCCAGTTCGCCGCGCCCGCGGCCCCAGGTGCCTGCGCCCAGACTGGCGTAGCCCTGGAATTCGCGCGTGGGCTTCTTGCGGATGAGGTTGACGGTGCCCGAGGGATCGCCCGCGCCCGTCATCAGGCCCGTGGCGCCGCGCAGGACTTCGACCCGGTCATAGATGGCCAGGTCCGTCTGGCTCTGCGGGATGTTCTGCGACACGATGTCGGTCGCGGTAAGGACGCCATCGAACTGGTAGTTGTCGATGTTGTAGCCGCGCGAAAGCACGGAGAACCGGCTGGCGCCGATGTTCTGCACCGAAATGCCCGGGGTGCGGTCCAGCAGCGCCTCGATGCTGTCGACGCCCTCGTCCTCGATGCGCTGGCGCGTCATGACGCTGATGGTCTGCGGCGTCTCGCGCTGCGTGAGCGGCAGGCCGGTGGCGAAGGACAAGGGGCCGGTCATGGCGTAGCTGTGCGAACCCTCCGTCGGGCCGAATCCGTCGGCTTGCACGGTGACGGGCGCCAGCGTGGCGACGCCGGCGGGCGCCGCGCGGTGCAGCACATAGCTGCCGCCATCTGCCGGTGACGCGGCCAGGCCGGTGCCGGCCAGCAAGGCGTTCAACGCGGCGCGCGGGTCCAGGTCGCCCGACACGCCCGGGCTCTGCTTGCCCTGCGCAAGCTCGCCGGCGCCGGCGACCAGCACGCCCGATTCGCTGGCAAAGCGCGCGAGCACCGTGCTCAACGGGCCAGCCGGAATGTCGTAATGCCGCGTTGCGGCGGCGGCGGATTGTTGAGCCGCCGCGGGCTGCGCTGCGGCGTCCGGCGCGTCGACGGCCAGGACCGCCACGCCGCCCGCGATCGCCAATTGCACGAGACGTGCCGTGCAGGTCAGGCGGGATCTGCCCGCCGAGCGGCGGAATGAGTTGGGCGGCCGCTCGGCGGCAAGGACTGAATGACGGGGCATGACGAACTGGGTTCCGATGAGGTTTATCGACGAGCCGTGCGATTGGATTCGCTCTCATTAGGGGAATCGAACGAGAACCTCAAAAGCGGAACCGGGAGGGGAAGAATTTTTTGCGATGCCGCGCCAATCGCGATGCAGCGCGTACGGGCGGGTGGCGGGAAAAGGTGAGGATCGCGTCAACGGCTGTCGAGCGCACCGCCTCTTGGCTGAATACTGATCCACCACGGCAAGGTCCGCTGGATGCGGATGGGCAGAACGGCTTCGAGCATGGCCAGCGCCCGATCGGGGTCGGTGGCCGGATAACTGCCGATGACCGGCAGGTTGGCGATCTCGGGCGCCACGCGCAGCACACCGCCGCGATAGCGCTGCAGTTCCCTGGCCACGTCCGCCAGCGGCGTGTTGTTGGTGACCAGGATGCCGCGCGACCAGGCTTCGCGCGCGGGGTCGGCGGATTGCGTAGCGGCCAGCGTTGCGTCGGTGAAGCGCGTCTGCTCGCCCGTCTGCACGACGCGGATGCTGCCCGTGACGGCGGTTCGGGCCTCGACGGCGCCCTTATAGACCGCCACAAGTGTCTCGTCGCCGTCGAGCCGAACCGTGAATCGCGTGCCGAGGGCGCGCAATCTACCCTGCGGGGTATCGACGACAAACGGGCGTGCGGGATCGGCCGCGGTCTGTATCAGTATTTCGCCCGCCAACAGGCGAAGCCGGCGCAGGCCATCGCTGTAATCCTCGTCGAAGGCGCTGCCGGTGCCGAGCCAGACGATGGACCCGTCAGCCAGTTCGATGCGCCGGACCTCACCGGTGGCGCTGCGGTGATCGGCCGCCCAGGCCAGCACCACGCCGGGCAAGGGCGTAAGGCGCCATGCCGCCAGACCGGAGAGGCCCGTGCCGGCCAGCGCCGCCAGGCCGAACAGCATCTGACGCCGCCGCGCCATGCGGCTATTGGCCGCGCAATAGCCCTTGGCCGCGGCGTCGCGCCCGGGGCTGGACTGGACGGGTTGGAATTGGCTGCTGATGCGCTCGACGTAGCCCCAGGCGGTCCGATTCTCCTGCGCGCGTTCAAGCCAGCTCTGCCAGCGTCGGCGCTCGTCGGCCGTGGCCTCGCCGGAGCGCAGCAGCGCAAACCATTCGGCAGCCTGCTCAAGCGCCTGGTGCGTGGGTTCGACGGCGGATTGCAAGGAGGTCATGCCGCGCCTCGTGACTGGATATCCGGGCGCGTCATGCCGAACCGGTTCCCACGGGCGTGGCCGGAGGCACAAGGATCGGCGGTTCAGTGACCACCGACCGCGCTTCCAGCATCAGGCAGTGCAGCATGGCCTGGGCGACGTACTTGCGGACCATTCGCGTAGACACGCCCAGCTCCTGCGCCACTTCCTTGTCCGACATCTCGCAGGCGACCGCCATGACGAATGCATTGGCGGCCTTCACCGGCATGCTGCGCAGCATCCCATCGATTTCCAGCAGGGCCTCGATGACGATGACCTGATGCTCGGCCGACGGCGCCACGGCCTCGGGCCGCGCGGCCAGTTCTTCCAGCCACATCTGCTCGATCTGGCGGCGGCGCCACAGGTCCACGCACATGCCGTTGGCCATGGCGCGTAAATACGCCCGGGCCTCGGGGGCGCTGTCGAAGCGCCGCGGCTTCTGGATGAGGCGCACGAAAGCGTCATGCGCCAGGTCGGCCGCATCACACGAATTGCCCAGGCGACGGCGCAGCCACCCATGAAGCCATCCGTGATGGTGGGTGTACAGGGATTCGATTTGTGAGGACGGCGCGTCGCTGGCCACGTGGGTAGAAGGACCTCGAGCCATCCTGGGACGCCCGGAAATCTAAATAAGAATTACTCGTGATTATCCGCACAACGGCCCCGTTTTGCAATTCGGCATATCCGTCGGCGGGAATCGGCGCGTTCAAACCCCGGGGTTCATAACGGAAATTTATTGTTTCGTGCTTTATCTTGGCACTTGTAACGGCCACGCGTGATTTGACCCCAAATTTTGGACGAAACGTGCATCTCCCCTGTGATGGGATTGCACGAAGCGGTGCTCCAAGACGCGCCAAATGTCCGGAAGCCTTGACATATTCCGACACATATTACGAATGCTTTCAAGACAAAATAGCCGCAAGAAAATGCCACTGGCGCTGGGGGCCACACCGCCATGAAAGTCCTGTCGATTTTCGGCACGCGTCCCGAAGCCATCAAGATGGCTCCGCTGGTTACCGCGTTGCAAAACGAGCCGCAGATCCAGAGCGTGGTCTGCGTAACCGGGCAGCATCGGGAAATGCTGGATCAAGTGCTGGCGCTCTTCGATTTGAAGGCGCAGCACGACCTGGACATCATGGTGCCCAACCAGACGTTGAATGGCCTGTACGCCCGGTTGATCAGCCGCGTGGATGGCGTGCTGGAAGCGGAGAAGCCGGACTGTGTGCTGGTGCATGGCGACACGAGCACCGCGTCGGCGTGTGCGCTGGCCTCGTTCCATCGGCGCGTGCGCATCGGTCACGTCGAGGCCGGGTTGCGCACCGGCAACCTGGCAATGCCGTTTCCCGAGGAAATGAACCGTCGCGTCGTCGACGCGATCGGCGACCTGCTGTTCGCGCCCACCGCAGAGTCGCGCGGCAATCTGTTGCGCGAAAACCTGGCGGGCAGCATTACGGTGACGGGCAACACGGTGATCGACGCCCTGGCGATGACCTGCGCCAAGCTGACCGCCGGCAGCGCGCTGAGCCGCATGCTGCAGACCCGCTACGCATGGCTGGACCCGAACCGCCGGCTGCTGCTGGTGACGGGTCACCGGCGTGAGAGCTTTGGCGAGGGCTTTCGCAACATCTGCGCGGCGCTGGCCGATCTGGCGCGGCGCGCGGACCTGCAGATCGTGTATCCGGTCCACCTTAATCCCCAGGTGCGTGGCGTGGTGATGGCAGAGCTGTCCGGGCTGGCCAACGTGCATTTGATCGACCCGCTGGATTACCTGGATTTCGTGTGGTTCATGCAGCGCGCGCACCTGATCCTGACCGACTCGGGCGGGGTCCAGGAAGAGGCGCCCTATCTGGGCAAGCCGGTGCTGGTGATGCGCGACGTCACCGAGCGGCCCGAAGCGGTGCGGGCCGGCACGGTGGCGCTGGTGGGCACCGATACGCGGCGCATCGTCACCGAAGTGCACCGCCTGCTTGATGACCCCGCGCTGCACAGCGCCTTCTCGCGGCGGATCAATCCGTACGGCGACGGCAAGGCCAGCCAGCGCATTGTCGATGCGCTCTGCGGCCGCGCCGTTTCGGAATTCGCTCCCCACGCTGCCGCCCACTCCTCCCTCTGACTTCTGCCGCGATGCCTATCTTGCCTGGAGCTTTCATGCCCTCCTCCTTACAAGCCACCGATGTCCGTACGTTGTGCCGCGCCCTGCTCGCGGCGGGGCTGCTGGCGCCGCTGGCCGCGCTGGCCAGTCCGGCCGGCGACGCGCTGCGCCGGCTGCAGAGCGACGACATGGTGACGCGCAGCACCACGCTGGAAGACCTGGGCATCAACGAGCCCGTCGTCCTGTCCAACAGCGATGCGCGGCAGGAGTTCTATCTGCCGGTGCCGCGAGGTGTGCCGGTCACGGACGCGCGGCTGGATTTCGACGCGCGCTACACCAAGGGCGAGCCGGGCCGGACCAGCATGGTGCTGTGGCTGGACGGCGTGCCGCAAACGGCGCAGCGCGTCGCCGATGGCGAAGGCTCGGCCAGCCGGACGCTCGCCGTCGAACGCCGCACGCGAGAGTCGGGTTTCTTGCGCTTGGGGGTGGACTGGCAGTCCGACATCGCGCTGCGCCACTGCGAAAGCAACCGCGCCACGGGCAATGCCCTGACGATCTCGCCGCAGACGCGGCTGAGCTACCGCTATGACGCGTCGGCAATCAACAGCCTGGACGACGCCTGGGGCTCGCTGCCGGGCAAGCCCGTGTTGATGGTCGCCAGCCGCAAGCTGGACCAGCAGACCTTCGACAGCGCCTGGCGCCTGGGCGTGGCAATGGAGCGCAGCGCCAAGCGCGTGGCGGTCCGGGCCTTCCCGGCGGTGGGCGAAGCGGTCGACACGCGCGGTCTGCAGGCCCCGGTCGGACTGGGACAGGTGCCGGCGTTCGCCGCGCTGACCAGCAAGGAAACGCACAAGCTCGCCAACCCCGCCGAGATCGGCGCCCTGCTGGTGATGGGCGCGCCGGCCGTCGCCGGAGACGTGGTGATTGCCGATGCCGCGCTCAGCACGAAGTACAACGAAGCGCTGGACGCGTTGCAGGCGCAGCTTGCGTCCGATCCCGATGCGGCGGACGCCTTCAAGGCATGGCGCCAGCAGCGCATGCCGCTGGCGGGCGCCGGCCTGGCGTCCAAGGAGATCCGCCTGGTGTCGCTGGGCCGCCAGGCGGTGATCGCCGTCGCGGCCGACGCGGGCGCGCAAGGCGCCGGCGTTTTCGACACGGCCTGGCGCCGCATCCTGGCAAGCCGCCAGGTGCAGGTGCAGACCGCCCTCCCCCCGCAGTCCATGCAGGATGGCGGCGTGCGCCTGTCGACGCTGGGCGGCTCGTCGGCGAGCTTTGACGTGGTGGCGCGCGGGGACTGGAACGCGTCGTTTCCGCTGGCCGCCGTGACCACCGACGGCCGCGTGCCGGACGAACTGATCATGGATGTGGCGGCCGCGCCCGGGGCCTCGTCCACGCGCCCTGTCGCATCCGTCTTCTGGAACGGCATCCTGTTGGGCGCCAAGCAGTTGGAAGCCGACGGACGGCCCGAACGGCTGACGGCGCGGGTGCCCGGCTATGCACTGGGCGTGACGAACGCGGTGCGCGTGACCTTCCAGCGCCAGCCCGTGTCGGTGGACTGCAATGAGATTCCGCAGGGCTATCCCGTGAACGTGCTGCCGACCAGCTACGTGAAGCCCGGCAAGGCGCAGCCCGACGGCACGTTCGTGGGCCTCTTGCCGCTGATGGCGGGGTCGCCGCAGGTGCTGATTCCGGACAGCTATCTGGCCGATGCGCCCGACAACATCAAGCGCGTCATCGGCATCGCCGCAGCCAGCGGCGTGTCGGCCTCGCGTGCCGAGCTGTCGGTGTCGCCCGCCGGCCAGGCCGTCAAGCCGGCGCGCGCGTTCCTGGCGATGGAGTTGCCGGTCGACGGCGCCAAGCCCGCCGTTCAGGTCAATGAACGCAAGCAGCTCAAGGTGGCCGGCAAGGACACGACGTTGCTGGACATCTCGGGGCTGACGCAACTGAGCACCGCGGAAGTCGTCAGCGCGGGCGGCCAGGAGGGCGTGCTGTGGCACACGCTGGGCGAGCAGCCCGGCATGACCGATGCGCCGTTTGTGCTGAATCGCGGCAACATCGCGATCATCGGCGCGGCGGGGCCCGTCGCGTGGATCGACAGCGCCAACCCCGACGCGAGCCACCCGCCGGGCGCGGGGGAAAGCGCCTTCTTCGAATGGCGGCGCTACATCTCGTGGAGCGTGCCGGCCATCAGCATCAGCCTGCTGGTGCTGCTTCTGTTCCTGATCTTCGCCATGCGCGTCGCCCGCAGGAAGCGCAAGGATCCCCATTAAGGCCACGGCGTCATGTCCTCGCTCTACTGGCCCTACCTGATCGCGGATTACTACCGCGGACTGGAGGTTGTGACCGCCGTCGTCGGCGTGATCATCCTCCTGTCCAGCCTGGATGACCTGTTCATCGACGGCTGGTACTGGGTGCGCGAGCTGTGGCGGTCACTGACCATCAAGCGCCGCTACACGCCGCTGACCGCCGCGCAGCTTCGCGCCAAGGAAGAGCAGCCGCTTGCGATCATGGTGCCGGCCTGGCTGGAGTACGACGTGATCGCGTCCATGCTCGAGACGATGGTGTCGACGCTGGAATACAAGAACTACATGATCTTCGCCGGCACCTACCAGAACGACGAGCGCACGATCAACGAAGTGGAACGGATGCGGCGCCGCTACCGGCAGCTGGTCCGTGTGGAGGTGCCGCATGATGGCCCGACCTGCAAGGCCGATTGCCTGAACTGGATCGTGCAGGCGATCTTCGCGCAGGACGCCAAGCAGCCCGTGCCCTTTGCCGGCGTGATCCTGCATGACAGCGAAGACGTGCTGCATCCGCTGGAGCTGAAGTACTACAACTACCTGCTGCCGCGCATCGACTTCATCCAGCTGCCGGTGACCTCGTTGGAGCGCCATTGGTACGAGCTGGTGGCGGGCACCTACATGGACGAGTTTGCCGAATGGCACACCAAGGACCTGGTGGTGCGCGAGAGCCTGTCGAAGATGGTGCCGTCGGCGGGCGTGGGCACGTGCTTTTCGCGCCGCGCCTTGGTGGATCTGGCGGCCGAGACGAACAATCAGCCGTTCAACACCGACACGCTGACCGAGGACTACGACATCGGCGCGCGCCTGGCCCAGCGCGGCATGCGCCAGATCTTCGGCAAGTTCCCGGTCGAGTACGTGACGCGGCGCCAATCGTGGTTCGGCCTGGGCAAGGAACAGGTCGCACATCTGCGCATGCCGCTGGGCGTGCGAGAGTACTTTCCCAACACCTTCCGCACCGCGTACCGGCAAAAGGCGCGCTGGACGCTGGGCATCGGGCTGCAGGGCTGGCAGCAGGTGGGTTGGACGGGGTCACTCGCGACCAAATACCTGCTCTTTCGCGATCGCAAGGGCCTGGTGACGTCCTTCATCGCCATCCTGGCCTATGTGCTGCTGGCCAATTTCTTCGTCTTCTATCTGGCCGACCTGTTTGGCTGGTGGACGGTGTACTACCCGTCGTACTTCCGGCCCGGCGGCTGGCTGGTGACGCTGATGTGGGCCAATGCCGTCGCCCTGCTGCTGCGCGTGGTGCAGCGCGCGTACTTCGTCGGCCGCATGTATGGCTGGGAGCACGCGCTGCTGTCGATTCCGCGGATGATCGTCGGCAATTTCATCAACGCCATGGCGGCGGCCCGGGCGTGGCGTCTGTTCATCGGCCATCTGATTACGGGCAAGCGGCTGGCGTGGGACAAGACCATGCACGACTTCCCGTCCACGGATCAGTTGGCGCAGCAGCGCCAGCGCCTGGGCGAGCTGCTGCTGTCGTGGCAGGCCATCGACCAGACCACGCTGGAGCAGGCCCTGGAAATCCAGGCGCGCGAGAAAAAGCCGCTGGGCCAGATCCTGACGGAACAGGGCTGGCTGGACGAAGGCACGCTGACCGAAGCCATCCAATTCCAACAGGCCGGACAAGGCGAGCCCCCGGCCGCGCCCGCCACCAAACCTTCACCCCCATGATGTCCTTTCCTCGCTCGCTCGTTCTGTCCGCGGCCCTCGCCTGTGCCTGGGCTGCGGCGCCTGTTGGAGCGCAAACGCAGCCTGGGGCCGAAGCGCCGTTGGAAGGCGCGGCGTGGCAGTTTGCCGACGAGGGCTACAAGAACTACGACGCCGGCAACTATGCGCTGGCGCAGCAGCAGGCGGAATCAGCCATCGTGCTGCGCCCGGACGTGGAGCGCCTGCGCCTCTTGCTGATCTACGCGCTGCAAAAGCAGGGCAAGCTTGCCGAAGCCGACAAGGCCGCAGCCGACGCCATCGCCAGCGGGCTGGACTCGCCGGCCCTGCGCCAGGCGCGCGCCAACCTGCGCCCTGCCGCCGCCACCCGGCCTGGCACCCAGCCCGCCGCCTCGCCCACCGCGCCCCGGACCAGCAGTGCCTACCAGCGCGGCTTTCCCATCGCCACCCGCGCCTATGCCGATTACAACCGCGCGGACTATCCCGCAGCCGAGCGCGGCGCCGAACGCGCGTTCCGGATCGATCCCAAACAGGGCGCATGGGCCATGCTGTGGCTCGATGCGCTGGAAGCGCAGGGCAAGTACGCAGAGGCCGAAGCGGCCACGGCCAAGGCCGTGTCGCTGGGCGCGCCAAACGGCAACGACCTGGCCGCGCGGCAGCAGACGCTCAAGCGCCGGATGGCAGTCAAGCCGGCCGAGGAAGGCTATCAGGCGCTGATCGCCAACCGCCCCGGCGACGCCGTGCCTTTGGCGCGGCAGGCCGTCGCGCTGGCGCCCGAAAGTCCCAGCCATCGCCTGCTCCTCATCACGGCCCTCATGCTGGACAACCAGCTCGTCGCCGCCGAGGAAGCCGCCACGGACGCCATGCGGCAGGACGACGAGAACACCGTCGCGCTGCTGATGCGCGGTTACCTGCGCCAGCGCCAGGGCCGGACGCAGGAGGCAGATGCGGACTTCGATGCGGCGCTCAAGCAGGACTGGCTGGACGACGAACAGCGGCGCAACGTGCGCCTGATCGCGGCCGACGCCGCCCTGGCCGCGGGCGAAAACGCGCGCGCGCTGGCGCTGGTCGATCC
>Ga0213828_1002548_pt1 | contig 13069 bp, 13 predicted proteins | sample MC6MC0897MG_FD_180664 | JGI IMG/M metagenome (GOLD analysis project Ga0213828, IMG submission 180664) | Enriched soil aggregate microbial communities from Iowa State University, Ames, United States - MC6-MC0897-MG | ecosystem: Environmental > Terrestrial > Soil > Unclassified | place: USA: Iowa...
CATCATCCTGAAGATTGAAATTGTGGGAGGATTCTAGCAAAAGGCAACACTATAAAATATTTTGATTACTTTGGAGGAAATAATTTGAAGACTAATCGTTTTTATCAAATCGCAATGGCCTCGGCATTAGCAACAAGTGCTATTGTCATTACACCCTCGGCACATGCTGCATCGGTATTCCCCGATGTAAATGCGTCAACAGAGGAAGGCAAGGCAATTATTAACTTAGCCGAACGTGGCATTATTTCAGGCTACCCAGATGGCACATTTAAACCCGCGAACCCAATTACTCGTACACAAGCGGCAAAAATTTTGGCTGGTATTTTAAAGCTCGATACGGTTCATGTGAAAAATCCTAATTTTAAGGATGTAAAACCTGGCGATGAGAATTATGGTGCAATCGCAGCCTTAGCAAATGCAGGCATTATTAGTGGCTCAAATGGCTATTTCAACCCAACAAAAAATATTACTCGTGGACAAATGTCAAAAATGATTGTGAAAGGCTTTAATTTAACGATTACAAACGATATTGACATTCCTTTCAACGATGTCAAAGCAGGCAGTGAATACGAACCATATATAAAAACACTATTTGCCAACAGCATAACAAAAGGTACAACCCCTACTACCTTTGGACCTCAAAGCAATGTAAAGCGCTCGCAATTAGCGTCTTTCGTTGTACGCGCAGAAAATGTTCAAGGCAATGTTACTGTTTACGCTAGTCAATTCAATCAAGACTATATCTTTGCTTCATATGGCGGTATTAACACAGCTGAAGATATTTTTACATGGGACGAAGAAGAAGATATGACGGAATCTATCACCTTTAAACCGCTAAAAGAAGGCACAGGAAAATTAGTGATTTCGGGCTTTAACGAAGAAACTGAAGAATTTATAGATATCTTTTATGTAGTTCATGTGAAAAATGTAGATGGAAAGCTGCAAACAACACTTCAAGAAGTGAATGAAGCGGATCACGTAGAAGACTTACCGCTCAACTTATTGGAAACTGATTTGAAATTTATCCCTACAGAGGTTAGTATTCAAACAGCAGATGGTCAAGCCCTATCTCCTGAATTATTTAGTTTTAAATCAACTAATAATACAGCTACACTTTCTATCTATAAAAACGGGCAATATATGCTGACATTCTCCAATGGTACACAACAACAAATGATGGCTGCAGATGTCGATACGTATGATTTCGTGCGCAGTATTGACATGTATCAGATTACAGATGAGTTAGCGTTTTCTAGTGATGATCTATCGTTCGAGCCAACAAGTGTTGCTTTAGAAAAGTTAAATTATGAGCCAGCGACTGTGAAAGCTTCGATAAAGGAAAACAAAGTAAATGTTACACCACTAGCAGAAGGCACTTCTATTTTACATATTACAGGTAAAAATGGTGAAACTGCTTATTTATATATTGAATTTCTAAAAATCGCTAATAAATGGGCTACTTATTACGAATTCATGGATGATCAAGAAGAAATTTAAAGTAAAATGCCAGAAGATCAATATTATTGGTCTTCTGGCGTTTTTTCTTGATCGGCACTTGTTCTTAGGTTTAATTCGGGCGTTCTTTCAAGCTGCTCGATAAATTTTTTAGTCTTAAAACGAATTCCTGTTTGCTCCTCATAAATTGTTGAAATTATTTTTTTTATAAAATACTTTGTTTCTTTTTTTAATTCTAATTTCCCAATCTGGTCAATCGGTACAGTATAAAACATTCGAATAAGCTTAAGCTGGGTCGGTGTTAATCGAATGATATAAGGATCATGATGATAGCAGCGATGACATAAAAAGCCTCCCTGTGCAAAGGAGAATGCAAATTCACCATCGACTGAACCACAAGCAGCACACGTATGTAAGATAGGCTGCACACCTGTATAGGGTAGCATTTTCCATTCTACGAATAATGTAATAGCCTCTGGGTCATAGCCTTCCTCAATTGCTTGTAATGCTTGTAGGAGCACATCGAATGCAAATGGCTCAGCTTTTCCTTCTTCTACTACACGCTCGACAAGTTCCATTATATAACTTGCATATGCCGTTGCCATTATATCCTCACGAATATGGCGCATTGAATTAAGATGCTCACCTTGTTGCATTGTCCCCATACCCGTATGATGCTGCACCATAAACATGCCATACGTGAATGGCTGTGTCACAGATGCTAATCTACTAGAAGGCTTCTTGGCACCTCGAGCCATCGTAGCAACCTTCCCTGCTTCTCTTGTTAGTAATGTGACAATTTTATTTGATTCTCCATAGGCACGTACCTTTAGAACAATCCCTTCCCATTTATAAAGCAATAGCCCTCCTCCTTTCTACAAGCTTCGCATGAAAATAGAGCTCTCCAAAAGACTTTTGGACAGCTCCATTCAAATTTTAGACATACATAGTAATGCCGTGGAATTATTTCACAATTTCACAACAGGATCTATTAATATTCATCATCACGGAAACCGAAGTCGCGTAAATGTGTTGATTTATTTCGCCAATCCTTCTGCACTTTTACCCAAAGTTCTAAATATACTTTTGAACCAAGAAGCATTTCAATATCTTTTCGTGCACGTATCCCCACTTCTTTTAATAGCGCCCCGCGTTTACCAATTACAATCCCTTTTTGAGAATCTCTTTCCACCATAATTGTCGCTGCTACACGAATTTTACCTTCATTTTCTTCATCTCGGCGAATTTTATCAATGACAACAGCGATGGAATGTGGGATTTCTTCACGCGTTAAATGTAACACTTTTTCACGAATCAACTCTGAAATAATAAATCGCTCAGGATGATCCGTTACCTGGTCTGCTGGATAATATTGCGGACCTTCCGGTAAGTATTTCGTTACTGTCTCCAATAAATTTTCTACGTTATTCCCTTGTAAAGCTGAAATAGGCACTATTTCCGCAAAATCATAACGCTCTTTGTAGCTTTCAATGATCCCGATTAATTCGTCAGGATGAATTTGGTCGATTTTATTGATGACAAGGAATACAGGGGTTGGATTACCCGCCAACATTTCAAGGATGAATTCGTCACCCTTTCCAAGCTTCTGCTCTGCATTGACCATGAACATAATAATATCCACTTCACGCAATGTATTTTTGGAAACCTTGAGCATAAAATCCCCTAGCTTATGTTTCGGCTTGTGGATTCCTGGTGTATCAATAAAAATCATTTGGCTATCATTTGTTGTAAGTACACCTTGTACTTTATTTCGTGTTGTTTGTGGTTTATCACTCATAATCGCGATTTTCTGACCAATGACACGGTTTAAAAATGTTGATTTCCCTACATTCGGTCGACCGATTATGGAGATAAAGCCTGACTTGTAGCCATTGTTAGTTTCCAGCATTCTCTAAATCCTCCGTTGTAAATGCAAACGGTAGTAATTCGCCTACAGACGTTACCGTGACATCACCTTTTAAATTTGTTAAATATACAGGCATTGATGGCGCACAAAATTCCATCATCACTTGACGACAAGCTCCGCATGGCGCACAAGGTCCTTCCGTATCAGCTACAATAGCAATTGCCTCAAAGTCATAAATACCTTCTGACACAGCCTTGAAAAATGCTGTACGTTCTGCACAATTGGTCATACTATAGCCAGCATTTTCAATATTACAGCCATGAATAACCTCGCCATTTTTCGTTAAAAGCGCCGCACCGACTTTAAATTTTGAATAAGGTACATAAGCCTTTTCACGCGCTTTTTTTGATTCTTCTAGTAATGCATGCATTTCAATTGTCATTAATGTTCACCTCTAAATAATAAATAGCTCATCACCATAATGTGGGTTGATTTCCGTTCCAGCTGTGCGTTTTCTTGGGGCGTCCGATGAGCCTCTTAGGCCAAAAGGATGTTGGTCACGAAGGCGTTATCACAGGACGTGATGCTCTTAGCCTTCGTTCCTCTATCGCTAATCCCCAAGGAGTCGCCTAGCCTCCACGCCTATCAACTTATATAAATGGTATACATTTTAACAAATGTCATACCAAACTTTTGGTGATGAGTCTAATACATCATAAATTCTCCAGCACAATTGCTACTACTTCATGACCGATTAATAATTTTAGTAATGTCAAAACCATTTCGGTATAAAGATGAGTAATCCGATTATAGCACTGAATATCGCAAATACAAGCACTGCGCCCGCTGCAAGATCTTTCGCCTGCTTAGCGAGTGGGTGCTTTTTTGGTGAAGCTAGATCCACTACTCGTTCAATAGCAGTATTAACTATTTCAAGTGCAAACATTAGTGCTATTAATATTAGCACTATATACCATTCCACACGTGATAAACCTGTAAAATAGCCAGCAATTAAAACAATTCCTGCACTTAGCAAGTGAGACTTAAAGTTTTGCTCTTTACAGGCTGTAACGATACCTTCAAAGGCATAACCAAAAGACCGGATATATTTGCGAACATTCATTTAATCTCGCCCTAAGCCAAAAGATTGTAAAATTTCATCCTGCTTACCGAACATAACCTTTTCATCTTCTGGTACCATATGATCGTAACCAAGTAGATGTAAAAAACCATGCACCGCTAAAAAACCTAATTCTCGTTCAAAAGTATGGCCGTATTCATCCGCTTGTTCTTTCGTGCGATCCGTTGAAATAATAATATCGCCTAAAATGCGGGGCATTCCTTCGAATGTTACTTCCATTTCTCCCTCGCCTAATTCCTCCAAGGCAAACGAGATAACATCTGTAGGTTGGTCCTTATCACGATATTCTCGGTTTATTTCTTGAATCGCTTCATTTGTCACAAACGTCACTGACACTTCTGTTTCCGGCTCAATATTCTCTACTTTCGCAGCATGCTGTAAAAGCTTTTCAACAAGCTCCATATGCTCTGCAGCTACTTCATTTGTTTCATCTGTAAAATCAATTGTTAAAATCATAGATCCTCCTACTTATCTGCCTTTGGGTATTCAATACGTGAGTGGAAAATTCCATTCAACGTTCCACAAAGTACTCGCTCTATACATTTTAACTCTTTTATTGAAATATCGCATTCATCAAACTGATTGTCTTGTACTCGATCATCAATAATTGAGCGTACCAACTTTTGAATTTTCTCTGCATTCGGTTCTTTCATCGATCGAACTGCTGCCTCCACACTGTCAGCAACACTAATAACTGCCGCTTCCTTTGTTTGTGGTTTTGGTCCTGGATATCTGTACTTTGTTTCATCTATACATTTTCCTTCTTCCTTCGCTTTAAAGTAGAAGTATTTCAACAGACTAGTCCCATGATGTTGCAAGGCAATATCAATAATTTCCTGTGGCATCTTATAACGATTTAGCATTTCAGCCCCATCAGTTGTATGTGCGATTATAATTTCCGCACTTGTTTCCGGGGACAATGAATCATGCGGATTTATACCAGACATCTGATTCTCGATGAAAAAGGCAGGGCGTTTCGTTTTGCCAATATCATGATAATAGCATCCTACACGCGCCAGTAATCCATCTGCTCCAATTTCCTCACATGCTGCCTCTGCTAAGTTCGCCACCATTACACTATGATGATATGTTCCCGGAGACTCCATTAGTAATTTTTTCAGCAATGGATGGTTTGGGTTAGAAAGTTCAATTAAACGCAACGACGACAACAAACTAAATGCTGATTCAAAGAATGGTAAGAGACCCATTGTAAGAGCCCCTGATAGAAGGGCCGATACTAATGCAGCGATAAAGTAAAACAGCCACTCTGACAAACCATAGGAAGATTGTGTCATCAGTAAATAAAATGCGATAAACGACATATTTACTAACCCTATGACCCCAACTGCATGTAGAATATGCGATCGCTTTTCCACACTACTTAAAAAGAATAAGCTCGCAAAGCCTCCAAAAATTATATACAGTGTAATTTCCATCTGCATGACAGATGAATAACCCTCTTGAAAAATAACACCAGCAGATGCCGCTGTCATTACTGTAATAAGAACTGCAGCACGATCATCCACTAATAGCCGTACAAGCATCGTTGCCAACGCTGTTGGGAAAAGGAATGCAACAGTAACATCGAAGCCCCCTGCGACCAGGCTAATAAATTTCATCAGCAGGATGGATAAACTATAAACAATTACTGTCACCAATAAAGCTTTACGTTTCTTGTTTTCATCCTCAACCGAACGTTCAAATAAAATAAATATGAACACCATTTGTAAAAGTATTAAAATGATGAGACCTGCAATCGGCTTCATCGATACTTTATTACTCACCATACCTAGAAGCTCTAATTGACGAAACGCCTCATTATCAATAATTTGACCTTCCTGTACGATGACTTGACCTTGAAGAATTCGAGTGGGTTCAACCGATTCCTTTGCCTGCTCTTTTCGAATTTTCGTTTGTTCATCGTTAATCGTTTCGTTTTCGATAATACTTGTACGTCCAATTAAAACTACCGTATTAAATATTTTATCTGGATAGCCTCGTTGTCCGCGAATTTTTGTTTCAAAATCATTTTGAGCCGCAAACAAATTTTCTGAACGAATGGATTTTTGTAAATATTCCTTCACGAGTTTTGATAGTTGCGTACTTGTTCTTTTTAAATCTTCTTCACTTTGTATTAACAAACCTTCTAGCTGTGAATCAGTAAAAATAATGGGCATTTGATCTGAATCAATGGATTCAAATTTTTTTCGGAGTTGCGCCACTTGATCGCCAATCGGAACAGGTTCTTTTTTGCTCGCAACATCCTCCTTTACTTCAAGAACATAGTCAAATAAAGAAGTTACAATCGCGGCTCGCTGCTCGGCGACATCCTCGGAAAATTCATAAACTGGTTCTACAGCGCTTGCTGCTTTTTCTCGCTCCTGTTGGGTTTTATAAGTATCTTCAATCGTTTTAGTAGATCGAACTGTTTCAGGCGCTAGTTGTAAAGGTTTAAAATCATATGTAACACCTTTAACATTGCCATACATAAAAACAAATTGTAGGGCTCCTGTTAAGATGAGAACGACAATTAAAAAGTAGCGGAAACCAATAAGTTTTATGAATTTTTGTAATTGTTTCTCCATCTGGCACCTCCTCTATCTACCTACTATCATACCAATTCAAAAAACATTTTTCCCGAAAAATGTATAAGAAAGTAAAAAAACAGCTATACAAATTGTATAGCTGTCACATTTTTTTCCATTTTAAAGGTCCTTCACCATAACGTGTGGTTGATTTCGTTTTATGTCATCCACAATTTTTGGTGATGAGCCTTTTTACAACTAATTTCATGTTAAATCGATCTTGATAACGAATTTTGAGGTTACGCTTCAATAGTTTTTTAGAATGAACGATTTGCATCTAGTGCAACTTTAAATTCGTTGCACCTGTCGCTTCGCTTTCCATACAGACTTTAATTCGTTGCACCTGTCGCTTCGCTTTCGGTGCAGACTTTAATATGACCGCTTTAGCGGTCATATTAAAGTTGCTGTTCTTCGTAGGCTTTGATGATTTTGGCTACGATTGGATGACGTACTACATCGCCTTGTTCTAAAATTTGGAAATTTATAGACTTTACATATTTTAGTGTTCGCTCTGCAACAATTAATCCCGATTCTGTATTTTTAGGTAAGTCGATTTGTGTTTTATCGCCCGTAATGACCATTTTTGAGCCAAAGCCTAGTCGCGTTAAAAACATCTTCATTTGTTGATGCGTCGTATTTTGGGCTTCATCTAAAATGACAAAAGCATCGTCTAGCGTACGACCTCGCATATACGCTAAAGGTGCAATTTCGATTGTGCCTCGTTCAATAAGTCGTTGAGTTTGTTCTGTCCCGTAAATATCGTTTAGAGCGTCATAAAGAGGGCGTAAATACGGATCTACCTTTTCCTTCAAATCACCTGGAAGAAAGCCTAAAGATTCCCCTGCTTCTACTGCAGGGCGTGTTAAAATAATACGCTTAACGTGCCCATTTTTTAGCGCCTGTGTTGCCATGACTACCGCTAAATACGTTTTCCCAGTACCAGCTGGACCGATACCAAAAACAACGTCTTTATGACGGATCGCTTGTATGTATTCTCGTTGACCGATTGTTTTTGCACGGATAGGCTTCCCTTTCGTCGTGCGTGCTATTTCTTCATCATATAGTTCTGCAAAATATTCGATTGTTCCTTTTTGTGTCATTTCAATAGCTGTTGCAACATCACGTTGATCAATATTAATTCCTTTGCGAATGACCTTCAAAAGAGCATGTAAAAGGAATGTCGCTTGTTCCTTCGCATCTTCTTCACCAGCAAGCTGAATTTGTTCACCACGCGTAATAATGTGGACATGTAGAGCCTCTTCGATTAACTTCATATTGGCATCGGAAATTCCGAGCAGCATGACTGCCTCGTTTGGATTATCCACTTGTAATACAGTTAAATGTTCTGACATAATCATTCTCCTTGTAGGCCTTGTATTGGACTGGCAATGTTTTCATTGACTAAAAATAGAACTTTCCCTTCAACTGTACCATTCCCCCACTTTACCTGTAAAAGGTTTTCTTTTTTTATAACCGTTTTCGTAGGTAATGAACGCAGCACCTTTTCATGTAGTAATGGTATGAGCAATGAATCTATTTTGGATTCATCAAGCTCTACTTGCATTTTTTTAGTGTACTGTTCCTCAACAATCGAAATATATGGATCGAGCCAATTAGGTAGATCTTTCTTTTGCACATAGTCAACTTTTTCTTTATGAATGCCTTTCACTAATACACGCCACCGCTTCTGTTGTAGCGTTTCCATCGTGAGCTTTGTTGGGATTTTAAACGAACATTCAAGCCAATAATCAGCGTAAACCTCTCCCTTTGCCCCAACAAAAACATCGTCTTCACCACTTTCAATTACTCCGCTTACGAGCGTATCACCTTCGTATGCCGTATCATTCACTGAAATTTTACGTTCACCATTTTGAATATTAAAGTGAGTAATCACACCACTTTTTGTTGCCACTAAATGCGTCGCAAGTTTTTCATTCGTTTGTTTAGTTTGTTTCGGGGACTCCTGAGGTCGTAAAATTACACGTCCGCCATACTTTTCAATATGCACCCATGAAAGATCTCGATGCTCTTCTAAAAGCTTCTGACGAATGACAGCGTCTGAAGGTAAGACTTTTTTTGTCATGGGCGTTTCTAATTGAAATGTATTTTGAAAGGTCTTGCCTAGACGTTGCTCTAACTCTGGAGATGCCGCTTCTATGTCGACACGCCAAATAACCTGTGCACATAGTAATGGAATTAATATCATCATCGCTAGGCCAAGCAAGGTCCAAAGCTGTGCCCGAAAAACTTGAAGCTCATCAGCATAATAGACAGCCATTTTAAGTCGATATTGACTGCGTACACGACGAATTTTGGGTAGATAGTGCATAGTTGTTTCAAAAGCAACCTCTTGCTCACGGAAGACAACACGCTTTAATGGTACATGTTGTGCGTGCAATGCTTGAATAAAAGGATGAACATTTTCGTGGCGCTTTATACGTATGATAATTGGTCGATTATTCCACATTATCGCTCACACCCATATCCTTTGTCATTTTCATATGAAGCTCCTGCAAATCCTCTACAGAAAGATGAAGCATCTCTTCTTTAAGAGCATTAATTTCTACTGATTTTCCACGCACAGTAATATGATAGTCTGCATAGATAAAAGAGCATGACGAAGCATCAGCATGTAAGAAACGGTATGGGCCAATGATTTTTAATGTTTCATATTGGAATAATTCAAGTAGTGGCGTTAATTGAAATAGTTTTCTCATAAAAAATGCCTCCTTCTTCGGCAATATATGCATCGAAAAAGGAGGACATGCTGATTATTTTCTTTTTGCTTTCGGTGGACCTAAAACTTCTGCCATTACAACAGCCTGCATGAATGCTTTTTTTGAATTTGGTAATTGAAAAGCCGACTGTGATCCAGCTACTTCCACCTCTTTTTTCCCAGCTGCCAAACGACCAATACTTTCTCTTTTCGTGGTACGGCTAATTGTCTCAGTTGGGATTAACGGTGGTGCAATATAACTTGGCATTTCCTCTTTCACTGTTTCTTTGACATTTTTCTTCGACTTTTCCACTTTAGGCTGTTCATTGTTCCACTCTCCTAAAAATTCACGTGTAAAATCCTCAAAGCTTTGCGCTTTAGCAGTAGGACGTTGTTGTTGAACCTCCTCAACTGGAGGCTCAACATATGAATCTTTATTAAATGGCGGCATTGTTTTTTGTTCTTTCTTATTTTTGGATTTCCCGAAAATAGAGCTGACTATGGCAATTATCGCAACTATAATTAATTGTTCCATTTATTAGTACCGCTCCTTTCCGTTTCTATGCGTTAGAGTCATTGGTTTCTGGCTTATCTGAGCTTACTTTAGAAATGGAGTCTCGCATAGCTGTATCCGCTTGAATATTACGGTAGTTCATGTAATCCATAATACCAAGATTACCCGAACGTAGAGCCTCTGCCATTGCCTGTGGTACCTCAGCTTCCGCTTCCACTACTTTTGCTTTCATCTCTTGTACACGCGCAATCATTTCTTGCTCGTTCGCTACGGCCATTGCACGACGTTCCTCTGCTTTCGCTTGGGCGATGTTTTTATCTGCCTGCGCTTGTTCAATTTGTAATTCTGCACCGATGTTTTTGCCGATATCAACGTCTGCAATATCGATCGATAAGATTTCAAATGCTGTCCCAGAATCTAGACCTTTTGATAATACAGTTTGAGAAATCATATCAGGATTTTCAAGAACTGTCGTATGACTAGTGGCGCTACCAATTGTAGAAACGATCCCCTCACCTACACGGGCAATAACTGTTTCTTCACCAGCACCACCGACTAAACGTTCAATGTTTGCGCGCACTGTAATACGTGCCTTCGCTTTTACTTCAATCCCGTTCATAGCAACACCTGCAATAAATGGTGTTTCAATAACTTTCGGGTTAACAGACATTTGTACAGCTTCTAATACATCACGACCTGCTAAATCAATTGCCGCACAACGTTCAAATGTTAACTCGATATTTGCACGATGAGCTGCGATTAACGCATTGACTACTCGGTCAACATTACCACCTGCTAAATAGTGACTTTCAAGTTGATTAATCGTAACAGGTAATCCAGCTTTATGTGCTTTAATTAACGGGTTCACGATTCGTGATGGGATTACACGACGTAAACGCATCCCGATTAATGTGAAAATACTAACACGGACGCCTGCTGCAAGTGCAGAAATCCACAGTGCCACTGGTACAAAGGTAAAGAATACTGCGATCACAATAAACAATACGACTAGCCCTGCAATTGGACCTATTAAAGCCAAATCAAAACCCATTTGTTATTCCTCCATCTCTTTTTCTGTTGGTCTCACAACAATACGTGAGCCTTCTACTTTAATAATTTCTACATGTTCCCCTGCATCAACGTAACCACCTTCTGATACTACGTCAATACGTTCACTACCAAATAGCATTGTACCTGCGGGACGGAGTGGTGTAATTGTTTTACCCACTTTTCCGAGCAACTCTGTGCGATTAACGTTAGACACATAGCCTTCTTCCGTTGTTGTCGCATCCAACAAGACTAACTTGTTTAAAACATGCATTTTTTTACCGAAAAATTTCATCAGAATCACCATTCCTATTATCGCTACAACAAGCGCAATGAAAATCGCTAAAATCATTTGCATCATGTTTGCACCTGCCAGTATTAGACTTAGTAATATAAGCACGCCACCTAAAACACCAACAATACCTCCGGGGACAAAAAACTCCGCAATGACAAGAGCTAAACCTACAATAAATAAAAGTAATGTTTCATAACCAGCGAAGCCCGCTACCATATGACCGAAGAAAAATAATCCAAGAGCTGACAATCCCATTACACCTGGAACACCAAATCCTGGCGAAAACAGCTCCATGACAAGCCCCAAGCTAGCAATCGACAACAATATTGGTATTATTATTGGATTCGTAATAAAACGAGCAATTTTTTCTGAAAAAGTAGGTTCAATCTGTACGACATCACTACCTTTTAATTGCGTTTTTTCTAAAAGGTCTTGGAAATTTGAAACTGTTTCTTCAGAATAACCAACTTCTTTTGCCTCTGAAGCAGATAAAGTTAATAATTTCCCTTTTTCTGCTCGAAATTCTGGTAAATCAAAGGATGCATCAGCCATTGCTCGTGCATATTTTGGATTGCGATCTGACGATTCCGCAGCTGCTTCCATTTGAGCAAGCCACGCACTATGAGCCTTTAAATCTGCCATATTCCCTGCTGAGTCGATTACCGCAGCCGCACCGATTGTTCCATTTGGCACCATATAGATTTCATCCGCATGTAAGGCTAAAAAGGCACCTGCAGAATGCGCGTCTTTGTTAATATACGCAATCGTACGTATGTCCGTTGCATCCATAAGCATAGCAATATCACTCGCTGCATTCACGAAACCTCCAGGCGTATGAATGTCTAGAATTATTGCTTTTGCACCGTTTTCTTCCGCCTCTTTAAAAGCTCGTTCTAAAAATGCGTGAAGCCCTCGTTCTACTTCATCATGAATAGGTATGTGGTAGACCTTGCTACTTGCAAAAGCAGACGTTAATGGAAACGCTAACAAAAAAGTCATCCAAATAACTAATAAATAACTGAGGAACCTCCGTCTTCGCATCTTTTTCCCTCCCTTCCAACATGCTTCTCTTCTGTATATACGATTGACCATGTAAAAAGTTTCACAAATCCTAATAATTTTATTATACAGTGAATTTTACATCTGCGGGACTTTATTAATCGATATAGTTAACGATGTATCAACGGTAACATAAAAAGCCAAATGGATCGCAATGATCACATTCGGCTTCTTCGATATGTACGTAAATTTGAGCACAAAGTAAAATACCCGAAATTAATCAAAAAATGATTAATTTCAGGTATATTTTTGTCTGCTCAGTGAATCATACAATTGCGTGTTATGAACGTAGGGATTTTTAATGGGAAATTAAATTACCACTTACGTTTACGTGCAGCTTCTGATTTCTTTTTACGTTTAACGCTAGGTTTTTCGTAGAACTCGCGCTTT
>Ga0213828_1002552_pt1 | contig 13056 bp, 10 predicted proteins | sample MC6MC0897MG_FD_180664 | JGI IMG/M metagenome (GOLD analysis project Ga0213828, IMG submission 180664) | Enriched soil aggregate microbial communities from Iowa State University, Ames, United States - MC6-MC0897-MG | ecosystem: Environmental > Terrestrial > Soil > Unclassified | place: USA: Iowa...
ATCGCGCGGCATCATCAGGCCTTTGTAGATGATGGTCTTGTGCGAGAAGCTGCAGATGTAGTGGTCGGTGTCGTGGGCGTTGGCCACGGACGAGCGACGACGGGCACTGAACAGCTTGATGGCGAATGCCTGATCGCTCAGGCCTTCACCGCCGATGAACACCTGCTCGATCTGCGGCAGGCGCTCCAGGGCCAGGCGACCGAGCACGCTGGTGTCGATCGGGACCTTGCGCCAGCCAACCAGCGTGAGGCCGGCGGCGAGGATTTCGCGGTCCATGTTGGCGCGGGCAGCTTCTGCTTTGATCGGGTCCTGGTTGAAGAACACCATGCCGACGGCGTACTGCTTGGGCAGTTCGACGGCAAAATGCTCCTGGGCCACGGCCCGCAGGAACTGATCGGGCTTCTGCATGAGCAGACCACAACCGTCACCGGTCTTGCCGTCGGCGTTGATACCGCCGCGGTGGGTCATGCACGTCAGCGCCTGCATGGCGGTTTGCAGAAGGTGGTGGCTCGGTTCGCCCGTCATATGGGCGATCAGGCCAAAACCACAGTTGTCCTTGAATTCTTCGGGATGGTACAGACCTGTTTTCATAGACACTTTCTCACCAGGTTCACCTCTCAACGGAGGTAAATCTCTTTTTTAACAACCACTTACCATCCACGCCGATCAAATGCCAGCTTTTTTGCGGTGGCCATGGAAAACCATTGTTGCACAGCGACAGCGATGCCCACAAATTTTCATGTCTCACCATTGAAAATTTATGTCGCAATTTTGAATGTTTTTGCGCCATGCGCCGTGATAGCGGCTTGGCTGGAGTCTGAAGCGTTTCAGCCATGACTGCAAGAGAGGCTTGTGGCCGGCAGTCTGGGACAGAAAAGCCTGCCGCGCTCAGGCGCAGCAGGCTAGACGAAAAGTCAGGATTCGCTCAGCAACTGGGCGGCGGGGTGTTGCCGCCCGGCAGGTATCAGCGGGCCGAGGCCAGCTCTTGTTGGACGCTGGCGACGGTACGTGGCCAAGGTTTACCAGCCTGGACCTTCGCTGGCAAGTTCTTGATTGCCGCAACCGCTGCGTCGCGGTTGGCGAAGCTGCCGTAAGTTACGACGTACAGCGGCTTGCCCTGCAGGTTTTTCTTGAAGTAGCGATAGTCGCCACCCTGGGCCTTGACGAACGCCTGGGCCGAGGCTTCAGAGCTGGTACCGAGGATCTGCACCACATAATTGCCCGGTTTCTGGCCTGCATACCAACCCCCACCGGCGCTGCCACTGGCGACTGGTTTTTCGGCAGGTTTGGCGGCCGGCTTGGCACTAGCGACCTGGGTCGGCGCCGGGGCAGGCTTGGCAGGTGCAACCGGTTTAGCAGGCTGGGTTGCAACGGGTTTTGGCGCAGGCGCAACCGGCTGAACCGGGGCACTGGCGATTGGCTGCGCGGGTACCGGGGCCGGGCCAGCCGGCACACCTTGCGGTGGCGCGATGGTGGTCACGGTCGGCGGGTTGCCAGGCTGCAGTGCGGTATTGCCCGCCGGGCTGCCTTCTTCGCCATCACCCATGCCAGCGGCCTGGGCCAGTGGCTCGCGCATCACCGGTTGCGACTGACCTACCAACGGCAGTGGCATCGGCTGGGACGAGCCGGAGAATTCGATGGCCGGGTTGCCATTATTGGCCTGGGCAGCACCTGGCTGGCCTTCACCGAGGGGCAACTGAGCCTGGGCGGCCGGCACCTCGGCAGGTGCCTTGTCGCCTTTCTTGGGCATGAGAACCGCGGCAGCAACGGCGACCACGACCACAGCGGACAGCGCGAGCACGTGTTTCTTAGGCATTTTCAACCCCATGGATGGTCGCTTGGCCGTCGAACGGCTGGCGATCATGGCTTCGATCAAAGTGTCACGGGCAACCTGGTTGATAGTGCCAGGCCAACCGTCGGAGTGCTCATGGATATCGACGATCTGTTCACGGGTGAACACCTCGATGCCCCGGCCGGCGCCATCCAGACGCTGCTCCAGGTACTCGCGGGTCTCTTCTTCGCTGTAGGGGGCGAGTTCGATGACGTGGAAACGTTCTTCCTCGATGCTGAGCTCATCCAACCCGGCAATCAGCGACGATTCGCCGAACAGGAACACGTGCGGGCGCCCTTCCGGAACACCCGCCGCCAGTTCCAGCAACGCTTGGAGTGCCGACTCGTCGAGTTGTTCCGCATCATCCACCAGCAAATACACTTCCTGCCCGGTCAGCGCCAGTTGCACCACCTTGGACAAGATAGCCTGGACCTCAGGCTGGGCGACTTCCAGCGACTGCGCGACCTGGCCAAGCACACTGGCCGCATCGCTGGCGCCACGGGCGGAAACCACCACGCTCTGCACCGACTGCTTGTTGGTGCTGGCCACCAGGGCCTGGCGCAGCAGGGTCTTGCCGCTGCCCAGGGGGCCGGTGACAACCAGCATCAACTGGCTGTAACGCGCCAGGTGGTGCAGCTGGCCCAGCACCGGCTTGCGCTGGGCAGGGAAGAACTTGAAACCGGGCACGCGGGGCGCGAACGGATCGTGGCTCAACTGGTAATGGTCGAGAAAGGCCTCATCGGCATGCAAACTGGTCATTGCGCTGTCACAACCTCAAAGCTGGGCCACGATCGCGCGGTAATCCGCCGACAGCGTGGCCTGAAGAATCTCTTTCGGATAGTCGTCGGTCACAACGGCCTCGCCCATCTGGCGCAACAGCACCAGACGCAAGCGGCCGTCGATCACTTTCTTGTCGACCGCCATGTGCTCCATGAAATGCGCCGGGGTCATTTCCTGTGGTGGCACCACCGGCAAACCTGCGTCCTGCAACAGGCGGATTCCGCGATCACGCTCGGCCTGGTCGATCCAGCCAAGGCGCATGGACATTTCCAGGGCCATCACCGTGCCCGCCGACACGGCTTCGCCGTGCAGCCACACGCCGTAGCCCATGTGGGTCTCGATGGCATGCCCGAAGGTATGCCCCAGGTTCAGGGTGGCCCGTACCCCGGACTCGCGCTCGTCGGCACCGACCACTGCGGCCTTGGCCGCGCAGGAGCGGCGGATGGCTTCGGTCAATGCAGCCGAATCGAGGGTGCGCAAGGCCTGCATGTTGTCTTCAAGCCAGCCGAGAAACGGCTTGTCGCAAATCAGGCCGTACTTGATCACTTCGGCCAGGCCAGCAGACAGTTCGCGCGCCGGCAGGGTCTTCAGGCTGGTGGTATCGATTAGCACCGCATTGGGCTGATAGAAGGCACCGACCATGTTCTTGCCCAGCGGGTGGTTGATACCGGTCTTGCCGCCCACCGACGAGTCGACCTGGGAAAGCAGGGTGGTCGGCACCTGGATGAAGTCGACACCGCGCTGGTAGCAGGCGGCAGCGAAGCCGGCCATGTCACCGATAACGCCGCCGCCCAGGGCTACCACGGTCGTGCGACGATCATGGCGGGCTGTCAGCAGGCCGTCGAAGATCAGCTGCAGCGTTTCCCAGTTCTTGTGGGCTTCGCCATCGGGCAATACCACCGGCAGCACCGAGTAGGCACCCAGGGTCTTGCTCAGGCGTTCGAGATACAGGGGCGCGACGGTCTCGTTGGAAACGATGGCGACCTGCCGGCCGGCAATGTGCGGCGCCAGCAGCTCGGGCTGGTCCAGCAGGCCTTCGCCAATGTAGATCGGGTAGCTGCGCTCGCCCAGGTCGACCTTAAGTGTCTGCATGTATCCCCACAATGTACTTGGGCGCGGCGCCGTTCGGGCAACCCACGCGCTAACGTTGAACCTCGCCTCGGCGCTGGTGGCCGAGAATAGTCCCGGGCTAACGGGGCGGCAACTGCTGCAAGCGGTCGAGAATATCGATCACCACCATGCGTGGCGGCCGCTCGTCGGTTTCCACTACCACATCGGCGATCTCGCGGTAGAGCGGGTCGCGGGCTTCCAGCAAGGCGCGCAGGGTCGCCTCGGGGTTGGCGGTGCGCAGCAGCGGGCGATTGCGATCACGCGCGGTCCGGCCAACCTGCTGCTCCACCGAAGCATGCAGGTAGATAACCCGCCCACCCCGGCGCAATGCCTGGCGGTTGGCTTCGCGCATCACCGCGCCACCGCCGGTCGCCAGGACAACGCCGTCGAGTGCGCACAGTTCGGCGATCATCGCCTGCTCGCGCTCACGGAAACCCGGCTCGCCTTCCTTGTCGAAAATCCACGGGATGTTGGCGCCGCATCGCAGTTCGATTTCCTTGTCGGAATCCTTGAACAGCAGGCGCAGCTCTTTGGCCAATAGGCGTCCGATGGTGCTTTTACCAGCGCCCATGGGCCCCACAAGTATCAAATTTCGCACAGAATCAACGACTCACAGCAATCGCCTGGTCACTCATGATACGCGGAGTCAGGAAGACCAGCAGCTCGGATTTTTTCTCTTGTAATACATCGCGTCGAAACAGCCGCCCAACATACGGCAGATCGCCGAAAAATGGCACCTTGTCGACCACATTGTTTTGCGTGGTCGAGTAGACGCCACCGATCACGATCGTCTCGCCGTCGGCCACGCGAACCTTGGCATTGACCTCGTTCTTGCGGATCGGCGGTACGTTGTTCAAGGCATTGACGTAATCAGGCTCGTCCTTGGTCACCCTGACGGTCATGATGACCTTGTTGTCCGGGGTGATTTGCGGGGTGACTTCGAGCGACAGCGAAGCCTCGCGAAACGACACCGAAGTGGCGCCGCTCTTGCTGGTTTCCTGGTAAGGCACTTCAGTGCCCTTGAGGATCCTGGCGGTTTCCTTGTCGGCCGTGACCACCTTCGGCTGCGAGATGATTTCGCCATTGCCGCTCTTCTCCATGGCACTGAGTTCAAGGTCGAGCAAGATGCCCCCGCGCAGCACACCCAGGCCCACACTGGAGCCGGCACGCTCCACGCCAAGGTCGACGAACAGCTCCTTGCCTGGCCGCACGCGCTCACCGTACAAAGGCCCACCCCAACGCACCCCTAGGCTCTTTTCGTAATCGACGCTGGCCTCGACAATACGCGCCTCGATCGCCACCTGGCGCACCGGCACATCCAGCTGCGCCACCAGTTGGCGTAGCTCGTCCAGGCGATCGGCGGGTTGGTAGGCCACCAGGGTGTTGGTGCGCGCATCGACGCTCAAACTGCCTCGCCCGGTCAGGATGCCGTCGTCCGCCAGTGTCGCCAGCAGCAGTTGCGCGAGCGCTGAAGCTTCGGCGTGATGGATCGGCATCAGCTCACGCTGCAGGGGTTGCAACTGGGCATCCAGCACCTGGCCCATGCGGGCGTCGAGCGATTGCCCGGCAAGCTCGGCCGCAGGCGCCACCAGCAGCACATTACCCTCTTCGCGCCGGGCCAGGCCCTTGCTGCGCAGCACCAGATCAAGCGCCTGGTCCCAGGGCACATCCTGCAGCCGCATGGTGATATTGCCCTGCACCGAATCGCTGGCGACCAGGTTCACACCGGCGTAGTCCGCCAGCACCTGCAACACCGCGCGCACCTGCACATCCTGAAAGTTCAGCGACAGTGGCTCACCCCGATAGGGCATTGCCGACGCCAGCGGGATCGCCAAGACCCACGCCACCATCCATTTCCAGAGCTTCTTCATGCGGGTCCGGGACCTCCTTGTCCAGGGCTTTTCGGAGCGTGAGTATCGCGGTGCGTTCTTGCCAGGCATTGGCCATGAACCAACGTTCGCGCACTTCGACCTGCCGCTCGTCGACACGCACCACAACACCTGCATCGCGCCCCAGCCGATCACCTGGGCGCACGCGATACAGCCGCCCTGCGGACAGCAGCAGGGCTTCATGCGCTGTGCCACGTGCCAGGCTGCCGACCATTTCCAACTGTGCCAAGGGCACGCCGCGCAGTTCGCCGGGCGGCATTCGCGCCGCACCAGAGGCGAACGGGTCGAGCAAAGGCGGCATGGCCGCTGCCCTGGCGGGCAAGTCCGCCAGTGCCGCGGGCGCCGGAGGCGCCGCATCGGCATGGTAGGCATGAACCCTCAGGCGCAAGCGCAACACGGTAGGCCGCCCCTCGGCTTGATGCAGGCTCATGTCTTCGACGCGCAGCAGCCGCGCCTGGCCCAGCCAGTCGTCCAGCCAAAGGCGCAACGCCGTGTATCGCCCCACCACGTGCACATCCAGGGGGGTGGTTCGGTAATCGGCCTGGCTCACTTCGTCATGTATGTCTAGCCGCTCGAACAACAGGCCATATTCATGCCCCGAGGCCGCCAGGGCATCGAGCAAGTCACTCATGCGCTGCCCTGCCGAAAGCTGCCATCGGGCGAGCTGCAATGCCTGCCGCGCGGCAGCCAGAGAACCCTCTGCGCGCGCCAGCTCAACTACCTGCGCCGCCTTGGCCGCATGTGCCTCATTCAACTGCTTATGCTGCGCAGTTACCTGCGCTTGAGCCTGCCGTAGCTCCGGCAGGCGGACTGCACACCCTAGCGCCAACACCAGCACACCCAGCAGGAACGAAGCGCCCCACCGGAAGCGGCGGGACCGCTCGACCCTTGCTTGCCAACGCATCCACCACGCTGCACTCACGACCAGAACGCCGACACGCGCGCAGTCAGGACGAACTCGTCACCCGAAGGCAGGTGCTTCACATGCTTGAGTGCCAGGCCTTGCAACACTGCGGAGCGTTCGAGGTCGCGCATGAACTGGGCGACCACGGCGCCGGATGCGGCCACACCGGTGACGTGCAAACGGCCGTGCGCAAGCGTTAGCTCAGTGAGCTGCAAGCCTGCGGGCAACGCGGCCTCCACATCTGCGAGCAAGGCAGGCAGTACCCCCTGATCGGCCCTCAGGCGGGCCAGGGCCGCAACCTGCGCCTGGGTGGCATCGTGGTCGGCACGCACGTCGGTGTGCTGCTCCAGCTGCTTGCCCAGCAGCGCCAGCGCAGACTGGTGGCTGGCATTGCTCGTCGCTTGCTGCTGGGCGCGCTGGCGTGCCAGTTGGTCAATCAGCATCACGCAACAAAGCGCCAGGATTGCACTGCCAAGCAACATCCACTGGAAGCGCCGAAGCATCGAGCGGCGCTGCCGCTCGCGCCAAGGTAATAGGTTCAGACGCATCATGGGCGCATGCCCCCTGAGGCCAAGGCGCATGCCAGCAGCATGCCGCCGTCTTCCGGCGCCAGCCCCGCACGCAGCGGCAGTTGCCGACAGGGCAGGTTCACCGCTTCACTCAGGCCTTCAAGCCACCCCTGCTCAATCACCGAGCTGCTGACGACCAGCAAGCACTTCAGCTGGGCTTCGCCCGCCAAATGCGCATGCAATTGGGCAGGCATTTGCCCGAGGTGCAACTCGCGGCGCTGCGCTGGCACGCCCTGTTGCCAGCAATGCAACGTCGCACCTTGCGCCTCCAGGCGTAACAAGGCCGAGCCCGCAAGCTCGCTCTGCGGCAACATTCGCTGCAACGCGACGCTGTCGACTTCCATCACCTCCAGCTGCAGCCCGGCGGCATCAAGCAGGGCTTCAATCGGCTCCAATGAGCGCTGGCGACAGGCAGCCACCATGACATCCAGGCAGCCGGCCTGGTCCTTGGAAGGGCCAAGCACCTGAAAGTCCAAGGCCAGATCCTCCAGCGCAAAGGGGAACAGGCGATCGGCATCGGCCAGCAACTGCGCTTCCATGTCCGCCTCACTCTGGCCTGCCGGTAACTGGCAAGGCTTGCAGATCACCTGATTTGCCGGCAGCGCTAGCGCAGCCCGCCGCTGCCGAATGCCGCTGCGCCTGCAGGCACGCTGCAAGGCACCTACCACGCGCACAGGGTCGCTTGCCCAGTCACCGCCACTGTAGGGTTCATACGGTTCGTGCGCCCAGGCCGCGACCTGGCAACGCCCATTGCGCTGCCGCAGCTGCACAACCCGAACCGAATCGGAGGCAATTTCCACCCCCATCAATGAACCGGCATCCATGCCGAAACGTCCAAGCATCACTGCTCCTTTGCTGTATGCCGCAAACCCGCGTCAACACTAGGCCTGCGCGGCCGAACGGATCGACGGGCCGCCTGGCCGGTCACCCGGCGAGGCGAAAAAATGCTTATAATGCCCAGCGTTTTTGGTCCGCTGGACCCGTACGCAATTCACTTATCAACCTGGACGCCCAAAAGCCTTGATACGTCTGCTGAAGTTCTTCTGGTGGTCTTCCGTCGCAGTCATTAGCGCGCTCGTACTCGGTGTGAGCGGTGCGTTTCTGTATCTTAGCCCTAGCCTGCCCTCGGTCGAGTCACTCAGAAGCATCCAGTTGCAGATCCCCCTCAGGGTGTACAGCAGCGACGGCAAGCTGATTGCCGAGTTCGGCGAAATGCGCCGCTCGCCGATCCGCTTCGCGGAAATCCCCCCACAATTTATCCAGGCGCTTCTGTCAGCCGAGGACGACAACTTCCTCAATCACTATGGCGTCGACCCCAGCAGCCTGATGCGCGCGGCCACTCAGTTGGTCAAAACCGGTCATATCCAGACCGGTGGCAGCACCATCACGATGCAGGTGGCGAAGAACTTCTTCCTGACCAGCGAACGCAGCTTCTCGCGCAAGACCAACGAAATCCTCCTGGCCCTGCAGATCGAACGTGAGCTGACCAAGGACGAAATCCTCGAGCTGTACGTGAACAAGATCTACCTGGGCAACCGGGCGTACGGCATCGATGCGGCCGCACAGGTCTACTACGGCAAGTCGATCCGCGACGTGAGCCTGGCGCAGATGGCAATGATCGCCGGCCTGCCCAAGGCTCCTTCGCGCTTCAACCCGCTGGCCAACCCGGTGCGCGCCAAAGAGCGCCGCGACTGGATCCTGGGCCGCATGTACAAGCTCGGCAAGATTGACCAGGCCAGCTACCAGACCGCCCTGGCCGAACCGCTCAACGCCAGCTACCACGTGCCGACCCCCGAGGTGAACGCCCCGTACATCGCTGAAATGGCCCGCGCCGAGATGGTCGGCCGCTATGGCAGCGATGCCTACACCGAAGGCTTCCGTGTCACCACGACCGTGCCGAGCGACATGCAGGAGATGGCCAACAAAGCCATTCTCGGCGGCCTTTCCGACTACGACGAACGCCACGGCTACCGCGGCCCCGATGCGCGCTTCCCGGGCAAGACCCACGCAGCCTGGCTGCTGGAGCTGGGCAAGCAGCGCACCCTGGGCGGCCTTGAGCCGGCCATCGTCACCCAGGTCGACAAGGCCGGGCTTACGGTGCTGACCCGTAGCGGCCAAGAAGAAACCGTCGCCTGGGACACCATGAAGTGGGCGCGCCCGTTCCTCAATAGCAACTCCCAGGGCCGCACACCGCAGAGCCCGGCAGATGTTGCACAGGTCGGCGACCTGGTGCGCCTGCAACGCCTGGATGACGGCACGCTCAAGTTCAGCCAGGTGCCGGGCGCACAGAGCGCGCTGGTCACCCTCGACCCTTACAACGGCGCTATCCGTGCCCTGGTCGGCGGCTTCTCGTTCGAGCAGAGCAACTACAACCGCGCCATGCAGGCCAAGCGCCAACCCGGTTCGAGCTTCAAGCCTTTCATCTATAGCGCGGCACTGGACAGCGGCTACACCGCCGCCAGCCTGGTCAACGATGCGCCGATCGTGTTCGTCGACGAGTACCTGGACAAGGTCTGGCGACCGAAGAACGACACCAACACCTTCCTCGGCCCGATCCGCATGCGCGAGGCGCTGTACAAGTCGCGCAACCTGGTATCGATCCGCCTGCTGCAGGCAATGGGCGTGGACCGCACCATCGACTACATCGCCAAGTTCGGCTTCAACAAGCAGGACCTGCCCCGCAACCTGTCGCTGGCACTGGGCACGGCTACCCTGACCCCGATGGAGATCGCCACTGGCTGGAGCACTTTTGCCAACGGCGGCTACAAGATCACCCCCTACCTGATCGATCGCATCGAGAGCCGCAACGGCGAGACACTGTTCACCGCCAACCCGGCCCGTGTACCTCAAGGTGCCGAGGACCAGGCCGGCCTTGCCGCGCCTGAACAGCCGATCAGCACCGTAGCGATGCCGGGCGAGGCGCCAGCCGCCTTTGGCCAGGTCACACCGGCGCCACAAGTGCCGGCAGTGGCTGAGCAGATCATCGACGGGCGCACCAGCTACATCCTCACCAGCATGCTGCAGGACGTGATCAAACGCGGCACCGGCCGCCGTGCACTGGCCCTGGGCCGCACCGACCTGGCGGGCAAGACCGGTACCACCAACGAGTCCAAGGATGCCTGGTTCTCCGGCTACAACGCCGATTACGTGACCACGGTATGGGTCGGTTTCGACCAACCCGAAACCCTGGGCCGTCGTGAATACGGTGGCACAGCGGCACTGCCGATCTGGATGAGCTTCATGGGCGCCGCGCTCAAGGACAAGCCCAACCACGCCCCTGCGGAGCCGGAAGGCATCCTCAGCCTGCGGGTTGACCCGGTCAGCGGTCGCGCCGCCTCGCCGAGCACGCCCAACGCCTATTTCGAGCTGTTCAAGGCTGAAGACTCGCCGCCGTCGGTGGATGAGCTGGGCAACGGTGCGGCACCGGGCAGCCCGCTGCCGGCAGATGAAGCGGCGCCGATGGATCTGTTCTAAAAGCGCAGTGCTGTCTTGAGGTTTGAGTGGGCGCGTAAATCGAGCGCCGCCCGCGCGGCGCCCAATTTCGCAGCCGACAAAAGTGTGGTGACGAATCCCACTGCCCCTACGCCTCCAAGACAAAAAAAGCCCCGACTCTCACGAGCCGGGGCTTTCTTGTGTGGCTACGACCAGAATCAGCCGTTGAACACTTCATCCACGCTGTTCAGCGGGTAGTGCTTCGGATACGGCAGGGTCGCCACGCCGGATTCGATGGCTGCCTTGGCAACGGCATCGGAAACGACGGTGATCAGACGGGCATCCAGAGGCTTCGGAATGATGTACTCACGGCCGAACTCCAGGCCTTCGACGCCGTAGGCTTCGCAGACTTCCTTCGGCACCGGCAGCTTGGCCAGGTCTTTCAGGGCGATGGCGGCGGCGATCTTCATTTCTTCGTTGATGCGCTTGGCGCGAACGTCCAGGGCACCACGGAAGATGAACGGGAAGCCCAGTACGTTGTTGACCTGGTTCGGGTAGTCGGAACGACCGGTGGCCATGATCACATCGTTGCGAGTGGCGTGAGCCAGCTCTGGCGAGATTTCCGGATCGGGGTTCGAGCAGGCGAACACGATCGGGTTGGCCGCCATCGACTTCAGGCCTTCTGCGCTCAGCAGGTTCGGGCCGGACAGGCCAACGAACACGTCGGCACCGTTCAGGGCGTCAGCCAGGGTGCGCTTGTCGGTTGCGTGGGCGAACTGCGCCTTGTACTGGTTCAGGTCGTCGCGGCCAGCGTGAATCACGCCGCTGCGGTCGATCATGTAGATGTTTTCGACCTTGGCACCCATGCTGACCAGCAGCTTCATGCACGAGATGGCGGCAGCGCCGGCACCCAGGCAGACGATCTTGGCTTCTTCCAGTTTCTTGCCGGCGATTTCCAGGGCGTTGATCATGCCGGCGGCGGTAACGATCGCGGTGCCGTGCTGGTCATCGTGGAAGACCGGGATGTCGCACTGTTCGATCAGGGTGCGCTCGATTTCGAAGCACTCGGGTGCCTTGATGTCTTCGAGGTTGATGCCACCAAAAGTGATCGAAATGCGGCGAACGGTGTCGATGAAGGCTTGCGGGCTCTCCGACTCGACTTCGATGTCGAACACATCGATACCGGCGAAACGCTTGAACAGAACACCCTTGCCTTCCATGACCGGCTTCGAGGCCAGTGGGCCCAGGTCACCCAGACCGAGGATGGCGGTACCATCAGAGATCACCGCAACCAGGTTGCCCTTGCCGGTGTACTTGTAGGCCAGCTCTGGATCACGGCCGATTTCGCGCACGGGTTCGGCAACACCTGGGCTGTAAGCCAGGGCGAGGTCGCGGGCGGTGGCGGTGGGCTTGGAGAGCTCGACGCTCAGTTTCCCCGGACGAGGTTGAGCGTGATATTCGAGAGCGGCGGTTTTCAGGTCTGACATGGTGGGCATTCCGCTATTTACTGTTCTGACGGACCGCCGAGGATACGCAAAGAGCCGGGGAGTCACAAGACTGGTCGGTCACTTGTGTCAAGGCCTTTAGCCTACGACTTTACGCTATAACCCACGGGGCATAAGACTGACAGTGTGTACAATCCAATAGCGAAATGTCTACATCTTTTCAGCCTGAAATGCGTTCCAACATGCTCGGATCGGTCAATGGCAACACCCAGCGTCGCTGCCCAGGCTGCAGGCCGCCCTTGCGGGAACGATCCAGCACCCAGCCACGTGCCTCGACCTGGCGTCCTTTGAGGTTATCGAAGAAGCTGGGCGGGAAGTTGCGTTGCAGACGAGCGGGAACCTGCAGCACCACGGTGGAATCCAGCGTCAGCCAGACGCCGCCGCGATTACGCTCGACACCTTGAATGCGGCCACCGATGACAGCGAAGCCGGACTGCCGGACATCCCTCGCGCGCACCACCGGCGAACTGCGCCACAGGCCGATACCCGCCTTGCGCGCGACTTGCTCGGCCAGTTGCTGGCAACCCACCAAGCGCACATTGGGGGCAACGGCGACGCGGTAGCCAAGCCCCTCGCTGAGCAGCTGTGCTTCAAGATTGTAGCCATTGCGGCCGTAGATATGTGCCAGCGTGCGGCCGTATTTGTCTTTGGCCTCGGCACCCGGCACCAGCCCGACACGCCCGTCGCTGGCCTTGACCAAGGCCTGCAGCCGCCGCTTGGCGGCCTCGGCATAGGGCTCGCTGGTGCGCCCCTTGCGCCCGATCTCCGGGGCATTGATGCCGATCATGCGTACACTGCGGCCATCGGTCAGGCGCAAGGTATCGCCATCCACCACCTGCCGCACCGCCACGGGCTGCGGGTTGGCCGGCAGCGGGCAGAACGCCAGGGCCGGCAAATGCCAGATCGCGGCCACAAAAAAAGCGCCCACAAGGGGCGCTTTTTTTTGCAACAGCGCGAAACCCGAGGGATTCGCCATGCGCATTATTACTTCTTGGCACCGAACATGCCGAAGCGATCGGCAAACTTCTGTACGCGA